>OJAF01000141.1_pt1 | contig 9077 bp, 4 predicted proteins | sample 1589571 | NCBI WGS metagenome assembly OJAF01 (sample SAMN05416854, study PRJEB24817) | seawater metagenome | isolation source: Sea water | place: Canada:Atlantic | collected 2013-11 | reverse complement strand
AGTTATGCTTATTGCTGAAAAAGGCACTATGGGTGTTGGCTCTTCTCGTATGTCTGGTGTTAACAACGTGGCTCTTTGGGCCGGTAAACAAGCAAGTCCATACGTGCCTTTTATTAACATTGCTCCTGTAGTTGCCGGCACTAATGGTATTTCTCCAATCTTCTTAACGACCGTTGATGTCACTGGTGGTATTGGTCTTGATCTTAAAAACTGGGTTAAGCAAGTAGACGCAAACGGTAACACGGTTGTTGACGAGAATGGCGATGCTGTTTTAGAAGAAGCTTACTCAGTTGCTACCGGCACTGTATTAACAATCGATACTAAAGCGAAGAAATTATTAAACGGTGATAAAGAGCTAGCAGACATCTCTTCAGCTTTCACGCCACAAAAAGTGGAATTCATGAAAGCAGGTGGTTCTTACGCAGTTGTCTTTGGTAAAAAACTACAAACGTTTGCCTCTGAAGCTTTAGGTGTAGCAACTAAGCTTGTATATGCTGCTTCGAAAGAAATTTCACATGCAGGTCAAGGCCTTACTGCAGTAGAAAAAATATTCAACCGAAATGCTGTTGGTGTTCTTTCTAAAACCGATCTTCATGCCGGTTCAGATGTGCGCGTTAAAGTGAACATTGTTGGTTCACAAGACACTACAGGTCCTATGACTTGCCAAGAGTTAGAAGCGATGGCTGCATCAACTATCTCTCCTTTAGTTGACGGCGCATACCAGTCAGGTTGTCATACAGCATCGGTATGGGACAACAAAGCTAAAGCGAACATTCCTAAACTGATGAGCTTCATGAACAAGTTTGGTCTAATCACAGCGCGTGACCCTAAAGGTGTTTACCACGCAATGACTGACGTAATTCATAAAGTATTAAATGATATTACTGTCGACGACCGCGCTATCATCATTGGTGGTGACTCGCATACTCGTATGTCTAAAGGGGTAGCATTTGGTGCCGATTCAGGTACGGTTGCCATAGCACTGGCGACCGGTGAAGCGGCGATGCCAATTCCAGAGTCTGTCAAAGTTACCTTTAAAGGCCATATGCAAGGTCACATGGATTTCCGTGATGTTGTGCACGCAACACAAGCACAAATGCTTAAACAGTTTGGTGGCGAGAACGTATTCCAAGGCCGTATCATCGAAGTACATATTGGTACTTTATTGGCTGACCAAGCATTCACCTTCACTGATTGGTCTGCAGAGATGAAAGCAAAAGCGTCAATCTGTATTTCAAATGATGAAACCTTAATTAAATCAATCGAGCTTGCTAAGAGCCGTATCCAAATCATGATCGATAAGGGGATGGAAAATGAAGCGAAAACACTTAACGGTTTAATCGCCTTAGCTGACCAACGTATTGAAGAAGTTAAATCTGGTACTAGTCCAGCACTAGCACCTGACGACGCAGCTAAATACTACGCAGAAGTGGTTATCGACTTAGACGTTATCGATCAACCAATGATTGCTGATCCTGATGTAAACAACGATGATGCATCTAAGCGTTACACGCATGATGTTATTCGCCCAGTATCATACTACAACGGCAAAACTGTCGACTTAGCCTTTGTAGGCTCTTGCATGGTGCACAAGGGTGACATGCAAATCATCGCCCAAATGTTACGTAACATTGAAAAACAAAATGGCAAAGTTGAATTTAAAGTGCCATTAGTTGTAGCGCCACCAACTTACAACATTGTTGATGAACTTAAAGCCGAAGGCGATTGGGATATTTTACGTAAATATTCTGGTTTTGAATTTGATGATGCTAACCCGAAAGGTACTGCACGTACTAAGTACGAAAACATCATGTATTTAGAACGCCCTGGTTGTAACTTATGTATGGGTAACCAAGAAAAAGCGGAACCTGGCGACACGGTTATCGCAACATCAACGCGTTTATTCCAAGGTCGTGTTGTAGCCGATACCGCTGAGAAAAAAGGTGAGTCATTATTAGGTTCAACGCCTTTAGTCGTGCTTTCATCGGTACTGGGTCGTTTCCCAACAATCGAAGAGTACAAAGCAGCGGTTGATGGTATTGACTTAACTCGCTTCGCTCCTCCGACAGAAGAGATGAGCACTAAGTACGTACCAATTAAAATGGTATAAGTTTGACCTAGCTGTCGAGCTAACATGTCTCGTTAACGTTAGCTCGGTTCAGTGCTTAAACCTAGACTTGAGAAAGAACACTGAAGGTTAAATACGAAAAAGGTGACTTAATATAAGTCACCTTTTTTATATCTTCATTATATCCAGCCTAGCCTCTCGTTTTACTTACTTTTACGTAAGAAAAATATCCAGAACACTACGGGTTAGGGCATTCAATATTAGCGGATAATGAAGGCATAATCATATTAGGAAATGACAATTTATCATCAAAGCGCTCAACTCCTTCTAGCACTTCAATTTTAAAACCGTAACTTTTGCAAATACGCAGTGACTGACGCATTAAAAATGTCGCTAATTTACTAAACTCAGTATTTTGTTTTGTGATCACTTGCAGGTGATGTTTACCATCTTTTAAATCAGTTTGCTTAAACTGCACTTGGTGATCAAAATCCCATTGTGAGGCACCATTTGGCGTCGGACTATTGCTAGCGCATGCAGTTAATCCCAATGCTAACACAGCGTAAATTACGTTCTTTATCATGCAATTTTCCTTATTAACTCAAGTTAGGTTATCTAGCGTGTTTGTCACCAGTATATCTGCCTAAAAAACCGATGGCTACCGTCAAATTATGCACACAAAAAGGATAGCGTAAAGCTGCCTTTCTCTGAAAAAGAGGCTAATTTATCGTAAACATTAAATTATCAATAAATAAGATAATACCATTCTTACACATGCCAAACATACCAGACTTGATGTGTTGCTATAAAATAAGTGAGTTATTCGTATTTAGGTATTACGCTAATAATTTATCACAACAACTGACATTGGTGCGTCGCTTTAATCCTTTATGCTCACAGTACTCCGTTAAAACATCACTATGTCCTACTGCACCATGAAACAATTTTCTAAAATCCTTACTTAGCGTTAACCAGTTTTCAGGCTTTATATTTAAGCGATTAAGTAAAGCAGGTTGATTATCTTCAATATACCCTTTTTTATCTTCACGAAGACAACGACCTGTTAGTTCAATTAATTCAAGGTACTCTGTTAGCTCAAACGGTAAACCTTTTGGCATTGCTTGGCGAGGATTACCCACAAAAGGAAGTAACATCGTGGATTGTTTTGATTCTTTAGCTAATATGACACGTTGCTTTACACTGGTGTAATCCGAACTTTCAGGGGTTTTAGCTATACTCGCTCGAACAGGGTTTAAATCTACATACGCCATACAAGCAGCAAGCGCAGCTTCATCTAATAAGGCTTGTGATTTAAATCGACCTTCCCAAAAATGACCTGTACAGTTATCTTCATGGTTGGCTTGTGTTGCTATACTTTGGTTGAGCAATCGCATGAACCAACTGATATCCATTAGACGGTTACGATACACTTCAACGGTTTCAAGTAACGAAGTCATTAAGTAGTCAGGGATTTCTTCACCACGGCAGTATTGTTGTGTTAGCAACGTGCCTTTGAATAATTGATGCCAGCGCTCAATAACTTCTTTTGTTGACCAGCCTTTTGCCATGCTTTCATCAATAAATAGTACGGTATGTGTGTGGTTACTCATCACAGCATAAGCGCAAACAATTTTGAGCGACTGTCCCTGTTAATTTGTCCTTGTTAATTTTTGGCTTCAAAAGCAGCCAAAAATAAAGCCCCGAAAGGGGCTTTGGATAAATAATAGTTCCTAACGGAGCACAGTTTTATTTATTAGTACTTAAAAGTGAGTCATTTATAAAAGTATACATTTCTACTTTCAGTGAAGAATGAGCTATCTCTTTTTCAATTAGCCCTTTGTAATTATCTCTAATTTTATCTATTTGTTTAGTCGAATAGCTATCCATAAAATCTTTATCATAATCCCACTCCATTGAGTCACAAATTTTTCTATCAATAACAAAGTTATACATATCGACCAATGGGACTATTGTTATAGATACAAGAGTAGCAATACCTATCAAATAAACACTTCCATTTAAAACATTACCTAGATCAAAACCTTCTCCTGCCTCAAATACAAGAACAGTAACCAATGCAATTAAATTAAAACGAAGTAATGCATACAAAGTCCAAGAAAAGTGTTTTTTGTTAAAACGTATTTCTTTTAAATATTTAATATCATGAATATTAACCATCTTTCTTATACTCCTCATAAGCTTTTCTCAGACCTTCTGCGGCTCCCTTGACTAAATCAGCCTTCTTAGTTCCTGATGCACCAATTTTATTGTCAGCGACATTACCAACAGCAGTATTTGCAACAGCATTTGTAGCTGCACCAGAAGCGTTGATGTTTTCAGCAGGTCTATCTCCTGTAACTGAGTTTACGATATTGTTAGCACTTGTTTCAATTACATTAGTTGCAACAGCCTCTGTAACTGCACCTGTTACTTGAGCAGCAGTTGATGCGGCTTTTGAACCATTTGATAATAACGAACCTAACTGAGCTGCTTTTTGGCCAATACCGACACCAGCCCCACCAGCAACAGCAGAAATAGCCATTTTTCCGACATTCCATTTACCACCTTTAGATACTTGAACTGCTTGAACGGCAACCTCTATACCTAAACTCACAAATGCACCAAGTATTCCAAACTCACCATCAGGATCAACATACTTATAAGGGTTATTATTGGCGTAAGTATAACGACCGAAACCATGGACAGGGTTTCCACGTTGCATGTGCCCTAAGTAATCCACAGGATCATTCGAATAAAACCGCCCGATAACTGGATCATAGTATCGTGCCTGCATATACACTAAACCGGTATCACTGTCTTTGATATGACCTGTGTAACCTGCTTGGTCGTCATTAGCTGCTGCATTATCAAGAGTAATGCCATAGGGCGTATAGCGCTCTTGCCATAATACTGCACCAGCAGCATTAGTACCTGACACTGGGCTGCCTAAGCTGTCATGATGCACGTAGGTCGGGACATTATTTTCAACTCGAGCAACCGTCATACTGCCTGCGTTGATATAATCAGTACGCTTATTTGAGCTTACATTATCTATATGGATTAACTTACCGGCTAGGTTGTAAACATTATATAAAGTTTTACCTTCAATAGTCGCTATGACGCGTTTCAAATTGCCATCGTATCTATAGCTGCCCGAGGTACTGCCGTACATGGAAGTTGGTTGGTCAGCATAATCAAACGTAAAGTTTAAATTACCCGCGGTTATCGTGTTACCACGACTATCGTAGCTAAAGTCTCGCGCTCCTGTGTTACCACCTAAACCACCACTGTCAACTGAACGGGTAAGCCTATTATCACTATTATAACTTAGCTCGATATGACGAGAGCCTAAATCTTTAGAGCGTATATTACCAAGGCTGTCATAACTAAACTGACCATTACCCCAAGGCCCAGAAGCCGCAGTAATTCGCTCTAAGGCGTCATAGCTCATTGCACGATTATTGTTACTTAACGCACCGTCGGTAATTGCGGTGGTAAGTTTGCGCTTATCGTAACTGTAGTTCATATCTAAGGCTTTAATCCGGCCTTTAGTTGTTAAAAGACGTGAAGGTAATAAGCGCTCATTTAGCATTTGTTGAAATACTTGACCATTACCATAATTCAAACGACTAATTTGACCACTAGCATGGTATTGAATATTACTGGCGTAATAACTTCCACCATAGTTCGCTTGACGAGGCCGGCCTAAGCCATCAGGATTATAATTGATGGTTTTACCACTTGGGTATGTCATCGATGCCATTTGCCCCGCATTATTGTAACCATACGCTAAAGCATATTGGCGACCATCAACATTAAGCTGTTCTGAGGTAGGAAAATTTAGCGAGTTGTAGCTATAAGTCCAATTAATGCCGTCACGATTAACAGTTAACACATTGCCATTGGCATCATAGGTTAGGTTAATATCGGGAGTCAGGCTGTGAGAGAAGTCACGTTTAGTAATACGACCCACAGTATCCCTAACTAGCGTTACTTTTGCATTACCACTTGGTGATACACAACTTCGGCCACTACTCACCCCTTTTTGATAAGCAATCAGCCACCCAGACGCATCATATTGATAAAGCGTATCACCAACATCTGGTTCACTCACTCGGCACAAGCGATGTTTACTATCATAATAATAGCGGCGGGTTAGGCTAATACCTGTGCTACTTTCGCTATCATCGGTATCGCTAGTAACACTATTTAAATCTATGGGTAAATCGATGCCTGGCGGTTTAATTTTTTTATCGCCAGGGTTAGTTGGTGTTATATTAGTAGGATCTACAGGCGTAAAAATTGAACCACCACCTGTTGAACCACCTGTTGAACCACCTGAACTGAAACTACCTTGACTTCCCCATTGTTTAATAGAGGTGATATCCCCCCAAACATTTTTATTAATATTGGTGTATAGCCCTAATGGCGAATGAAGTGATTTAACGTCTTTATAGTTAGGCCCATCATAGCCGTAATGGTAATAATGGCTTTTATTACCCTCGGGATCGGTTTCTGTGCGCTTATGTCCACTGTGATAGCTGATGAGTGTTGTTGCGTATGGCGAAACTGTTTCGCGTTTTTTAGTTAAGCGGCCTAAAGCATCATACTCAGAGCCATTTCCGGCTGATGATGTTGAACTTACGGAAGGAAACGAGGCAAAAATTTCTCGCCCTGCACTATCATAATCATAATTAACATAAGTAGATTGATTCGTTAACGTGTCTTTAGTTGCTACTAGTACTGGTCTAAACATAGCATCATAAGTAATAGTAGTTTCGGCGTTACCTTTAGTAATGGTATGTATTGGGCTGCTACTAAAATTATAGCTATGATTAACACTGGCCCAACTATCAGGTAAGTCGGCGGTTATTAGCCTGCCCATACTATCGCGAGAATAACTTACTGTATTACCTAAAGCGTCAACAATGGAGCTAATGCGCCCAAAGCCATCAACATACTGATAAACACTTCGCCCATCAGCTCGGGTTACTTTTTGCGGTGTTCCTCGCTTGTATAACGACGCTTGAAAAGCTCGATTATTAGCGTCTTTTGCGGACGCAAAAGTACCATCAGCATGATAGCTATAGGTCGCAAAAAGTGTGCCGTCTCGTTGTTCAGATATTCTATTACCTAAGCTATCATAGGTATTTTCCTGCGTTACCCTATTGTTAACAGTCTGTTTCTTAGGTAGCGCCAATATCCACTTGTTTTTGTTGTGGCTATATTCGGTTAACGTTACTCTTGCCGCAGTTGATACATTTGACTTAACCGATTGCATAGTAGGCTTAGCGTAAGAATATGCCGAAGAACTGTGACTGGTATTAAAACCATATTCTTGTGTAAAGGTATCGCCATCTTGTGTTGTGACAATTTTTGTCGTGTGAATCGGATTTCTAGCGTCGCCTGGGCCTGGCGCACTAATAATTGGAGATACTCCTACTGGGATTTCTTTTAAATAAGTATACTGCTCAGTTTTTTTAACTGAACTAGAAGCGGATGCACGAGTTTCTTTTTTAACAAGCCTGCCACCTAACGGCTCACTAACCCAAGCATGATAATAGGTATAGTGACCTTCAGGTGCTGATACTTTCGTCCAGTTAGTGCGCTCTGATGATGAAGAACCTGAAGGACCTTTATCCCCCTCGTATTGATAAACCCAAGTGGCTGGGGTCATTGAAGGTCCAGTAACACTTTTTTTGATTACGGCCATGGAAGATGTTGTTACGTCATCAACTAAAGGTATATCTGGGCTACCACGTGGAGGTAGACCTGGTTCACCATCCGCACATCTTCCCGTTCTTCGAGCTTGTCGAGCGTGAATTTGTCTATGTTCAGTATCTTTTAATACAAAGGTACCTGTTGCACCATAAGGATGTGTTAATGAAACCGTACGTGACCATTTATAACAACGAATACCACTAGGTGCAGAAGTACCCGTCATTAAATCTAGGTTAAATGACCAATAATGGCCGTCAGGTTGTGTAACTTGAGATAACACTTGGCCACGCAATGGTTGTCCTGCATATGGCATCCATTCGGTTCTTGGAAAGTTATTTACTCGATAATTGTAAGACCACGTTTGGCTAGCCGCTTTCGCTGAGCGAATTAGTTTAGAGCTACCCGAATAATTTAGATCAATACGACGACCATCGTTAGCATAAATTGCTTTTAAACGGTTAAGTGAGTCATATTGATATTTGACCCAATTACCATGAACGTCGCTAACTTGACTAGCCGCTAAAATATAAATATTTCTTTCAAGGGGGTTAGTACCAATAAAGCCCATTTTTGGTGAATCTAAAACATAGGCATAGTCAAATTTATAAATATCGCCATTAGGCGCATGACCTATTAGCCCTTCTCCACCATCAGATGCAGTAGAACAAGTAAAATACCAATTTTTAACAGTCACTTTTTTAGCTGTGCTTGGCCAAATTGCTACACCGTTATTTTCTATGATTTGCTGACTAGCTTGTCCTGGCACCTCTAATTGAACGCCGTTTGAATAGCCCGTTGTTGTTACACTCGTTACATTACCTTGTCTGCCATAATTGAAAGTATTCAAAATTTGATTAGTTGGTTTAGAGCACCTTTGACCTACCCATGGTCTAACATCTAATGATGTAGTTTTTATACGTGGGGCTGATAAAGTCCAGTCACCAAATTCAGCATCTACGCCGTCTTTATAAGTGAACCCTGTTGTTCGTTTCCTTGATAAAGTAACGGGTAAGTGTGAATTACCAGGTAAGTTAATGTCGGTTTGATCAAAAACAAGGGTACCGGTGTGTGGGTCTATAGCATCACCTAAAAAGTCATCGCCAAACACCTCTAGGCGCTGCTCTGCATTTTGTTTCTTTTCCCATTCAACAATGGGCGTTACTTCTTCAACTGCGACCGCAGCATACGAAGATATTGATAGGAATATCACTGATAGGTATTTTTTAACCAGTATTATAAATTTTTTACTCATATTTTATCCTTATTACTACTCATTACGTCCCTTGCC
>OJAF01000139.1_pt1 | contig 9215 bp, 10 predicted proteins | sample 1589571 | NCBI WGS metagenome assembly OJAF01 (sample SAMN05416854, study PRJEB24817) | seawater metagenome | isolation source: Sea water | place: Canada:Atlantic | collected 2013-11 | reverse complement strand
CCTGATCGTGGTTTATAATTATGTTAATAACCGACCTACCAACAAATTAATGTAACTATAACGGATCGTCAAAATGAAGGATTAAATCTAGCATCTGTCGTTAAGTTTCATATCAATTTCGCTACTGCTCAGTTGTAACTTCTGGTAGCATAGCGCAAAAATAATTATCGAGCTTCAATATGAAAATCATCTCTTTTAACATTAATGGTTTGCGTGCACGTTTACATCAACTGCAAGCCATTATAGATAAACATCAACCTGATATTATTGGCCTACAAGAAATTAAGGTTCATGACGATGCCTTTCCATTGGCTGATGTTGAAGCCATGGGTTACCACGTTTATTTTCATGGTCAAAAAGCCCATTATGGCGTAGCTATGTTATGTAAAAAAGCTGCTGATGTTGTCACTAAAGGATTTCCAAGTGACGATGACGAAGCACAAAGACGTATGATCATGGTGCAAACGACTGACGAAAATGGCGAAAAAGTTACGGTATTAAATGGCTATTTTCCGCAAGGTGACAATATTGCTCATGAAACTAAATATCCTTATAAGCGCCAATTTTATAAGGATTTAATGCAGTACTTAAATGAAAACCATACCCCGGACGAAAATGTTGTGGTGATGGGCGACATCAATATTTCTCCTGGCGATTTAGATATCGGCATTGGTGAACCGAATCGCAAACGGTGGTTAAAAACCGGTAAGTGTAGCTTTCAACCTGAAGAGCGAGAATGGCTAACCACGTTAATGAACTGGGGCTTTAAAGATACCTTTAGAGAATTACACCCGAGCCGCGAAGAAAGGTATTCATGGTTTGACTATCGCTCTCGTGGTTTCGATGACAATCGTGGTCTACGTATTGATGTGGTATTGGCAACAGAAAAATTTGCCAATCGCTGTATTGAATCCGATGTAGATTATGAGCTTAGAGGGATAGAAAAACCGTCTGACCATGCCCCTATCTGGTCAACATTCAATCATTAGACGCTGGTCAAATAGCCATTATAAAAGGGCTTATGCCCTTTTCTTTTAACTCGATAAAATTACTTATATTATGACTGCTTTGCATTACACTTGCCCTCTTTGTAATTTACCACTCGTTGCTCAAGACAAACTTTATCGCTGTGAAAATAATCACAGCTTTGATCGCGCGAAAGAAAATTATTTGAATTTGTTACCGGTACAATTTAAGCATTCAAAAAATCCCGGTGATAACAAGGCAATGGTAAATGCGAGGCGTGCTTTTTTAGAGCAAGGGTACTATCAGCCCTTAGTCGATAGGCTGGTTGCCTTGTATCACGAAAAAGTCACACCCGATGCAAATAAAACGGCCATTGTGCTTGATGCAGGTTGTGGTGAAGGCTTTTATACTCATCAGCATAAAAGTGCTGAAAATTCGGTTTACGGTGTTGATATCGCTAAAGAAGCCATCAAAAAAGCCGGAAAAAAATATCAACAGTGTAATTTCAGTGTCGCAACCTTATCTAAATTACCTTTTTCCGATAAGCTATTTTCATGGATTGTTTCGGTTTATGCACCTATTTTAGAGCAAGAGTTTACCCGCGTGTTATCCAACGGCGGATTCTTATTGACCGTCACACCGGCAAAGCAACATTTAATGCAGTTAAAGCAGCATATTTATAATGATGCTAAAGAGCATGACGAAGAAAAACTACCGATTGAGCATTTAGCCCTCGTGCACCAAGAGAACATCTCTTATCCAATGCAGCTAAAAACCGGCCAAGACACGCTAAATTTACTATCAATGACACCTTTCGCGTTTAAAGCGAGTGACGAAGTCAAAAACACCTTACTCAATAAGCCCGATTTTACTTGCCAGGCCGACTTTCTTATTCGCCTTTACCAAAAAGCACCATAAAAATAAGCCAAACATGCCTACGTTAACAATAATGTAAAGCGTCGGAATTTTTCGCAGAGAAAAAGGCCTTGATGAATTTATCAGGCCTTTTTATTGCGAGCTGTAACGGTTGTTAAAGGTGAGGTTTAATAACTGAGCAAGATCGAGGTAACGTGGACGTTGGGTTGATAACTTAATATCACCACCACTTTGATTAACCCGCGCAACACTTTCTTTGTACCAACTCGCCAACGCAGGTGGCAAAAACTTATCCGCCTTAATCCCCATAAAAATCAGGGCTTGTAGTGGAAAGCTCAATAAAAACAAGCTGTAAAGCAATGCCTGAGGTAGCACAAGCATTGAGCCAAAATACAGCTGCATAATAAGACAAAACAATGCTAGCCCAGGAATAACTTTACATACCAAGCGACTAAATTTAACCACGCGATATTCAGCAAAATATTCATTGAGTTCTGCGCGCTCTGGCCATAAATTCATGTACTTTCGACCAAGCGATATAATTTCTAATACTGATAGCTTCATAAGCGACACACTACAACAAGACATACTTTAAAGATAGTACAAAGTTGTAACCTTTAGTTAGGTAAAAACGCGTTTAATAACATTTTATTGTACAACATCAACATTTTTCATTATTTATGGCACTATACTAAACCCCATTAAAAAATATTGTATAAACGGCGCTTGGTTAATTATGAATAATGATTTTATTTTAGTTTTAAACTGCGGTAGCTCTTCGTTAAAATTTTCCTTAATCAATCCTGCAAACGGCAGTACGTTATTATCTGGTTTAGCAGAACGATTATTATCTGAACATGCCATTATCAACATCAAATATAATGGTGATAAACAACAATACGCAGTTTCTGCTCCTTTTGATCACCAAACGGCCATTTCGTGCTTAGTTGCACAGCTCAATCAGTTGAATTTAACTGACTGCATTACCGCTATTGGTCACCGTGTTGTCCATGGTGGTGAAACTTATTGTCAACCAACACTCATTAATGATGATGTAAAAGCTGCGATTAAAAATTTAGCACGCTTAGCACCTTTGCATAATCCGGCTAACCTAACGGGTATCATTGCTGCAGAAGCGGCATTTCCGGCATTAAAACAAGTGGCGATATTTGATACCGCTTTTCATCAAACCATGCCAGAAAAAGCCTATATTTATGGTATTCCGTATGCGTTATACAAGCAACATGGTATTCGTCGCTATGGTTTTCATGGTACCAGTCATTATTTTGTCGCCCAGCAAGCAGCCAACGTTATTGACAAACCCTTAGCACAATGTAGCTTTATTAGTGCTCATTTAGGTAATGGCTGCAGCATAGCTGCCATTAAAGACGGTAAAAGTGTTGATACCAGTTTAGGCATGACGCCATTAGAGGGTGTGATGATGGGGACGCGCAGTGGTGATATCGATCCTGGTATTATTTTTCACCTGATCAACCAGCTAAATTATAGTGTTCAAGACGTTGACAACATGCTGAATAAAGAGAGCGGTTTATTAGGTGTTTCGGGCATAAGCAATGATTGTCGAACGGTAGAAGCTGCCTACATAGAAGGCCATGATCCGCAAGCCGCACTAGCACTTGATGTATTTTGCTATCGCATTGCCAAAGCTATCGCTGGATTTACCGCGAGTTTAACGACACTTGATGGCATTATTTTCACTGGTGGTATCGGCGAAAACTCTGACGTTGTTCGAGAGAAAGTTATCTGCCAATTAGGCTTATTAAACTTTAACATTGATACCGATGCTAACCTTGCCATGCGCTTTGGAAAATCAGGACTTATCACAGCTGAAGGTTCTCGCTCAGCTTGGGTCATTGCGACCAATGAAGAATGGGTTATTGCTGAACAAACCGCTCAATTACTTAATCAGGAGGCTTAACAATGGCACATCGTATTATGCTAATACCTGCCGGTTTTGGTGTCGGACTCAGCAGTGTCACCTTAGGGTTAATTCATGCATGCCAGCAACAAGGCATTAATGTTGGCCACTTTAAACCGATATCGCAAAAATCTCGCAACGCCCGAATAAAAACTACTGGTCAATTGACAAATGATAAAACATCAAGGTCCATCGCGCTTTCTTATGTTGAACAGCAAATGGGTGATGGACGCAACGATATAGTCTTGGAGCAAATTGTCGAAAACTTTAATGCCATAGACAAAGCCCATGATGTGGTGATCATAGAAGGTTTGATCCCAACCACTCGCCAACCTTATGCTGGCAGAATTAATCGTGATGTTGCCCAAGCCCTTTCTGCGGAAATAGTCTTAGTCGCAGCACAAGACAATGATTCAGTAGAAGAGTTTGAAGATCGCATAGAAATGAGCGCAGAAACTTTTGGTGGTATCAAAAACCCTAAGTTGATCGGCTGTATTATCAATAAAATTAATTCGCCTGATAAAGATGAATTTGGCTTACTGCCACGTGAACATGAATTTAATCAGCACTTAGACCTGGCGCCATTAATTAACTTATCGATTTTTAAAAATCGTCATTTCGAATTATTAGGTACTGTGCCTTGGGAAATGGATCTTATCGCGCCACGCGTACTCGATATCGCCAACTACCTTAACGCCGATATAATTAACAGTGGTGATATGACGCATCGGCGCATTCGCAGCATCAGTTTTTGTGCCCGTAGTGTCGACAATTTAATGAGCCATTTGCAACCTAGCCGTCTAATTGTCACGCCAGGCGATCGCACCGATATTATTATTGCTACCTGCCTATCCGCACTAAATGGTACAAAGGTGTCAGCACTAGTGTTGACTAATGGCTATGTGCCGAACACCGAAATCCTCAGTCTATGTCAACAAGCACTAGATGCCGGTTTACCCGTACTGTCGGTGCCATGGGATACTTGGCAAACCTCGCGATATTTAATGAATTTTAATCCTGATATTCCTGAAGATGACCTACAACGACAAGACAAAGTTAAAGAGTATGTTGCCGATAATCTTGCTAGCGATTGGCTGACACAATTAAGTAATAAAGCCAGTATTAGTGATAAAATGTCGCCGCCAGCCTTTAGGCACAAACTCACCGAACTTGCTCGCCACGCTAATAAGCTTATTGTCTTACCCGAAGGTACGGATATACGAACCATCAAGGCCGCTGCTATTTGTGTTGAGCGTAATATTGCCCGTTGTCAATTAATCGGTGATAAGGAAACCATTTTACGTATAGCTGAACAACAAGGTATTAATCTACCTGTTGGCTTATTAATCACCGATCCTGAAAACATTCGTGACAATTATATCGCGCCTATGGTGGAGCTGCGTAAAGCCAAAGGCCTAACCGAAGTGGTTGCCAAACAAGAACTACAAGATAATGTCGTGCTTGCTACCATGATGCTGCAACTTGGCCAAGTTGATGGCTTAGTTTCTGGTGCCGTTAGCACGACAGCAAATACCATTCGCCCAGCACTGCAGTTAATTAAAACAGCAGAAGGTAGTTCATTAGTGTCATCAATTTTCTTTATGCTACTACCAGACCAAGTGCTAATTTATGGTGATTGTGCGATCAACCCAGAGCCAAACGCTGAACAATTGGCGGATATTGCCATTCAATCTGCTGATTCAGCCATACAATTTGGTATTACACCGAAAGTTGCCATGATCAGCTACAGTACAGGAACGTCAGGCTTTGGTGCCGATGTAGAAAAAGTTGCCGCCGCCACCAAAATAGCTCAACAAAAACGCCCCGATCTTATTATTGATGGTCCATTACAATATGATGCAGCGATTATGGAAAACGTAGCGCGTAAAAAAGCGCCAAATAGCCCGGTTGCGGGTCAAGCCAATGTCTTTATATTTCCTGACCTCAATACAGGTAATACAACTTATAAGGCCGTGCAACGTTCAGCTGATTTAGTCAGTATTGGCCCTATGCTGCAAGGAATGCGAAAACCCGTTAATGACTTATCTCGTGGTGCCTTAGTTGACGATATTGTTTACACGATTGCATTGACTGCAATTCAAGCACAATTATAGTCATCTCATATAAATAGTCGCTTTCATAAAGATCTACTTTATAAATAAGTAGATCTTTATATACTTTCATCATTAATGGGATATTTTAATAACTTATCTTATGTACATAATAAAAATCACTTACTGGTATTTTTTAACCAATCAATTTAATCTATATAGAACAAAGAACTAAACACTTAAACAACAGTTGCACACAATGATATCCACAGCTTATGTGGATATCATTTAAAGCTATACATTATACTTAGTTGCAAAAATTAGCTTTATAAACTCCAGTAAAGCTTGATATACACTGCTTTGATCGTAACAATCAACTTAGTTGGCACTTAAAACAGGTTAACCAGTATATAGTGTCATTATCTCAAGCTGAAATATTCAATGTATCTGCGACCTGCCCTCTAGAGTTCGACGCTATTAAACGCTATAGTATCGACATTGGCACTTAAACAAGCGAAGTAGATTCATGAGTAATTTAACCTTGCGTCGCCTATCTGAAACTTTTGCTATTCACAGTTTACGACGTGAAAGTTCAATACCCGATGTGGTATTTAATGCGCCGATATTTTTCTTAGCAAAAACCTATGATGAAATATCGATTGTTATTCCAGAACATATTGAAATTGACAGTGAAGAGACTGAACTTGGCTGGCAAGCATTTGAAGTTGTCGGACCATTAGACTTTAGCTTAACCGGCATCATGTCAAATATATCAACGGTTTTAGCAAACGAGAAAATTAGCATTTTTGCTATTTCAACCTTTGATACCGACTACGTTTTAGTAAAATCAGACAAGTTTGAAGCCGCGAAAGCCGCATTAATAAAAAATAATTACCAAGTAATATAATTCAGGAAATATAATGACAACTCTTTATGGCATAAAAAATTGCGATAGCGTAAAAAAAGCAAAAAAATGGTTAGAACAAGAAAATATTACCTACCAATTCCACGATTTTCGTAGCGACGGTTTTAACGCTGAATTATTAGCAGAGCTGCTGACTTATACCGACTTAACCGCTTTATTAAATAAGCGCAGTACTACATTTCGTAATCTAGCTGATGACGTTAAAAACAATCTTACTGACGAGGTAATAACAGAGAATATTTTAGCGCAACCGACGTTAATTAAACGGCCGTTGCTTAAACATAAGCAAGCTTTATTGGTGGGTTTTAAAGAAAGCCAATATCAACAAGCACTAATTTAAAGGTGTATTGTCATGATGAATAAGCATAGCAATAGCACTATTTCACTAGCACAAGCACTTATTGAGCGCCCATCAGTTACCCCTGAAGACTTCGGTTGTCAGCAATTAATGGCTGAGCGATTAGCTAAATTGGGCTTTAACAATGAAAGTATGGTATTTGAAGATACCACCAACCTATGGTCTCGAAAAGGCATATCAGGGCCCGTTTTTTGTTTTGCTGGCCACACCGATGTTGTTCCCGCTGGTAACTTGGAAAGCTGGAACACACCGCCATTTGAACCGGTAATTGCTGATGGTATGCTTTATGGTCGAGGAGCTGCTGATATGAAAGGCAGCTTAGCCGCAATGATAGTGGCAACGGAACGGTTTGTCTCAGACTACCCCAACCATAAGGGCTCAATCGCATTTTTGGTCACTAGCGATGAAGAAGGCCCATTTATTAATGGCACCACACGGGTGATTGATACCCTTGAAGCACGTAATGAAAAAATTACCTATTGCATTGTTGGTGAACCATCAAGTACCAATCGCTTAGGAGACGTAGTAAAAAATGGTCGCCGCGGCTCAATATCTGGCGAATTACACATTCACGGGAAACAAGGCCATGTTGCCTACCCAGATCACGTTATTAATCCCATTCATATGGCAATGCCAGCACTGACTGAGTTAAGCCAAATGCATTGGGATAATGGCAATGATTACTTTCCTCCCACCAGTTTTCAACTATCGAATATTCAATCAGGTACGGGTGCAACCAATGTCGTACCCGGTCATTTAACCGCGTTATTTAATTTGCGTTATAGTACTGAATTAACGGCAAAAATGATTGTGAATAAAGTTGAGGCTATATTAGCTGAGCATCAATTAAACTTTGAATTAAATTGGGTCTTTAACGGCCAACCGTTTATTACTGAGCCGAGTACACTTGTTGATTCGGTTGTGCAAGCCATTGAGACTTGCTGCCATATAAACACTGAACTTTCTACCAGTGGTGGTACCTCAGACGGACGGTTTATAGCGCCAACAGGAGCACAGGTTATTGAGCTTGGTCCATGTAATGCCACCATTCACCAAGTTAATGAGTGTGTTGCGGTCAACGATTTAATTTTACTCACTGACGTTTATTATCAAACCTTGGTGAATGTTTTAGCAGACCCTGTATAACATGACCGAACTTGAATTAATCTTAACCGGACAAACGCAAAGTCATATTCATTGGCTTAGCAAAAATATTGGTATCCATAAGAAAATGTTGTCGGCGTTCGAACAATTACAGGCAGCGGCAAAAACGGCTGGCATTGAATTAACCATCGCCAGTGGTTTTCGTAGTTTTGAACGACAACTAGCGATTTGGCAGAACAAGTTTTCTGGCCTAACGCCAATTAAAGATGCTTCCAATCAAGTCGTTGCGATTGAGCAACTTACTGAACTCGAAAAAATACACGCTATTATGCTATTTTCCGCGCTGCCTGGCGCTAGTCGCCATCATTGGGGCTGTGATATAGATGTTTATGCAATGAATTTATTACCGGACCAACAAGCATTAGCATTAGAGCCATGGGAATATCAAGCGCCAGGTCATTTTTATCCGTTAACCCTTTGGCTCGCTGAACATGCAAAAGGCTTTGGATTTTTCCTCCCTTATGATAAGTTTCGCGGCGGCGTAGCTCAAGAGCCTTGGCACCTCTCCTATTTGCCATTATCTCAGCACTACCAACAAGCTTATAACCAAGCACTGTTGGCCGAAACTTTAGCAAATAGTAATATTCAAGGTAAAACGCAGTTAATATCATTATTACCTGAGCTCTATCAACGCTATATTGTTAATATAGCCAGTGCATAGCTATGGGATGTTGAACATCGAAATTAACACATGAATAAAATGTATCGGAGCGATAATATATGACCAGCATACTAACTGAAAGCTGGGTTGCCCCAACTATTGTGATCATTGCCTTAGTTATTTTAATTGGCAACTTAAGTACTTTTCAAAAAAGTGCAAAAACGCCGTTACGTAAAAAAGGTCTTAACGATCTAAAAGAAACTTTGCCAAGAACGCAAAAGTCGGCACATAAGCTGTCTCTTATACACATCTGACGCTGCCGACGAAGAGGATAG
>OJAF01000134.1_pt1 | contig 9500 bp, 6 predicted proteins | sample 1589571 | NCBI WGS metagenome assembly OJAF01 (sample SAMN05416854, study PRJEB24817) | seawater metagenome | isolation source: Sea water | place: Canada:Atlantic | collected 2013-11 | reverse complement strand
GCAAACTGCCATTTATTGTCATACGAAATAGCGGCTAAAAAACCAAACTGACCACCAAAATAATTTTCGTCGAATGAATTACCAATACTCGCTTTTACGTTATAGGTAGGATCAAGCGAGTCATCTTTCATCACCATATTACGTGGTAATGATTTTAATAATTTTTGGTTAATTGCTGTCGCTTGTTCACCACGCGTTGCGGCATCTGTATCAACCAAGTTATCCGTTAAAATGATATTACGCAGTGAAAAATCACCTTTGTATTGCACGATGGCATTTTGTAACTCACTGGAAAGTCCATTGCCTTTGCGGCCATAAGTAAAACCGTCTTGCGAGTTTTCATCGTATGCTAGACCCAGTTCAAAACTGGCAACAAAGTCCTTAGGTACAGACTTAGTTCGAATATCAATCGCACCGCCACCAAAGGCTGCCGGCATTGAAGGCGAATAAGACTTTTGCACTGATAAACTTTCAATAATACTCGCAGGAAAAATATCGAGCGGTATAACATTGCGGGTTAAATCTGGGCTTGGAATATTAGCGCCATTTAAGCGCGCACTAGAGTAACGCTCACCCAAACCGCGAACATAAATGTACTTACCGTCGACTAAAGTTAAGCCGGTCACACGCCTTAGCGCTGAGGCCGCATCGCTATCACCGGTTTTTGATATTTGCTCTGAACCGAGAATATCAGCGACAAAGGCTTGATTTCGGCGTTCTTCAATCACTGCCGCAGCACTACCTTGTAAGCGAGTTGCTTTTACTACAACTTCTTCCATTACGTCGTTCTCTGCGGGTGTTTCTTGAGCGAACACATTGGGGACATTAGCTAATAACCCCAGACCAACGGCAAGCGAAACTCTTTTAAGTCTATGTTGAGTTGTCATGTTTAAATCCTGCTTCCAAATCAAGTTAAAAAAGACCCAGCATGACTGGGCCTAATTATTGTTTAATAAGTGTTTAATTAATCTTGATCTGCTGCTGTTACGGCGGCTTCAACCCACTTGTACCAATCAGAGTTAGTATCATTTTCTGATACTGCACCGATATAATTACCCGCTTGAAAGAATGCATCTAGGCCCGATAGGTCATGTGCTGAAATGGTAATATCTGCTGAATCAGCATCTGTGGCAAAGGCATTGGCTAATACCGTTGATGTGCTCGCAATACGTACATTAGCAGCGTTATTATCAAACCAATCAGCTTTTGCAGTGCCTGTCAGGGCTGCAGGCTCTTTACCTGAAATAAACGTTTGCTCACCTTTAAATTCATTTACACAGGCCATAACAGAGTTAGAGAATGACACGGCATCAACATTAATTTCACCATCTGATTTATGCTCAACACAGTGAGTACCATTAGCACCATCTTCTTTAATAATCAATACGTTGTAGTACGCAGATTTAATCGCATCATCAAATTTAAATGCTTGTGATGGGTCATCATCTCGTACTGAGCTACCATCTGTGGTGATAACTGTCACGTTAGCAAATGTTGGATTAGACGTTGGTGCTTGTGAGTATTCTGCACCGCTATTTTTCTCGCCGTCAGTTTCAAAACCATTGTTGCCCATGAAAACATCGGAGCCCGCAGGAATCGTCACGCCGTCAACAATTACGTCGCTTTTAGTTTCAACGGTGCCGTGCTTAACAAAAATATACTGACCATTACCTTGCCAGCCAGCATCAATATCAATTGCGTCATCTTGGGTATCCGTTACGACAATGTGACTAATATCTGCAGCACCACCGAAGAATTCAATACCATCATCAAAACCTTGGTGAATATGGATATAGTCAAACGCAGAACCTGAGCCTACGGCATTTAATGTTAATGAGTTCAGGTCATCACCTTCGCCGCCAGAACGAGGACCTGAACCGGCATACCAAATTTTTGCAAACTCAATAGTGCCACTACTGTCGGCGTTATTATTACCACCAAAATAGCTAGTAATACCTTCAGTTGTTACATTACAAGTGGTTGCTGTACGCTGGGCATCTGTACATTGGTTGGTAATACCAAAACCATTAATAATAATACCACCCCAATCAGCAAACTGTGCGCCGTTACCCACAACATCTAAGCGCTCATAAGCGTTAGCTGAAGTGAAATTAATCGGTTTTTCTAAAGTGCCAACAGCATTAATTTTTGCGCCACGTGCAATACGAATAATCGCTTCACCAGAAGTGAAAGCAAGGTTAGCCCCTTCAGAAACCGTCAATGTTGGGCCATTGGCAACAACTGAACATCCGGTAGCCGTATCACAGTCTTTACCCATTAATAACGCACCGTTAAACACGTGCACACCATCATTAGGTAACTCGCTAAAAACTAAGTCTGTTTCAATTTCAATATTTTTGCTGGCAAATGCGGCAGTGTAATTACAGTCGCGACCATCATACGAGCCTTGAAGCTCACCGCGGCTTGCACAAGGATTATTATCACCAGCACCTGCACCTGCACCACCATCGGTGTTATTTGAGTTATTAGTGCTATTATCGACACTGTTATCATTGACGGTAGGTTCAATTTTAATGTCACCACCACAACCAGCTAAAGCTATAGCACTTGCAATTACACTTACTTTAAATAGAGTTTTGATATTCATTACAGTTCTGCTCCGCAGATTTATTATTAAAAAATTTGCGCTAATAGTACGGAGAATAAATGACAGAATTGTTGAAGTAATATGTAGTTTTTATTTCGTTAACTTGACGAAGAGATGACAGTAGTGAGTCATAAATATGACATGGCATTAAGAAGTATATGAATATACTGCTCTGTGGCAGCATTAGTTTTATAAGCTGGCTTTACAGCGAGTTTGAGTTGGCACGATTAAAAATTATTTCCATTAACGTTAAGCACATTAAAAATAAAAAAACCGAGCAACGATGCTCGGTTTTTAAGTTTACTTATATACCCAAAAGTTAAGGCGTCATTTGCTCTTGATCAGCACCTTCTTTTTCAATCACTTCTGGGATTAAGTCTTCTTTGGAAATACCTAATGCTAAAGCAACTGAACTCGCAACATAAACTGAAGAGTAAGTACCAACAAAAACACCTAAAAGTAAAGCCGTAGCAAAACCATGTATCAGTGCGCCACCTTGAAAGAACAAGGCTGCTAGTACTAATAATGTTGTTATTGAGGTAATCACAGTACGCGATAAGGTTTGGGTTAAAGAAATATTAATAATTTCTTCTGGGGTACCTACTCGTACTTTTCTGAAGTTTTCTCGAATACGATCCGAGACCACAATAGTATCGTTGAGCGAGTAACCTATCACCGCTAGTATCGCCGCAAGCACGGTTAAATCGAACTCTAATTGTAATACTGAGAATAAACCTAAGGTCAGTAATACATCGTGAAATAACGCGATAACTGAACCTAAAGCGAAGCGCCATTCAAAACGAAAGGCAACATAAACCAAGATACAAATAAGTGCGGTTAGCATGGCTAAACCACCCTGCTCAGCTAGTTCATCACCAACACTGGCACCAACAAATTCAATGCGACGCATATCTATCGTTACCCCAGTACCTGCTTGCAGAATATCAAGCACTTGGTTGCCAAGCATTTCGGCTTTTACACCTTCACGTGTCGCTAAACGAATCACCACATCGCGACTTGAACCATAAAACTTAACAACCGCATCATCAAAGCCGTTAGCTTCCATAATAGCGCGAATTTTATTTAAGTCTGCTGTTTTTTCAAAGCCAACTTCGATTAAGGTGCCACCGGTAAAGTCTAAACCAAAGTTAAGTTTATTTGTTGCTAATGAAACTACCGAAGCCAGCATAAGCACGATACTTAACAATAGCGCTGCCTTACGGTAACTCATAAAGGCAACAGTATCTTTTAATTGTAAAATTTGCATAATATTGAAGCCTTATATAGACAATTTATCGAGACGTTTACCGCCCCAAACAGCGTTAACAACAGTACGTGTACCGATAACAGCAGTAAACATTGAAGTAATAATACCGATTGATAATGTTATCGCGAAACCTTTAATAGGTCCGGTGCCGACGGCAAACAATATCAATGCTGCAATTAGTGTCGTGATGTTCGCATCAATAATAGTTGAAAATGCGGCATCATAACCTTGGTGAATAGATTGCTGAACTGACTTACCTGCACGCATTTCTTCACGTATACGCTCAAATATAAGTACGTTGGCATCAACTGCCATACCCACTGTTAAGACGATACCCGCCATGCCAGGTAAGGTTAAGGCGGCGCCTGGGATCATTGACATAACGCCAATAATCAAGACTAAATTTGCGCCTAACGCTAAGTTTGCCACTACGCCAAAGGCGCGGTAATAAATCAACATAAACAGGAACACTAAACCAAAACCTAGCATAATAGCTTGGAAGCCCAGCTGTACGTTTTCAGCACCTAATGTTGGGCCAACGGTGCGCTCTTCTACGATTTGAATTGGCGCAACCAAAGCACCGGCTCTAAGTAGTAACGCTAAGTTATGCGCTTCAGCTTGGCTACCCGCACCAGTAATTCTGAAGGTTTTACCTAAGCGTGCTTGAATTGTTGCAACACTGATCACTTCTTCAACTTTTTCGAAGATAGTATTACCTTCGCCGTCAACGCGATTAGTCGGTTTGAATTCAATAAATACCGTCGCCATCGGCTTACCAATATTGCTTTTAGTACTGCTAGACATTTTGTTACCGCCAGCAGAATCTAGAGTAATGTTAACTTGTGGACGGCTATATTCATCAAAACTTGAACCGGCATCAACAATATGATCACCGGTAAGCATCACGCGTTTTTTCAATAAAACTGGTTTACCATCACGCTCTCTTAATAACTGTGAGCTACCCGGTACACGACCATTAAGCGCAGCACCTAAGTCGCCTTCAGTATCAACTAAGCGAAACTCTATGGTGGCTGTTGCGCTTAAAATTTCTTTTGCTTTCGCAGTATCTTGAACACCCGGCAATTCGATAACGATGTGCTTTTTACCTTGGCGTTGCACTAATGGCTCAGCAACACCGAGTTCATTAACACGGTTACGAATAATGGTAATATTTTGCTGTAATGCATATTCGCGAGTTTCTTTTAACTTTTGTTCAGTCATCTTAGCTGATAGCGTTAAGTTACTGTCATTACTGACAAACAATAAATCACGATTTTGCTTTTCTAAATATGACTCTGCATTTTCTAAGTCTTGTGCATTACGAAACTGAACATTAATGGTGTCATCAACTTGCTTAACAGAGCGATAACGAATATTTTCGCCACGTAAACCTGTGCGAAAGTCATCAACTAAGCTCTTTTGAACTTTAACGATAGCTTCCTGCATGTTAACTTCCATCAAGAAGCTAACACCACCACTTAAATCTAAACCTAACTTCATTGGTGTGCCGCCAATGCCTGCTAACCATGCAGGTGTTGCAGGTGTAAGATTTAAGGCGACTGAGTATTCTTTACCCATATTATCGTCAAGTAAATCACGAGCTTTAAGCTGCTGCTCTGTGTCTTTAAATCGCGCTAAAACTTGACCATTTTCCATCGCAATACTTGCGTAAGAAATATTATTCTCTTCTAATTGAGACTTCACCGTATCTAAAGTTTCTGCGGTTGTTTCTATGCCACGTAAGCCAGAAATTTGCACTGCAGGATCTTCAGGGTATAGGTTTGGCGACGCATAGATTGCACCAATGGCCACTATAAATAGCACCATCAATGTCTTCCATAATGGATATTTGTTTAACACAATATCATCCTATTTTCTTTTTATCGCTTTAATATAATGACTTAGTACTAAAGTGAAATTTATAAATTTTTCATTGTTATAGTTACACAAAAGTGCCAATTGATAATTTATCAATAAGCACTTTTAATGTAACCACAGCTAAAACAACCAAATCTCGTTATAGAGACTTCATTGTGCCTTTTGGCAATACAGCGTTGATTGCGCCTTTTTGTACAGTAACTTCAGTACCTTCAGCAATGCTTACGACGATAAAATCTTTTTCATCAGAAACTTTAACAATTTTACCCACAATGCCGCCTTGTGTTAATACTTCATCACCTTTCGACAATTCAGCCATTAAACTTTTGTGCTCTTTTACACGTTTAGCTTGCGGACGATAGATCATAAAATAAAACACTAAACCAAATACCGCTAACATAATTAACATTGATGTACCATCAGCACCTTGAGCTGGACCTGCTGCTGCGTGGGCTTGACTAATAAATAAACTCATAAATTCCTCTTATTATTTTTTCTAATTAATTTTTATAAAATGGTGAAGTTGAACTGTTTTAACCTGCTGCTGCGCCAGCTAAGGGTGGCACAGGTAAATCGCGTAGTGCATAGAATTCGGCAACAAACTCTTCTAGTTTGCCTTGCTCTATCGCATCACGCAATCCTTTCATAACACGTTGATAAAAACGTAGGTTATGCATGGTATTCAATTGTGACCCTAAAATTTCATTACACTTATCTAAATGATGTAGATAAGCACGTGAATAATTTTTACAAGTATAACAATCACACTCTGGGTCTAATGGACCTGTATCTGTTTTGTGACGAGCGTTTCTAATTTTTATCACGCCATTAGTAACAAATAAATGTCCGTTACGAGCGTTACGCGTTGGCATAACACAATCGAACATATCAATGCCGCGACGCACGCCTTCCACTAAATCTTCAGGTTTGCCTACTCCCATAAGATATCGGGGTTTATTTTCTGGTATCAAGGGCGCGGTATGATCTAATATTCGAATCATATCTTCTTTAGGTTCACCTACGGATAGGCCACCGATGGCATAGCCGTCAAAATCAATACTGGTTAAACCATTTACCGATACTTCACGTAAATCTTCATACATGCCACCTTGAATAATGCCGAACAAGGCATTTTTATTACCTTGATGGGCATCTTTTGAACGCTGAGCCCAGCGCAATGAAAGTTCCATAGAAACTTTTGACTCTTCATGGCTGGCTGGATATGGCGTACATTCATCAAATATCATGACAACATCTGAGCCTAAGCTATTCTGTACTTCCATTGAGCGCTCAGGGGTTAACATAATTTTTTCACCATTAACCGGTGAGCTAAATTTAACCCCTTCTTCGGTAATTTTACGCATTTTGCCTAAACTAAAGACTTGGAAGCCGCCAGAGTCAGTCAAAATAGGCTTATCCCAATTCATAAAACCATGTAAACCACCATGTTGCTCAATAATCTCTGTACCTGGGCGCAACATCAAATGAAAGGTATTACCTAACAAGATTTCAGCGCCAGTATCAGCAACTTCTTCAGTTTTCATGCCTTTTACTGTGCCGTAAGTTCCTACCGGCATAAATGCTGGGGTTTCTACGGTGCCACGCTCAAAGGTTAAGCGACCACGCCTTGCTTTACCGTCAGTGGTTAGCAATTCGTATTGCATAGCTTTCTTATCTGTCATATCTGTCATATTTTATCCTTTGCCCACTAGCGAAACAGGCTAGCAGCTTCTCAATGTCAGCGGCTAAGTTATTGCACTCGACCACTATAATCTATTACTAATCTGTTACTAATCTATCGGGCGATCTTGTTTTGTTAAAAACATCGCATCACCATAGCTAAAAAAACGATATTGCTCAGCAACGGCGTGTTTATATGCAGCGATAATATTATTGTAGCCAGAAAAGGCACTCACGAGCATTAACAACGTTGATTCCGATAAATGAAAATTAGTCACTAAGGCATCAACAATTTGAAATTCATAACCTGGGGTAATAAAAATATCGGTATCACCATAAAATTCACTGAACGGCTTGCCCTGATCTTTCGCTATCTTGGCGGCACTTTCTAGTGAACGTACTGATGTAGTACCAACAGCAATCACTTTGCCGCCATTGGCTTTGGTTTGTTTTACTTGCTCAACAACACTTGCCGGCACTTCAATATATTCTGCATGCATAATATGATCGGCAATTTCATCTACTTTCACTGGCTGAAAAGTTCCCGCACCAACATGTAAGGTTACAAAAGCAAAATCAGCACCTTTGGCTTTTAGTTTTGCCATTAATGCATCATCAAAATGCAAACCTGCCGTAGGCGCTGCTACGGCGCCAGGCTTTTCGTTATATACCGTTTGATAACGTTCACGGTCACTGTCTTCATCAGGACGATCAATATAAGGCGGTAATGGCATGTGGCCAATGTCATCTAATATCGACAACACCGTTTGCTGACCATGAAACTCTAGTTCAAATAAAGCATCATGCCTTGCCACCATTGTAGCTTTAATTTTGCCTTCCAATAGTATTTCACTACCGGCTTTAGGCGATTTACTACAGCGGATATGGGCTAACACCCTATGTTCATCTAATAAGCGTTCAACCAGTACTTCCAACTTACCGCCGCTGGTTTTTTGACCAAACATACGTGCTGGAATGACGCGGGTATTGTTAAACACCAACAAGTCACCTGGTTCAACGTGATTAATAAGGTCGGTAAAGGTTTCATCGCGGTATTCACCGCTATTACCACTCAGTGTTAATAAGCGGCTAGCAGAGCGGTCAGCTTTTGGATATCGAGCAATAAGCTCTTCTGGTAAGTCAAATGAAAAATCGGCAACGCGCATGATAAATAAACTAGTTTAAAGATTAAAAAACGCGTAATTTTAGTGCTGCACGGTACGAATAGCAAGTATTAACTTGTAAAACTGGGCTTGAGCGAATGACGAGATCACGCAATAAGTTCTATAGCAGTATCACTGTTATTAATAGCGACTATAATTTAAAAATAATCACCTAAAACCGCTATTTTGGCGTATGCTGAAATCAAACTCTACTGCTAGGTAAGCCCATGAAAAATCTTGCTTTCGCCATCGCTAAAACTATTATTAACGGTTTCGAGCGCCATATTTATCTTTACAGTGAAATTACTCAAACAGCCAAACAGCGTTTTGAACAATATCGTTGGCACGATATACAGGCAGCAGCAAAAGCGCGCACCGACTTTTATGACCAACGTATTGACGAAACGTTAGATACCATCAAACAAGATTTTCACATCACCAAACTTGACAATGAGCTTTGGCAATATGTTAAAAGTTGTTATATCGAGTTACTCAGCCTACATCCGCAACCAGAATTAGCAGAAAGTTTTTATAACTCGGTTTTTTGTCATTTATTTGAGCGAAAGTATTATCACAACGCTTATATTTTCGTGCAATCAACGGCTACCCGACTCGATACATTACCGACCCCGAAAATATTCACTAGCTATCATCCTGACAAACATGGGCTTTTTCAAACCATTACACATATTATAAAGAGTCAAAATTTTTCACTGCCATTTGCGCATTTGAAAAAAGATATCAATACCCTGATTGCCAAGTTTCGTCAGCAAGCCCACAAAACCCGTTATCAATTATCCGATTTACAATTCGATATACTCGATTCAGTTTTTTACCGTAATAAAGGGGCGTATATCTGTCTCTTATACACATCTCCGAGCCCACGAGACGCTACGCTATCTCG
>OJAF01000133.1_pt1 | contig 9515 bp, 9 predicted proteins | sample 1589571 | NCBI WGS metagenome assembly OJAF01 (sample SAMN05416854, study PRJEB24817) | seawater metagenome | isolation source: Sea water | place: Canada:Atlantic | collected 2013-11 | reverse complement strand
GGTATTTTAACTGAAATTGCCCGACCTCCGGTATCACTAGCTTCTCGTATGGCAGCGCGTTTAAAGGTGATGTCAAAATTAGATATTGCTGAACGCCGGGTGCCACAAGATGGCCGAATAAAATTAGCCTTATCAAAGAAAAAATCGATTGATTTTCGTGTGAGCACCTTACCTACCATGTGGGGCGAAAAGGTCGTAATGCGTATTCTCGATTCATCAAGCGCCATGCTGGGCATCGATATGCTGGGTTATGCCCCGGCACAAAAGAAAATTTACATGGATGCGCTAGCACAGCCGCAAGGGATGATATTAGTTACTGGGCCAACAGGCTCAGGAAAAACGGTATCACTGTATACCGGCTTGAATATCTTAAATACCGATGAGCGCAATATATCAACCGCCGAAGACCCTGTGGAAATTAACCTTGAAGGCATTAACCAAGTGCAGATTAATACCCGTGCAGGTTTAACCTTCCCGGGCGCATTACGTTCATTTTTACGCCAAGATCCTGACATTGTTATGGTGGGCGAAATTCGTGATTTAGAAACCGCCGAAATTGCCATTAAAGCCGCACAAACCGGGCATTTAGTGTTATCAACATTACATACTAACTCTGCTGCTGAAACCTTAACTCGCTTGCTAAATATGGGGGTACCTTCCTATAACGTTGCTAGTTCTGTGAGCATTATCATCGCGCAACGATTAGCACGTCGGCTTTGTATTCAGTGTAAAGAGGAAGAGCATATTCCTGAAGCTGAATTGTTAGCGCAAGGATTTTTGCCGGAGCAGCTTAGCGACATAAAACTCTATAAACCGGTTGGCTGTGATCTTTGTACTGGCGGTTATAAAGGCCGAGTTGGTATCTATGAAGTAATAAAAATTAGTGAAGTTACAGCAAACCTCATAATGACGGGTTCAAACTCTTTAGATATCGCCGCTCAATGTCAACGTGAAGGCTATAACAATTTACGCCAGTCCGGTTTAGAGAAAGCCGCCTTAGGTGTTACTAGTTTAGAGGAAGTTAACCGCGTCACTAACGCATAATTTCTTCTAACTTAAAATCGTAATAGAGATTACTGATTAATAACAAATTTTAAAGAATTGCCAAGTTTGCACATTAGATATAAGCTAAATACAGTAACGATAACTCTTACCGTAAAAAGATAATAAAAAATTAGGTTAATCGCATGGCTACAACTTCCACCATAAAAACAAAAGACAAGAAAAGTAAAATTAAAGCGCTTGATGTTTATAAGTGGCAAGGGCTAAACCGTAAAGGTAAAAAAGTTAGCGGTGAACTTAATGCTAACAGCGTGTTAGAGCTGAAAGCGCAACTGCGTAAACAAGGTATAACGCCCGGTAAAATCAATAAAAAGGCCAAGCCTTTATTTGGTATGGGCGGCGACAAAAAAATTCTTCCGGTGGATATTGCCGTACTGACTCGCCAAATCGCCACTATGCTGGGTGCCGGCGTGCCGTTAGTGCAAACGATTGAGATGATCGGTAATGGCCATAACAATGGCAATATGCAAAAGCTACTCGGCAATATCAGTAATAAATTACAATCAGGGGTGCCCTTGTCAGACTGCTTACGTGAGCACCCGCTTTATTTTGATGACTTGTATTGCGATTTAGTTAACTCTGGCGAGCAGTCCGGTGCGTTAGAAACAATTTTTGATCGCGTAGCCACTTATAAAGAAAAAGCGGAAGCATTGAAAGCTAAAATTAAAAAGGCCATGACTTACCCTATTGCAGTATTAGTGATTGCTTTCGTGGTAACCGCAGTACTGTTGATATTTGTTGTGCCGGTGTTTAAAGATATATTTGATAGTTTTGGCGCTGAATTACCCGGTTTTACCTTATTAGTACTCGCCATATCAGAATTTATGCAAGCCTATTGGTATTTTGGTTTGGCTGGAATATTTGCCGCAGGTTATTTATTTAAAAAAGCTCATCGCACTAGTCTAAGTTTTCGCGATAGTGTCGATAAGAAGGTACTCAAACTTCCTGTTATTGGTGATGTTTTAAAAAAAGCCGCTGTCGCGCGTTATGCTAGAACCTTGTCAACGACCTTCGCTGCGGGTGTTCCGCTGCCTGATGCGTTAGAGTCGGCCGCTGGCGCGTCTGGTAACGCAGTTTTTCGCGATGCTATTCTCGATATTCGAGCTGAAGTTACTTCAGGTATGCAAATGAATTTAGCGATGAGAAATTGTGCTATTTTTCCTGACATGGTAATTCAAATGGTCGCGATTGGTGAAGAGTCTGGTGCTGTTGATGACATGTTGGCCAAAGTTGCCACCGTTTATGAACAAGAAGTTGATAATGCCGTGGATAATTTAACCACACTCCTTGAACCTATGATCATGGCGGTACTAGGCGTAGTTATTGGTGGTTTGATTATCGCAATGTACTTACCGATCTTCCAAATAGGTATGGTTGTGTAAGCGTCAATATCACAAGCCTCGTTCTCTCTACTATGAAACGGTGCAAAGCATCGTTTTTTTAATCGCTTTAAATAAAGCCAACTTACGGGTTAATTAACCTTAACAAAATATACCAAATACAATCTAAATTAAGGCTATTCTTTTGACTGACTTCGTTACCCTAATGACCCATTCTCCGTTATTTTTTTATGGCATTACCTTTGTTTTTTCTCTGATGATAGGTAGCTTTTTAAATGTCGTTATATTCCGCTTGCCAAAAATGCTAGAACAAGGTTGGAAGCGAGAATGTCGTGAATTTTTGGCCGATGAAGTAATCAAACCTACTAACGCTAGTGATGATCAAACCATCACCCTATCAACCCCCAGCTCTACTTGCCCTTCGTGCCAACATAAAATTCGCTTTTATGAAAATATTCCACTAATAAGCTGGTTGTTCTTGCGCGGTAAATGTAGCCAATGCCAATCAAAAATATCGCTTCGTTACCCGCTAGTAGAGTTGACGACAGCAATATTAAGCGTTGTTATTGCGGCTAATTTTGGTGTTACATTCACCACACTGATGTTACTGGTATTAACATGGGGGTTGATATGTTTAACCTTAATTGATTACGATCACATGCTTTTACCAGATCAGATCACATTACCTTTATTATGGCTTGGGCTATTAGTCAATATTAATGGCGCGATTGTGCCACTAAGTGATGCCGTTATAGGCACGGTTGCCGGCTATATGAGTTTGTTTAGCGTTTTTTGGCTATTTAAATTAGTCACAGGTAAAGAAGGTATGGGCCACGGAGATTTCAAGTTAGTGGCAGTATTTGGTGCTTGGATAGGCTGGCAATTATTGCCACTGCTGATCTTAATGGCGTCAGCGGTCGGTGCAGTTATTGGTATTAGCCTCATGGTATTTAAAAACCATCAGCGTGAACAAGCTATTCCATTTGGTCCATATTTAGCCATTGCAGGTTGGATAACACTGATTTGGGGTAATGGTATCTGGTCTTGGTATTTAAGTTACTTAACTTAAACTTTCTTATCAGAACATAGACAAGGTTAGTTATGTCTAAATTAATTATTGGTTTAACCGGTGGCATTGGTAGCGGAAAAACCACCGTCACCGATATATTCTCCGAGCTAGGTGTTGATATTATCGATGCTGACATTGCCGCTCGTATGGTTGTTGAACCTGGGAGTCAAGCACTCAAGGCCATTAAAAAACATTTTGGTGTTGAGTTTATCGATCACCATGGCGAATTAAATAGGTCAATGCTTCGCAGCCGAATTTTTAGTCATGCTGATGATAAAACTTGGCTGAATAGCTTGTTACACCCATTAATTCGCCAAGAAATATTAGCACAAATAACCCAAGCAAAAAGTGACTATTGTATATTAGTGGCGCCGTTACTGTTGGAAAACAATTTGCAAAAATTAGTTGACCGAGTATTAGTGATCAAGGTTGATGAGATAAATCAAATTGCCCGAACGGTTGCTCGGGATCCAAGCTCAGAGGAAGAAGTTAGGCGCATTATTGCCAGTCAAATGCCGAGTGAAAAACGACTTAGTTTTGCTGACGATATAATTTATAACGAAAATATCAGCTTAAAAGAACTTCGTCAGCAAGTAATCGACTTAGATAATAAATATAAATTAGTGTTGATTAACCCTTTATAAACAAGTGTTTTAATAAAATAATTCGCCATTTTACGTCGGTATGGGTACTATAATGCAGGTATCCGTAAATTATCTACACTAAGCTTCTAATAAATGACTGCAATATTGTACGAACATCCGCTCAATGAGCGTATACGTAACTATTTAAAGCTTGAGCAATTATTTGTTCAAGCTTCTGAGTGCTTACAACACAATATCGCAACTAGTCATAGTGTATTCTTTAATGCTTTATTTGCTATTCTAGATACCTTAGAGCGTAATGATATTCGTGGTGATCTAATAAAAGACTTGGAAAAACTAGAGCAAAATCTCGTTGTTTGGTCACAAGTACCTGACATAAATAATGCCGCTCTTGAAGAAAACCTGCAAAAAACTGTCGAACTTTCAAGTCAATTAAAAGCTGCTAACCCTCAGTGGTTACAATTAAAATCAGATAAATTTTTAGTTGGTCTAAAACAGCGTTTCGCTATTCAAGGCGGCAGTTCGCTTTTTGACTTACCACAGCTGCAGTTCTGGTTAAAACAGCCGCAAGCCGAAGTTGAAGCACAATGTAATTATTGGCTGTCGCTGCTGTCAAAAATTAGTTCAGCATTATCGTTGATCATGAGATTTGTTCGCCAACGAGCTGAGTTTATGCCAATAACAACGGACAGTGGTTTTTATCAAGATAATGGTGAGGGGCTAATATTGTTACGTATCAAAGTCGCTGATAACTTGCCGTTTTATCCGACAATAAGCGGTAATCGCTTTCGTTACTCTATTCGATTTATGATGCCGTGTAATGAAACGGGCCGTAAGTATGCTAAACAAGCGACAAACTTCGAGCTAGCGCGCTGTTAATATAGCATCAGCTAGTTAACCTGAACGCTGGATAAGCTATGTCCGTCAATGCCACGATTTTTGCTCGTATCAGCGTTAAGCTTGCTACTAATAGCCAGCTATCAGGTACACAAACTTGCCTTGATTCACGCAAAACTTATGACATTGATAAGAGTAATATATCAATCAACTGATAGCCTAATTGTATGCCTATGAAAATAAAAGCTTTATAATTTCATTCGCATATCCATTATCCAGAGTTCAGGTTAAATAGCTTAACTAATCAGGTCTGATAGCAACGGATAATTGGCAAAATTTAACTGCTGACTATGTTTTTGCTAGCTCAACTTTAGCTTGATATTTTTTTTTAAAATAGTGGTATAAAAAGCCAGCAATACAAATATTCAAGACACAGCGTAATATCTCATCCACTGCAAAATTCAGCGTGACTAAAGAATAAACTAAATCAATGCTTGAACCTACGCCAAGTATAATGGCGATAATGATAAATATTTTTTCTAATGACATCGAGTTCGACATGTTTTATATCTAATTATTGTTAATAAAAAAGTTCGTTTAGTCGTTTGGTTTGCTATTACTAGCAATTAAATGGCTCAGTAGCCGAATCCACATCAGTGGTTAAATTGGCTTTTGACCAACTTTAAAATAACCTGTTGAAAGAAATTGTGCCGTCTCTTTGCGCTTTTTAGCAATTAAAATCGCGCCGTCATCCATAAACAAAAAGTTTTTCCAGCAGCGTTTAAACACTGCCCAAGTTGTTTCAATAACATTATTGCGAGCGCTGCAGTAATACACCACAGTATTATTGTCCCATGCTAAGTGAGCTAATATTTGCTCTGGTAAGGCGGTATCTTCGCTATCCCAAATACCTTCCCATTTACCGTTATCAGTCCAATTTTTACTATTTTCTGGCCAATCACCTTTTTTGAAAAAGTCAGGATGATCAACCTGTTTGCTGATATTGCTATCCCAAAGCATTTTAGCGCGACTTTCCGTCATGGGCTTTATCATGTGCTTATCACCTATCTTAATCGGTAGGCTTTTATGCTTGAATATCCAGGCATTTTTTAATTCGTCAATCGAGATGTAGTTCATGGTGTCTTCTATAAAATCTGGCTCATGGCATTATAACAAGGGTAAATGATAACTCATCAATAATTTCGACATAACTGGTTAAAATAAAAACTATGAGCGAGCTGTAATGTAATTTGTTGAGTGTTAGCAAGATATTATATCGTTTAAAGCGTTGGACATAATTATTATTGTATTAGGTAGATGCGCTTAACTTACATCATCACTGTTTAGCTTGATGGTTTTAAACATCTCACTTTGCTTATCTTGTTCTTGGCAAATGCTTAATAAGTCTTGGATGAAATAATGGAGCGCGCGACGCTCAATATTTTTAATGAGTGTTTGTTGAGTGCTATTTAACATGTGGTACATAGTCGCAGCGCCAAAATCACCAAAAATGATATTGGCGTTGGTGTCAAATAGCGTGTTATGAGCGTATAAATCGCCATGACATACGTGATTAGTATGCAAATGTTCAAATAAATCGGCCATTTGGTTAACTATTTTAGCAATTTCTTCGATGCTTAAGCTAAAGCCAACCGGGAAGGTGTCACGCGTGCAAGTGTCGAACGTTGGTGGTAAACCGAGATTTTTAAAATGTTCAGGTATTAAAGCCATGATTAAGGCTAAATAACCATTCTCGTTCACTTGCGCTAATGAGCTGACAATATTTTTATGCTCGCCAGTTTTTAAACATGCTTGTAATTCGTCTTCGGGGTAGCCATCACTGGTGACTGAGCCTTTAAATACCTTAACGGCAACTTCATTAGGAAACTCTGATTGCTTTTGACGCCAAGTGGCTCGTGATATAACCCCTGAAGCACCTTGTCCTAGTACATTGTGTAATCTAAAACTTGCTGCCGGTAGTGTTGGTACTGTTGCTATATTGAGCTCAGAACGACTAAAAGGGTTACCTGAAAAGGCAAACCACGCAAGTTTTGGCAAATTGAGTAACTGATCAGGGCATTGTGTTAAGTTGTTTGCCGAAATACGCACTAATTCAAGGTTCTGCGCCTGACTTAGCGTTAATGGCAGTGAGGTGAGCTTATTACCTGCTAACGCTAACTTTTGTAATTCTGGGCGTTCACCCAGTGTATCAGGTAAGGTTTCTATGCAATTATCTGTCAATATTAACCAACGCAATTTTGCTGGTAATGATTTAGCAGGCACCTGATTAATTTGGTTGGATTTAAACCCTATCATCTCAAGGTTTTCGCATCGGCCAAGTACTTCAGGCAATATAGAAAATTTATTGTTTGAGGCAAAAATTATTTTCAGCTTTTTAAGCTTAATTAACTCGTCGGGTAATGCGCTTAATTGATTGTCAGATAAATCCAAAATTTCTAAGCTATCAGCTAATGACAAAATATCTAATGGCAATGAAGTCAAGTTTTCAGATATTTTTATGCGTTTAATACCTGCTAGTTCACCAGACTTTAATTGCGATAGCGTATGCATTTATTAACCTACTATGATTAAATTTCAAGATGGTAATGGCTGAAAATATAATGGTATATTTTCAGCCATAAAAAAACCCGATAAGTTTGTTAATACAGACTTTTCGGGTTCTTTTAATGGGTTATTAACCCCTAATATGGTGCTCGCTACTGGACTCGAACCAGTGACACCTTGCATGTCATGCAAGTACTCTAACCAACTGAGCTAAGCGAGCATTTTTACTACAAACGTTGAGTAACTCAACGAGGCGCTATGTTAGCGATCTGTTTTATCAAGTGCAAGTGATTTTATTTAAAATACGATGCAACTGCTGATTAATTGTGCAGTTGTACTTGTTGCTGTTCGTTTAAGCAGCGAATAACCTGAAAAGCTTAACCATAGCAGATGTCTATAAGCTGATTTATTCGCTAATGCTATTATGCAGCTTTTTCTTCTAGGCGGTTTTGTACTACCTTTAAACGCCAAGCTAATAACACGGCAGCAACGGTTAAGCCCGATATAAAACCTACCCAAAAACCGTAAGGGCCTGTTGCTGGCATTATCCAATCAGTTAAGCCGAGTATCAAACCAACCGATAAGCCGACAATCCAGTAGGAGAAAAAAGTAATATATAAAATTGATTTTGTGTCTTTATAACCACGTAAGGCACCGGCCGAAATAACCTGTATAGCGTCTGAAAACTGGAATAGTGCAGCGAGAAACATTAAGCCAGCAGCCAGTTCCAGTACTTCAGTATCAGTGGTATATATAGCGGCAATTTGTTGGCTAAATAATAAGGTCAGGGCAGCGGTCGCGACCGCAATAATTAAGCCTAATATGACGGAGTAACTACAAAGTTCTTTGGCTTTTTCTAAATTCTTATTACCCACCTCAAAGCCAACTTTTATCGTGACTGCCATGGCTAAACTTAAGGGTACCATAAACACTAAACCGGAAAAGTTGATGGCAATTTGATGACTGGCCACAATATTCGCGCCAAACGGTGCAAGAATAATAGCTACTGCGGCAAATAGGCTGACTTCGAAAAGTAATGAAAATGCGATCGGCATACCTAACGCTAAAATAATTTTAATTTCTGACCATTCCGGCCAATAGAATTTTTTAAATAATGGCGCTTGTTTTAAGTGTTTTGAAAAATAAGCGTAGGCAAACATACCAACAAACATCACCCAATAGACAATAGCCGTTGCAATGCCACAACCTGCACCGCCTAATGCAGGCATGCCGAACTCACCATAAATAAAAATATAATTCGCCGGAATGTTAATTAATAAACCTAAGATGCTAATGATCATAGTAGGGCGAGTAAAAGATAAGCCTTCAGAGTAATTACGCAATACAAGGTAAAGGCAGTAGCCTGGGCCGCCCCAGACAATGTAACCTAGGTAATCAAACATTAGCTGCTTTAACTGAGGTTCTAACGGGATTGAATCAATTAATAGTGGCGTGGCTATGTAATAAAGAATAATGATGATTATCGAAAAGAAAACCGCTATCCAAGCAGTTTGATAGCTAGCTTTTGCGACATCATCAAATTGTTTAGCACCCGATAATTGCGAAATAATACTGGCCAGTGCCATTACTAGACCTGAAATAGTTAAAATTAATGGTAGCCACACACTGCTGGCAATCGCAACTGCGGCCATATCAGTGGCGCTAACTCTACCGGCCATCACGGTATCGGCAAAACCCATTAAGTTTTGGATCAATTGAGCAATTAAAATTGGGTACGCCAATTTCATCAGGTTTTTACTATTGGAGAAAAAGCGATTAATGTTCATCAAGGCAATTATATCATTCAGTTTTTTTTGCTAAAGTAGCAATAAATAAAGTTATTATCTGGATAATATATGTTTACAGGTATAGTGCAATCACAAGCTGAAGTAATTGCGATAATTCGTAAGAATAATGCCATTAGCTTAAAAATTGGCTTGGGAAATAGTTTAATTGAACAGCTTGAAATTGGCGCGAGTGTCGCTACTGTCTCTTATACACATCTGACGCTGCCGACGAAGAGGATAGTGTAGATCT
>OJAF01000124.1_pt1 | contig 10043 bp, 11 predicted proteins | sample 1589571 | NCBI WGS metagenome assembly OJAF01 (sample SAMN05416854, study PRJEB24817) | seawater metagenome | isolation source: Sea water | place: Canada:Atlantic | collected 2013-11 | reverse complement strand
ATCTTCTTTAAGTTCAGCAGCAAATACCGCTGACATTCTACAAAGTAAATTTTTCGAAGTTGTGATTGAAAAGACATCAGCATTTAGTGCTTTATTGAATAACCCTTTATTTTCATATGAATATGTATAATATTCACTACCATTTAATTTATCATTAATTAATGAAATGATGAGACTATCATCTCCTGAGCTAGTTAAAATTGTTTTTAGTAATTCATGATTAAATGCAAACCGGACACTGTTCACTACTTTTTGATAATTAATACTGTAAACGATATATAACTTTGTTAAGGCATTTATAAATTTTTGTAGTTTTTGATATTTTTCAGCATCGTCTCTGAACTGAAATAAGAAGATATAAATAAACTTCCTATACCTTGAATAACGTGTCCAACTCCATAATATATAAGTTGAAAAATCGATTACTGAAGAGTGGTTCTTTTCAACTTTCCAATTAACATGCCAGTCTAAACGTTCTTTAACAATCCCTTTTAGTTCATAGAGACATAGTTTAATTTCTTCTCCTTTCTCTTTTTTAAAGTTGGGCCATTCTCCAATATTAAAAAGCGTTTCGAATAGGCGATCATAAAACGTATCAACCGCAAGTGAATATAATAGTGTAGGTAAATTGTACTTAGCAATTAAGAAAGCTTGATAAATACCAAGTATCTCCTGCATGGATACGCCTGCTTTATGCATTTTATTAAAATGATCTATTTCTTCATAAAGGCTACTTATTTTTGAAAATATCTCCTCACTATTTTTAAAATCATTTACGGCAATTTTCTGTAAATATTCATACATACGGATCTTAAAAAGATCATTAGTATCTAAAGGAAGTCCAGCGGTATTGATTGTGTCAAAAATTTTAAGTGTTTTAGAAAGCCCTGCCTGAGTTTCAATCACCACGAAGTAAATCTTACGGTTGATATAATCATGTAAATCATCAAATGGAAAATTTTCTAACGAAAATAACTCTGACTTATCTAGCCAGTGCTCAACTGCATGACGAATCAATAAAGCATTTTCACTATAGATATTGTTTTCTTCATTAACCGAGTCTATAGAAAAACTATTTCTAAACTCTTCAAGTAAGAGTTGTTGCTCACCATTATTAACTTTTGTTTTTAATCTCGAAAATGCTGACGAATCAAAACATGATGAACTAGGGAATAGTTGCTCAAGAACCTTAAATAGAAGGAAGAATGTTGTGAATCTTTGTTGACCGTCAATGATTTCTTGTTGACCATTTTTAGCTTTTGCGAGTTGCATAGTACCTATAAACATAGGCTCTTTTGCTTCAACACTGCTTTGTTCGGAAAAAGCACTGAAGATATCATTAACAAATTGCGTTATTTGCTTTTCCGTCCATGCATAAGGACGCTGATAAATAGGAATTATATAATCAATTTTATCATTCAAAAGACAAGGGATGTTGTTTGGATTAAGCCCTAAAACATATCTACTTGCATCAATGTCGAAACTAGCCATTTATTTTCCTTTAAATTAATACATCCATTATTTAATAAACCATAAAATATATATTTTTCAACATCTTGACTTGGTAACACTAACGATATCACAATTTTTTGTAAAAGAATATCGAGTCATTAAAAGCAGCAACCATATACCTAGTAAATATTATACAAATCAATAAGTAACAACTATGATCAAGTGATTATTCATAGCGGAGTTCATAACATGCATATTTCACTGATTCATTTGCTCCCAAGTGCCCTGAGACAAGAAATCGACAGTCAGTTTTCTTATGTTATTCAATATCACTCAAAGCTAAGGTTTACGCTTTGGCCTCGACTCAACAAAGGGATTCGCTTTCAATTGCGTGATAACCCTCAAAAGGATTTGATTCTGCAAGCATGCTATCAATATCTAGCACACCACCATTGTATTATATCAACCGCACTTTGTGGCTATTCCTTCAGCGGTCTTCACATAAATAACAGCCCAGTGATAAGTAATAGCGCTGCCTACTTTTACTTAGTCGGTTCTATGTCTCAGATTAAGAATAACCAGGATATCGGAGAAATAGGCTGGTTACTTAAAACTAATGCTGAGCTTTGGAGTGATATTTGCGGTGTATTTCTAATCTACGAATATCGATACCAAGAGAGCAAACCTGACGTGGTGAGCTTTGCTGAACAATTTGCACCAATCAAAAAAGTTAATAGCTATATGGAGTCTCATCATGCTTAAAACATACATGAAAAACACATCAATATTACATATCAAAGATTTTGACGAAGGTAGAAATGAGTTACTTGCAGATGTTTTGTTCGGAGAAGTGATTACTGATGAAACAAAACGCTACATTCAAGGAGAATCAGTGATCACTTCTCCCATAGCGTGTTCAAATAGTAATGAATTCAAGACAGAGTCAGGAAGTTTCTATATCGCTGAAGGACATACGTTTAATTTAACAATTTCGACAAAGGAATGGGCTGTAATTAAAGAAAATGCGCAATACCTTCACGATCATGTATTGCAAACCAACCAATACAACTAATTTCATAAACTTTACTGGAGTGCAATATGACAAACACAAGTGAACAGACATTTTGTAATTGTTTTGGCTGTGATCGAGGAATTCTCGTAGGAGATAAGGTTCACAGTTTAACTTATACATACGAGAAAATTTCAACACCAAGTATGGTAAGTCCAATTTATGCAGAGGGCCTTGGAACATGGTGTGATAGCTGTTTTTCAAAACTAAAAAAGGATAAAAATTACCACGTACCTTGGGATCATATTCCAGACCAAACTGAATCATAAGAATTAGGTTTACTAATGACAGCCTCATGATGCTGTCATTAGCTAAAAAACTAGAATATTGCTTATCCTTTATTTACCTGTAACAACTCGACAAAATTATGACTATCAACAATATCATCTGCCTTGAAGTGAACGAACTCTATACTGATAAGCAACTTCATCAATATAAAACAACTTTGCCTAATCTCTGCTTTTTTGAGTTCACACGAGAACTACAAACAACAATAGGTGAGGCAAAAGAGTTGCTGCTTAAAAAAGGGGTTCATGAATTATCTTTTCAATTCAGTGCTATTAATTGGTTTTATAAGCTAACAAATAGATACCATCATGACATCACTACTTTTATTCATATTAATGAAAAGGCCATTCACTTTTCCGGAAAAATGAGACCATTTGAGATTGTTCATTTTCGTACCCCTGAAATTTCTATCAACCAACTTGAGTTTAACCAAATTCCAATAAAACCCATTAAAATTAGCCAGCTAAAAGGACCACTCGCTATTGGCCTAATCACAAAAATAGATAATCTAAATAAACAATACAAAGAAACAGAAGATTTATATTATGGTATTGAGCCACTCATAAATGAACTACAGCAGCTAGATGAACAGACCGCTATGGATTTACACTTACATTGTGACTCACAACTCGACTTAATTAAAAGGCAAGGTAATGAGCTATTGAGCAAGATGGAAACCTTAGAAAAGGAAATGCACACATTATCTCGCGCTGTTCTTCACAAAGTATTTGGCGTCAGCAAAGGTGACTGGATAAGTTACCTACCAGCGAAATCAACTTCGCTGATACAACTTCAATATGAACACTGCGATATTTATGAATGCAACTTAACAATGCGAGGGCTTGGTGTTACTAAAAAAGGGGAATTAGGTAAACGAGAACAAGTAATATCAATCGAATTGTTTTCTGAAACATGAATATTCAAAAGCTAATATCCAAAATAAAAATAGCCCGAAAGCGCAGATTAATAAACAGTTTTCATTTATCACCAAAAAGTGGCATCGATGTTGGTGATGAACAATATCAAAGTGTATTGCAATTACTAAAAGATATGTTCAAGTGCTTTAAAGCAAACAAATTCAGTATAGATGTTTCTTTTTACGGTGAAATATTTATCACCTTAGCTGAGTGTGACCATTCATTCGAATTGTCCATTACCAATAGGCCCCGTTGCATTGATATAAAAAGTGCTGAGACTCGCCTAGGAGATAATCATTTCATAAAAATGAACAGTTCAAGTTTCAACAACTCACTGACCGTTTCAGTCAAAACCATGAGGAGAAAATCAGAATGGAAGCATTACAGTATTTCAGAGTTTGATATTGATGGGCTAATATTGGCTGAACTCATCATAAAAAACATGCATCAAAGGGTGAGGTACTATTCAAACAGTGATGAAGCTTTATCACTAGACCAACAAACAAAATTAGACAGGTTAGCGGCTATTCATTTAGGTGGAGCAATACTAGGTAAATCATCAATGTTGTATCATCTATCAAGCTCACTAAGAAAGATAATATATATTAGTAAAATCACGATATCTGCAAAGAGTATAATTATTGGTGACTCATTAGGCAGAGAAAGTACTCCACACTTCTTTGGAAGTAGGGAAGCTAGTTACTTTAAAAAGTTTCTAATTGGTTACTCTTTTAACTAATTGATATTGCGTCCAATAATGATAGTACTCTATTGGGATAAATATCAAAAATAGACTTTTTAAACATATGGAATTATGGGATATTATCTTCAAATAAATATACTTTATGGAAAGGGCATCACTCAGAGTTCCCCCATAATAAGCTGTTAGCATTCAATGGAGTTAATTCCCCGTGACAAGAAGAACACAAACTCATATTACTGATACTTTGGCGATAAGAGAGATAATATCAAAACTACCAAGAAATTGGTTAGTGAGGGGATTGGAAGAACGTGATTACGGGATTGACCTATCTATAGAGTTATATGATGGTGAATACCCAACTGGTTGTTTCTCATTAATCCAAGTTAAAGGAACTGAAAAGTCATTTAATAATGCTGATTCTATTTCATTGAGCAATTTCCCTACCAAGACCCTTCAATATGCAAAATTGTTCCCTGAAGCTTTCTTTATATTTTATACCTCAGTAGCAGATAAAGTTACTTACTTTACGTGGGCGCAGGAATACATAGATCTAAGATTAAAGATTGATAAGCCTTGTTGGGAAGAACAAGATACAAATACAATTTATTTTCCCAAAAACAATATATTGGGAGGACCTTTTGGGAATAATAAAATCCAAACTATAATGAGAAGACTTTCTGTGCAACAGGAAGGTTTGAAGTTTTTAGGTGATTATGAAAGGTTGAAATATATTTGGGAACAAGGTGCATTTCAATCATGTAAATGTTTAGACTTATGCCTAGAAAGAATTGATAAATTAAAAAGTTACTCTGGTTTTTATAGTGCTATTCATGTACCCGTAGGTAAATCAGAGCTTCATGCCTTAACGGTTGCCTTTAAAGACCTTATACATGAACCCATTTTATTAAATGGCGATAATAGTGTGACAGAGTATGACGACTCTAGAATTAACGGTATTAATGATATGATCGGGGAATTTGAAGTAGTAAAACAAATGTTTCTCGACTTCCAAACAGGAGTTAGTACCTCAGAAAAGTCGGATCCTTCATATTAACAATGAATGATCTACAAGTAGTTCAAAAGGATATTTTGGTGTTAGATTTCTTTGAAAGAAGTAACTATTTAGATTATGAAGTTCTTCGACCTCTTTCTCATATAAGAGGAAATTGGGAGCTTTGTATTGGCTCTGGTGAATATCATTTTGAAGATGAAGAGGATAGCTTTGCTAAAGAATTAAGCGAGTTAATTGATGAGCTAGACGCTACTGATATTCCAGCTAGATATCATGATAACGAAGATACTTTAGCTGAGTATGTGCGAGATAAATTTGATCAAGAAATTAAAAAAGTAGGTAACCGCTGGGTTGGGCAGGACTATCGGATTATTCTACAAGATGCAGGCTTCTTTGATTTAAATGAGCAAAACCTTGTTCAATCGGCAAAGGGAAGAATTGTTGCTGCAATTAATTTTAATCAGAATCACTATGACGATATGGAAGACGGCCATAGAAAAATTTTAGCTGTCATTCTAGCATTAATCTTGTACCACAGATCAGACAACACATAGCAACAGTGTAAAGTGGGCTTTGAAATCCCCTGTTTTAGCTTCGCTACACATTTTAGCCGACTATTCCCTTCCTTAAATGGGCATTCAGTGTCAGTGCCTAATGTAGGCATAACCATTATTATTATGAGAAAACTTAAATGATCCCATTAAAAAGCTGTGAATTAGAGTTAGCTAGGTTTTTCAAAAAATATTACAAATATTGTGCATCATCTGATTCAGATGATCTAAAAGAGTTACTGAGTGTTATGTGCAGTGCTTGTGAAAAACTTGAAAAAGTAACATCCGTAAACTTTGGTAAAAATAAAAATTACCGTGCTCTAAAAGCTTTAAGAAACTTTGCTACTCATGAATCTGAATTATTAAACTCCTCAAAAGCACTTTCATTAAAATCTAAAAAACAAGTCCATGCAGAAGTTCAATTGATGTGCTTGCTTCCTAAAAGCGTACTTGATTACGTTATGCGTAATTTAAAATCCAAACAAACTAAAAAATTCTTAACTGAAAGTGTTGTCCAATATGAAAAATATTTTGATATCTACCCAACGATATTTAATTTCACCGTTGATTTGTATTTCGAAATAATAGGCCAGAAGTTAAACGTTGATTGTGAAAGTTTTAAAGAATTAGAGAATTCTATTCAATATGAAAAAGATAATGGCTTTCCGCATTATATAAAGGGCAAGGTTCTTATGTTAGATGGCTCTGACGTAGACATATACCTAGAGCAGGAAACAATAAGCATCCAGTCAAAAAATAAAGAAAACTCTGCTGCGCCTATTGGTAAAGATGGATTATTTTCATATGTCACTGAATATTCTGAGATGCCTTATAAAGAGGTTGCATCCATGAAAGCTGAAGACAAATTGTATATATTGGATTTTCTACTTGAATCAGGAGTCGTAAAAATTGATGGAGAAAAAACGACTTCTACACGCCCTCTGGACCCTGTAGAGGCAATTATAATAACAGAACACTTGAAGACTATTATTTTGTAAAATCAGGAAGCTCATTGACTAAAAGTTTAAGCCACTAAATTTAACTAACTGCTTTTATTTCTCTCATATGCAGGGATTGATATGTAATCGTCATCTCCCCTAGCTACGGCTTCTTTGATATTCGCTTTACGTGATTTTCTTGATTCAATACTTTCACCAAAAACAGAAGAATGGGCTTTTTCCATTAATTCTTGAGCTTCCTCATTAGAGAATATATTCAATGCTTTACCCGCATGAATGAACCCCTCTAACCTAAATTTCTTCTTATCATTCTTTTGGTGTTTTTTAGCATCTTCAAATATATCAATTAACTGTTGCATACAAGAGTCTATGAAGCTTTGCTTATCCATATTTACCTCAATTGGTGAAACGATTAATTAACATATCGATATTAGTTTGAGTCGATTCAAGCTCTTTTAGCAGCTCAAGTCGATCGGCTTTTAACTTATCTATTCCTGCATCTTCAAGCCGATAAAGTTCTTTATATGCAACAGGATTTAATGAGCAATTATTATTCGTAATAATATTTAATGGAACATCAATACTTCGCCCCTCAACTTCTCCTTTAGCATTAATAAGTTTTGTAAGCTCATCTAGCCTAGCTAAAGCATGCTTCTTTTCAGATACTGTATAAAAATCAACGGCATTGACAAACCGAATGAACTTGCTATTTTTCTTCAAAATTATTAACACAAGCTCATAGGTCTGCTGGCTAAATAGCTTTTGTGGTAGTGTAATCACTGCGCTGACATAGCCACTTTTAACGAGCTTAGCCCTCTCTTCTTCATCGCTTTTCCTGTTCAGCGCGTTCTGCACTAAATAGATATAACCACAACCCTTGCTAGATAATGAAGACGTTAATGAATTCGCCACATGAAATTCAGTATATCTGGGTAAATTAATTTCATCCTTATTAATTGTCTTAGCCAAATTATCTTTATTTTTACTTATATTATCTTCGTCATTTGATACAACCTTCCCCCTATTAATTTCACTTTTATTAATTACCTTTGGTAATTTAGTGATCTTTACTGCCAGATCTTTCGAGTGATTAAAAGGCTCATGTCCCGGTTGTAAACAATGGCTATTTATAATATTGACATCTTCGCTATGAAGTAACGCTAACATTCTCAAGATGTGAAGTGGTGACTGTTGCACAGCCTCAACATCAACAGCTTGCTTTGATTTCAAGGATAAAATTGAAGCACTCGCTTCAATATCTGCATCAAAAGGCAAATACATTCGAGTCTTTGAGATGGTTATATTTATCTCACTCAAAAGTTGGGAATACACTGAACTTAATCGAAGTGGCTCAACTGGGATATTGAAACTATTCTCAATGTTCATTTCTTGAAGTGGTAATAATGACCTTCGGTATAGCTCTAACGCTTCAATATTTGATAAGTGGCTATATTGGAAGTTTGAATGACTAAACTCAGCAATGAGCCTATTAATGTCTTCAACCAAGCTAGTAGGGTCAATACGATGGATTTGTTCTTCAATAGTCTCGATAGATTGAAAAACGGCACTGCTAGATCGGTTACCCTGCTTAACTAAAGAAAGCGTATTTTTAAATTCATCAATACCATTAAGTGACCGATTAAAATTAAAAAGAACCTTAGGTGAAGTTGAGTCATATAAATTGCAAAAAACGATAAAAAGAAAAAAATCTCTTTGTGCATTAGCATTGCTACTGTCAGCTAAAGACGGTAAATGACAGTGTTTATAGCTTTCAACAATTGAGCTTTGATAATCAGGCATCGGTATTCTCCTCTGCTTTTAGCTCAATTAATTTCTGTAATTGTCGTTCACGATTAGTTATCAACTGTTCAAGTAGGTACTTCTCTTTTTCTATCTCTTTAGCCAAGTTAATCAATTCTAATTGCTCTTCTTTTGACAAAGCCGGAATAGATAACTTTTCTAGTGCTGCCTTTCCCAAGTTGGCTTGCTTTCCACCACCCGCTTGAGATTTTAAGAAAAGCTGTGTGGAAGGCAAGTTTATATAAAATAATAAGAATTCAGGAGGAAGGGCTTCTTTATTTAATGAACTAGTAATAAGAAAATTTTGGCCAACTAAAGTTTTTTCAGGTACATCACCAACAAGGTAAGCATTATGAGAATCTCCCTTCTTTAAAATAAGGAGATCACCTTCTTTCACATAAAGGTTAGCGTTTTCAGTGGGTGAATAGATTTTATCTAAATTGGAAATATCTAGTTTTTTAGCCAGCCCATCTTTAATAATATTCTTTATCTGTATCAGGTGATGAGTACCTTCAGGATCAAACCTAATAGTCTCTCTAAACGTATACCCAGAGCGGATCACAATATCGTTTTTACTTGTCATAGGTTTTATTGAGTCATTATTAATATGCCCAAACCTTAACACAATTTAAATTTATATTGTAAAAAAACTTGCATTTATGCATCAAACGGATCTACACTTATCTCAACTTCACGGTACAGTATAAATTTATACTGTACCTCAAGTCTAAATTCATAGGCTTGTTAGCTGACCGAAAGATAAGGAGGATAGCTGTGTGCAAGTTAATAAAAATAAACGTAATAATGAATCATCATTTAAGAATTGTTCTTTTCGAATAGATAAATTTCAGTTAGTCGTTAATGAACAACTAGTTATGGAAACGTTTGATTATCCCTTAATCAAACGCGTAGTGATTTCGCCATTTTGCTGCGAGCTTCAGTACAAGCAACATCTCAATTTTATATCCCTTATCTCTATAGATTATCAGCACGGTCATACTTCGCTGAATCATCCCTCTGATGCAAACAATCTCTTTTTTCGATACACCCACACCATATTCGAGCAGGATTCTAGTCCTCCGATTTAATTTCAGCTCTCTATCAATTTAGTCGCTAATAACATGAATTTACTTCATTAGTTTTTAGCCCTCTTTGATATCAATACACAAACTTTAAAAGCGCTAAATGTAAAACGCATTACGTAGGATTTTTGCGCCCAAAAACTAACTAATCTACTAACAGGAAATATTATGACTGTCTCTTATACACATCTGACGCTGCCGACGAAGAGG
>OJAF01000120.1_pt1 | contig 10280 bp, 7 predicted proteins | sample 1589571 | NCBI WGS metagenome assembly OJAF01 (sample SAMN05416854, study PRJEB24817) | seawater metagenome | isolation source: Sea water | place: Canada:Atlantic | collected 2013-11 | reverse complement strand
ATCTACACTATCCTCTTCGTCGGCAGCGTCAGATGTGTATAAGAGACAGGTATTACAGTTTAGTTACTTCCGCTTTTATACGTAAAGATAGTAAGATTAAAATCACGAAAGCCAGTCACTTAAATGGTCATAAAATCGCGCGAGTTAGAGGGGTAAAACATACCAATAATATTACTAAAGACCTGCCAAATGTCTCTGATAGCAACTCTACCGAAGCGATATTTAAATTATTACTGCAAGGCAATGTTGATATTGCCTTAACCAATTACATTGACGGCATCGAAGTATTAAAGCGCCTTAAACTGGAAAATGAAATAATCACCGGCCAACCACTCGCGGAACTAAAACTTTATCACTATTTACATAAAGATCATCAAGCGCAGGTCAGTAAAGTTGATAATATGATTAAGCAACTGAAAAAAAATGGCGAGTTAGCTAAAATCATTAAATCCGCCGAACGCATCATACTCAATAGTAGTAAAATACATTAAAAATCTACTAACCTTCGGCACTAAAGCATAAAATAAGCTTAGTTTTTCTCATGACCTCCCATACAATAGCTATCTTAACTTCATATATAGCACTAAAGTCATGAACAAAATATTTATTATCGGCTTACCTCGCACAGGTACTACAAGTGTTTGTGCTGCCATGCTCGAATTAGGTTTTCGTGTCGCCCACACCGCTTACACCGAGCGTTCATTCATTGAAGCTCAGGTTATTGCCGACACTCCGATATTTTGTGATTACCAAGATTTAGATAAAGCTTACCCTAATGCCAAGTTTATCCACTTAGCTCGACCAATGGATAAGTGGCTACCTTCCATTGGGCAATTGCTTGCTCGCATGCACGTTAATCTTATTCGTGAAGACGGCGGTTTTAATCCAATAATTAAACGTTGCTATCAACAAATATTCTCACCTTATGGCTTAGACAATATCAACAATATAGAATTTTTAGCGCAATGTTATCAAAAGCATCAAGCACAAATCTATCAATACTTTCAAGGCAGAGAGCATCATTTTTTATCAATAGATGTTAGCGTTAGCGAAAGTTACACTCAGCTTTTAAACTTCTTAGCTATCGATAAAAGCAAGTCAAAAACCTTAGATTTTAAGCGACTTAATACTGGCGGTAAAATCACCGCCTGGAAAGATATCAAAAGTGAGTTAAAGATCGAGTCAACCAATAAAGGTCGTGTAACAAAACTGCCTTATTTAATTTCAACATGATGACTGAATTAGCTTTATATAATGGTTTACGCCAAAGTGCGACTGAACAATAAAACTTAACAATAAAACATCGTAAGGATGAATGATTTAACAGCGCCCCCTACTCTTATCTGACACATTAATAACCTAATACACTTGAATGTCAATTAGCCGATAAATAAGGCTCAACATTCTGTTTAACTGGCCGATATAGTAAGCAGCAAGATTAAGGCACTTAATATGAAGACATTATCCAGCAGTAATACAGCACCTTTGGCCACATCAGAACAAACTTTGTCTGTTCGAACCAAGAACGATAAATCTCTTGATCATATGAAATATGTTGAGCAGCAGTTAACGTCGACGCCAAAAATATTGGCAGAAGAGAAGCTCAGCATTTCTGAACAAGCATTAGCCATGTTTCGCCAAGACTCGACTAAAACACAAGGTAACGAAAAAAGTACACAAGATAATACCAACGATAAATTATTAGAAAAAATTAAAGAACAAATTGAAACCGTTAAACGGCAATTAAGCCGAATCAAAAACGATAAAGGCGAAGCAGTAGAACAACAGCGCAGACAGCTGCAATTGCAGCTAGCGACCCTTAATGCCACCATGCTAGATTTATTGGGTAAAAAATTAGACGCAATATAAAGCAACAGAATTTTTCGGCCGAAATATTTTATTCCTAAACAGGCACTACTTTTAATGATTGAGTTTAATGAACCTCAGTCGAGGATAAACATCGAACTAGGTGTCTGCTTCCCGAGCATCTCTTTCCAGCAAGAAAAATAAAAAAGGAATATGCATGAATAAATTAATCGAAAGATTAGATCGTTAGATGGGAAATTAGTTCCATCCTCATCCTGTTTTCAGGTTAATTATGATTAAACTATAGATAGTTAGTTTGAACGCACGAATATAAATGATGCTCGCATTATCGTCTATTTTTATTTATAATTTCTCGCAAATAATAAGCAGCCTTTATTTGAGCGCTGCTAAGCATACTTTTTTTGTTCAATATCATCATATTAAGATTAATCGCTCGCAGCAAATGGATTGCTACTGTCTTACTTCAAGTCATTTCCGCTCCTTCATGCTAAAAGCAATAACTATACTTTGAAGTAGGAATTTATTCATGAAAATAGAGTTTTTCTCTAAACCCATCACTACATTACTTGCAGCGGCCATTTTTACTGGTTGTGGCGGAGGCGGTGGCGAAAGCAAGCCCACTGTTCCTGAAAATAAGCCGCCTGTAATAGCGGAAATGACAGCGGATGCAATATTTGAACAAAGCTCATTTGAGATTGTTGCAAGTGCTTCAGACAGTGATGGTTCTATAACGAACTATAATTGGCAACAAACAGCAGGTACCGATGTATCAGACTTAGTGACCAATGCTGAAAATTTATCCTTTACAGCCCCTGATATATCAACAAACGAAGTATTAACCTTTACACTCACAGTAAGTGATAACGTCAATGCGACCGCGTCTTTAAATTTAGATATTTCAGTCATCGCAAATGTTGCTCCTGTGATCACTGAAATGACAATAGCCTCAGTTAAAGAAAGAGCCCACTTAAATTTTTCTCCTGAAGTTACCGACATTGAAGAACAAGAAATATCATATCAATGGATACAAACAGCGGGTACACCTGTAGTCATTAATGAGCCAGCGGTATCAACTCTTTCTTTTGATGCCCCTAGCATTTCTGAAGATGAAACCATCACCTTCTCACTTACCGTTACCGATACATATAACGATAGCACGACTGCTGAAGTCGATATTGCATTAAGTGCGTTCGAAGAGATTCAAATAAGTGATATTACCGATAATGGCTTAGCAAAATGTTTGGTCAACGATTCAGCGGCAGATATGGGCTTAACAAAAATCACGTGTGATGAAGTAAAAATTGAATCACTGGGTGATTTAAACAGCTTTCCATTGTTAACAGAGGTCAGTATTACCAATGCAGATATCATTGACATTTCAGCATTGACTGATATCCCACAACTGACAAAACTGAATTTATCACACAACAACATTACCGATACCAGTACGCTAACAGAATTAGTAGCACTAATTGAATTAAACTTAAGTAGTAATTTAATTCAAGATAGTAGTGCATTGGTTACCCTATTAGCACAATTGCCACAACTTTCTATTTTGAATTTGGACAGATTGCATAAGCAGTATAGTGTAAATATAAACGTTGAAAATTTAACTGATTTAACAGACTTAACTAGCTTAACATTGAATAACAATAATGTTTCAAATACTTCTGAGTTGTCACAGCTGAAAAGCCTAACAACACTAAATATTGAAAATATCGGCTATTCTTTTAACTCACTTAGTTTTTTATCTGGCTTAACTGAGCTTAACGCATTAAACATTGGTAATAATTACGGCATTAATGATCTAAGCGCACTAAGCCAATTAACGAAGTTAGAAAAATTAAACCTTTCAAATTTAAATATTACCGATTATTCACCCATCAACTCTCTAAGTAAATTACAAACACTGCATTTAGACAATCAAAATTATTACAGCAATACCGCACTTGATTTAGACAATTTTAAATTGTTAACAGAATTAACCGAATTGAATATCAATAACATTCGAAATATTGAAAACATATCAGCACTGAGTACATTTACAAAACTTGAATCATTACATGCAAGTAATATTAATACTGCAACAATAGCTTTTGTTAACAAGTTACCAAATCTTAAAGTTTTGGATATCAGTGATAATAGTCGCTTGGGTGACATAAGTCCGCTAGAAAACCTAACTCAACTAGAAGAGTTAAATATTAATAACAACAACAACCTTGATGACATATCATCTTTAGGTGAACTAACTCAGTTAACTAAACTGAGCCTCAGCAATTTATACTACGGTCAAACGATTAGTTTAAGTCCTTTAACCAATCTTATTGCTCTTGAAGAACTGAAAATTAACAACAATAACCTGTCAAACCTTTCAGCCTTAGAAGACTTGAGCCAGTTAAAGACCTTGCAAATGCAAAGCGCCCAGCTTGATGAATTATTTAACTTCACTAACTTAACATCTTTAACAGATTTAGATGTAAGCTCTAACAATCTTGTTACTATTGACGAATTACTAAATGCCACCTCACTGGAAACTCTTAACTTACGTAATAATCAACAGTTAACTAACGTTGACGGTTTAGTGAATGCAACGGCTCTTGTCTCTTTAACAATGAATCAACTTTATGCGTTGGAAAACATTGATGGTTTAGCCTCGTTAACTAAATTGACAAATTTGAATTTAGAGAACAACAGGAACGTAAAAGATTTAACGGCATTAGCTGAATTGACCTCTCTACAAGAGTTAAACTTAGACAATATGACTGCGCTAACAGATATCAGCGCGTTGTTTAATCTAATCAACCTAGAAACAGTAACGCTTTATAACGACTCATTAGTATTGTGTGACGATTTAGATTCACTAGAAAGCAGCTTAGTTGATACTCGAGTTCAACGTCCATATAACTGTATGCAACAGCCGATAGACACGACATTATTTGACGATGATAATCTACTTAGATGTATTACAAATAATTCGACGGATATTGCCGATTTGACGTCAGTACGTTGTCGCTATAATAATATTGAATCGCTCAATGGTATTGAACAATTAGAAAATTTAACGTCTTTAAACCTTGTTAGTAATACTATTTCAGATATCTCGTTATTGAGCTCACTACCTAATTTAACCTCATTATATTTATCTAATAATAATATCAGTGATCTTTCAGCTTTAGTAAGCCTAACAAACCTAACAAGACTTGAGCTCAACAATAATAATCTAGCCGATATATCGGCATTAATGAACTTAACTAAGCTTGAGCAGTTAAATCTATCAAATACCACTATCTCAGATATATCGGCATTAACTAATTTAATCAACCTTGAGCGTATTTACCTAACGGGTAATGCAATTTCAGATATAACAGCAATCTCAACTATCGCCTCACTTCGCTATATAAGCGTAAATGATAACACGATAAGTGTAGTGCCTGATATGTCAGCTTTAGTCAACATATGGGAATTTAATCTTAGCAATAATACGTTAACGGGTATTTCGGCATTGTCAGACTTAACGTCATTAAGGTATCTTTATCTGCAAAATAACAGCGATATTGACTGTACCGATATAGACAACATTGAAAGCAGTTTGAATTTATACTCCCTATATCGTCCTGGCCACTGTAACTAATTGAACAAAGTTTAAGCCTTTTAAAACAGCCATAATTATGGCTGTTTTTTTATTTCTATAATCACAAATAACAGTTAATAATTTTTCTATAGTTGGCTTATTTAGAATAATATCGACCACAGCAATACGGTTTTATCATTTCATTAAAATAACTAAACGTAAAATAGTTGCGAGTATAGTGCTTAACTTACACAACCTGTATACCTCATAATTATTTATTAGCTTAATTTTCAATAGTATATATATTGAACTAAATTTAGCGCTTGAAATCGCTGCAAATAAGAACTATTATCAATCGCGTTATCAATCACTAGCGAATTTTTATTATGTTTGTTTGTATTTGCAAAGGCATTACAGATCATCAAATTAAGCAATTAGTCACAGAATCAGGTGTTGGTTCTATACGTGAATTAAAGCAACACCTACCTTTAGGTTCACAATGCGGCACCTGTGTTAAAGTCGCACAAAACATTATAGATAACACTATTATCGATGAAAGCTTATTTAAAGAAGTAGGTTAAAAAACGTAGCGTTTTTCATATAACTGTAATTGATAACAATTAGCATTTTCAAACACTTGTTTTTAAAGGTTTTTTATAAGATATCTTTTGCATTTTCGTACTTTCTTTCTATAATTAGAGTCAATATTTAAACAGCTTAAATTTGAGGCTCTAATGAAAGGCAATTCCACTGTACTGGCAATACTTAATAAAGTACTTACCAGCGAACTCACTTCAATTAATCAATACTTTCTTCACGCCCGCATGTATAAAAACTGGGGCATCAATGCCTTAAATAGCAGATGCTATAAAAAATCAATTCTTGATATGAAACAAGCTGACAAAGTTATTGAACGAATATTATTTCTCGAAGGTTTACCGAATTTACAACAACTATCACCGCTTGCTATTGGCGAACACACACAAGAAATGCTCAATTGTGATATTGGTTTTCAAAGCACTCAAATTGCTGTTGTACGTAACGCTATTACGGTTTGTGAACAAGAACAAGATTACGTCAGCCGCGAAATGCTTGATGGCATATTAAACGACGAAGAAGAACATTTAGATTGGTTAGAAACTCAGCAATACCAAATTAACGCTATGGGTATTGAAAAATACATTCAAGCACAGCTATAAAGCAGCTTAAGCTCGACCAGTTAAAGGAAAAGACAATGAAAGGTAATACCCAAGTTATTTCAGCACTAAACGGCCTTCTCGCCTATGAACTAGCGGCAATGGATCAATACTTCATTCATTCAAGCATGTATGAAGATTGGGGCATTAATAAACTATTTGAACGTATCAGTCATGAGTTTGATGATGAAAAACTGCATGCTTCAATGCTTATTCAGCGTATTCTATTTCTAGAAGGCATACCGGATATGCAAACTCGCCCAGGTTTACATATCGGCAAAACTGTCCCTGAAATGCTGCAAAGTGACTTAGACGTTGAATATGCTGTTGCCAAATCACTCAGAGCAGCGATTGCGCTATGCGAACAAGAAAAAGATTATGTCACTCGTGAAATTTTAGAAAAACTTTTAGACGACACTGAAGTTGATCATGCCTTCTGGCTAGAGCAGCAACTCGGGCTAATTAAAACCATTGGCTTAGAAAACTACATCCAATCTCAGTTATAAATTTGCTCCTAAGTCGTTAGTAAAAAGCCAGCGTAATCGTTGGTTTTTTCATTTTTTAAGTACATAACCGGGCAGCCATATAACCTGCACTTGGAATAAGCCGCCTTCACCAATCCCCTGTTTCTCTTGCTCTGTGCACTAGCAATAATCATATGGAACAATATTATTGTACAAGCCACTAATGAGCATTAATGCTAAGGTTATCACCGACGAAAATCAGATCAGTGGCAGTATTGAGCTGAGTAAATTAGCGATATCAGCTAAGGCAGCAATACCTTAAGTCAGCTCAAACACACATAAAAGGCAACTTTAGAGCGCCCGAATTCAGCTTTACTTCAGATTTAAATAAAGAATTCACTCGTGCGGTGTTGACGAACTTAACCAGTGAGCAACAAGAAAAATTGCAAACGATCAAACAAAGCTTAACCGCTAAAATACAAAGCCTGTTATCGGATTCGAATAAACAAATGAGCTAGTGGACTCATTGGCAAGAATTAAGTACCGGTAGCCAAAATAAAATCAAAGAAATGTTAGTGGCGCAGTTTAGTAATCAACTCGACAAACAAAAATATAAGCTTAAGGACCTCTTTAAAAACAAGTTTTCAGGTGATTAAGCTATATCGCATTTTTTGGGATTAATCCAAGCTATAGCTATCTACCAACGGCGATAAAAGAACACACTATTTATCGACCTCAAGCTTAACAGCCACAGGTAATTAATTGGCCCCCGTACTTTAGTGCCTAACAATATTTACATTACAGCAACAAAAACACTCATCACGTTTTATGTGATGAGTGTTAGTAAACATTAGATTACTTCTAATCTCTATACTTAAAAGTTAAGAGTCCAAGTGTCAATGTAACCGGTATCACCACGAGCTCTATCGTATACTTCCAAGCTCCAATTACCATTACGGTCAATGCCCGTTGCATCGATAACATAACTGTCAGTAATGTCGTCAGCTGAACCACCAGTATATTCACGTAGTACCGCAGAAGCCCCCGTTGGTGATACTAAGGTAAGTTTTAAATCACCAACCCAAGTATGCTTAATATCAACATTAACCGTCACCGAGCCTGAATCGCCAGTACCGGTAACATCAATGACGCTAGTGCTGGTTTTTCTGTCAGAAATACTAATATCGGTATCATTAGTGTATGAACCACCGCCCGGAGGAGGATTCGACGCATCAGTATAGTTGCCCACTAAGCTGACGCCGCTAAAAGCACTATAACCATTCATCATGACATAATAAGTGCCATTGTCGTTTATACCGCCACAGCTTTCATTGTTGCCATTTGCAAAAGGACGACAATCATAAGTAGAGGTCGTCGGTGCAGCACCAAAACGTACATACAAATCAGCATCGCCGGTTCCGCCACTCATATCGAAACTAATACCTGTAGCGCCAGCTGGCACTTGCATTGTAAAGTTCAGTTGTTCAGATGTACTACCTGACAACCCGGTTTGTGCCACACCATTTTCTAAAACGCCTGCAGTTGGTGGTGGTGGTGGCGGCGTTATACCGCTACAACCATCTGCAGCAAGTGCATCGTACATAGCTTTCGCCTGCACTAAACCATAACCATAGCTATTATCTCGTCCTGACGCGCCTAAATCTTGTGCGGTCAAATTCATTGCTTGGCGAATTTCTTCACCTGTACAGCTAGGGAAGTGACTCCACACTAACGCTGCAACACCCGATGCGTGTGGCGTTGCCATAGAAGTCCCATCCCATGTAGCATAACTATTACCAATAATCGTTGAAGTAACGGCAACACCTGGAGCGGCAATTTCTACTTGTGAATTGCGTTGTGAAAATGACGCATGATTTTTATTTGAATCTAACGCAGCAACTGACATTACGGAATCGTATGAAGCAGGGTAAGAAAGTGCGGTATTGCCATCATTACCTGCTGCGGCGATATTAAGTAAACCTGCATTAGCTGCAGCAATAAAGGCATTTTCTTCTGTCGTACTAGAAGCGCCACCACCAATACTCATGCTAATAACTTTCGCACCGGCAGCTTGACACTGCTCAACTGCGCGCACCATGTCAGAGCCATAGCCCCAGGTTCCGGCATTATTAAATATTTTAACATTGTGAATATCAAGCAAACCACTTGGATTGACGCCAACAACACCCGTACCGTTGTTACCAAGGCTAGCAATCGTACCCGCGACGTGCGTACCGTGCGAATGGCCCGGTTGCCACCAATTGCCCGTGTTGTTACCTAAACCATCGTCATTGTCGCCGGTAATACCTGCATCGGTATAAGGTCGTAAGTCTTCATGATTACCTTCATAACCGGTATCGGTAATACAAATTGACATATTACCTGTTGCCGCATCACTGACTTGATCAGCTTGCACTAAGGCAATGCCATAAGGCGCCGACTCAGCAGCAGGTGCAATTGCAGCGATTTTAGCGTTGCCAAAGGTACGGGTAACACTATCAATTAAATAACGGACAGGATCTTCTTCAATATATTCAACATCAGGATCGCTTTGTAAAAGTTTAAATTGTTTACGACTGAGTTTAGCGGCAACAGCATTTGATCTATCCATATGCAAGAGTGTTTTTGCACCATGTTTTTCCAAATGCTTTGAATTAACTGAGCGTTTTTCTTTGGCTGAGACTTTTTCTTTCGCCAACCCACGATTGGTTTTAAATTTGACGATATAGCGTTTTTCTGACTTTTTCTCCACATTGTTTTTTGCTGCTAAGGCTGAAACCAATTCTGAACTGGCTTCAGCAGTCATGGCTGTTATGGTTAACGAACTCGCTATTGATACAGCAAGAAATGTTTTGGTTAAAAACTTATTGCTTTTCATGTTAAGTAAAACCTCTATTTTTTATTTTTGCTTCGGTATTAACGAGGAGAGAAACTCTCCATAGCTTAATGTGAATTAACTATAAATAACGTCTTTCAATACGCTGTTCACATGAACTAAAGCTATGGCTGAAGATATGTTTTCTGTCAAAAAGTAGCGTTTTCAATCAAAATGAACCATAAAAATCCTGGCTATTTCTTGGAATAAAATACAAATCGCATCACACTATAAAGTTTGTAACACTATATAGAATAGCGGTCAGATACTAAAAAACAGCTTTTTAAAAGACAAAAAACAGCAGTATTACAAACAAAGAAAAGTGAATTAAAATCCACATAAAGTAC
>OJAF01000119.1_pt1 | contig 10283 bp, 9 predicted proteins | sample 1589571 | NCBI WGS metagenome assembly OJAF01 (sample SAMN05416854, study PRJEB24817) | seawater metagenome | isolation source: Sea water | place: Canada:Atlantic | collected 2013-11 | reverse complement strand
ATATTTATAGTCATAGTGCCGATAAAAGTCGTGTAGCAACTCAAACAATTTGGCTCGAATATATTCGTAATAAAGACTTACCCCAACAAGTCGATAAATTATTTCAAACACGGCGACAGCAAAATAAGCAGGCCGCGCAATTACTGCATTTTCGCAGTGACACGAAAGTAAACGTAAAAAGTTTTTTGCCTGGCTACGATGAAATCCAACAAAGTATCTACTTTAATTTGACGCCCTTCATTCGCTTTCTAAAAAAAGGAGAGGGTCGTTTATATTCACTCGACAGTAGCAAAATAACCAAACAAGCTGTTGAGCGCCGATATCAAATAAATGTCGTATTGATGCAAACGGATAAACAATATCAACAACAAATACAGCGTTTTAAAATTACCCTAAATCGCTCTAATATTATTAATATTGAAGCAATGAAAACCCACGACGATGATTAACGCCTAGGGGCTGTTGATCTTTGTTTATATTTATTAAACAAAGATCAACAGCCCCTAGTATTTACCTTGCTTAGTAAGCGGCGAACAAACATCATTTATATAACTTTAATCAGTAACAAGCTTAGCTATGCTGTTTTAGCCAACGCGTCAATTGCACAAAGTGGTCATGTACCGCCTGTGGATGGGTTAAAATATTAATATGATCGTAATCAACGAGGTTACCTGACTGCTTTGACAGCACAGAAAACTTGGCGGTATTATTACCACACTCATTGATAAACAAAGCGACATCTTGCTGGTGGCCTAGGGCATAGTCTTTTACGCCAGTGAAATGCCACGTTGGCGGCCATGTTATATTTTGCGCCGCTCGATCATAATCATAACCATCATGTTGGTCACGCCACGGGCCTGGCTTGACCCAAGTAATACTTTCTGACAGCGACTGTTGAGTTTCACTGTCAGAGCCGAAACGAAACTTTTTTGCGTCAAGATAACCTTGTTTTTTTGCTAACATTGGTGCGATATAGCGCCATACAAAACCGAGTTTAAAATAGGCTTCAAAGGTTTTTGCAGTCACAACGCGCTTAGTACCAAAACAGGTTTTCGTGAGCACTTTATCAAGCCATTGCGGATAGCGTGATAAAAAACTCGTCATCAGTACACCGCCCCAAGAATGCGCGATAAGATGCATTTTTTGATGATTTATATCGGTAATTTTTTCTAAAAAAAGTGGGATATCACGGGTAATAGCTTCAAACTGCCCAAAAGACGAAGCGCGATTAATGGCCGGTGTACTGTTACCCCTACCACGCAAATCAGCAACATAAACATCAAAGCCCTGCTCAGCAAGGAAACAAGCTAAGCCTTTACCCTTTTCGGTATAAAATATCAGACCGTTTTCAATCAAACCATGCAACATAAAAATGGGTACACCGCCGGGCTTTTTCCATATATGGCGTAAATGAAGTTGATGGCTATCATCAGCAATAAAAATAGACTCTTGTTGCATTAACCTTTATCCCTAAACTACTTGTCTGTTGTTAACGTCGGCATTTATATCTTTTTAACCACAGAATATTAGTGGTCATACCAGGAGTGGATAGAGTACTTATTTTTACTGGTAAGAACAAGCCGCAAGAGTTTCGTTTATTAACGCTAAATGTTTAAAGCTTAGTCCGCTTATCAATACCGACTGTTGATTATCGCAACAGTTTTTGCCGCTTTGCGCACCAATTTAGATTTTCTCTATCTAATTCACCTTTATCGCTTGCGTTAGGCGATTTTACACGTATCATGCTGCCCTATTTTTAAATTTTTACCGTCGGAAATCGCTGTTACATGAGAAAACTGCTTACCTCTCCCAATGCCATGTCGCTTAGTTCTACTGAACAAACTATCTACCAAAATGCTTTATCATTTGTTGCTGATCTCAGCCTTAACTTAATGGCAGTAAAAGTAGAAAATCATCCTGACAATTTTCTTAACTGGTGCAGAGAGCTGTATCGAGTTTGCTTACACGACGTAAACCGCGATTTATTAGAGCCCGCTCAAGAAAAGCCGTTGAAAAAGCTTCAAGACACTTTGTCTAACGGTGTGAGTGCCTGCCAATTAAAAATGGCTCGTGTTATTCCTTGGCCACTCTACGCCAGCTTTATTCAGGAAAATACAACACTCCAAGCGCTACCTGAAAGATTAAGATTATTAAATTATATTGGTGAAGTACGCGGCAAAGATTTAAGCGATATGATAGACGAAGATAGACTTGCATACGCTGGTAAGCATAGCTCTCAGCACGACATCAGTGTTTATGACTTTGATGTTGAATGGTTCGCCGGCACACGTGGCGCCAAAACTTTTCATCAACTATTAAGCTCTCACCCACAAGCATTTGATGAAGCACTTAATAATATCCCTTTAACCGATGATATTACCTTCAGCCATTACCAGAGTTTTGTTAATGCCTACAAAGCCATTTTTGCTGTTCATGCAAAAGGCGAAAAAGCACCATTAAGCGCGGCAACACGTTTATTAGCAATGCGCAGACCCGATCAGTTTATTGCCTTAAACAGTAATAAAATAGATACCCTGACGCAAGGCTTGGGCTTAGTAAAACTAAACAATCAAAGTTTTGATGATTATTGGCATGAAATGATAGCCAGTATAAGAAGTACGCAGTGGTGGCGTAGTGAAAAACCTACTGATGAAGCTGAACTTCAACTTTGGCACAATCGAGCAATACTGATTGATTTATTTTTATTTGCTGATAATTCATTGGCAGAAAACTCAAACTATATTCGTATGCGTGATAAGCCTAAAAAAATAAAAATTGGTATCGCGAAAGCGGTAAAACGTAGTAAAGAGTCTGCCGAAGCAATTGTTGATAAAGCGTTTGAAGCAGATGATATTCCAGAGTTTATCCTTAATATGCGCAGCACTATTGTTAATAGTGTTAAAGATGGTAAAACCGTTGATCAGGCTATTACCTTAATGCGTAATATTTTTGGTTAATTAGCCACTAATTTTATAGTTTCAGAGCTAAGTGCTAAGCCCAACATCGTTGGGCTTAGCACTTAGCTTTGTTTACTCATAGCTTTATTTATCAGCGTGTTTACAGTTATCTTGCTCACGTTTAACCAATAAAAAGGTTAAATACATTTTTGTTGGTAATGAAAACATCAAGCCAAACGCAATACAGCTTGCACAAATAATTATGCCAGTTACACCCATCGACGCAGGTAAATCAGCGTAAGAAAGCAAATAATGCCCTAACACGAGCAAGAATAGACCAATAACAATAAACACTTTTAATAAGCGTATTTGCGCTAATTCTGACATAGTATCTCCTCATGCAGTACCAATTCATCACGGGCATAGAATGCACACTTTAAGCCAAGCCCAAGAGAGTAATTAACATTTTTGTGCAATAAAGGGCTAAACTCGTTACCTGCGCCAAGAAAAAATCAGTTTAAAACTGACATATATTAAATAAACGCGTAACTAATTAAATTTAAACTACCATTGAGTTTGACTCTGATCAAAAAATAACTTATTCAATAGAGCATACTAAATTTAAATCTAAAAAATTATATCCCTGATAGCCATTGAGCTTAGCCGCGCTATATATACTATGACATGAACACAGTAGAGATAAATTATGCCATTGAAAAGAAAAGACAAGTCCGCAATTAAGTGGTCTGACTATTTAAAATCAGGCAATCGAATTTTTATTGGCTCGAACGCAGCGGTACCTAATGCGTTAATTGATGACCTTATTGCCAATAGTGCTGGTTTACATGATATTGAAGCGGTGCACATTCTAACACTATCAGACAATGTTTGGGCTGATCGCAAACATCAAGACTTATTTAAGGTAAATGCTTTCTTTATCGGTGGTGATAAAATTCGCCAAGCGATTAATGAGGGGCGCGCAGATTACACCCCTTCATTTTTATCTGAAATCCCAAAGTTGTTTAATGAAAATATTCTGCCGTTAGACGTCGCACTGATTATGGTGAGCCCTCCTGACGAATATGGTTATTGCTCGTTAGGAGTCAGTGTTGATATTGTTTCAGCCGCCATTAAACAAGCTAAATATGTTATCGCACAAATCAACCCTAAAATGCCACGCACCAATGGCCATAGCTTTGTTCATCTGAATCAAATTCATGCTCATATGACAAAAAAACAATATTTACCCGAACTGCCAGAGCCTGAAGTAGACCAGGCTACTGAGCAAATAGGCCAATACGTAGCAATGTTGGTAGAAAATGGCGCCACTATTCAAATAGGTATGGGCAAAATTCCCTCCGCGGTATTACAGTATTTAGCCAATCACAAAGATTTAGGTGTGCACAGTGAAATGCTCTCAGATGGCATTATCGACCTTATGCTTTCGGGTGTGATCAACAATCGTAAAAAAACTTTTCATCAAGGCAAAACCGTCGCCAGTTTTTGTGTTGGCACTCGGCGTTTATACAAATTTGTTGACGGCAACCCGCATGTCGAATTCTACCCCAGTGAACATGTAAACTCGCCAGTCAACATTGCCCGAAACGAAAAGATGGTATCTATTAATAGTGCCATTGAAATCGATTTAACCGGTCAAGTAGTGTCTGACTCTATTGGTTATCATTTTTACAGTGGTATTGGTGGCCAAGTCGACTTTATTCGTGGCTCTTCCCTCAGTAAGGGTGGTAAACCCATTATTGCCTTACCTTCCACCACTAAAGATGGCAAAATATCACGCATTGTTGCACATATTACAGAAGGTGGTGGCGTAGTAACCTCACGTGGCCATGTGTCATATGTTGTCACAGAGTATGGTATAGCGTCGCTACAAGGTAAAAGCATTCGTGAACGTGCATTGGAGTTAATTCGTATTGCTCATCCTAAATTTCGCGACCAGCTGCTCAAAGATGTGCGAAAACATTATTGGGTACCAGAATATCAAGAGAATACACCAACATCAGTACCTGAATTAGGTAGCATTGAAATTAAGCGTTTTACCTTTGCAGATTCAGAATATTTTCTTCGTCCATTAGCGCCTGCTGATGAGCGAAAACTGCAAGAATTTTTTTATTCGCACAATAAAGAAACTTTAATGATGCGATACAATCATCATGCAACGCAAATGACCCGTGAAAAATCATGTAATTTAGTCAGTGTCAATCAACATATTGACTTAGCGCTGTGCTTAACCGAACGAGATCATTTAGGTGAGTCGATACAAGCAGTAGCCCGTTATTATTACCTTGAAGCAACGAATAGTGCTGAAGTGGCTTTTGTCATCAAAGAGAGTAAACGTGGCAAAGGGATGGCAAAAGCGCTTTTATCTGAATTAATTGCCATTGCCAAAATTCGTGGTTTAACACAATTGATTGCCTGTGTTCGACGTGACAATGCCCCTATGCTAAAAGTATTTGAAAATGCAGGCTTTTTAAGAAAACCGTCTGATGATTATGACGAAGTCAGCTTAGCCTACACACTGTAACTTAAAAAAATCATAAAATATAATCACTAAGCCGTATCTTAGTATCTAAGGAGTTCGAATATGACCGTTGGCGTTATCAGTCACCACCAGTGCTTAACTCACGATATGGGTGAACATCACCCCGAAGCACCTGAGCGTATGGCCGCAATTCAAGATCAACTTATTCGCAGTGGTTTGGATTATGTGCTTCGACAATTTAATGCAAAACCTATCGATAAAGAGCTACTTTATTTGGCGCATGACCCCGACTATATCGAATCAATATTTAGCAATGCGCCAAGCGAAGGTATCTATCGCGTTGATGATGATACCATTATGAACCCGAATACCCTTAATGCCGCGTTACTATCGGCCGGAGCTGCGAAAGATGCAGTAGATCTGGTTATGTCACAAGAGATTTCTGCCGCTTTTTGTGCCACCCGTCCGCCGGGCCATCACGCCGAATATAGCAAAGGCATGGGATTTTGTTTTTTCAACAATATTGCGATTGCCGCGGCATATGCAAAAGAAAAGTATAAATTAAAGCGTGTCGCTATTGTCGATTTTGATGTTCATCATGGCAATGGCACTGAAGATATTATTAAAAATAAAAAAGGCTATTTATTTTGCTCTACCTATCAATACCCTTTTTATCCTTTCGAAATTCAAGAAAGCACTAAAGCACCTATTATTAATACGCCATTGCTCGCAACCGCGAGAAGCGCTGATTTTCGTCAGGCCGTTATCGATACCTGGTTGCCGGCGTTGAATAAATTCAAGCCACAGATGATATTCATTTCAGCTGGCTTTGACGCACATATTGAAGATGATATGTCGCAAGTAAGTTTAGTGGACGAAGATTACCGCTGGGTAACTGACCAGCTTAAAGACATTGCAGATAAATATGCCCAAGGGCGTATGGTTTCAGTACTTGAAGGTGGCTATTCTCTCAACGCGTTAGGGCGCAGTGCCGTTGCCCATATTAATGGTTTAATAGGTTACTAATATGCCAGACAAAATGCTAAATAAAGAGGCTTTAAATAAACTTATATTCGTTATGTAAACGTAAGCGTACTGGCAAAGATTCATGTTAGCTTCAGCTTCCTCAATGTGAGGAGGAGGTGTCCACTAAAACGGGGGAACTTCAAGCCCTCGCTTAATGTGCTTGTTAGCTACATTATTTAGTTTTAGTGTAATATTCCCTTATATGGCTATTACCATCACTACCCGCAGTTCCCATATATTCCCAATAAGTATTATCGTTTTCAAATTGCAATTGTGATATGTGTGTTTTTCCATATCTGTCATATTGCAAAACGATACTCTTATCTGTGCATCCCAAAACGTTGAAACTTATTTGTTCTTCTTTTGAGGGTAGTTTCATCGCCTTCTCTCCCATTTTTAATTCAATTACAGGAGTAGAAATAAGCATTTCTTTATTGCTCTTAAATATAATTGTTTCAAAGCCCTGAGTTTGAGACATAAAAGACCATGCATTTTTATCTATTTTTGCCCATTTTTTATTGAAGGACTCAAACTTTTCTAAAGAAGATGACCATGTCCCTTCAAGTGAAGGACAACAAAAGCCAACACTTGGGATCATAAAAGACAAACCGATTAATAGCTTTTTCATACCTTAAATTTTGCACCTTAATTGGAAGTAAGACTTGAAGTAGTTAACGTCTTGTTATACGGGTCGAACTCATAAATCAACTTAAAACATTGTATTGTTATTTTTAGATTCCTTTGGAACAGGTTGCCCTACCCCCCAATGCTCAATAATTTTCTCTTCTTTCATTCGAAATATATGGATGCCGGTACCACCAAGGGCGTCAGGCGTGTGTTTGACGTGAAGATGGAGCCAAACAAGGTCACCTTCGGAAGCGCTTCGTTTAATAGACATTGAAAGTTCTGGGTACTTCTTATACCGGCTTGCAAACAAGCTTAATAACGCATCTCGCCCACCCTTTATGTTTGGTGCATGCTCAATAAAATTTTCGCTATAGCATTCATTACGCAAAATATCTATTCGATGCGAAGACTCAAGATCAGGCCGGTTTTCGAGGATATCCATACAATATACCGCCTTCCTAAGGTTTGATTCCTCTAAAGCAGTTCGCTCGCTTTCTTTCGCATTAAGCTCTCCGGCCAAAACAAAAGAAAAAACACTAAAAATAAATAACTTAACATACACCAGTCCGGTTCTCATAATTTACCTTATATCAGCTGTAGTCAAAATTTACATGCATATAACGCTCAAATCAGATGCAAAAAATTGTTAGCTAAAATAGCGAAGCTAACCAAAAAACTGTTAACAGCTCAGTTTTAAACCATTGTTATTTATAGACAAGTACCTAACCTATTGTTTCTGTAACATCTAAGGCTGCATCCAAGGCTTGTGATGATTTAGGGAATGCTGATGGATCAGTTATGCCGTGTTCATTGGTTAAATCACGAATGTTTTTTTGAGCTGTAATAATTGCAAATAATGATAAAACAAACGACATACCGTAAAATCCTTTTTCGCTGAGGAGCATCTCAGCATTAAAAAGACCAATAACTAATAAAGCAATGGATGAGAAAAAAGCAACCCAACACATACCTGTGAAAACGCCTGTAACCGGTATTCCCTCTTCTTTATCTCTTATTGTTTTTTGAAGCGTAACAGCAGAAAACATTGCGAATAGAAATACCGCAAAATAAAAGCCTTTTTCATTAAGCTCTAAAGTTGCGTTCCAGAGGCCTAATAAATAACCTAGAACACCAATGGCTAAGACCCCCCATGTCGCAAAAATATAAGCAGAAGTTGGTTTATTGATATTTGAGGTGTTTAAATGCATTGTAAGTTCATCCTTGTTTTTGGTTAATTTAATCCCTGCGCGGGAAGCTTTAGATACGTATTTTATGGCAGTTAAGTATATGCTATTTAATATGAGCATTTACAATCCGTTAATCGCATGAGTTCCATTTAGTTACATCACAACTTAATCTGAGGAAACTTTCTTCTTTACAGAAAAATATTTCAACCTTATTTAATTTACATATTAATAACAAATGTCTGCAGTTATTACCACTCATTGTCTGGTGATAAGTCGCATGACTAATATTTTGGATGAAATAAGGAAATGTTTCTGATTTCCTAACTTAGAAGGAAAGCCAACAATTATATATAAATTATCTACCTCCTCAAAAAACTATCCGTGGAATAAAAAATCAAGGAATAAGAACATTTAATCACTAAACTGTTTTTTTGTGTGATATTTTCTAGGGATTACTCAGAAACGGCTGACGTGAATACATCTTAAACATGTTAAAGCATTCTGTTAGAATACGCGGCTATTGATTAAAGCATACCGAGACAGCATGTCAGAATTTACAGAATTTTCACTTTTAGCGTCAATTATTGACCGTGTTAGTCTTAAAGGCTATAAACAACCGACACCGATCCAAAAAGCATGTATTCCAGCGCTTATTGATGGCAATGACCTACTAGGTATAGCGCAAACAGGAACAGGAAAAACCGCCGCATTTTCATTGCCTATTATCAATAAGTTTGGCCAAAATAAAATAGATATCAAAGCTAAGAGCACGCGTTCGTTGATACTAACGCCCACCCGAGAGCTTGCCTCACAAATCATGCAAAACATTGATGACTACGCTGATGGTTTAGGGCTTAAAACTAAAGTCGTTTATGGCGGCGTAGGACGACAAGCGCAGGTTGACGCGATTGCACTTGGACTTGATATTTTAGTGGCCACCCCTGGCAGGTTGCTGGACTTAATGGCAACGGGCGATATAAATTTTCAGGCGTTAGAAGTATTTGTATTAGATGAAGCAGATACCATGCTTGATATGGGGTTCTTTAACGATGTGCAAAGCATTATATCTTCACTACCAAAGCAGCGACAAACACTGTTATTTTCAGCCACTATGCCAACTGAAATAGAGATACTTGCACAAGCCATATTAAACCACCCAACGAAAGTTCAAATTGCTGCAGAAACAGTGACTATCGACTTGGTTAATCAAAGCGTATACCACCTTGATAAATCGAATAAAGTCCCTTTACTCTTTAATATCCTAGAAAATCCTGACTTTGAAAAAGTGCTGATCTTTTGTAAAACAAAATATGGCGCTGACATCATTGTTAAGGAGCTAGAAAAGGCATCAATAAATGCCGCTAGCCTGCACAGTGGTAAAACACAAGCGGTTAGGGAAGAAGCGTTACAAAACTTTAAAGCGTCTACTTTAAGAGTATTAGTGGCAACAGATGTTGCTGCGCGTGGCATTGATGTTGATAACATTACCTTAGTCGTTAACTATAACCTTCCTGAAGATCCCAGAAACTACATCCACCGTATAGGACGAACTGCTCGTGCGGGGAAAAGTGGTATGGCAATATCATTTGCTGTAGAAAATGATATCAGGCAATTAACTAATATTGAAAATAGCATAGGACAAGTCATTCCTGTTATTACGCAGCAGCCTTTTCATAAAGAGTTTTCAAAAGCGCCTATACAAAGCAAGAAAAAGAAACCAGCAGTCAAAACAAGTAAAAAAACCAATAGAACCCGAACAAAGAGAAAATAGAGAGCAGGCATTTAAAACCGCTTTGCTGGAGTATACCTAAAGCCGATACTTTAGGTATAACACCACTTGATTTTTATTTACTTAAGCACAATCTCTCTTAATCGATATTCCCCTGTTAACGTTCTGACGTTCGGGTATGATTTGGTTAGTTCTCGAGAATTGTCTTGGTTGGCCTTACCCCAACTTTTCATAAAAGCATTATATTTTTCTTGGTTAGGCTCTAAATCGGCACTACTTTCAAAAACAACCATCAGCACCATATTAAATTGCCCACT
>OJAF01000116.1_pt1 | contig 10329 bp, 10 predicted proteins | sample 1589571 | NCBI WGS metagenome assembly OJAF01 (sample SAMN05416854, study PRJEB24817) | seawater metagenome | isolation source: Sea water | place: Canada:Atlantic | collected 2013-11 | reverse complement strand
ATGTCACTGGCTTTTTACTGCTTAGCTTAACCGTTAATTTAAATTGGCTTGGTAAGCTGCAACATAAGGTTCAAGTTCATCAAATGCAGCTTCTGGGAGGAGGTTAGCTAATAACATTAGTCGCGCAGCTAATTGTGCTTCAGATTTTGCCGAAACATTAATATGGCCCATCTTACGGCCAGCACGTTTACTCTTTCCATACCAATGTAATTTTGTGCTTGCTACGTTTAATATCTCGTTAGGTACGTTATCTTCACCCAATATATTGATCATGGCTGTCGGACGAATTAAATCCGTACTGCCCAGGGGTAAATCACATACAGCCCTTAAATGGTTTTCGAATTGGCAAGTATCTGCGCCTTGTTGTGTCCAATGACCAGAGTTATGTACACGAGGAGCAATTTCGTTAACCAATAGTTGTTCGCCAACCTGGAAAAATTCAATCGCTAAAACGCCAACGTAATCTAATTCTTTAGCAATACTATCAAACACTTTTTGCGCTTGTGTTTGTAATACTTCATCTATGTGACTGGCAATGGAAACACTTAGCACACCTTTGCTGTGATGATTTTGAGTCAGTGGATATACAAGGGTGTTACCTTGGCTATCGCGTACGCCAACTAAAGAAACTTCACGATCAAATGGCACCATTTGTTCAGCGACAACTGCATGTTTAACGCCTTGTTCACCGCCATCGAAAAAAGCTTTAATATCTAGCCAAACTTCTTCTGCCTTGGTTTTATCTTTTAGTCGCCATTGCCCTTTACCGTCATAACCTGCGAGGGCACTTTTCAAAATTAGCGGAAAAGCTAAATTGTTCAAGGCTTGGTCAAAATCGGCTTTCGTTTCGATAATTTGGTGCTGAGCATTAGCAACAGCGCATTTTATCAATAAACTTTTTTCCAATCGTCGATCGCCACCGGTTTTAATAGCTTGGCTTGATGGACGCAATTTACCAGACGCTTGGCACGCTGCAAGTGTTTGATGGTCTATGTGCTCAAATTCTGCAGTGATAAAATCTGCGAACTCGATGCCTTGTGCTAAGTTACCAAAAACGATGTTAGTCGCTAGCGGATCAACGACATTACCTGAGCCAACATCAAATGCCCTAATATCGATATTTAAGGGTTTAACCGCGAGTGCCATCATTCGAGCCAGTTGACCTGCGCCCAATACTAAAACATTCATTTGCCTAGCCTTATTGTGCAGGGTTTGGGTTATCAAGAATCGTTTGTGTTTGTTCTGTTCTAAACTTCTCAACGGCAGCTTGTACAGCCGGATCAGCAAGTCCAATTATCTGTGCAGCTAATAGACCGGCATTTGCGGCGCCTGCTGTACCAATAGCCAATGTCCCAACAGCAATACCTTTTGGCATTTGTACTATGGATAGTAATGAATCTTGACCGCTTAAGGCTTTTGATTGCACAGGTACACCTAAAACCGGCAGGCTTGTATATGCTGCTGTCATTCCTGGTAAGTGAGCGGCACCACCAGCACCGCCAATAATGACTTGAATACCACGTGCTTTCGCACCTTCAGCATATTCAGCAAGTAAATGAGGTGTTCTATGGGCTGAAACTACTTTTGTTTCATAAGGAACGTTAAATAAATCTAACATTTCAGCAGCGTGCTGCATTGTCGGCCAGTCCGACTTTGACCCCATGATAATTCCAACTTTCATATACTTAGTGCCTTTTCATTGTGTGATTTTAAACCTAACCCTAAATCAATTGAGTGAATTACTTCACTTGGCATTATTAAGAGAATAGGCGAAATTTAGCTCAATATTATAACGTGTTTGAAAATATTCTGAAATGACAAATACTTCACAGTACCTATAAATAGTGATTAATTTTAGTCGATGTAGACCAAAGGATGATTTTCAAATTTTATTATCAGCGTATGATTATTTTCATATCAATACCTTGAATATCATTAAGGCGAACGTGTCATATAAATTTAACTCGCCCACTGCAAAAAGTTTTAAGTTGGTAATCAAGAGCCACCGGAGAAAATAAGTGAGGAAGAGTATGAATAATATTTATAATAAAGGTTTAGAAAAGGTTGCAGCTAATAGTCAGCCATTAACCCCCATTAACTTTTTAAATCGTACGGCCGATGTGTACCCTGAAAAAATAGCTATTATTCATGGCAAGCAAAGCATTACTTATGCTCAATATCGAAAAAATGTCCGTCGTTTAGCATCAGCGCTGATTAAATATGGCGTAAAGCCAGGGCAAACCGTTAGCATTATGGCTGCGAATATTCCTGCCTTTCTTGATGCACATTATGGTGTGCCGTTAACAGGTGCGGTACTTAATTCTATAAATATTCGGTTAGATGCAGAGAATATAGCTTTTATTCTGGACCATGGTGAATGTGACGTATTACTTACCGACACAGCTTTCTCTAATGTGGTTAAACAAGCGTTGGCTATTTCCGAACGGAAACCTTTGGTGATTGATATTGATGATCTTGAAGGTCCAGGTGGTGAGCGAATTGGTAGATTAGAATACCAAGAATTATTGGCGCAAGGTGATGAAAACTATAATGGTTCTTTAATACATGACGAATGGCAAGCACTGGCATTAAATTACACTTCGGGTACAACGGGTAATCCAAAAGGGGTCGTTTACTCACACCGTGGTGCTTACCTTAACGCTATTGGTCATAATTTTATTTGGCCAACCGATAGTAAAACCGTGTATCTCTGGACCTTGCCTTTATTTCATTGCAATGGTTGGTGCTTTCCTTGGACTATCGTTGCTGTTGGTGGCACACAAGTTTGTTTACGGCAAGTGGAGGTAGGTGCCATTGTTAATGCCATGATAACGCACAACGTTAGTCATTTTTGTGGTGCACCCATTGTACTTAATATGATTTTAAACGCTGAGCCAAAGCTACTAGCGCAATTACCTAAAAATATCAAAGCAATGACTGCAGGTGCACCACCACCAGCTGCTGTTATAAAAGGCATAGAAAGCTTAGGTATTGAAATTACGCAAAGCTATGGCTTAACAGAAGTTTATGGGCCTTGCGTGGTTAGTGAATGGAAAGAAGAGTGGAATGATCGCAGTGACGATGAACGGGCTGCGCTAAAAGCACGCCAAGGAGTACGCTATCCAACTCAAGAAGAAGTTGACGTTCTAAATCCTGATACTATGGAGCCCGTTCGCTCTGATGGCGAAACCATTGGTGAAATAATGTTTCGTGGCAATACCACGATGAAAGGTTATTTGAAAAATGAAAAAGCCACTTATGAAGCTTTTGATCATGGTTGGTTTCATTCAGGTGATTTAGCGGTTAAGCATCCTGATGGCTACATTGAAATCCGTGATCGTTCGAAAGATATTATTATTTCTGGCGGTGAAAATATCTCCTCAGTTGAAGTAGAAGGTGTGTTATATAGGCATCCGGCCATTTTAGAAGCTGCAGTTGTGGCTAAAAAAGATGAAAAATGGGGTGAAACCCCTTGCGCCTTTGTTTGTTTGAAACGCGGGCAAAGCTTAACCGAGCAAGATGTAATCCAACATTGTCGAGAACATATGGCGGGTTTTAAAGTACCCAAAACCATTGTTTTTAGTGAACTACCGAAAACGTCGACCGGTAAAGTACAAAAGTTTGTCTTACGACAAAAAATTAAAGAGCTGTTCGAAACTTAATAAGCGGTAATATTTAAAATTAAAAAGGCTAATTGTATTAGCCTTTTTTGTCACAAAATTTTAGATTAATTTCTTTTTAAATGTTGATCTAAAAAGCTTAGTACTTTTCTCATATATGCTTTTTTAGTTTCTGGGTTATAGAAACCATGCTCTTCTTTATCGATAACAAACCATTCATAAGGTTTATTTGCTTTGTCGAGGGCTTGGCGTAAACGTAATAGGTGTTCAAAAGGCGCTCGCTCATCATCTTTACCATGGGCCAAAAGCAGCGGAATATCTATTTTATCAGCGTAGTTAATCGGTGACATGCGCTTTAGCTGGGCTTTGTCGTTGCCCAAGGCCATCGCTAAATAGCTTAATCCGGATTTACTTTCTTGAATATCACCTTCTTCAAACATCAGCTCTAAATCGTAAATTCCGGCGTTGGCAATAGCACACTTATAGCTATTGGGATACATAGTTGCACTTTGAACAGCTGAGTAAGCACCAAAGCTTGCACCCATAATACAAGCACTATTTGCTTTTGCTTTATCTTGTGTCACAAGCCACTGATAGCTATCTAAAATATCTTGTTGAATAGTTGTCCCCCAAGCTTGATGCCCTGCTAATTCAAACTTTTTTCCATAGCCGCCTGAACCGCGATAATTAACTTGCAAAACAGAATAGCCATGTTGTGCTAGATATTGTTTTGTTGATGAATATTCCCAATAGTCACGAACGCCATGGGGGCCACCATGCACAAGAATCACTACCGGTGCTGGCGATTCAGGATTGAAATTTTTAGCGGCAGTAAAATAGCCGTTAATGGTAACGTCACCACTAACTTGTATTTGAATAGGTTCTGATTTTAGTAACTCAGCACTGTTTATTTTAGGCATAAAATTAAAAAGAAATTTTAGGGTATTGGCTTGTCGGTTATATAAATACAAACCACCGGGGTTAGTGTCAGAAGTTACTTTGACAATATATAAATTATTGTCGCTTGTGCCACTGGTAATTTTTATTGTGCTATAAGGAAAGGACTTTAAAAGCTTTTTAAATGCCTTAGCTTCAGGGAATGATTTATTTAAAAGCAGGTAATCAGGGTAACCGTTGTCAAAGCGTAAGGCATAAACTGAATAGCCATCAGAGGTATACTCTACGTTAGAAACATCGACATGCTTATCAGTATATACCGAAGTGTAAGATGAGTTCTTAATGTTATATTTAAAGACGCCGAATCGATCTTGCTTGTAATTATCTAAGGTATAAATAAATTGCCCTGATGGGTCTACAGAAAGTAGTGATACATCATCGCTAAAAGTATTCTCAGGGGCTGGCTGCCATTGCTCATTAAGCCTTAAAAATACCTTATTGATATTATTATCATTAGTGCCGACAAGTGCTGTTAGCTCACCTTGAGTATTGGTAAGAAATTTAGTATAAGGCACTGGAGAGCGAAGGTGATTTTTTTCAACCACACCAGTATAAGCGTTTAACAGTAGCGCAGCAGGTAGTTTTTCACCCGCGTCGCTCATCGGTGTTGAGCTAATCAAAATGTGCTCATTATCATGTGGTAGAGTATCTATGATTTTGGCCCAACTATAGCTCGATTTTTTAATTCTTCCTCGTGTGCCAACTTGTCTCACACCGGCTTGATATCCATAGATAAGCTTGCGTTTACTACCATCGTAGTTTATCGCATAGAGTTCACCATGATACTGTGGTTCTTCTCGCCAAGGTACTTGTTTAACTAAGTTAATCACCACACGTTCATTGTTTATCCAGTGATAATTTCCAACCTGATAGGCGCCGGCTAATTTAGTCGAGTTGACCATTGTCATGGATTCACGATGAACAAAAACAAGAATTGCTTGGCCTTGATGTATGGTTTTGACTGCAATATATTTACCGTCAGGAGATATCTTAGCGTTTTGGTATTGTGCTTGATCAAACAGCTTGTCCCAGCTACTTTCTGTGGCTGTGGCTATAGATGCGAATAGCGAGAGCATGAGCAGTAATAGAGGTTTATAAGGTTTCATATAAATAATTCCACGATGATTGGTTACATTTAGGGCTGCGTACTGTAATGTCAGGAAAAATCTATACTTAGTTAAATCCTTTTATTTCGCTTGTCCTTGATTCTATTGTATAAAAAAACATTCAATGTTGTTTATACTGTTGCTGTACCTTAGGGCTTTTCGATACAGCGAACAAGTGTTGATTTTGTGTATTTAGTGAGAAGAGAACTAGTAAAGCTAAATTAAAATGCAGTACGGGCAAAAAAAAGTATAATCACTCGCATATTACTTTTACAAATTAGCAATAAAAATTCAATGACGACAGCATTAGAAACTTTTCAGCAAGGGGGTATTTTAGCTTACCCGACAGAGGCGGTATTTGGTTTAGGTTGTGATCCTGATAATAAGGAGGCAATTGAGCGGCTGCTATCGTTAAAGGCCAGACCTGCAGATAAAGGTCTAATATTGCTCGCAGGTAATTATTCACAACTATTACCTTATATTGATGAAAGTAAAATACCGCAAGACAAGCGCTTAGCTATGTTATCGCGTTGGCCAGATGGTATAACACAGCTGGTGGCAAAAAATGACAATATTTCATCTTTACTTTGTGGTCGCTTTGCTACCATAGCAGTGCGTATTACTACCCAGCCGGACGTAGTGGCGCTGTGTAATGCCACTAGCAAACCTATTGTCTCTACCAGTGCTAATTTAAGTGGCCAAGAGCCGGCAAAAACTTGGCAAAGTATTTCAATTGAATTATCTGATAAAATTGATTTTATTATTAAAGGTAAAACTTTAGGTTTTGCTCAACCCTCTACCATTATTGATGCATTATCTGGGGAAATTATTCGCTCATGAGTACGATAGATATTAACGTTGTAATTAAATTTTTAAAGTCACTGCAAGATCAAATATGTCACGCATTAGAAGCAGCAGATGGCACAGGTAAGTTTGTTGAAGACAATTGGCAGCGCGCAGAAGGTGGTGGTGGTAGAACACGGGTATTAACTAACGGTAGTGTGATTGAACAAGGTGGAGTAAATTTTTCGGTGGTTTCAGGTGACAAATTACCACCATCAGCAACAGCACATCGACCAGAACTTGCTGGCCGAAAATGGCAGGCGTGTGGTGTCTCTTTAGTTATTCATCCGAAAAACCCGTTTATTCCTACTTCTCATGCCAATGTGCGATTTTTTATCGCTGAAAAAGCAGGGGAAGAGCCGGTTTGGTGGTTTGGTGGTGGCTTTGATTTAACCCCTTTTTACCCATTTAGAGAAGATGTTGTCCATTGGCATCAAACCGCAAAAGATATATGTCAGCCTTTTGGTGATGATGTTTATCCTGAGTATAAAAAATGGTGTGACGAGTATTTTTACTTAAAACATAGAGAGGAAACGCGTGGTGTTGGCGGTTTATTTTTTGATGATCTTAATAAATGGGAATTTACTAAGTGTTTTGATTACATGCAGGCGGTAGGTAAAGGTTTTATCGATGCCTACGTTCCATTAATGGAAAAACGAAAAGCTACGCCATTTAATGAGCAACAGCGCCAATTCCAATTATATCGAAGAGGGCGCTATGTAGAGTTCAACTTGGTGTTTGACCGTGGCACCTTGTTTGGTCTGCAATCAGGCGGTAGAACTGAGTCAATATTAATGTCGATGCCACCTTTAGCGCGTTGGGAATATAATTTCCAAGCGGCAGCTGATAGTCCAGAGGCTAAGCTACAAGATTATTTAGTTGCTCAAAACTGGTTTTAATAAGTACTCCCTCGTTTTATCACTCACAAACAATATGTTTAATCTGAAATTTAATATGTTGTTTGTGCGTTAAATCACAAAAATGTACCTTAAGGTTAGATTTTGAATTAAACCACATTTTATTTAGGGTTTTTAATAAAACTTGTGCTAGATCAATTACTCTATTATTGAGTCACGTAAAATTACCTCATTAAGAAAACTCTATATTTATAAAGGTAATGCTCTCATGAAAACTTCAATAATTAATGGATTAATCCTTTCTGCCCTTACATTATCTCCACTTGCTTTGGCCAATCAAGCGGGTGACTTTATTGTTCGTGGGGGTGCAACTATGGTTAATCCTGACAATGATAAATCTAACATTATGTTAGCTGGCGCGGATTCAACTATGACATTAACCGTTGACGATAATACTCAGCTAGGTTTGAATTTTGTTTACTTTTACGATAGTAACTGGGCGATTGAACTGTTGGCTGCCACACCTTTTAAACATGATGTCACTATTCAAGATAAAAATGCTGTACTAGGTGTTGATGGCGCTAACTTAGGTGAAGTATCTCATTTGCCACCAACATTAAGTGCCTTATATTACTTTGATACCAACTCTGCTTTTAAACCTTATGTTGGTCTTGGTATTAACTATACTGTTTTCTTTGATGAAGATTTTGCTTCAGCACCGAAATCATTAGGTTTAAGTAATTTAGACTTAGATGGCTCGTTTGGTTTATCGGCACAGATTGGTGCTGATTATCATTTAGACGACAAATGGTCTTTAAATGCTTCTATGCGTTATATCGATATTAATACCGAAGCAACATTTGATGTGGCAGGGAATAACATTGGCAAAGCTAATATCGATGTAGACCCGATGGTTTACTCATTAATGCTAGGTTATAAATTTTAATTTAATTATTAGCCAGAGTGAATCGATATAAAAAGCAGTAATTCAATTACTGCTTTTTTGTATTCATTTTTTATTATCTACGTTAGTCTAACGCTAAACATTCAAGTTAGCAGTCTTATGGAACAATTTCGCGTATTTGGTAATCCCATCGCCCAATCAAAATCTCCATATATTCACCAAGAGTTTGCCATGCAAACTCAGCAAGCCATGAACTATCAAAGTGAATTAGTTGAATTAGGGCAATTTGAAGTTGCCGTAAAAAAATTAATCGCTAATCAAGGTAAAGGTGCCAATGTAACAGCCCCATTTAAAGAACAAGCATTTGCACTGTGTAATCAATTGAGTGAACGAGCTAGATTAGCTGGCGCAGTTAATACCCTAATTTTCTCTAACGGTGTTATTTATGGCGACACTACAGATGGTATTGGCTTAGTGAGTGACTTGCTAAGACATCAAATTCAATTGCAAAATAGTAATATATTATTGCTTGGTGCTGGCGGAGCAGCAAAAGGTGTCGTGCAAGCCATATTAGAGCAAGCACCAAAATCGTTAACTATTGCTAATCGAACGTTAAGCAAAGCTCAAGCTATAGCTGATCAATATCCGCATGCCGAAGTAAATGCCGTTACTTTTGAAGCTACTGAACACTTGATTTTTGATATTATTATTAATGCAACTTCTGTTGGGTTATCGGGAGTAAATTTACCTATTTCAGACCAAACAATAAGCAGTGCGAGCACTTGTTACGATATGGTTTATGGTTTGGAGCCAACGGCTTTCCTAAAACAGGCAAAATTACTCGATGTAGACAATATTATTGATGGCTTAGGTATGTTGGTAGGGCAGGCAGCTGCAAGCTTCTATTTATGGAGAAATGTGCGCCCTGATGTTGAACCGGTTCTAGCGGCTCTTAGAAAGCAATTAAGCCAATAGACTAATGTAAAAAGTATTCGGGAAATAAAAATGAATCAAGCAATACTCTTTAACGACGACCTACACTTTGATAAACAGCATGACGCATGGTCATTTACAGCACAAATATCAGGACAGAAAATCGTGATCTACATTCACTCTATGCAACTAAAACAACTAAACGAAATTGATAATTGCACCAAATATGATTTAGAAGAAGTAACAGAACTCTGGCTCGAAAAAAATGAACCAGAGGGTCATGAAATACATATAGATATGAGATAACTTCTATACTTAATAGCTGTCGGCTAAATACTCATTTTTTAATTCAACATAGTTAATAGCCGATTGTTTTAGGAAAGCCGCTTCACTTTCTTTCAATACTCTTGCTTGCTTTACCGGGTTACCGACATAGAGATAACCGCTTTTAAGTGTTTTGTTTGGCGGAACTAAACTTCCTGCACCAATAAACACATCACTTTCAATAGTAGCGCCGTCCATAATAATAGCGCCCATGCCAACTAATATTCGATCACCTAACGAACACCCGTGCAGCATACATTTATGCCCAACAGTAACATCATCACCAATAACTAAGGGATTACCATTTGGGTTAGCGGTACTTTTTCGTGTGACATGTAAAACAGTACCGTCTTGAATATTAGTTCTGGCGCCAATGGTTATTTTATTTACATCCCCCCTAGCAGCGACTAATGGCCAAACACTCGTATCATTACCTAAGGTAATGTCGCCAACGAGTACTGCTGTTTCATCAACATAAGCAGCGTTACCTAATATAGGTGAGATATTGTGATAGCTACGAAATTTGTTTTTATGCATAAATAAGAAATTTGAATGACTGATATTGTCATATTAGCAAAACTAAGCTTTATATTCTCTTGTGCTGCGAAATATTCAACTATTGTTATGAAACGGATCCACAACTTTCCATAGCACACGTATAAAAGTAGATTGATTTTTATACGTATCGAACATATAAAACTCAATCATAGAGGGGGTTGTACAAATAAAAAGCAAACAAACACATTTATGCAATTTAATTGCAATTAGCGGTTGACGCGGGGCGA
>OJAF01000112.1_pt1 | contig 10485 bp, 10 predicted proteins | sample 1589571 | NCBI WGS metagenome assembly OJAF01 (sample SAMN05416854, study PRJEB24817) | seawater metagenome | isolation source: Sea water | place: Canada:Atlantic | collected 2013-11 | reverse complement strand
ATGTAGCCCTGCCAAATTTTCTGAACATGATAAAAACTATCTTGCCCTTGTAAAATAAGATGTAAAATTTTTGCTTCACTGCCATCCTTTTTTTTACAATATGTTTGCCATAACTCGCTTGGATAGCTGCGATTTGAAGTTGACGATAATGTTAATGTTGAGAATTTTACACAGCTATTATAGCCAGGCATGTCTATAACGCTACGGATCTGAGACAGTGCCTTACGTTCTGGTGTGCTAACACTAACGACATAGGCGTCATTAAAACCATGAACAGGATGTTGCCACATTCTAGAGTGGTAGTTTTCTTTATCTTCAATCAACAAACGCCAACCGGATAAAAACCCAGAATAAGGCGTGATAAGATTTTCACCTTTAAATATCCTTGTTTTATGCTCGACAATATTTGCACAACCCGCTAATACACTTGCCAGTGCAACAGTGAATAATATTTTTTTGCTTATGTTGATACTTAAGTTGGTCACGCTAATACCATCAGTGATTATTATCATTATATTTTTTGCTAATATATGCTTTTTGTTCCTGTTTTCATATAGCGGCTTTTAGTTTAAAAGTTCATCATCTACAAAGTTTATATTATTGCGATTAAGCTCCAAGCCTTAGCAACAAGGTTAATACTAGGATTATTATCAGAAAAAAATGTTATCTGGAAACAAAAGAATCGTTCTTTATTGTCTAACTGATAGCAATAAGGTATTAAAATATCAAGGGAAGTACTAGTATTTGTAAAGTATTGCGCTTAACGTAGTAATCGTATCATTTAACAACTATTTGGAGATGGCATGAGCGACGAAAATTCCTATATTCCACCGAAAGTTTGGCAATGGAATACTGATAACGGTGGTAATTGGGCAAGCATTAATCGCCCTATTTCAGGGGCAACACATGATAAAGTGTTAGCCAAAGGCAAGCACCCTTTTCAGCTTTATTCTTTAGCAACACCTAATGGCGTTAAAGTAACCATTATGTTTGAAGAGTTGCTAGCACTGGGTATAAAAGAAGCAGAATACGATGCTTTCCTCATTGATATTAGCCAAGGTGATCAATTTGGTAGCGGTTTTGTTGAGATTAATCCAAATTCTAAAATACCGGCTTTGCTAGATCAAAGTAGTGAGCAATCTATTCGTTTATTTGAGTCTGGCTCGATTTTATTTTACTTAGCGGAAAAGTTTAATGCCTTTATGCCAGGTGAAGAAAAACGCGCCGAGTGTATGTCTTGGTTATTCTGGCAAATGGGCAGTGCACCTTATTTAGGTGGTGGTTTCGGTCATTTTTATGCGTATGCACCTGAAAAAATCGAATATTGCATTGACAGATTTTCAATGGAAGTTAAGCGTCAACTTGACGTATTAGATAAGCATCTTGAAAATAATCATTATATGTGTGGCGATGAATATAGCATTGCCGATATTGCAATTTGGCCTTGGTATGGTGCCCTTGCATTAAATCGCCTATATGAAGCTGCCGAATTCTTAGATCTAGCATCTTATAAAAATGTTATGCGTTGGGCGAAAGAAATTGATCAACGCCCTGCGGTAAAACGTGGTGTTGTGGTTAATAAAACATGGGGTGAGTTGTCAACTCAATTGCATGAACGCCATGATGCAAGTGACTTTTTAGAACGTACGCAAGATAAGCTTACCGAAAACGAATGATTTACACTAACGATTGAAATTTAAGAGAGCGTACTAACATACGCTCTTTTTTTATCTGATAAATAATACTAGACACCCAATGACTTACACCAGTTACTGGCACTAACAAATTCTTTATGAATAAAATTGCCATCAAGGCCATACAAGTCAGTCAATTGCTGAATATTTTCACCATTACCGGTAATATAATTTGTGGTTAACTCTAATAACTTCCCTAATAAGCCACTATGATTGACTAGTGCTTCTTCAATGGGTTTGGCTAATGGCATTGTCTTTAATATTTCGTCCATTGGCATACTCAAAATAACTTCAATAGCACTTAATAAACCGGTAATAAAGGCAAAGTCGCTAATTTCGATAAAAGCACTTTCTTTCGCCAGATTTGACATCAGCTTTGCGGTTATCAATGACTGTCTTGATACCTCACTGGTTTTATCAGAAGTAAGTTTTGATAGCGCTAAAATCGTAACAAATTGCTTGAGCTTTTCTTCGCCTAAATAAGCTGCCGCTTGCTTTAATGACGTTATTTCAACGCGTGTTCCGGTTGACACATTGTTGACTAATTTAAGCAAACCTACGGTTAAATTGACATCATGGCCAATAATTTCAGCGATATGGTCAAAATCTAATGGCATATTAAAGGTTTCACTGATCAAATGTAGCATCTGTGACTTAATGGGAACTAAGGTTTGCCCCTCAATAATTTCAGGCTCATGATAGAAAAAACCTTGATAATAATTAAAGCCTACTTCTGCTAAAGACTGGAGCTGAAAGTTGGTTTCAACTTTTTCGGCAATTAATTTAATATCGAACGACTTAAGACGTTCAATAACTGGGCGCAAACGCTTGGCATTGATGACTTCAACATCAACCTTTATCATCGCGATATAAGGAAATAACACATCCCACTTTTCGTTTAAGTCGTATTCCGTAAGCGCTATTTTATAGCCTTTGTCATGGTAATATTTAACAATCTTTAATAATCGCTCACTGGCTGACTGATGCCCTACCAATTCAATGACAATTGTCGCTTTATCAAACATCAACGGATATTTATCAATTAGGCATTTTTCTGTGAAGTTAATAAAGGCTAATTTACCTAAACTAACCGATTGAATATCACCCTGGAAATGGTTTTGTATGATGAGCTTAGAACTCGCAATATCCTGATCAATTTCAGGAAATTTATTTTCAGGACTATCTCTAAATAAAAGTTCATAACCAACAGTTTGATTATTTCGGTCTAGAATAGCTTGACGAGCAATATAACTTATTTGCATAGGGTAATTATTTAAAGATTCGATGTAGATAAAACATACCTTATTATGCATGTTAATGAAAAGTAATTTTAGTGAAAACCTTCGATGTGGACGATATTTTTTGTGGGAAATGATGGCAAGTGGATCACAACCCACAAAGTATCGGTAATAATGTAACTTGATTAATGGACATTACCCCTCAACCATTGTGATAGCTGAAGGTAAAACATCTAACGTTAGCGTATCACCATACCTAACATCTTTAATAAATGGTGCCAGTATTTCTAATTGATTTTGGGGCTGAAAATGCTCTGTTTTAGTCACTACTTGTGGTTGATAAATTAGTGCAGAATACGATTTTTTATCTAGCCAAATATGGCAACGACAAAACTTAAAGTCTTCTGCAGGCATTTTCGGATGCCACTTCACTTGCTTAAAATGGTAATCGCATTGTTTTAATGTAATAGACTTACAATCAAATTCAGCGTTTAACGTTGCTCGATGATAATGTCTAAGCGATAAACCTAGATCATTAAAAAATGGTAATTGTGCAGCAATAGTACCATCGACAAAGCGTGGATCATTGGCCCTTCCTGACGCAACTTGATGCCCTTTAACGAGGGTAAACGTAAATAGCATCACCGACTCATCATCTTATTTTACTATCTGCTCGGCAATTCGATAATTACCATCAATATTACTAACGTCATTTAATCCAAGCGCTCTGGTCAATATTGGTAAAATATGAATATTTTCAAACGCGTTTATTTGTTTATTCTTGCTAAATGATGGCCCTACCGCAATAAAAATCGCGTCAAGATCACGTTGAAATTTAGGATCATAACCATGTGTTTCAGGATCGATATGCGAGTCGCCTTTGCTAAAAATATATGATGGCGAGGCATCAATAATAGCATTAGGCACCACAGAACTTTCACTATTTAGATGCCAATGCTTGGGGAAATTTGGATATTCGAATATGCGATAATTCAACTGTTTATCCGTGCGTTGACTACTTTTAAATAGCGCGATACTTTGTTGTAATTTAGTCTTGTTATCACTATATAAATACAATTGAGTAGAGCCGTTAATTACCTTTACCCCTTCAACGTTATTTTTATTCCAGTCGATAACATGACGTTTATCTATTGTAGTCATACCATGATCGGAAACAATGACGACATTTACATTACCATTAAACTCTTGATTTATTTGCTGAATAAAATTCCCCAGTAACTTATCGAGTTGACTAATCGCATTAATCAGTTCTGGTGAGTTTTCACCATAGTCATGACCGGCGTCATCTACACTGGCAAAATAGCCGGCAATAAAGCTTGGTCGTTCTGCCTCAGGTAAGCGCAACCAGGCAAGTATTTGTGCTAACCTTTCGCTATTTGGCGTAAAATGTTTGTAGGGGTAATAGTAACTTGCTGTTTTATTATTTCTGGGGGTTTCCGATTCGGGCCAAAAATAAACTGCTGACTTATTACTTTGCATTTCATTAATATGCCAAAGCGGATCAGCGGTTAACCAACGGGCATCGTTTTTTCCATCACCAAGTTGATACGCTTTATCAATATCGCGGTGATAAAAATCATTATGAATAATACCGTGATTTGCTGGATAGCGACCGGTAATAATGCTGAGATGATTAGGAAAGGTTTTACTTGGATACACCGGTAATAATGCTTTTGCGCTCGTGCCATTTTCAATGAGTGAGATTAAAGTGTCGGGTTGATATTGCTCAATGTAGCGTTGAGCAAAGCCATCAATAGACAATAAAACCAGTGGTGTTTTTGCCCAACTAGTACTAGTTACCGAGAAAAGGCAGCTAAATAGTAGAGTTATTTTTATATTCATGCGTTACGACCAAGTAAAAATACGCTTTATATCAAGTAACATAATGCATTAGCCAGTATTGAACAAGTTTGTAATTTCATCTGCCAGTTATTTTTCGCTACCGCTGGGCTGACACTAAAACAACTAACGCAAGAAAATGCTTTTGCGTTAGTTGCAGACGAGTCAGACCATAAAAGCTATTCGAATAAATCTAGAATATTGGCTAAATCTTTTTTACCGTGAGATATTTCTTCAGGGGTTAATCCTGATAATTCATGCGGAAAAACCAACCATTCGGTTGACTCATGCACATAGTAGTCGGGTACTAAATCAACTTTTGAATTTTTTGGCTTATACCAAGGACAGGCAATTCTGACGTCTTTTGGCATATTATTACGTGTTAACTTTTTCATTTGACTTATTAAGGCTTCAATACTGCGACCAGAATCAAAAACATCATCAACAATTAACAAGCCATCATCAGCATTTGCGTTCTCAATGATATAATGTAAACCGTGCACTTTTATCTCTTTACTTTGCTGGTTAATACCATAATAAGAAGAAGTTCGAACCGCAATGTGGTCAGTTTCCACTTTTTTAAAGTCAAAGTATTCTTGTACTGCAATACCAATCGGTGCACCGCCACGCCAAATACCCACAATAAACTGCGGTCTAAAACCGTCTTCATAAACTTTTGCAGCAACACGAAAAGAATCTTCAAGTAACTCTTGCGCTGTTATAAATCGCTTTTCCATTGATGAGTTAACCTCATTTTAATTAATTTTAAGAGTAATCAGTATTATAACGCGTTTTTTACTCAGCTGAGTAGCCCCGTTCAATAATTTATAGATTTTGATCAACAAAGCTAATTTGCTGGTATATCGCAGCGACTGCCAGTAAAAAAAACGTTTGGTTTATATTTTCATAAACGTCAGTCGTTTGGTGGTAGTGCTTATGAAGGCCAACGCCATAATAGATAAAGGGTATTTTTTGTTTATAAAAAGCACCATGGTCACTAGCTAATTCCCAGCGTATAAATTTTTCTGCCCCGTGGCTTTGCCGTCTAAAGCCTTTTTTAAAAGGAATCGCGTAGTTTTGTTGTCGCAACGCGATTATCTTATCTGGTGTTAATACCTGCTTTAGCCCTCGGCTTATATAATGCAATTTTTTAGTAGACCCTGTGCCAGCCAGCATATCGAGGTTAATATTTAACAAAATATCAGGCAGTAATTCTGTGTTTTCACGGATAAAAGCTTTTGCCCCAGTTAAGTTTTCCTCTTCACCATCAGTAAATAAAACGATGACACTGTGTCGCAATGGCGTTTGCTTGATAAGCTTTGCGTAGTGAAGTAACGCTGAGGTACCAGAAGCATTGTCATCAGCGCCATTATAAATTTGACGACCTTTACTACCGATATGGTCAAAATGTGCGGACAAAACAATAAAGCGATTTGGAAATTGTGTGCCCTTAATGACGCCAATAACGTTTTTTCCCCTGATGTACTTAAAGCGATTTTTAATGGTAAATGTTGCAAAATAATTTTCCGACAATGGCGCTATATTGTGTTGTTCGAGCTGACTTACAATATAGTTTTGCGCTAACTTTCCGCCTTTCGTACCAATTTTTCGCCCCTTTAAGGCATCAGAAGATAAATAATATAAGTGCTGTAACACGGCTTCTTTTGGCACGTTAACCGTGTGACTAACACCCGAATTTTCAACGCTACAGGCATTAGATAAACTTATAACAATAAGTAAGAAGTAAGACTTTAAAGGCATTGTTGTCATATCGATACTTAGTTCATTTTCTGTAAAATACTTAATTTTGCTAAGTATTGTTCTTCAAAATGAGCTACGCGATTTTTTCTTATTGCTTTACGCATGTAACTTTCTGCTTTATCTATATCCTTCAACATATAATAAACTCTGGCTAAACCAAAATAGAACTCATGGATGTTATTATTGAGTTTTATTGCTTTTTTATAATGGTTTATTGCGGCAGAATATGCACCTTGATGAAACTTTTCATCACCCAGTAGTGAGTAATAATATGGATTGTTCGCACGTCTACGCATAATATGTGAGTCTAGTTGCTTTGCTTCGTCATAAGCGCCGTTTACATGTAATAGCATGCTTAAATTTGCCATAGCGGTTAAGTTGCTGTGATTTAAATTTATAGCATAGCGATAGATTTCCATCGCGCTTTGCTCATAGCCTTTGAAGCGATATAAAATACCTAAATTGCCCCACGCAGAAGAAAAATCAGGGTCAACGCTAACGGCGGATTTCAAATAAGCATATGCCTTAAGATAATCTCTTTTGATGAGAGCGTTAGCGCCTTTATTATTATAAAACATCGCAAGAACAGTATGTTTATTGATCCTTTGCTTAGGGAATGACTTTTTCAATACAAAGGGATCAAAATCAATTTCAATTTGCGAACGCTCAAAAAACAATAGCGTTTGAGCTGTTTTTTGCTCTAACACAGTTAAGTTTATATGGCCGGTTAACATATTAACATCACCATTACGCACCCAATACTCAGGAATATCAACACTTTGAAAAGCAACATCTAACTTGGCTTCTTTAGCAATTGCGTACGCCATAATGGTTAATGACAAGCAGTTAGCTTCTCTATTTTTAAACGCTTCAGTCGCAATCACATTAGCGCCTGTACGGTAGGTTAGATTGATATTTTCGGGGTTAAAAAAATGATTGATTAGCGTTGTCGCTTTGTTACGAGCCCCACGCTCCAAACCGACTCTTTTCGCCATTGTTTTCATTTCTTCACTTAAAGCGAATATTTCATTTTCACTCTCTATAACAATATTTTCATAACCGCTAAATTCATCATCTAAGAAGAGGTTAGTTTTTGCGGCATTACTGTAATTATTTTGTGGTGCATTAATAGATTGACAGGCTGCGAGCAAAAACAATGTCATGATTAAAAATGAGTGGATTATTAACTTTTTCATATGCACTCCAATAAAATATCGAGTTTATTTAACCTGAAATCGAAATAATTGCTGATATACCAACGCTATAACGTTATAAATATTAAATGAATCAAATTTACGTGCTGAACACCCCATTGTTAGTGGTAAACTTATGGTTATCAGTTCCAGATGAGTACCGAGTAAACACCCTTGAATGCAACGTAGATAGCATTAAAAATAGTGGTATTAGCGTATATAATTTATATGGTATTCAGGTTACTTATTTTTAAGCATAGTGTTATTTCTATAATGCAGCGTACTTTTCGCCATCCATTAATAAACAATTACAAACTATCTTGTTGCCGCGTTAATTGCATTAAAGATGAACTGCTACTGCTTTTTACAAATTGAGACAAGTAATAGTGCCATTTCCTTGCTATGCTTGCGCGCTATTAAATTTGCTACACTTTATTGGTTTTAATATCTATGAAAAAAACGCTGGCTGGATTTTTTACCGGATGTGCCATTGCGGTGTTCATCATTATAGCGGGCGCAACCTACCAGCTATATAAAAATAAATATGCCACTATTGACGAACAGTTAAAGGAAATATCGGGCATTGAATTTGATAAGGATTTAAAGCTTTGGGCCATTAATGATGGCGGTGATCAAGCTAAGTTGTATCAACTTAACAAAACCGGTGGTATTGATAAAGAAATCAGGGTCTCAAACGCTAAAAATATTGATTGGGAAGATATGACTCAAGATGATTTTGGGCACTTCTTTTTGGGAGATTTTGGTAATAATGACAATCTGCGCAAATGGCTAACTATATACAAAATAGAGAACCCTATTGATATCAAGGGTGAAACTACGCAGGCAGAAATAATTAAGTTCAGATACCCTGAGCATACTAGCTTTCCTCCTAAAGCAGATGAAATGGAGTTCGATGTTGAGGCGTTCATTTTCTACAAAAGACATCTTTATCTTTTTACTAAAAATCGTACAGAGCCGTTTAACGGTATAACAACTTTATATAAGATTGGTGATCACGCTGCTAATTATGATGCAAAAAAGATCAGTAAGTTTGAAACCTGCACTTTCGCTGAAAAACTTTGTTGGGTAACATCTGCTGCATTAAGTCCAAACAGAAAGCGACTTGCGCTACTTGATTCTCAGCGCATTTGGTTATTTGAAAATTGGCATGGAGATGATTTTTTCTCTGGTGATAAATATCGCATTGATCTAGGTTTAGTAACCCAAAAAGAAGCAATAACTTTTCTGGATGAAAATACCCTTGTTTTTACTGATGAAGAGTTTCACGGTATTGGTAGAAACGCTTACATGATCAACCTTGAAGAGGTTGAAAAGCACAAGCTTTAGCTAGGCATTGAGATAAAGTGCGCTTGCATTTTTACGCGCTCTAACCAATCATTGAGCGCAGAAAACTGCGACAAATCAAATCCACCTTCATCGGCAACATGTGTGTACGCAAACAAGGAAATATCAGCAGTTGTCAATTGCGCTCCGGTTAAGAAGTCACTGTGCTGTAATTGTTTATCCATTATTTTAAGGGCTTTATAACCCCCTTCTTGCTTAGATTCATATTCCGCTTTCTTACTTTCTGGTAAACCTAGGTACTTAGCTATAAATCGGGCAACAGCAATGTACGGCTCATGGCTGTATTGTTCGAAAAACTGCCACTGTTGAACTTTTGCTAATGCAAAAGCGTCATTGGGTAATAAATGACTTCCCTTAGCTAAATAATTAATAATGGCATTCGATTCAATCAAGCAACGGCCATCGTCTAACTCCAGTAATGGAATTTTTCCATTAGGGCTTTTGCTGAGAAAAGAAGCGGTCGCATTATCGCCCTTTAGAATGTCAATGGATAACCATTGATACTCAATATTAAGCAAAGCACACGTAAGTTGTACTTTATAGCAATTTCCTGATTGATTATCACCATAGACTTTCAAATTGTGATCCCACTTTGATAAATAATTTCACATAAAATAATACGGTAGTTCTATAGTTAAGCATAGTAACAATAACAATGAGTTCGATAGGAGCATGCTATGACTACCAACTTAACGGGCTTTACCAAGGGAGCAGTCGTTCGTCACCAACAATGGACTAAAAATGAATTCTCTATCACGGTAAAAGCTGACATTGGCGACTACCTCGCTGGACAATTCACCAAGTTGGCCTTAAAAGACGAAAATGGTAACTGGCTTAGGCGTGCCTATTCATTTGTTAATTCGCCAAATCATCACCTTGGCAAAAATCAAATGGAGTTTCTAATTATTGATGTACCTGACGGTGATTTAAGCCCTAAGCTTGCCCATTTAGCTATTGGAGATGAGATTTACGTTGGTGAGAAGCCAAGTGGCTTTATGACATTAAACGAGATCCCTGATACTGTTAGCGATCTTTGGCTATTATCGACAGGGACAGCAATTGGCCCTTTTCTTTCCTTGCTAGCAGAAAATGAAACTAAAACGCGCTTTAAAAACCTGGTTCTAGTTCATGCGGTGCGTACGCGGCAAGAATTAGTCTATCAAGAGCGGATCGTAAATTTACAAGCAGAATATAACGGCAAACTCATTTACCTACCGATAGTATCTCGCGAAAAACACCACGACATACTTTCAGGTCGTATCCCTGAATTACTTCAAGATGGTCGCTTAATAGCAGCGGTTAAACTATCAGCCAATACAGAAAGTAGTTTTTTTTACTTATGTGGCAACCCGGCCATGGTGCATGACACTCGAG
>OJAF01000110.1_pt1 | contig 10709 bp, 10 predicted proteins | sample 1589571 | NCBI WGS metagenome assembly OJAF01 (sample SAMN05416854, study PRJEB24817) | seawater metagenome | isolation source: Sea water | place: Canada:Atlantic | collected 2013-11 | reverse complement strand
ATTTTGTTCTAGCGTTGCCGCCAAGTCATTAAAGTTAAGCGCTAAGGTCGCGAGTTCATCATGACCAACAATAGGCAAGCGTGTTGATAGTTGCCCTTGGTTGACTTTAATAACGGCATTTTTTAGGCGCGTAATCGGGCCAACAAAGTGTCGAGATAAAGGTATGGTGATAGTGATAATGACCAGAAAAATTCCACCTAAAATCAACAGAATATGCTGATTGATATCGTCAACAAATTGTAAGTCAAATTTATCGGTTATTTTTTCAGCAGCAGGCAATGCCACATAGCCAACAATTTCACCCTCAGACCATATTGGCTTTGTGACAAAACTTGCTACGTAACGTCCGATCAATACCTGCTTGTTGGCATCAAGCAAGCTGAATCTTGGCCTTATTTTCGGGCTATTTCCCTCAAGATCGGTTCGCTGAAACCTAGCATCGTAGCGGTTAGTGAATTGCGAAATATCATCAGGATAACGTAATCCTTGCTCAGACAGTCTCAAGATCATATGCCAATACTCCCTCACGGAACTATTATCATTAGACATTACGGGTATTTTGCCATTAACTCGCTTTTCAGGTCGACGACGATTATCCTCTCTCAATCGTGGTCTTCTTGGTGCTTCATTTAACCCTACACGACGTTGAGGTTTAAGATTAATGGGCTCTGCATTTGAGCTAACTATCGCCTGCCAACCATTATGTTCTTGATAAAGTGCAGACAAATTTTCGGAAACTAACTGCAAACTCTGCATTTGTCGTTGATTAGCATAATTAAGCATGCCTCTATCAACGCTCCATTGCATGAGCGCATACAAGAGCAATAATAATACAAAGCTGGTCAGCAAGAACACTAAGAGTAATTTAGGAAAAATTCGCATGTTATCTGAATAGTTAATTTACTGAAAAACTGTTATACCGCGAAACCGTTCTAATGTCCTGTCATCAACTGTATTTGCACAAAGTTTCCTTATTTTTTCTGGTATTAATAATGAGTGCATAGCTTGAATATTTTCACAACATAACCCCACAGTGTTAATTTTTAGCATTTAAAGGTACGTTTATTTCCACCACCTCTAGTACATTAAAAACGCCATTAATCTAATTAAAGTGGGCGACTATGCGCTATCAAGGTAGTTAGAATTTCTCAATAGCCAATGGGCTTTTGTTGATTCAATTTCAACTTAAGATAAAGCTTATATTCCTATACTCGTATTTAACATGCGCTCTATGGTCCAAAAAATCGCTACCAAGACAATCATGTAGCTTATTAATCGAGATAGTTTAAGGCGACTAACCTTAATGAGCTTAGGTAGATAAATGATCATCGCAAGAAAGAATAAAGCCACCGCCAACTGGGCCAATTCAATGCCCAAAGTAATTTGCACTAAGGCGATAGCCCAACCTTCAACATCGCCAATACTGTTGGTTAATGCTTGCCCTAACCCTAAGCCATGAATAAAACCCATTATCGCTGTCAGTGTAAATAGCCGCTTTGGCTGCCAACCAGATAACTCTAGTAGTGCCATAATAACAATGGTCATGGCGATACCTGCTTCAATGAACTCACTCGCAATATTAACTTCAACACCAAAAGCGAGTAGTGCTAACGCTAAGGAATGACTCAACGTAAATGTCGATAAGGGTACAATAAGCCTTGATAGTTTTTTACACAGTAATACAAGAGCAAGAATGTATAACAGGTGATCTAACCCAACCAATACATGCTCAATGCCGAGCAGCCATATCGCATTATTCGTATTGTTATCATCAGGGACTATTGGAAACACTCTCAAATCAGGCGCTGATTGCTGCAAGTTTAACATCTGAACCGAGCGGTTATTCTGGTCTCTAATTAACACTTGGGTGTGCGCTCTAGACAACAAACCATAATGCATATCAATAACTTGTGGTTTATTTTGCCACTCGAATTTTAACAACAACTGAATATAACTACCGGGATCAGTCGATGCGCCACTGTTTTGTTTTTGCGTAACCTTGCTATTGTCCGCATGGGACATTTTTAGTAAATCTTCATAACCCCGTTCGACCAACCGGACGGATTTAAGTGTGGCAATACGCCCTTGCTCATCACGAAAAACAACTAATCTTTCTACCTGTATGACAATGTCTTCTTTAAAGGCTAAGACTTCTTGAAATGATGTTATGCCATCGTTATTGCTATCAAAGTTGATCTTATCGGCAGTCGCATTAATCGCTAAGGATGTTAACGCCGGCGCAGCAATCAAAGAGAGCTTATTTTCTTTATGGCGTATCAATACACCTAAGCTGTCAAATTCATGGGCATTAACTGATTCGATCAAGCCTATTAGTAGATAAACCAGCACAAATAGTGGTAATAGATATTTTTTCACCACAAACCCTCAACGTATATGCTATTGGTAGCATTAAAAAGTTAATAACAAAGGGTTACTTTTTTAGGATAACCCTTTCATCAACGTGCTTAATTGTTATTAATACCGAGATCTTGCGGTGTGCCTCGAAAACAACCAACGTTATAGGGAAAGTCGTAAGTCCAGTGGTAGTGGAACATGTTTCTAATTTCACCATCCCATTCGATGTCATGGATATGTCCGTGACAAACATCAAGATCGGCTGATACTAAAATATCTCCGTCTTCACCCCTGGGACCAAAAATACCAAAACCATCTTGCATATAGCCCATCAAACTAGAATGTCCGCCATTATCGGGATCTAACTCGGCTAAAACATTTTCAGCAAGATAATGGTAATGGTAAGTTTCGGTGCCATCGGTATGGCCGCCATTATTGTCAAGAATTTCCCAAGCCGCAGCATCGGTACCCAAAGTTGAAGATCCTTGATAAATAGCCGAGCCAGCCAGTGATATGCCATTAGCACCAAAGCCAACGCAACTGGGTTCATCATTTTCGCTTGGAATAGCATCAAAGGTTATATCGACCACATGTGAGCTAATATGGTTAGGATTTTTATCATAATTCCATGCCAAGGTATCTCGCTCGATTGGAAAGGTACCTGTGGTCAACATCGGTAGATTATTACCGGTAATGACACGATTTCCTTGACCGTCAAGTGCGACATTAAACTCACTGTTAAAAGCGTTTTCTCCCTCGACTTTTGGCTTAATAATATAGTTCCAACTGCCATCCTCATTAACCCAATCGTCAGAAGGTGCCGCTCCGCCGCCGTCAGCAGGTATCCGACAAAGCCAAAGCTTACCCACTTCAGGTTCTGTATCACCTACTGCACGTTGCAAAATTAGCGGGTCACCGATAGGCAAGTGAGTCAAATCATAGTTCACCTTATTATCGTTACAGGCAACGCTAATCTCATTCATGTTAGTACTCATCACACCCATCGCGTTGTTGATAGTACAACTATGATTATTCGCCATGGCAAATAATTGAATGTTAAATCCAGTACCTTCACTAAGCCCTTGCGCAAATTCAAATCTTGTTGCGCCCGCACTGAGTGCTAATGTTTCAGCACCGTTAATAAGCGTTAAACCATCAGCATGTAATCCGGTAATTGTACCTGACAAAGTCAGTTGATTAGATGCTTGATTGCCCGTCGACAATATGTCTTCCCAGCCAATACGTTCGGCGCGATAAACCTTGTCATGTTTTACATTCAGCTCCCAAACAACTTGTGACGGCTGCGCCGCAGTCACTTCAAGCAAATAGGCATCATCATTACTACCTGGACCTCCAGCCGTAATGAGAATATTACCATTAGGTAATTCGTCAACATCGCCAAGCGATTGGGTATATTTATCAACGATATGTTCCCACACTTGTGTCGCGGTCATCGTTGTTGAATTAACACGATATCTAACCGCACGGCTGTTGTTATCGATACCCGCAAGTTCTGCTTCATTACGGTTGTCATAAATCAAATAGTCGCCATTTGAGGTTCGCATCGGGGTATGTTGGGCTGACATCCAACTGCCCGATTCTAAAGTGATAAATTTATCCTGTAGCGATGCTTTAGTCGTACCTTCAGCACTGCCAAGGATCCAGTTTATATCGCCACTGCTGCGGTCAATGTTAACCACCCAACTTTGAGAACGCACCGAGAGTAACAATGAACCATCGTCTTGTTGCTCATGTATTGCATTAGAGTGGCTCCACTCTATCGCACCATTGGTATCGGTTCGTGTCGATAATGCCCCAGGAAAGCGATTGGTATCTAAATGTTCAAAACTTGACCACTGCCATACTAAGTTGCCTGTAGGGCTATACTCTTCAATACGATCGCCTTTTACCTTATTACCACTAGAGTCATCAAATTCGTCGACTAGTATGGCGATATTGCCGTTACTTAATATAGTGGCTTCATGATGGTAATTAGGTAGTTGGTATGAAGATAAAATATTACCTTCAATATCGATAACCCATACTTCGCCCCTAAGCATCAGCATTAACCGCCCATCGCCGAGGTGTTTAATAGCAGGTGAATTGTTGATCATAGGTACGTCGTTATTATGTAAATACCAAACAGGAATACCAGCTTCGTCTACCCCAATAAAGCGGACATCTTCATCAGCGACTGAGAATATCGTTATGCCCGGGTAACTACTGTCACTGCTAACTTTTAACTCTAAATCGGGCAAGTTAAATGGTAGCGCCGGCGTCATAAATGATTGTGTTTCGCTAGTTATCGTTTCACCAGCTTGGTTAGTGATAAAGGCAGTAAATTGATATTGAGTTTCTGGCCTTAAGCCAACCACGGTAATATCATGCGCTGTTGACATTTCAGAAGCTGCGGTAGCTTTAGTTGCTATGCCTGATGAAGCAATTTCAATGACAACTGAGCTACTGGTAGTTGTGTTTACTTTTGCCTGAACCATTAACGCGTTACTACCATGCGGATTAACACTAAATTCAGTAATCAATTCATTGTCGGGTTCATCTACTACTATGGGTTCTTCAACTACTGGGACATCCACCGCCACAGGTTCATCGTTTTCAGACGCTTCACTGTCCCCCTTACAGCCTGATAAAGTACTTAGCATAACCACTAACATGGCGACTAAAATTCGATAATGACTATTCATTTTCTACTCCAATATTGTCTGGTTCCTGATCTATCACTGATTTAGCTGCTAAGGTGCAGTAAATAGTGTAAATAGACTGTTCAATTGTTTAGCGATTGCAGTGCCAATGGCTTTGATGTGACCAGCAGTTTCTTACTTTTTCGGGCCGTTTATTGATAATCACAATACTTTTACCTTGATGTTCGTGATCTAGTCGCAATAGAGTTTTAGCTGAAACCTTGTTGGGGTTTGCTTTTGCAGCTTTATGGCTTGGATGAATTGCACAGCCAATAAGTAGTGGTATCAATATAGCTATTAATAGTGCTAATTTAATTTTCATTTGTTATCTTCCTGCCTATTTATAATCAATGGATCGTAGTCAATCCCTTGCAAATTGTTATAAAACGCTCTATCGCTGCCTCACAGCAGCAATGTGTATAAATAGGTTAACGATAAAATGTGCAAGAAATATGCAATAACTGAGGATAAACTATGACCTTTACGATATATCTACATTTTCAAGTTCACGGCGCGTGATTGAGCAATAGCTCGCTATTGTGGTTGAGCGCAACGAAGAAGTTGGATATTTAGACCATTGAAGATGATGAATTCATTATTTCACTTGGTATAACCAAGCACGTACCACTGCTACATTAGGTTTACGCCTTGAATAGCCGGTGCCTTGAACACTCTGCTTATGAAAACGTATGAATACCAAGCAATATAGACGCGGAATAACTTTAATATGTTGAAGTTAGAGAATAACGTACCGGTCGATGGCGCATGATAAATAAAGCTCACACCAAACTACAATCGGCTTAATATTTCACAACATGAAAATATCTTTGTTGGCTAACGCGAACAAGAGCTCGAGAGAATGCTGATTGACTTTTTACCCTCAACAAACTCAGTAACATCATCAAGGCGAGAGTAGCAATAAAAGTCATCAGTAGGTTCATTGAAGTTTTATTTTAAACTTACTGGTAATAATTGCCCTTCGGCGGTGCGCCAAATAAACTCATCGCCGCTTGCATGGCGTCTTGCGGATAATTAGTAATGGCAAGCTGATGATCTTCAATACTTTCCCAACGCTCAATTACCATAAACTGGTCTGAATGCTCATGATGCTTTAATAATTCACAAGCAATACAACCATTAGCACCGGCAATATAAGGCACTAAGGTTTGTAAAAAGCTAAAAAGTTCCGCCGACTTGCCAGTGGCGGCGGTAAATTCATTAACACGCACTATGCTCATATTAACCTCTTTGAATTATATTATTTATGACTAATAACACCATAACATGCAGATTAAGCTTGGCAAATACGTTCTGTTGATTTGGGTATTTTGTAATTGATTCACCTTTTGAGTTGGCCGAAACATAAAGTTACCCTGACAATTAAACCAAGCGCCTTAATAAGCCCCGATAGCGCAACCTTGAACAATTGCATAGGGTTAGGGCCAAGGTGTAATGGTAGGCATAAACTAAGTCGCTTATATCAAGAAAAATGTACTCACACTTACGCTATTTTACAGGTATATCATGACAGTAATGTATTGTTCGCAAAGAGTAAATACAATCTATCGCTTAAGTAGCAACTTATTTTACTTTGAAAACATTGAGATAAATAATTCTATATTTTGAGTATTTAAATCGATACTCTGTATTAAATAAGTATTGTCGCATGCAACATTGCGTTAAGATGTAAGCAGCTAATTCTGCTATTTTGTTGCAGTTAAAACTGCTATGGTCATAACAAAACGATAAGCAATTTAATGCCATTTCAGACGGTTTAAAGTGAAAGGGAATAAATTGAGTAATGAAATAATTAACTGTCGAAATTGTGCAGATAAAAACGCACTAGATTTTGATTTCACCATGGCTTTCCAACCCATCGTTAACTGCCAAACCAAACAAACATTTGGTTATGAAGCACTCGTTAGGGGCTTGAATAATGAGTCTGCTTACTCAATCATCTCTCAAGTTAATGATGAAAATAAATATTTATTCGATCAACTTTGCCGCGTTAAAGCCATAGCGTTAGCGGCAAAATTAAAGCTTAATTCAATACTTAGCATCAACTTCTTACCTAATGCTATCTATCAACCCGAAAGGTGTATTCGTACGACGTTAGAAGCGGCTAAAACCCATGATTTTCCTACAGATAGAATTATGTTTGAATTTACTGAAGCTGAAAAAATTGAGGATACCGGCTTTGTTAAGAGTGTCGTTGAGTACTATAAATCACAGGGCTTTACCACCGCCATTGATGATTTTGGTGCTGGTTACGCAGGGTTGGGTCTATTAGCCAATTTTCAAACCAGTATTGTAAAATTAGATATGGAACTTATCCGCGATATTGATAGTGATCAGACGCGCCAGTTGATCGTTAAAAATTGTTTGAATTTATTTCGTGACTTAAAAATCACACCACTAGCAGAAGGTGTAGAGACCAGAGCTGAAATGCTTTGGTTACGAAACGCCGGCGTCGAACTTATACAAGGTTACTTTTTTGCCAAACCGGGTTTTGAATGCTTACCCACTGTTGACGATAGCTGCTTCTAGTTTATAACAACTAACACCAAGCTTTTAACATAAGCGCGTTATTTCAAGCGACTAGGCTCAAAGGTTGAATAACGAGGTAACTCCGCATCCATATCTTCCCAATTCGCTTTTGAGTCAACAAAATTATGTGACAGTGGTCGCGCTGATATATCACTATCAAATATCCCTAGGCGTATTCTAATTCTGGCCTTATCTTCATCATTACTACTGAACACAGGGCTGCCGCAATATTGACAAAAATAGCGTGTTCTACCCGGTTTAAACGAAAAACTGGTTAATGACTTTTCGCCTTGTTTTATTTCAAAATCAGTACTATTCACAAAACCATTGGTGGCGTAAGCAGCACCTGAGTTTTTTCTACATAGCGAACAATGACAATGGATAATATCGCTAATTTCACCCTTAACGGCAATCACTACTTCACCGCACAAACACTTTCCTGAATACATTTTTACACCGTTTTCTATAGCGCTACGACGAGCCACTAGATAATTGTTTTACCATATAATATTTGCAACCAGTTTTAGGATAACCCTGCTGCGTCCATTGCACTTGATAACCATGTTTTTCATAGAATGGCATGGCTTGAAAATTCAACGTATCCAGTAACGCTTTGTTGCAACCTCTAGCCTGTGCGGCTAATTCCATTTTTGTTAATAATTTGCTGCCAACATCTTGTCCGCGCAAACTTTCAGCTACCCATAAGGTGTTAATCATCAACCAATCACCAAATGTTCGCCCAGCAGCACCTGCGATAATGTCACCGTTTTCATCGCTTAATTTTACCGCTAATGCTTTGCGTTCACTCACTTCCCAGTGAGCCCAATTAAACTCAGCAATTTTTTCATCTAAAAATGACACCAACTGCGCATCGGGGTTTTCTAGCACTTCAATATTCACGATAAATCCTATAACTTTTTTAGCTTACTACGCTGAGTATAGCGAGTTGCGAATGGCTTAATTTAGCTGAAAACAACGCTAAGTGATACCAGAAAATAACCTGTAACCTGAGCTTTAATTGGCTAATTAAAAGAGACAAAACAACATTCTGCTAACGACATAATCACAGCATAAACCGAGGAATTAGCGCATCGGCCTGAAGGTATAATGATATATTTTCAGTTATCTACTGCGGGCTTCAAGCCCTTTTCTGACTTTTCTATCAAACGCTTATAAACGCCTTCTATATTTAGAGGTAGCCACTCATCATATTGCTTAAAATCATTATAAGTATCTAATTTTATACTTTGCTTTAACTCATCTAGGCTTTTTCCAAAATGAATACCATCGACAACAGCCCCGTAAAGATCTTCAATATAATTCAGGTACCGCTTAACATCGGCTTTATTACCGATATCAGCATGACCGCCAACAAAAACATCAAAATCAAGTTCAAGCAACTGCTGGGTAGACTTGATAATACCTTGAATATCATAACGCCAGAGTTTCCGCCAAGGCATTCGCCCTACCACGACCCAGTCAACAACAAACAATAACTTTTCCGGTTTAAACAGCATACTGATAGAGCCACGACCGTCATTGGCGCCATGATATCTAAGCTCAACGGTGTGACGACCAAGAGTTATGGTCATATTATCTTTAAATGTGGTATCAGGGAGCACGGTATTCAACTTCATAAGCTGAATATCCTGTTTTGCTAATTCATGTGCGATAAATGTTGTTTCAGGGCTTTTAAACACCTCTGCGCCATAGATGTGATCACTATGGTTGTGGCTATAAACAACATACTTGATAGGCACGTCGAAACGTTTTTTGAGTGCTTTTTTTAGCCATTTTGCCGCACTCTCGTTTAGCGGATCGGTTAGCAATATCCCCTGTTCAGTCACCAAGAATACCGAACGATGTCTCCCATCTAAAAACCGGTAAACATCTCCTTTTACATGTTCAATGTTATAGTCATTAGCCAACGTAGCTAAACTAGATAAAGCAAAAATCACCATAAGTAGCATGGAAGCTAACGACTTATATCTCGAAACTATCTTCATAAATTCGTACAGTTTTAATCGCTATTTACTAAAAAGCACTAATGCCCTAATCATAGGCGAAAATTGTCTGCTAAAATCAGCGAGGCATAGACAATAGCCAACTTATTTGGACTCCCTCTTGAACAGCTTGCTATGAACAATTATCGCAATGAATAAAAAATAAAATAATTAACTCTGCCGCACTTATAGCTGCTAATTGAATAATAATGGCAAGCATTAAACCAATACCCGCCTGTGCATCTGGTTCTACTCCAAATAGTAACCCTGGAACTACAAGAAAAACAATAATGGCGGGTATAATTCGAATGACGGCTAGTTTAACTGTGCTGTAGTTTTTATTGCTCGAAAAGTAATATAGAACTACATATGGAGATAATAAAAGCGCTAAACCAGTGGCCCCTGCATTCCAATATTCAATAGCGATAGCAAAAAATGAAAAAACAGCTAAAAGCTTGATCGCATCATTAATCTTGAGATGACTCATTGGTATTCCTTTACACATAATGTCCGAGTATGAGGCAAAAAATTGTTGGCTAGAATGTTGAGAAAAAAAACACAAAACGGTAATTCTTCCATGCTTAACTGCTTTTTATTCTGCAACTTCTATCGCTATATTATTATAAATTCCAGAGCTTTTAAATCTTGACCAAACATCCTGGTACAAAGCTGATTATGGATTAAAATAATCCTCAACTAATAACGCTAATGCAGCTGTGAGACTAGTGAAAGAAATGCTCAATTAACAGTGGCTATCCTATTGATTGCTTGAAATGATTAGCGATGATTTTTTACAATTTTTCCCAGTATCTTTGCATCTCAAAATATAAAAATGATGCAGTCCACGTAATAAGAACAAGGCCCGTTAACGATTCAATACCCGTTAAGTGCTTGAGATGCCCCGTGGGCTCAATATCACCAAAACCTACAGTCGTGAATACGGTAAAAGAAAAATAAACACAATCCATTAAACTACCATCGAAATTGCCAGTAAGCTCCCCCCAACCATCTGATATATTCATAAAATAATAGCCTAATGCAAAAACCCAGATCTCTATTACATGTGCGATAAGGGCTCCGAAAACTCCAAATACAACTTTATATC
>OJAF01000107.1_pt1 | contig 10906 bp, 7 predicted proteins | sample 1589571 | NCBI WGS metagenome assembly OJAF01 (sample SAMN05416854, study PRJEB24817) | seawater metagenome | isolation source: Sea water | place: Canada:Atlantic | collected 2013-11 | reverse complement strand
TCGGAGATGTGTATAAGAGACAGATATAAGTAGGATGTGATGAATAAAAAATTAATAAGCATGGTGACCCTTACGACGTTAGCCTTTGTCAGTATAACAAACGCTGCTACCGACGCAGAGCCAAAGGTATTAGATGTCACGGCATTAACGGAATTTAATCAAATTCATGATTTTGTCGTTTCTCCACAAGGTAATAGTTTCATATATCGTTTAAAAAAAGGGATTCGCTCCACGGATAACCACCTCTATTTGCAAAAAGTTAATGCAAGTAAGGCGCAGCGACTTACCAGCCATAAAAGTGGTGAAAGCAATGTGATGTATGCACAAGATGGAAAAAGTATTTACTTTCTCTCTGGCCGTAGTGGTAGTTCGCAAATATGGCAATTACCTCTTAGTGGCGGGGAAGCGCAACAAGTGTCGGCGTTGCCAATTGATATCAATGGCTTTCAAATGTCTAACGACGGTAAGCGCTTTGCGCTTGAGTTAACTGTGTTGCCAGGCTGTGAAACTATGCAATGTACGCTTGATGCCAAAGCAAATGATGCGAAAAAGCAGCACAACGTTAGAGTGTACGAGCAATTAATGGTGCGTCATTGGGATACCTGGAACACCGCTTATAAATCACATTTATTTATTGCAGAAAAAAACGACCAGGGCGCATTCACCCAAGCGACTGATTTAATGCCGTCTTGGCAGGGCGATATTGCTGGTGCCGGTGAAGTGAGCTTTCACCCTGATGGTCACGTGTTAAGTTTTGCAGCAAAACTACCGAGCAAAGAGCAGGCGTGGAATACTAATTTTGATATTTTTGAAGTTGATTTAAGCACTAAAAAATTGACTAATCTTACCGCGGAAAATACCGCTTGGGATGCAAAACCGGTTTATTCTCCCAATGGTCGCTACTTAGCTTATAAAGCTATGTCGGTGCCGGGTTATGAGTCAGATAAATTTACCGTGATGATCCGCGATGGTAAAACAGGTAACACCCGTGCAATCGCTAAGCAATGGGATCGTTCGGTGAGTGAACTAGTGTTTGCACAAGACAACCGCACTTTGTTCGTGACCGCGAATGATGTTGGTCAAAAAAGTATTTTTGAAATTAATCCAGAATTCGGTGATGTTCGTCGTGTTTATAGTGATGGAACCGCAGGAAACATAGCCGTATCAGCAGATAACATATTTTTTACGCGTCATGCGCTTAACGCACCTACTGATATCTTTGTTATTGACCGAGACGGTCAGCAATTAAAACAACTGACGCAAGTCAATGCTGAGAAATTGAGTAATATTACCTTAGCTGAATTCGAGCAGTTTAACTTTAAAGGCTGGAACGATGAAGATGTACATGGCTACTGGTTAAAACCTGCCAACTACCAAGTGGGTAGCAAATACCCTATTGCTTTTTTAGTGCATGGAGGCCCACAAGGCAGCTTTGGTAATATGTTTCATTATCGCTGGAATGCACAATTATGGGCGGCTCAAGGCTACGCTGTTGTGATGATCGACTTTCATGGCTCTATAGGTTACGGGCAAAATTTTACAGACTCTATCGCGCGTGATTGGGGTGGAAAACCCTTAGAAGATCTGCAAAAAGGCCTTGCTGATATCACCAGTCAAGAACCTTGGATGGATGCAAATAATGCGTGTGCCTTAGGCGCGTCATATGGTGGTTACATGATGAACTGGATCCAAGGTAATTGGTCTGACGGCTTCAAATGTATTGTCAATCATGCCGGTTTGTATGATATGCCAAGTTTTTACGGTTCTACTGAAGAACTTTGGTTCCCTGAACACGATATGGGCGGTCCTGTTTGGCAAGGCAGTGAAGATTACAATAAGTACAATCCTGCCGCTTTAGTGAAAAATTGGCAAATACCTATGTTAGTGATCCAAGGTGAACTCGATTATCGCGTACCATACGCGCAAAGTTTAGGCGCGTTTACCGCTTTACAACGTCAGAGTATTCCAAGTCGTTTGGTGATGTTTCCGGATGAAGATCACCATATTCGTAATCCTGATAATCTAAAAGTTTGGTATCAAGAAGTGTTTAACTGGATGAAAAAATATACAGACTAGGGCATTCATTAAGTCACTAACTAGCTTTATTAAAAAGGTAATTCAAGTAATTGAATTACCTTTTTATGTATTATTTAATAATTATATTTTGGTCTACACTAACTAAATATATTCAAAAAATTGTAGAATAAAAACATGGATGAGATGTCTACTGATGGAAACAGCGAAAGTGGGATGCGCCTTATAACAATCATTTTTTATAGTGATATTTCATTAGAACTTATGCATGAAGTACATAGCTTCCCTAAGCATAAATCTGGACGCGTGATAATCCCCGACAGCTTTAAAGTGGATAAATCGATTATTGCTGTTTGTGACGGCGAAATAACGATTCTAAATAAAGTCGGTGACAGAGTTTAAATATTGATTAACCTTATCAATAAAGTATGTTTTAATAACTGTTAATTTTTACAGTGTTTGGCCGCAACATGAACTCAGCATTAAATTTTCCTTGGTTAACGTTAGATAATTTTCCCAGCTTAATCGCCGTTGTACTCATAGCTCTGACGGGGCTTGTTATCATGACATTGGTGTTATTACGACAGATAAAAGTTAGTCGAATATCCTTTTTAGCACAACAACAGCTTTTGCAGCAGCTAGCCGAAAAAGTAAATTTAAGTTATGAAGTTAATGCCAGTAATCAGCAACAACTTCAACAGCAGTTAAGTTTTAATCATCAACAACTCGCCAACCAACAAAGCGAGCTTAAAACCTATTTTGAGCAGCAAATCTCTGATTTTAAATTAAAGTTATTACGCCAGCATGGTGAACAGGGCGAAAAGCAAGCACAACAACTACATAGCCATAGTGAACAGCTTAAAAAAACTTTATATGAGCACCAGGTTAACTTCAGCGATAATCAACGTAAAGCTACGGAACAACTGACCACACAACTGACGGCAACATCTAAGTTAGGTCGTGAAGAAATGGCCAAGTCATTGCATTTATCCAGCGAACAAATGGCAAAAAGAATTGATGAATTAACCGTTTCAACCGATAACCGGTTAAAAGATATCAGTGGGCAGGTTGAAAAACGTTTAGCGGACGGCTTTGAAAAAACCACGAAAACTTTCAATGATATTTTACAGCGTTTAGCATTAATTGATGATGCACAGAAAAAAATCACTGAGCTTTCAAGTAATGTTGTCAGTTTACAAGAAGTGTTATCAGATAAGCGCTCGCGTGGTGCATTTGGCGAAGTACAGTTAAATGCTCTAATTCGTAATGTTTTGCCTGAACAGCACTTTTCACTGCAACATACACTATCCAATGGTAAGATTGCCGATTGTATTTTATTCCTGCCTGAGCCAACGGGTAATGTCGTGGTTGATTCTAAGTTTCCGCTCGAAAGCTATAAAAAAATGGCCGACAATAGCTTAGGTGAATTTGAACGCAAAGCCGCCGAGCGACAATTTAAGCTCGATATTAAAAAGCATATTAATGACATCAGTGATAAATACTTAATTGAAAAAGAAACCGCAGATGGCGCGGTAATGTTTATTCCTGCCGAAGCTATTTTTGCGGAAATACATGCTCATCATAGTGATTTAGTTGACTATGCCAATAAAAAACGCGTTTGGTTAGCGTCACCAACCACCTTAATGGCCATTTTAACGACCGCACGTTCGGTGTTAAAAGATGAGGCTACTCGCAAGCAGATCCATGTTATTCAAGCACACTTGTCACATTTGTCGGCAGATTTTTCTCGTTTTAAGGGCCGCTTTGCTAATTTAGCCAAACATATTGATCAAGCCGCAAGTGATGTAAAACAAATTCATACCTCGGCGGATAAAATCAGCAGCCGCTTTGAAAAAATAGAGCAAGTTGAGCTCAAACAAGAAGAAGAAAGTCTTGCGCCACCCGCGGACAAAATAACGCGGTAGTTTCAATGCTGGTTAATCATTCACGACTCAACATAGTTTAATCAACATGGATTAAGCAACCTTGAGGTTAAATTATGAGGTTAAATAATTTGATGTTGCGCGAGTTAGTGGTCATTATAATGGCTATAAATAAAGTCGAACTTGTCGACTTTTTATTATGGAGTTACGCTTGATTCAGTTTTTCAGCGCCTTAAAAAGCAGTGTTATTAGTCTGATTGCTTTTTTTATTGCCCTTTGGGTTGTTAATCATTTTCAAAGTTATTGGTTAGTAAAAATCAACCTTATTGAACAAGTGCTTTATGGTTTATTTGCCATAACTATCCTACTGTCTAGTTATTTCAATCGCAGTCGCTTGGCGTTGGCTGCGCTGATTTTTTTGCTTTTTTATCTTAATATATCGCAGCTGTTACCTTGGCAAACATGGTTGTTGTCGCACCGTGAATGGCTGATGCTTGCGGGCGCAGGTATGCTGTCAGCATTAAGTGTTTTAAAAGACCGAGGGCTGTTGTCAACTCATGGCATTTACCGAGTGCTACTTTTATCAAGCATAGGCGTGGCAAGTTATTATTGGTTTGATATTGCCGCTCTGCTGATAAGCCAATTAGCCGATGTTGCAACGATCGCTCCATGGTTGAAATTTATCACTGTTGAATTACCATTGATGATTTTTTTCTTGGTTTTAGTTTGGCGCTGTCTGCGCGAAAAAAGTTTAGCGGCAGCAGCGTTATTAGCAAGTTACTTAATATGGCTTGGCTACTTCTACCAAATAATCTTGTTACCTTGGAGCGTGCTATTAAGCTTGATGATGGTGCATTACCTGTGTGTGGTAATGATCGACTCCTATTTTTTAGCGTATCGCGATGAACTTACTAGCTTGCCTTCGCGTCGAGCGCTAAACCAGTTGGCATTATCGTTAGGGCGAAAATATACCGTTGCTATGCTCGATATCGATCATTTTAAAAAGTTTAATGATAGCTATGGTCATGATATTGGCGATCAAGTGTTAAAATTAGTCGCGAGTAAATTAGCGCAAGTTAAAAGCGCGGGTAAAGTTTTTCGTTATGGTGGTGAAGAGTTTACCATTGTTTTTCCGGGTAAAAGCCCTGAACAGGCGCAACCAGCATTAGAGGCGATAAGACAAGCGGTGCAAGATTATAAGATTGTTATTCGTCAAGCGCAGCGTAAAAGTAAAAAGTCGCGAACCGGGAAAAAATCAGAACAAGTAAAATCTGTTAGTGTCACAATATCTATAGGGTATGCACCTAGAACCGCTAAGCTTAATTTTGAGCAAACGTTAAAATTAGCAGACCAAGCGCTATATCGTGCAAAAAAATCAGGTCGAAATAATGTCAGTGAATAAACTGCTGGCTAGAACTAATAAAAAAGCCATGATATATCATGGCTTTTTTATTGCTCGAACATGTTAAATGTTACGTTTTATGCGGTTTAAGCTGTACCTTATTATCAATTTAAAATCGCGACGTTAACAAATACTACTGTTAATAATAACGGACAAACAAAGCGTAAATAGTTGCCCCATATTGGTAGCCACTTTCTGCCTTCTTGTAATGACACATCACGTAATTTATTACCCCGTTTCCACAACCAACCAACCACAATAAAGTAAAACAAGCAGCTCAGTGGTTGTAAAATGGTGGTCAGTAGACGAATAACTAAACCAAATAGGCTGTCAAAAAATGTGATCAGTATCATGCTGGCGGTTAATACGGTAGCTGATACCCACCAAGTCGCCTTAGAGCGGCTAAACTTTTTCGCTTCAACAAGATAAGAAACCGGCACTTCTGTTGATGAAATGGTTGACGTTAAAGCCGCAATTGATAATAGCGAGAAGAATCCTATTGCGACTAACATACCAATATTACCCATTGAATTGAAAAGCTCAGGCAATATGTTGAAAATAAGTTGTCCTTCACCAATTAACTTATCTCCCTGAAACACTTGTTGTCCGGCTTCTTGAGCAACGTAAAGTGCAGGAATAATTAACAAGCCAGCCATAAAAGCAATAAAGGTATCAAGCGCGGTGATCGAAATAGCAAGTTTGCCGATATCACGATCTTTTTTCATATAAGAGCCGTAAACCATCATACCGCCGACGCCAATAGACAATGAGAAAAAGGCTTGCCCCATGGCTGAAATAATAAGTTTAGGGTTAGTAACTTGTGAAAAATCAGGTATTAAATAAGTTCTTAAACCTTTTTCAGCGCCAGGTTGCTGCAGGATATAAGCAATTAATGCGACTAGCATAATCAATAGCACAGGCATTAAACGAGCTGACCACTTTTCAATGCCGGCATTGACACCTTGATGAATAATACCCGCGCCAAGTAAAATGAAAATAGGGGTAAACATTAAGTTTCGTTGTGTACTTGAGGTGGCTAACCATTGTGAAAGTTCATGCTGACCAAGTAACTCAAATAGGGGGGAAAGGGCGTGAGCAAGCATCCAGCCGGCGACTATGGTGTAAAAGCTTAACATCATAATTGCGCCGCATAGGCCAATTAAACCAGCATACTTGCCAAGTTTTGGCGCGGTATCACGACAGGCATCTTCTAGTGCTGATACGGGGTTTTTCTGTGCTTGGTTACCAATATACACTTCGGCATAAAGCGCAGGCAATGCCAATAATACCGTTACCACTAAGTAAACAAATAAAAATGCACCACCGCCATTATTGGCCGCTTGTGTTGGAAAACCCCAAATATTGCCTAAACCAATGGCCGAGCCAGCGGCTGCAAGCACAAAACCTATTCTCGAGTGAAACGAATCTCTAATATTACTCATAAATGATAATTATTATTGTTGTTAATACTTTGCTTTGAGCTTACCTAGTTAACACTCGTTAGCAAAGTTTTTTTAATGATTTGTTTCTTTTGGCTTTAAGTTTTTGTAAATTTAGCTCATTTATTAGCAACACTATGGTAAATGTCTTGCTTTAGGTTTTTTATGCCACATATTAAGTTTACATTGGTAATAAATTTCATTCACCGTCTGACGAGACCTGGCAATTATGCTGCAATATCAAATTATCCCTGTTACTGCCTTTAAACAAAATTGCACCTTATTTTGGTGTGATAACACTATGCAGGGGGTTGTGATCGACCCTGGTGGTGATATCGAATTAATTCAGGCCGCGATTGAGCAACATAGAATAACCGTAGCGAAAGTGCTTTTAACCCATGCTCATATTGACCATGCCGGCGCAACGAAACGCGTTGCAGAGCATTACCGTGTGCCTGTTGAGGGACCACATCGTGAAGACCAATTTTGGATAGACTTAATTCCACAACAAAAAGTGAGTTTTGGCTTTAACGATGCAGATGTTTTCAGTACTGACCGATGGTTAAATCAGGGTGACAAAGTAAGCTTTGGAGATATTGAACTAGAGGTTTTTTTCTGCCCCGGTCATACACCAGGCCACGTGGTTTTTTATCATGCCGCGTCAAAAATTGCTCAGGTAGGTGATGTTTTATTTCGCGGTTCTATCGGGCGAACTGATTTTCCTCGTGGAGATCATGCAACCCTGATAAAATCTATTCGCGAAAACTTGTTTCCACTTGGTGATGATGTGCAGTTTATACCGGGTCATGGACCTATGAGCACCTTTGGGACTGAGCGGGCGAGTAATCCGCATGTTAGCGATTCAGCACTTGGCATCAAGTGAAGTTAGATACCCTTAATATAAAAGATAAATAATACAAAGAGATACCTGTAAATGTCGTCATTTATTCGTCACGTACAAAATCGATTGAAAAAAATCGATTCGAGCCCTATTTTTCAATGGTCTGTGATCACTGTTATTGTGCTTTCAGCACTATTAATCGGTGCGAAAACCCATCAGTTACCGCCACAAGCCGCGAAGCTATTGAGCTTTCTCGACAGTGCCATTACAGTGTTTTTTGTTTTTGAAATCACCATACGCTTTATTGCTTTTAAAGATAAAAAATCATTTTTTAAAAATGGTTGGAATATATTCGACACCGTAATTGTGATTGGTAGCTTAGTACCTGACGGTGGCTCAGGCGTTTTACTTGCACGTTTGTTACGGGTATTTAGAGTATTACGTTTGGTTTCAATGGTGCCCGAGTTACGGTTATTGATTAATGCGCTTATTACTGCGATACCGCGTATGGGCTACATTGCTTTATTAATGTTTGTTATTTTCTATATCTATGCTGCTGTTGGTAGCATTTTATTTAATGAAATTAATAAAACGCTATGGGGCGATGTCTCGATTTCAATGCTGACGCTATTTCGTGTCGCAACATTTGAAGATTGGACTGATGTGATGTATGAAACTATGGTCGTGCATCCTATGAGTTGGATTTACTATCTGACGTTTATTTTCTTAACAGCGTTTATCTTTTTAAACATGATGGTGGGTACTATTTTAGAAGTGATGGCGCAAGAGCATGAGAATTTTCGTGCGGAAGGCCATGGCGAAAGCGCTGAAGGCGGCGAACCGGCGAGTAGGGCACAAATCGAAAAACTTGAAGCTGAGTTAACTGAAATTAAAGCCTTGCTAATGGCAAGGACCGCAGTTGCTGAAGTCTCAGAAACAAAACTTGAGAAAGCTAATGTTAAAGATAAATAAGCCTGTAAAGTCGTGATAATTTTTTTGATGTCAAGATAAAAGCGAATAGATAACAGGTTGTTACTTATTCGTTCATTGGTACCTTATGCTTATTGCACAGCTATCGGTTTTTCTCAAGTTTTCATGGCGTTGTGGTGGTATGTGTATTATAAAAATCAACACTCTTAAGCGTTGTTAGTAGAATAGCAAAGTGCTATAACTAGCCCTCTCATAATATTTTTATCAATTGAAATCATTGTTTACCGCGAAATGAGTAAAGGTTATTTCATATGATAGTATAATAAACTGCGTATTTTAAGGTGTGATGAATGGCGGTTGCCAGTCGAACGTTTGCATTATCTATATTTTTTGGGTTGACGATCTCACTGGCTAATTATGCGTTGAGTAGTGAACAATCAGAGCTATATTTAGGTAAAAATTTAGGGCAAAAGTTATTAACGATTGAAGCGATGGACGATAAAAGTAAAGCTTTAGCTTTGATCACGTCACTCAGTGAAGATACCACGTTATCAACATTAAATAGGCTTTCGGTTTTAGCAACGCAAAGTAAAATATATCATCGCTTAGGTCGCTTAGATAGAGCCATCGAGGTTGCTCAGCAAGAGCAGAAGCTGGCGAATGACTTTGATTTTCGACAAATTGCAGCTGACGCATCCAAAAGAGTGGGGGTTTATGCCTACTATAAAGGCAATAACCGCCTCGCTTTATTGTCATACCAACAAGCATTGAATTATTATCTCACCGTCAACGCGCCAATTGCTCAGGCAAATTTATATAACAATATTGCCTTAGTGCACGCCGCAACCGCTAAACTTGAAAATGCACTGCAAAGCTATCAACAAGCACAACCGCTTTATCAAAAATTTGGCAGTCAACTAGATAAGCTTGACGTGAAATATAATATTGCGGGTTTGCATTTACGCCTTAAACGCTATGATATTGCTATCTTAATGTTTCATGAAGTCATCGAAAAACGCTTAGAAATGGATGATCCGAAAGGATTGGCGATGGCGTATGGTGATTTAGGCTCTTCATATAAATATGCCGGTGATTACCAAAAAGCTGAGCATTACATGACCTTAGCGCTTAATTTTCATAAAAAAAATAAAGATGATTACAATGCTGCATCAACATTACATAATTTAGCCGAGCTTAATAATTATATTCATAACATAGATCAAGCGATTAGATATGCTAAAGAAGGCATTCGCTTAAGTGTTGCACAGGGTCACGACAATGCTTATGTTGGTGGTTTATATAGTTTAGCAAAAGCTTATTTCCACCAAGGTAAGCTTAACTTAGCGCTGAGTTATGTTGAACAATCCAGTGAAGTTGCAGAGAAAATGCAATATAAGGAGCAAATAAAGCACAACTTATCATTACGTTCGCTAATACTAGCTGCGCAAAATAAAACCTTTGAAGCGGTAAAAAGTCAAAGTGATTTTTTACAAACGCATATTGAAATGGCCAATAGCGAACTTAATTCGCAATTAGCTTTATTTGACTCAGAACAACTCAAGCAACAAGTTGATCAATTAAAGCAACAAAAGCTGTTACAAGAGCTTGAAAGCGATCGTTCGGCACAAGAACGAAATTTCATTATTATTGTGGTTTTTGCGGCATTATTGATTGGTTTTTTAATTGCTCGCCGAGATATAGAGCGCCGTTCAACATTGGCACTTGAGTCAAAAGTGAAACAAAGAACCAATGAACTCGAGTATCTGATGCAAGAGTTACAAAGTGCGAATAACATCAAAAGTCAATTTTTAGCCAATATGAGCCATGAAATCAGAACCCCTTTAACGACAGTTATCGGGCAAGCTGAAGCGATAATTAACGGCGATGTTGATAACGAATTTATCAACAAAGAAGTAGGTATCATTCACGGTAACAGTTTACATTTACTTGAACTGACCAATAATATTCTTGATCTGAGTAAGATTGAAGCCAATAAAATAGAACTTGAGCTGCAAACTCAAGACTTGCACGACATTTTGCAAGAGCTTGCCAACATGTTTACCTTGCAAGCAACGTCAAAGCGCTTAACATTTGAAATTGTTCATACCTTACCTAAACCTTTTTTAATCGAAGTTGATGGTTTTCGAGTCAAACAAATTTTAATTAACTTGTGTGCGAACGCGATTAAGTTCACGCCAAAAGGGCATGTGGAATTAAATATTAGTCAAAATGACGACAACTTAATATTCAAAATTACCGATAGCGGTATTGGTATGAGTAGTTCGCAATTGCAAAATTTATTTGAAAGCTTCACGCAAGGCGACAGTAGCATAAGCCGACGTTTTGGTGGCACGGGCTTAGGTTTATGTCTGTCTCT
>OJAF01000086.1_pt1 | contig 11814 bp, 21 predicted proteins | sample 1589571 | NCBI WGS metagenome assembly OJAF01 (sample SAMN05416854, study PRJEB24817) | seawater metagenome | isolation source: Sea water | place: Canada:Atlantic | collected 2013-11 | reverse complement strand
AAATTGGTTTTTATTGTTCAAAAAATCAATTAGTTTAGTGAGTAAGGTTTTGTTTGCAGGTTCGGTAAGTTGCCAGCTAACAAGTCAATTAAAAGGACTTTCAACAGTTTGCTTCTTTCGCTTCGCTACAGTATAGCAAACAATTTCAAGCCTCTTATTGAGGCGTTATAAGCCAAAGGAAAGCATGGAGTTTATAATCAAGCCGAATGATGGAATCGGTGCTATTAAACTTGGAATGTCTAGAGAACAAGTTAAAGTTCTACTTGCTGAACATTTCTCATCATCAGACAGAACAATTGATTTCTATTTTGATAATTCCCTTCAAATCGAATTTGAAAAAGAATCAGTAGATTTTATTGGTATATCTCAAAATAACGCTTACAAAGTATCTTATGAAAATATTGATGTCTTTGATGTTGACGGAGCTAAATTATTTGATTTAATAGCTTCTAATGAAACAGGAAATCATACCTTAAATGAATCTGAGTATGTTTTCCCCGATCAAGTTGTTACGTTGTGGGACTTAGATACGCAATACGATTATCTTGGTAATCACAAGCGTAATGTATGGGCTCAAGTTGGTGTTGGTACAAAATCGTACCTTCAGGTGGTAAATGGCTTATAACAAGCCATTCAAGCAGGACAAATAACAGCTGGCTATTTGCTCCTTCGTCGCTTATTTTAGCCAACTATTATTTGCCTCTTAATGGGGCGTTAGGTGACAAGGAAAGTTATGCATAAGTTTCTACTCGTAGTGGTTATTACAATTTTTTCTAGTGCTTCTTATGCAATCAATGACTTTCATTGCACAGTTAAAGAGGTCTATAAATTAGATGACTCTGGAAAACTGATAACAAAAGCAGGCTTTGTTACTCCTGATGTAGGTAGTAACTTTATTGTTAATCGACAATCTGGGCAAATAACAGGCAAAAAAATTACAAATACAATGTCTGGGGTTATGCCAAAAATCTATGATGTATTACCTAAGGAAAATAGTTACAAAGCAATAACCATTTACCAATATACTGTCGATTATCTCGAGATCAAAACTTACAACGAATCCACCCAAAAACCATTTTTATATAAAGGTGCTTTTGGTGAGGTTATCACTGGTGTATGTACGGTGCTGTAGTCACCTAACAAGAAATTAAACAAGGACAAAAAACAGTTGGCTTTTTGTTCACTCCGTTCACTTATTTTAGCCAACTATTTTTTGCCTGTTAATTGGGCGTTATATTCTCGGAGAAACTGGTGCAATCAAAAGGATTTTATTTATTCGGTTCAATAGTGACTATTCTCTCCTTTTTAATTATATTTTTTGAGGATATTCCTTATATCAAATATGATGAAAATTACATTTCAGTTAACCATATTGAAAATGAGTACAGTAAAAATATACCATTAGAAAAAAAAGCATTTGATTTAGCTTTTAAAAAGCAAGATTTGGATATGCTAAAAGCTATTTATTCTCAAAGGCTATTAGCTGAAGAACGATCAAAACGGTTATCTGTTAAAGGTCTAGATGTAGTTAAATCTATTGCGCAATTAATAATAATTTTTGCTGTTAGTTTTATGTTAACTGGACTAGCGAAGCAAAGAGAATATAACAAGAAAATCAACAAGGACACGTAACAGTTGGCTACGTTTCGCTACACAATTTTAGCCAACCATTACTTAGCCTGTTATTTAGGCGTTAGGTATACCATTGAATCCAGTTGAACTTGGCACATTAATGCACTTAATTAAAGAAGTAGATTCCATGAAAAATGGTGTACTTCCTGATGATTATATTGATACTCAGGCAAATGAAGCAGATGCCGATTTACTGGATGATTTTAGTCGACTTAATTTAATTAACTCAAAGTTAAAAATGGCGGTTCAATCTGGTGCTAAAGTTGAGGCTGAATTACTCCTTGCCGAAATAGTGGCATTAGTCTCTGGCATTGAAGGTTTATTTCGAAATGTAGCTGATGATTCAAGAGATGTTTTAAGAGGTGTGCACAGGCATACCTAACAAGAAAATAAACAAGGACACGTAACAGTTGGCTACGTTTCGCTTCGCTACACAATTTTAGCCAACTATTACTTAGCCTGTTATTTGGGCGTTATACGTACATGGATAGTTATGGTCGAAAATTCTAGTGGCGCAGAATCTTTATGGGAAGCAAGAAGCATTAGTTTAGACTATATGCTTCATACATATCCAGCGAGTATGAGTGCTTTTATTTTTATTTTATTTGCGTTTTTTCTACGAAGTGAATTGCGTAGTAAAAAGAAAAGTGTTCTACGTATAATGGTTTTTAGCCTAGCTACTTTATTTAGCCTGTTTGGGTTTATAAAGTACGTATAACAAGTCGTTAAAGCAGGACAAATAACAGTTGGCTTTTGCTCCTGCGTCGCTTATTTTAGCCAACATATTATTTGCCCCTTAACGAGGCGTTAGATTGAAGGAAAAGTAATGGAGTTACCATCAACTGTTTTTATCGCTATAGGTGTTATTTTATCAGCTGTAATTACAGGCTTTATATCGATTGTAAATTTGATATTGAGTAAAGAGCAAAAAATATCCGAATTTAGGCAGAACTGGATTGATGAATTACGAAAAGACCTATCCTCATACTCATGCAATGTTCAATTTATTGCAGGAAGACTTGATGCTGAGTTTCCGAATAGGACTGAAAATAATTTCAACGCAAGCGAGCTTAAGTCATTTTATGCTAGTGCAAATAAAGAATATATTAACTCTATAGATGCATATCACCGAGTTTTGCTTCGACTAAATTCAGAAGAAGATGATATTTTACTGAAATTATTGGAAAAATCTGATCTACTTTTTCATTCTAAAAAAATTAACTTCAAGGAACTTGCAGATATCCAAGAGGATATAATAAAGGAATCTCAGCAATTATTGAAAAGAGAGTGGAAAAGAGTAAAAAAAGGAGAAGTGCCATTTAGAGCGACAAAGTGGATTTCGTCATTAGTGCTTATTTCGGCTTTATTGGCTTCAATGTACTTTTACTCAATCAATGTAAAAGTAAAGCCTGAAGACAATGAAACTAAGGTTCAATGTGTTCAATCTAACAAGAAAATAAAGCGGGACTGCTAACAGTTTGCTCGGTTTCGCTCCGCTTCACAATTTTAGCAAACTATTAATCAGCCCCTTATTTGGGCGTTATGTTTAAAGGAAAGTATGGACGCAGAATTAAAGAATAAGGTAGATATCATCGTAGGTTTAAGTCGTCTTGGTGGTGGAACACTGATAATTATCGGAAGTATACTAGTCTACGTTTTCTTCCAAGCAGCATTAGATCCAAATGCAGTAATTGAAATAAATGGCGTTCCAACCAAAGATGAGAGCTCTAAAATTATGGCTGCGATATTTAGTAGTCTATTCCCAATTATGGGGTTGTTTTTAGCTTTTATTCCTAGCAAGTATCTTGATAAGTGGGTTGCTAAAATAGTTATTCGTTTAGGGTAAATTTAAACATAACAAGAAATTAAACAAGGACAAAAAACAGTTGGCTGTTTTCGTTCCTCAACATTTTAGCCAACAATTTTTTGCCCATTATTAGGGCGTTAGCTGTATAAGCATGTGAGGTATACCATGGAAGGAATATTAAACGTTTTACTACCATCAATTATAATAGTTTTAATTATACATTTACTAAAATTGGTGTCGTTATTTCGATTTGTATTATTAATTTGTTTAGCCATAGCATCTACATTCTTTGTGGACTTCTTTTATTGTGAAATTCTTAAGTCTAGTTGTTCATCTGATCCATTGGTCGGTTTAGGTTATATAATTCATTCAATTTTGGTGGTGACTGTTTCATTTGTTCTTGAGGTAGCTCGGACAAACTTGTTAATTCATCTAAAAAGTAAATACAGCTAAGCTGTTCAAGCGGGACAAATAACAGTTGGCTGTTTCGCTCCGCTCACATTATAGCCAACTACAATTTGCCCCTTAACGAGGCGTTATACGTACAGGGAATATATGCGTAAATTTCTAGTTTCATTGGTCGTATTGATATTGTGCATAATTAGTTTTATCGCAGGTACGGCATTCAACTCAATAAATATCGCCAACGATTCATTCCAAAGATTTGATAACTTCATCAAAATGGCTACTGATCCTGAGTTACAAATTCGACGAGATATTAATTTGTATAAACGATCGCTAAAGGATACCAATGAAGTCTCAAAAGGATTGCGTTTTTTCATTCTTACTAAATATGATTGGGGCAATCGATGTGTGGGTGAATACTGTGATGAGCTAAATATGAATAGTCCTACATATGAAAGCAACCAAGTTATAATAGAATTTCTGAATAAATACCCTGAAGATAAGTGCAAAAAATTATCTATAAAGCAAAGAGTTGAATGTAATTTAGAACTTGTGCCATAGTACGTATAACAAGGCATTATATTGCCGGAGACTTATGCGCTATCTGCTAGTTCTAATCATGTTTCCTTTTCTATCTTTTGCTACTTCAGTGTCAATTTCTACGGAAGTATTAACGCATAATGAGGCTAGTAACTTTGGTATAAATAAGCTTGTTTCTGGAAAACAAAATAATTGGATTGTTTTGGTGTACCCACACCAATCAAACGATGGTCAAAAGTTAACAGAAATTATTGTAACTCTGAGTGAGTCAGGTGAACGTATAACTACATTTCCTGCGCAAATTAGAAACTTTGAAGTAGCACCGTGGAAACGTTTAGATTTAGTACTAGAAAAACATTCTAAGCGTATTATGCATGTTGAAATCACTTATGGTTCAAAAAGCTATATTGTAGAGAATGTCATGGATTTACAAGTACTTGAATATGAACAGTTTACACGGCAATATAACAAGCCAATTAAGCGGGACTAAAAACAGCGGGCTCTTTTCGCTTCGCTCAAGTTTAGCCCACTATTTTTAGCCTGTTAATTGGGCGTTAGGTAAATCTCTAGTTTGGTATTTTTAAAAGGATTTAAGTGAAAAAATTAATATTGATAATGTTAACTTCAATTGTATTACTTGGCTGTACGTCAACCAGCTCAATTGATAGCGGTAACTGTATTAAAGTTGCTAATAAAGCAGAAAATAATGGAGCTAAGTCTGGCGATGATTTATATAAAGAATGCCTAGATAAGCAATATCAAAAAAATGAGTCTAAAAAAGGCTTTTGGGAAAAATCAGCAGAAGGTTTAGCGTTTTTTGTAATGGATATTATCACTTCTTAGTAATGGTGAAAATTTACCTATAAGAAATTAAACAAGGACAAAAAACAGTTGGCTTTTTGTCACTTCGTTCCTTATTTTAGCCAACAATAAATTTCCCCTTAACGGGGCGTTGGTGCCTAAGGATGGCTAGTGGTTAATTTTCCAAAACTTAAATTTTCACTCAAAACGTTACGACTTGCTCTTTTATTAATTGCTATAGTAGTCGTAATAAATTTGGGTGTTAAATTGCCTTTGCTGAACTCTATTCTGTTTTCAAGTTTTATCATCTTGTTAGGCATAATTCTGAAAGGAATATTCAGAAGAGTTAAATACAATAACTTTTTAAACAATATCGGTACGTCTGTTAGCCGAGCAACGTTTTACAAAGACAAAAATATTATGTCAGTTGTTCCTTTTAACAATATAGCGATAGCATGTAGTGCCCGAATAGATGATGAAGCTCTGTTATTCGGTAGGGCTAAGGCTTATAGGTCAGTACAGCTTAACTCAATAGAAAATATTGAGTTTGAAAATTATTTTGGGCATCAGATTGCTAGAGTAACTCTAGTTTCTAATGACTCAGAGACGCAAAAATCTTTCTATATTCCATGGTCAGATTTACTAGAAAGCGAAGTAGAGGTGTGCGAAGGCACCTAACTTCCGCTTAAAACGGCGTTATAAATAATCAACGTATAGGTTGAACTATGGATTTTACAATTACATTCATCAGAGTGTTTTTTTGGGGGGTATATTTAACCTCTCCAATTCTTGTTGCGATGGCTCTGCTAATAATTTTTCTCGGTCTTATTGTTGGCCGCGTAGAGTCATGGACAAAATTCGACTCCATATATTGGTCTTTCATCACAGCATTAACAGTTGGCTATGGTGACATTAGGCCGATTAGCAAAGTTTCAAAGGCTCTCTCTATAGTTGTAGGAGGAGTTGGCCTTATGCTTGGAGGTATATTGGTTGCTATTAGTTTACAAGCGACAACGATAGCATTTGAAATTCATACTGACCCTAAAGTAATAGAGACAATAAAGGAAAGTTTTAAATAAATGTATAACCAGACGTATCAATCGGCCTTTATAAAGCCATTGTGCTATGCGTTAGATGCTCGACCATAGAAAGGAGTCTTGATTGAACTTTACTAAAAAAAACCTTGAAGATGCTGTAAATGAAAACATCCTTTCATTTGAGCAGTCTAAAAAATTAATTGAGTTTTTGAATAAACAACCAAATACATCTCCTAAGTTTGATTTTACACATGTACTTTATTACGTAGGAGGAATGATTGCTATCGGAGCAATGACCCTTTTTATGAACTTAGGGTGGGAGTCGTTCGGAGGAATAGGGATTGTTTTTATTTCTCTATTTTATGGTTCGGTTGGATTGAAACTTACCAACACTTTCAAATCCAAAGGATTAGCTATCCCTGCGGGAATTTGTGGAACATTTGTTATAGCATTAACACCATTAGCAGTTTATGGATTACAAAACGCTTTAGGCATTTGGCCAGATGACAGTGTTTACCGCGAGTACCATCGATATATCACATGGCATTGGCTTTATATGGAGTTAAGTACCCTAGCAGTGGGAATCATTATTGCTTGGAAATATAAATATCCATTCTTAATCATGCCAATTGCAGTAACTCTTTGGTATTTAACCATGGATATTGCCGTAATGATTAACGGGGGCGATAATAGCTGGGAGCTAAGGCAATTAGTTTCTATGTACTCTGGACTGCTCATGATAGCGCTAGCTTTTTGGATTGATATTAGATCTCATAATAAAGCTGATTATTCATTTTGGATATACCTTTTCGGTGTTATTGCTTTTTGGGGAGGAATGTCACTCCAGCACTCTGACAGCGAATTATCTAAGTTTATCTATTTTACGATCAATTTATTAATGATTTTTACAGGTGTTCTAATTGCCAGAAAAGTATTTGTTATATTTGGAGCTATAGGTTGCTCTGGGTATATAGGCCATTTAGCTTCAGATGTATTTAAAGATAGTTGGCTATTTCCGATGACTTTAACTCTGCTTGGATTGTTTGTTATTTATCTAGGTGTTCTTTGGCAAAAAAATGAATCAGTAATCACGTCAAAAGCAAGAAGCTTTTTGCCTAAAGGTCTACGTGAAATGTTAGAATCTAAGCATGTATAATCGCATCATAAAAGCACTTTAAACGAAACAAAAACAGTTGGCTCTTTGTTCTTGTTTTAGCCAACAATTCTTCGCCTCTTAACAGGCGTTATACAAGCTGAGATTAATATGAGTTTGTCTGATGAATGGTTTAACGAAACCGAGATAAGAAAGCGTAGAAGAGAATTGGAAGGAGTTTCTTTAGAGGAGGCTAAATGCTCCTTAGGATACTTCAATAGCTCGGCCTATCCTATTGCTGTAGAAATTGCTGAGTATATATTTCACCAATGGAGTGCAGAGCGTTTAGCTCTATTAGATCAAAAAACAATAAATATTATTTTTGAAATATGGGGACGACACCCACAACACCAAAAGATTAAATATTTAGCAGTATCTGAGCATAGTTATTTGTTTAAAGGTACCTTTTTCAAAGTAGATATAAAAGCTCCTTTGTCTGATAATCCATTTAGCTAAAACTTTGGTGTTTATTGCGCGAACGGTTGTATAAGCTATGAAGCAGGACAAAAAAATAGTTGATTTTAGCTTCTGCGCCGCTTATTTTAACCTGCTATTATTTGCCTCGTTGTGGGGCATTATGTGTTTAGAAAAGTATCAAAGTAATTTAACGAAATTTATAAAAACTTGGAGAGACAATGAATAACAAAATTTTAGGCATCGTTCTAATAATTGCAGGTGTTGCATTAGCAATATGGGGTTACAATATTTATGATTCAGCTAGCTCTCAAATTAGTCGTACACTAAGTGGGGATACGCCTATTGAAGCTTGGGCAGGTATGGTTGGTGGTGTTATTAGTGTTTTAATTGGTATCACCAGGTTAAAGTAAAGCAGTTTGGTAGTATTAAACACATATCAAGCTAATCGAGGGAAATGATCCTTCGTCGCTTATTTTAATCCATTATTTAATTTGTTGTCTGTTAACAGGGCGTATAACTATTAGTGAATACCCAAACTATGCGTATTATTCTAAATTTATTAATATTACTCCTTTTAAATGGATGTGTTTCTACAAGCAAAAATAATAATCTGCCTCAAGTTGTAAATGACTATTTTGATCTCTACTCAAAGCGAAATGATTTCAACAAATTTATGACATACTACGCTGATAATGCCCAATTCAAGGATATAATTTATGGTAATAGTTTTAGTAATAAAGTAGAAATAAAAAAATTTTTAGATTGGGATAAAGGCAATTTTAAAATTCTTGATGGTAATAGGGCGTTAACTGTTATTCGTCATACTTTTGGAATAAACACTGCGATAACAGAAGGATTTTTCCATAGCTTTAGCTACGATGGACAAAAGCTTGGACCATGGCTGTTTGTTATTACTCAAGAGTTTGATTCCAACAATAAGATTATTCAGCAAACAGATTGGATTAACTATACACCCAGAAGTAATTTTTTAGGTGGTAAAAATATGAATGATGAACTTGAAAACAAATAGTTATTGCAAGTAACTAGAGCTTATTACTCTCTAACGAATTCCCAATGATTGCTTTCACTTTGATAATATCACTTTGGTTAACAAACTTAGTGCATATGCCTTTAGGAGAAAATTGTTTATAAAGCTTTTTCTCCATAGATACAATTAATCCGCTATCCGTCTCTTTTAAATCAATACCGAATAATTGATCTTCTAGGTTTCTCAATATTTGTATGCTCGTAGGTAAGTTTCTACAAGAGGTAGCAATAAAATTTTCAAGTTGATTGTTTTCGACGGCTTCTAAAAAACTAGCATGTGTATATATATCAGAGGCTACGGCTTGCTCAATTTGATAAGAATAAATTTTAATAGCTATAATTCCTGCGATAACTAAGCCAAATGTCGTACTAGCAAAAAATAATGCAGCTATTTTAAATTTGATCATTCGATATTTCGTCCTTGTGCCAATGTAACTATTTAATTTTAGCTATTTTTATAACCTTAACAAAACCTCAAGCCAATTGCTATGAAATGTAAGTTTAATAGTTGTTATAATTCAAAAGCTTAGGCGGTATTTATAGGTAAATTTAGTTGAGGTGTTCGACGCGTTATATATCGCCATATTTTAAGGGTTAGCAGCGTTGATAGCTCTCAGAGGTTAATCAAACTCTCTCGCATAATGTATGTAAGAGAGTATAAATTGTTGGTAGTTACGCTATTATTCTAGGCCACCACATAAAAAGCGTCGCTGCCACAACACCTAGGGTGGTTATCAGTAAACCAAGTAACATAAACAAGTTGGCAATAGCTACGCGATAAACGCTTTTTTGCCGCTTGGCCCAAAAGTAAACTTCGGCGATTAGCATGGGTAACAGATACGAGGCGAATGATAGCGTGATATCAGCTGGACCATCAATGGTGGCTGTATTGCCGTTTGCACCTTGGTTTAACATAAACCAGGCCATTAAATACAAACGAAATGTCCACACACCGTTGATCAAAATAAAGGCATGAATTGCCCAACGCATATGCTGTTGATATTGCTTTTTTATGGCGAACTTCCACGCTAGTGTCACCGCAACCATTATTAATAAACCGTTTATTGTTAACCCGATGGAGCCTATATCGCTCAATCTAGAGCCTCGCACCCAGGTTAAATAAAGTCCGGTTAGTGCCCCCAATAAGCCTAAGGTTAAAAACATTCTGCCGTTCCAACGATGAAACGCCGGATAATGCTTTCGTAAATAGGGCAGTAATTGAAATATACCACCTAAACTGAGCAAAATTGCGGGCAGTAAATGCATCATCAAAATACCATTTCCTAGTTCGTCACCGTTCACGTAACCTTGGATCATTCTCGAGGTATCAGCGCTTGATGGACTACCACTTAATGCCGGTATGCCAAATGAAATAAAAATGTATAGCGCAAATATCCACTGTCCTAAAAGGGCAACAAACACCCAGCTTTTAGTGAGGTAGTTGAGCATAAGGTGTGGATGAATAATGTTGCGACGAAAATACGATTTTTCAGTCGCAGTTATAACGTGTTCGCTTGTGTGATCCATGATGACTCCTTTAATATTTAGACCCCATTATTAAGCTTCTCCATAACCAGTTCTCATCATATTCGGATTTTGAGCTACATAACTTATGCTTTGACGTAACAATTATTTACATAGAGTTTTTGCTTGTGAATAACCAAGAGATTAAAATAGTGGCAGGAAATTAAGAAGGAAAGTGGTGATGACTTTAAGTAACGCGTACTTCGCACTGTTGTTTGTCAGCTTAGCGCTCATGCTAGTTCAACTTTTGGTAAAGCAAAAAAGACTAGAGCACTTATTCTTCGCAATATTTAGTGGTTCAATGGCGATGGTAGCAGCACAACAACTTAGTGCAGCAACACTAGGGCCGTATCAATATTTGATTGCTTTAGGTGCTTGTGCAACATGTAACGGCATGTGGTTAACGTCAAAAGCCATGTTCTCGGGTGAAAACTCCATAACCAAAAAGCACATTGTTTTTGCGCTTGTTATTGCAGGGCTTGTTATCATTAATAACTCTGTGCATATGGCCTACGAATTTTCGGCGCTTGCAAAAAACACCTATACGTTACTTGATAATGCCTTAGGTGAACTTACCAATCTACTTTCATCTACCGTGTTGGCTTTAACATGCTGGGAAGCACTTAAAGGTACTTTAGATAAAACTAAACACGATTTTTGGCCCCGTATTCTCTTTCTTGCGGCATTCTGCACCGGCGTCATGTTATGCACAGTTGTTGCCAAAGCCTTATTTGCACCTGAACAGCTTGCTCAAGTTCGTCCGTGGTTGGTGGTTATTTCTGCATTGCAAATCATGCTGGTTACGCAAATTATATTATGGTGGCAGCAATATATGCCGCTAGTTAAAGTGATAGCGCCAGCAGCTAATATTAAATGTCTGAGAAATGATGGTTCAGATATTGATCCGTCTTTGATTGCTGGTATCAATTCACTGTTGATCGAAAATAAAACATATCTTACTCATAACCTTAAAATGATTGATTTAGCTAATGAGTTAAAGGTATCGGAATATAAAATTAGTCGAGCGATTCGACATCACTTTGCGGCACCCAATTTTAATAATTTTATAAATAGCTTACGAGTCGAGCATGCCAAAAATTTATTAGAACAACCCGAGTCACAACAGTGGACCATTTTAGTCATTGCGCTGGAGAGTGGTTTTTCATCACTCGCTACGTTTAATAGAGTATTTAAAACCCAGCTAGGGTATGCACCAAACGAGCACCGAAAAAGTATTCGCGTTGCTTGTTTGAATGAATAAGCACTAACGGAGTTAACTTTGTCATCAATACAAATTGCCCGATTCATTATTTCCTTTAGTTGGTTATATCACGGACTTTTTCCAAAACTGGTTCATATAGCACCCTTAGAAAAATTGATCACGGCTAGTTTAGGTTTATCAAATGAACTTTCTTATTTGGTGACAAAATCTGCAGGGGTTTCAGAAATTA
>OJAF01000081.1_pt1 | contig 12039 bp, 9 predicted proteins | sample 1589571 | NCBI WGS metagenome assembly OJAF01 (sample SAMN05416854, study PRJEB24817) | seawater metagenome | isolation source: Sea water | place: Canada:Atlantic | collected 2013-11 | reverse complement strand
ATTTTTAACCTCAGATTTAGCTAATCAAGATAAAGAAAATTACAATAAAGACGTCATGGCTAGCCGTATTAGCCTTGAATATCATGCCACGGATGATTTGCTTTTTAGCTTCAACTGGGACAAAACCAAAGATGACTCTAATTCGAAAGGCGGCTATCGCTTACTGCCCAGTTTATTGACTGATGCGCCAGTGCCAGACAGTACCTTTGACTCATACACCAGTTTACCGACCTGGAATGAAGTTGAGTTAGAAGGTATTAGCTTTAGTGCAAAATGGGATGTTAGTGATGCGACAACATTAAAATATGTTTTTTCATCACGTGACAGCTACTCTCCGACCAATATCGACTTTGACAACACATCTTTAAGAATTTTTGATGTCCCTGCTATCTATGACGATAAGCAAAAAACCCACGAACTTCAGCTGAATAACATTGGCGATAGTTATAAGTTTGTTTCTGGCTTATATTATTATGACGGTGAGTCATGTGGTCAGTTTGAAGCGATTTTAGAAGTGCTAGGGCAAAGTGCGTTTGGTACGCCTGGATTAACGCGTGAAGTCAGCGGTTGCAGTAACTCAAAGAGCAAGGCTATTTATGCACAGCTAAGTTATGATCTATCAGAAAAATGGTCAGTTACGGCTGGAGCACGTTACACGAAAGATGAAAAAGTGGCCTTAGTACGTAACGGGTTAATCTTTGATACAGTTTATCCTGAATCAGGTTGGATTGACGGTTATGTTCGTCCTGAAGGTGATTTAGTGCCGATTGTCCTTGATGATGAAGATGACTGGTCCAAGTTTACCCCACGTATTGGTGTTGAATATCAAGCCAACAATGACTTAATGTTCTTCACTAGTTTTTCCCAAGGTTTTAAATCTGGCACATTTAACCCCAGAGCAACCACCGCAGAGCCAGCAGCAAATCCTGAAGACGTTGACTCGTTTGAAATAGGAATGAAAAGTGAATGGTTAGACAATCGTCTACGCGCCAACATCACACTTTTCTCTCTTGATCATAAAAATCGTCAATATATCTCAGTACTACCAAGTGCTGATGCTACAGAGCTAAACCAGCGTTTAGGCAATATTGGTAGCTCAGACGCAACCGGTATTGAAGCGGAGTTTACTTATTTAGCCACAGAAGATCTGCTACTATCAGCGAGTTTTGGCTTTATTGATTCTGAATTTAAAGATGTCCTTGATACTGATCCAGTTACCGGTGAACAGTTTGATAAATCAGATTCATTCTCCATTTCAAATACCCCTGATTACACCTTTAACTTAGGGGTGAATTACACCATTGAATCAAGTGTCGGTGACGTTATTATTAACGCTAGTTACTACTATCGTGACGATTATGTGTTATTTGAAGAAAATAGTTTACTGACACAAGATGGTTATGGTTTAGCCAATGTAAGTGTTGTTTGGTACAGTGACGACGGCAATTGGAATGCAGGCTTACATGTGAAAAACTTAACAGATGAAGATTATATGATCGGCGGCTACCAGTTCGTTGCACCACTAGAAGACGGTGGCTTTGCTCCCGGATTAGGCGGTGATAATACTTTGATTGGTTATTACGGTGACCCAAGAACAGTATCTTTAACCGTCGGATACCAATTTTAATTGCTTGTGTTATTGTTTTAACCTTAGCACTAAAGAGAGCTGAACTACTCAGCTCTTTTTCATTTAGATATGAGATCGGAGTTATCTATGTCAACAGCAAAAGTGATCATCGCCGACGATCACCCCTTATTTCGTACCGCATTAAAACAAGCCATAGTGGAATGTATCGATGATGACGAAACCTTAGAAGTAGATAACTTTCACGACTTACTCAAAGCCGTAACCACTAACAACAGCTTAGAAATTGTATTTCTCGATTTACATATGCCCGGTAACGATGGCTTTACCGGCTTAACCCAATTGCAAAATCATTTTCCCGATATCGTGGTGATCATGGTGTCGTCAGACGATAATTCAGAAACCATGCAAAAAGCGATTAACTTTGGCGCCGCGGCATTTATTCCGAAATCTGCAGATTTAGCCACTATCTCGCAGGCTATTGATACGGTATTAGACGGTGGTATTTGGTTGCCAAAACATATTGAATTTAATGCCGATCAACAAATCGATTTTGCCCATCAAAAATTGGCTAAACAGTTAAGCCAACTCACGCCACAACAATATATTGTATTAACGCAAATTGCTGACGGTCAGTTAAATAAACAAATTGCCTATGATTTGGACATCAAAGAAACCACGGTCAAAAAGCATGTTTCTGCAATTTTGCTAAAATTAGAAGTGAATAATCGCACATTGGCGGGCCTTGCTTATCAACAACTAATGCTGACGCCAACACAGCACCTTAACGTTTCTTAATGGCGTTGATAAAGGTCGACAGCTACCTTAGGTTGAGAAGTTAGAGCGAGTTTAAAGCCTGGTGGTAAGAAGCATTAGAGAGCAGCTGGCCTTAGTAACATTAAGCCCTGCCAAAGTAAGCAATACATAATTTAAAACTGTCTCAGTGCTTTTACCTGCTCTAGTGGCATTTTTCTTCGATTAGTCAACAGTGGTAAACTACGACTAATGCCCAGTTTTCGCCTTCTTCTTACCAATAACACCAAACCAAAAACTAAGTTCTAAAATTACGCCCAAGGCAACAAATAACACTATCCCCTGTGAAAATCCATAACTGTATGACGCTAATGCAGCGAATAATAACACTAAAAGAATAAGCCATTTTTTAATCATATTTTTTACCTCCATTTAAATAAAAACCTTCGATATATGAATGTACTGCAAAATTATTTTTTTCACAAATAACGGCTGTAAGCATTTATGTCATAAACTTTGCCAGTTTTAAGAAAAAACGCCTGTTTATCACTGACTAATTGCTACACACATAGCCGAGTCAACGGTACAAAAGCATGGGTACTTATTTAACGGCTATTTTCATAATGACTGATCAAAAGAAGGCTACTTAGCGAGGGGATCGGATATTTATATTATGTTTGCTAACCAGTTGTTAAAAGCCGCTTACGACAATTAACACGATAGCAACTATGAAATACTTATAACTTGCAGGAGAAAAAACATCGGTAGACGTGCGCCATAATTTAACGGGAATGGCTAATATTTTTGGCGATAATAAAATACCACGCATTAATGATAAAACCCCGACTGAACCCGCCACATCGCCAAAGTCTATTACATGAGATTGATAAAATCTTACCACTTGTACAACGGCAACCAACACCATAAAAGCTTTGATTAAGTTTGAACTGCGTTGAATCTTACTTGCTTGATCTTTCACTGAATTCGAATTCTCCATAATACCAATAACACCTATTAAACCAAACCTAATAGCCTAGCTATAACAGCGCACATATCGCTGGCAAGAATAAACTACGAACGCGTAAAAAGCGAACGACCTACAGCATCTACTGCCTAACTTATTTACTTGCTATTCAAGTACTTCCCTTTGCAAAATAGCGACCATATTACCGGTTTTTGTTGACCACTGACCTTGTGCTAACTCTGGGGTTAATATTTGCACCACAAGCCAACCTTGCTGACCTTCTTGGTTAAATATTTCGACAAAATCAGGTAGCGTTGGCTTTTTAAAGCCGGTCAGAAAACCTTCTTTATTTTCTATTTCTAGCATTTTATATTGGTATTTTTTCATTTTTACTATTTCGACATAATCAAGCGCTGCAATATTGAGTTCAAAAACAGCGGCTAGTGTTTTTTTAGATTGCAGTGATGCGGATGCTTCGTTTTCAATGCGCTGTATTGTTCTTAAGTTTAGCCCTGAGGCTATCGCAAGTTCATCTTGCGACCAACACTTCTGTTTTCTCAATTCAACAACTAAGTTTGCATTAATTTTCATAACGACCTAATTAGCGATTATTATACGGATCATTGAACTATCCGCAGATATAATGAAAAAGTCCACGACACCTGAACGAAATCATTGCGACAACAATACGACACTTTAACGACACAAAGACAGTGAGTAAAGCGACAGAGGTGGAAACAGAAGTGATATTTCATCTTAATCAGCTGAGCAATTGACGCATCATACGCTTTAAAGCGAGTGACTTTACGGGTTTACGTAAAAATAGAAACTCAGCATCGCTGGTATGCTGACGGACACTTTCAGAAGGATCTGCAGAACAAATTATCGCGGGTAGCCGCCATTGCTGTGCTGTTATCATCGCAACCACTAAATCGACACCATTTTGACCGTAATCTAAGTGATAGTCGGCAATAATAATATTGGGTAAGGTTTTTCCATCTGCTAATGCTAATTGGCAAGAGCGTTGATCATGAGCCGTGACCACACGACAGCCCCAATCAATAAGTTGTGATGCCATAGCCGTTAGCATTAACTCATCGTTATCGATCAGTAATACCACAACATTATTAAACGGTTTATCTGGTGATGTTTCTGCTAAAGCGTCTAGCACTTTATTAACTTTCAGCTTATTGTTAGCTTGCAAGTTAACAACTGCTACTTCAGTGGCACTAACCCTGGGTATTTCAATACTAAAACACGTGCCCTTCCCTACCTCTGATTTAAGCACAATCGAGAGCCCTAATAATTGTGCTATGCGTTCAGATATGGCTAAACCTAAACCAAGCCCAGGTATTTCTCGGTTTTGCTCTAAGCGTTCAAACTCACGAAAGATAGCTTTTTGTTGTGCTAAAGCAATACCTGGACCGTTATCCCAAACTTCAACGCGGATCATGGTTTTAGTGCGTCGTATGCCTAATAAAATACGATTGCGCATACCAGCTTTGTCACCACGCTTATCATCACAATAATGCACAGCGTTCGACAATAAGTTTTGTATTATCCGCCTAAGCATGCGCTTATCAGAATGCACCACACATTGACTAAATTGATAAGAAAAGTCGATATCAGCTTGTTCAGTTAAGGCGATAAATTCATTTTTAAGTGGATTTAACAAATCATCAAGAGCAAATTGGCTTTTTTCTATCTTTTCTGAGCTGTTATCCAAGCGAGAAATTTCCACTAAATCTGACAATAGCGCCTCTACCACATTTAACGAGTCATCAATATGCTCAGCTAATGCAACTAATTCAGCTCCTTGAACCTTCTTTTTTAACATCGAAGTAAATAACGACAGCGCATTAAAAGGTTGCATTAAATCATGACTAGCGGCGGCTAAAAATCGACTTTTACTGCTATTAGCCGCTTCCGCTTCAGCTTTCGCTTTTTGCAATTCTTCGGTTCTGCTCTCAACACGTTTTTCAAGATTTTCATTGGCTTTGAGTAACGCTTTTTCTGCTTCAATATGAGCAGTTATATCCGAAAAAGTACTAACAAAGCCGCCACCAGGCATCGACTGACCACGAATTTCTAATACCATACCATTCGGCATTTTACGCTGAAAGTGATGACTGTCGCCATTTTTCATATGAGCAATACGTTTGGCGATCATCTGCTCGCTATTGTAATGACCAGAAATAATGCCTCGAGCTATATTGTGTTTTAGCAAGGTTTCAATCGGCAAACCCGCTTGAACAAATCCTTTAGGGTAATCTAGTAAGTGGATATAGCGCTGATTCCACGCGACTAATCTCATGTCGGCATCAACTACACTAATACCTTGCTCGATATTTTCAACACCTGATTGCAATAATTCGCGGTTAAAGCGAAACATCTGATTTGCTTCATCAACGATACTGACGACATCTTCTAATGGCATTTTTTCTGACGTGGAAGCCGCTTTCATAACCATGCGTGTTGAAGCCGAGCCCAAGACACCAGAAAGTTGCAAACGGGTATATTCAACTAAATTTAGCGGCTCAGTATCTAGATTAATCGGGTTAGATTTAGCAACTTTCATCAAGGCATCAGCGGCGTCTTTATCAATAAAACGCAACAATAAACTGTAGAGATCTTCGGTGCTGAGCTTGCGTTCAAATTTACGTTGACTTTTACGAATGAAAATATCGGCTTGTAGTTTTTCACCAACGCTACGATGTGTTAACAGTGATACCGCAACAAAACAAACGATGTTGCTGATTAAGCTATAAAACACACCATGACTGGTTAAATCGAGGAAGTCTAAACCGAAAAGCGCGGTGGGCTTAAGCCAGGTAATAGCAAAGACCCCCTCTTGTACCCAAGCTAAGTTCGGCGCAATAATAGGTAGCAGCAAAGTAAAAAACCATACTAAGCTGCCAACAATCAAACCGGTTAGTGCCCCCTTACCATTAGCTTTACGCCAATATAGTGCACCAATAATCGCCGGAGCAAATTGTGATAATAAAACAAACGACAGTAAACCAATGCTAGCTAAGTGGCTTTGTTGATTAATGCTGCGTTCAAACGCAAAGGCAAATAACAAAATAGCGGCAATCGCTAAACGACGTTGCTTTAACAGTAAACCCGAAAATTGTGGGGCTCCCGCTTTAGTGAACCATTTAAACTTCAACGTTAACGGGGTGATCACTTCAGTTGAAATCATGGTACTTAGCACAATAGCTGAGACAATCACCATGCTAGTTGCCGCAGCTAAACCACCAATATAAACAATGATACCCAGCCAAGCCTGCTGAAAAAATAATGGTAAGGTAAGGACATAGGTATCAGCATCAACACTGCCACCCGGAAAAGTGACTAAACCCGCAATAGCGATTGGTAAAACAAAAATATTAATGAGAATAAAATACAGCGGAAATAGCCAACGCGCAGTTTTTAGTTCATCGGGATGATGATTTTCAATCATCATCATATGGAATTGCTGTGGTAATACAAAAATGGTTATTGCACCCAGTATCGCTTGTGCTACCGCAAGATATACAGAATTATCCTCGGTAAATAGTCGATGACTTTGCTGCTGCGCCGCTAGGTCGGCAAAACCATCAAAAACAAAAAATGTCGCAAAGATACCAACAATGGTTAATGCGAATAACTTTACCACCGAACTAAACGCTATCGCTATAACTAAGCCCTGATTTTGCTTACTAGCGGCTATTTGTCGAGTACCAAATAAAATACTAAACACAATCAGTACCACGGTAACAACGAATGCTGTACTTATACCGGATTGAAAGGTGCCGGTAAGTAAATCAAAACTGGTACTGATCGCACGTAACTGCAAGGCGATATAGGGAACGGTGCCTGCCAAAGCGATCAACGCAACGGTAATCGCTATTTTAGGCGAGCGGTCGTAGCGAAATGCAATAAAGTCCGCGATTGAAGTCAGATTTTGCCGTTTAATAATGTTTAACATTTTTAACAGCATTGGCCACGCCAACACTAGACACAGCATTGAGCCAATATAAATTGGAGCAAGCCAAGCGCCGGTGGTTGCTGCTTGTCCGACGGTGCCATAAAAAGCCCAAGACGTGCAACTTACCGCTAACGATAAACTATACACCCAAGGTTTACAGCGCCATTGCTCTGGTGACTGATTTTGCCCTTTGTAAGCGACTAAAAACAATAAACAAAGATAACCAACGGAGAGAATGGTAACCAACCACGTATCAATAGATAACCAAGCTAACAAATTTATTCCTTTGTATAAAACTCATCAGACTCATCTATGACTCACTCAGTGAGTCTTGATCGGTTCGATGTAACGGCATTTTACGCTTTTATTGACTAGCATATCACGGCTGGTTGTCGGTTGTAGTGCACTAAGGTAGTACTTATTTCCCTAACGTCCTAAGGTAGTCTAGCCATTCGTTGTTTATCAGTTTAAAAGTTATCATAGATGAAAATCACTAACAAATATTTAGTTGAAGCTATTGTTTTCTTTAGTTATGTTTTATTCGCCATGGCTTGGGTCGGTGGCACTGCTAGCATGCAAAGCATTATGCTTTCACTTGATGTTCACAGCTTAGCTTCAGCAAGTTTTATTAGTGGCGCGGTCACCTTAGCGAAAATTGTCGGTACTTTCATTGCCGCCTGGATAGCGATAAAGCTCGGTATTAAATATGCGTTTTTTATTTCCAGCCTACTTATTACCATTGGTTTACTAACGCCGTACGCACCAAATTATGAATTACTGCTATTAAGCCGGTTTTTAATGGGCTTAGGTGGCGCTTTTATGGTGGTATATTTTAACCCTATCGTTTTACAGTTTTTTAAGGCTGAAGAACGCGCCACCATTAATGGTATTAATGCCGTAGCCTTTAATATTGGTACCGCAATAATTTTGTGGCAAATGCAAAGCATCAACCAACTGACAGGTAGCTGGCAAAACAGCTTAACGCTGTTCTCAATTTTTAGCCTAATTGTTGCTCTGCTGTGGCTACTGGTAAAGTTTGAGCAACCATCAACTACAAGCCATACGCAAAATGAATCACCTGAAAATTACAGTTACCGTCAAGGGCTAAGAGACCGTTTTAACTGGGTTTACGGCTTAGCGTATTCTGGTATTTTAGCGTTTTATATTTGCTTATTCACCTTCTACCCCAAAGCGGGCATAGTGCAAACCAAGTGGGTGATCGGTTTTGGTATTGTCGGTACTATATTTGGTATTATTTATAGTAAAAGAAGACCATTACGCTTACCCGTTATCCGTTGGTCTGGTTTCGCTGTGATCGTTAGTACGGCAATATTTTCTTTTAGTGAACTCTATTGGTTACAAACACTTGCCGCTATTACTTTAGGATTTTTCATCTTTCTACCGGTAACAGCATTGGTTTCTATCCCTCATGAATTACCGAAAATGACCGCCGCTCGCATCACCATTATATTTAGCATGTTTTACTCGATCAGTTACATTATATCGACGCTAATTCTTTGGATATTTGGCGCTTTAGTCGATATACATCAAGGGAACTACACTTGGTCATTCATTTTGATCACAACACTAAGCTCAACCTTATTCATTGGTAGTTACTTTTTGCCTGAAACGGGTAAGAAAAATAGCACGCAGCCAGAAGGAATTTAGCATGAGAGGAACGGTATCAAAAAAATTAATACCATTGCTTACACAAGTAAACTCTGGGCTAGCGCAAGCTAAAGCCAGTGGTGCTGCATTTGAACCTAGTGTAATAAGACAAAATTTGGAAAACCTATCGGCTTACATGCTGCCCGGCCCTGATGTCGAATCAGTAAGCGATATTATTATAGCAATGCCAGAACATAGTGTTTCGGCCCGTATTTACCACCCAGCACCAGAACAAGCATTACCGGTTTTATTACATTTCCATGGCGGTGGTCATATGTGCGGTAGTGTGAATTTATATGACGCTATTAGCCGCGAACTGGCCGTTGCTAGTCATGCGATGGTGATATGCCTTGATTACCGGCTAGCGCCTGAGCACCCTTACCCTAGTTGTTTAAATGACTGTCAATATTTATTAGAAAACTATCGTCAAATACTTAAAGGCTATCGCCATAATCAACAACTGTATATTGCTGGTGACAGCGCCGGTGGCGCCATTTGTACAAGTCTGGTGATGAATAACATTGCTAATCCCGAAATACACATAGATAAACAAATATTGCTTTATCCTAGTGTCGATTACACCATGAGCTGCCCGTCAATTAGTGAGAATGGTCAGGGATTTCTGTTAGAAGCTGATAAAATGCGCTGGTACTTTCAACAATACTTCAATGTTGACAGCATAGACAACGATCATAATTCAACAACATTGGTAAAGAATGCATCACCTTTGTTCAATGCCTTTGATCGCCGTATGCCTAAAACCTTAGTGATCACTGCCGGTTGCGACCCGTTGCGAGATGAGGGAAAGCTATACGCTGAAAAAGCCAAACTCGCAGGGGTAAACGTAGAGCACTATCAATTTGACGACTTGATACACGCTTACATGCTGCTATCAAAACTGATACCTGCACAATACCGGCAAACATATAACATCATAGAAAATTTCATTAATCATCAATAAGACTTATTTTTTAAAAAATTTTTTTAGCTACGTTTATGACTGAATGTTGATTACGATGTGAATTAGTAAATAAATCAAAGATCTTCCTATATGGGCTTCTCATCGATTTTGAGGTAGCCCTTTTTTCTTAAAGTAAGCGTGTTAAGTTAAGTAAAACTAAGTCTGTTATTGGGCAGTCCAAGCACCGTCCATAGGTAGTGCCGAACCGGTTATACTTCTAGCACTATCGCTGCAAAGAAAAAGAATAAATTCACCGATTTGCTCAGGTGCCATCATTTCAGGCAATGGCTGCTTAGCTGTCACTAATTGATATTTAGCTTGTTCAAATGGAACATTTTGTTGCTCCGCAATGGTAGATATTTGATCATTAATCAGTGGCGTATCAACCCAACCAGGGCAAATAGCATTAACTGTAATGCCTTGTTCGGCGCATTCCAAAGCAAGCACTTTGGTTAGTCCAATCAAACCATGTTTCGCGGCGCAATAAGCAGATTTATTTACTGAGCCAATAAGGCCATGTACGGAAGCAACATTAATAATTCGCCCCCAGCTTTTACGCTTCATGCTTGGCAATGAGTATTGAATAGCATGGAAGGCGGCAGATAAGTTGATAGCAATAATCGCATTCCATTTATCTAATGGAAAATTTTCCGCACTTTCAGTATGTTGTATACCGGCATTATTAATTAAAATATCAATGCTCCCCATTTTCTCGGTAGCCAATTGAATAAAGCGTTCAATGCTATCAACATCTCTTAAGTCGGCATTATCAAATAAAACATCAATACCGTATTGCTGTGAGAATTTATCAGCGAGTTGCCGACCTTCACTTAAAGACATTAAGCCATGTAATACAAGATTAATGCCTTGCGCTGCTAAGACGTGTGCCGTTGCTAAACCAATACCACTTGTTGAACCCGTAATTAGGGCTACTTTTTCGTTAAGCATAACGATTCCTTATTATAGAGTTATGCTTAAGATTATCGTATTTGACTCAGTGAATATTTGGCACCTTAGTACCATAGCGTCACGAGTAATTGCTATCAATGATGTATACTTTACCCAAAGTTAATGCTTTGTAGTCAGTTGGTTATTGGACGCAGGCGCTAATAGTTTTATTAACAAACGCTGGGATTGATAGCACTAAGTGACAGTGAAAAAGTAAAATATTTATTGCACTCCAAAGCTAATATTGGATGCTCGTATTAGCGATAGATAATCATGTCGATGAGCAAGCAGTAGATTGAATAAACCATAATAAATAAGCCTAAATAACGGATTATTAAAATAAAGCTATGGCTTAGCTTTATTTTAAAACCATAGCTGTCAGTTATTTTTTTAACTGACAATATTACCAACAATACACCACAAAGTGCCATGGTAAGATATTTGAGCCAATCAATACTGTCCATATCTTCCTCCTTATCCTTGAAAATAGTACCTTCGTTTTACTTCCATTTTATTTATCGTTTCATGCTAAAAGCACTATGATTAACACACTTAAACAAAGCACTAAAGGTATAAACCAAAGAAAGAACTAATGGTTCCTAAACACCTTTAACCCACTGGTAATACTTTTCATCTTCGCTATGTTTAGTTTGTTCTTGGACAAGTAAAAAGCAGGATGAGAATATCAAGATAGCAATAAAAGAGGTAACTAAGTTCATCTCATGTCCTTATGATGAATAACGCTGTGCGCCAACGTTTTGGCTTAGCGTATGAAGTAAATAGGGTTAATTAATACCATAATTAATTAACCCTATAATTTCAACTAAGCTTTTGATTTTAAATGAACAAGTACTATTAAATGTCAATAGTCATTTACGGCTCGAAGTGCGTATTTGAGCTTAGCAGCGCATTTACCCGTAAGTGTTGAAGCTCCACATCAACACATACGGCACGGCTAAGCCTCAATATGATATTTTTTTGGATTAAGCGTGTTTACTTACACCAATCGCAAAAATGTTTGGATTAATAACACGTTTACTTACAATTCAAGATCGAATACCACACTGATTGAGGCAGAAAAAACAAGATTCTCTTGTAAATAACGTCCTGGTTTTGCCGTGCTATCAGCCATGCGTGAACCTGTCTCTTATACACATCTCCGAGCCCACGAGACGCTACGCTATCTCGTA
>OJAF01000079.1_pt1 | contig 12106 bp, 8 predicted proteins | sample 1589571 | NCBI WGS metagenome assembly OJAF01 (sample SAMN05416854, study PRJEB24817) | seawater metagenome | isolation source: Sea water | place: Canada:Atlantic | collected 2013-11 | reverse complement strand
TACGAGATAGCGTAGCGTCTCGTGGGCTCGGAGATGTGTATAAGAGACAGCATATTTACTATGCTAAACGTATCGTCATAAGGTTAACGGCAAGACGTATCTGCTACTTGCTAATGGCATAGTTCAATTCATCTAGTACCAATAGTGTTTTGCTTAACGCCATTGAGCATAATTTATGCGTCTTTATGTAAATGAACATCCATTTGTGGGAAAGGAATGTTTAATCCCTCCTGTGAGAATGTTTTATATACGTTCTCATTCATCGCAAAGTAAACAGCCCAATAGTCCGGGGCATTTACCCAAGCTCTAACCGCAAAGTTAACTGAACTGTCTGCCAACGCTGAAACAGCAATAAATACTTCAGGATCTTTTAAAATACGATCGTCTGCATCACATAATCGTTTGATCACTTCACGGGCTTTATCCAAGTCATCACCGTAAGCAACACCGATAGTCCAATCAACACGTCTTTTAGGCTCAGTTGAGTAATTGATCATTGATGACGTTGATAGCCCACCATTTGGTATGATGATAGTTTTATTGTCTGGCGTTTTCATAATAGTATTGAAAATTTGTATCTGAGACACGCTGCCAACATAACCTTGTGCTTCTATAACATCACCGACTTTGAACGGTTTGAACACAAGAATCATCACGCCGCCAGCAAAATTTTGCAAGGTACCTGACATTGCCATACCTACGGCTAAACCAACCGCACCGATGATAGCAATAAACGAAGTCATTTCGATGCCTAACATACCAAGCACCGTAATAACCAACATAACCTTTAGCAGGCCGTTAACAATGCCTGAGAGGAAAGGCTTTAACGATGGATCGGTTCCGCTTTTATCTAAGCCGGATTTCACAATTCGACCGATGGCATTTATTACCCAGCCACCAATGATCCATACCAGTATCGCACCAATCAATTTTGGACCATAAAGTAATGCCATACTTGTGATTTGACTAATAACTTCTTCTGTATTCATATTATATCCCTGATTTATTTGCCGAGCTCTAAAGTGGGCTTAAAGGCGCGCTTTTTACTCTATTTAATTTTTATTTATTTTGCCGAAGCCTAAAGGTGTGATTTTGTCTCAAGTTTAGATTTCCGCCTCTAATATAGAATAAAAATTATAATTATTCATAAAAAGTATGACTTGAGGATAAAAATATCGCTAATAACTCGCCTTTCAAGCAGTAATTACGCTAAACATGGTAAATAATTAGAGATGTAGCGCTTATGTTTAAAGTAAATTTTAACTATTCAATTTTTTATTGTTAGTCTACTTGAATTATTGAGCTTGATTGACGCTAATCAACTTTGAGATTTATTCACTGATATAGACATTACTTAGGATAAGCAACAACCCAATCTAAGCTCTCATCGCCTTGCCTATCAAATTTATATTTAATAGAAGAAAATCCGCAGATTTTTACCAGACCATTAAAGTCAAACGGTTGCTTTTCGCCTGCTGATGCCATGAAGGCAGCATCACTTGGTATGGTAATATTCTCATGTTCGGCAGAGATTACAAATGCCGCTTCAGCTAATATTAAATCATTATTATGACGTTTTATAATCTCAGCGTTGCCTAAACTATTGCCATCTAAATCTTTAAACTCAAACTCTTCTGGATGATTAATTTCAATAACATCACCATCATTAAGTTGATAGGTAATTAACATATTCACCATTGTTGATATCTCCCCATTTAATTTTTTCTTGATGATTCAAAAAGCTTGCTCTGCCATAACCTAGTAATGGCATATTAGCTTAAAATAACAGACGATTATTGATATGAACACACCTAAAGCCAGATATCTCTACTAACTTAGGCGTTAGTTTTAATAACCTGAGATGTCGGTATTAGATTAGCAAACTACGAAGTTATTAGTAGAAAGTACTTGTCTGTTTTATAAACCAATGCTATAAAAATAGCAGTCTTGAAAAAGTATTAATTAAGGATAGGTTTAGGTAATGGATTATCGCGAGTCGACAATGAGTTTAGGCATCACAGACAAATTACTGTGTCCTTGTTGTGGTGGCCAACAGCATCGTGTTAATTCAGTGATCACTTATGCTTTTTATTTTTTTGAATACTTGCCTATTTTTCCGGTAAAGCGTGATACACGAGTACAATGTTTACAGTGTCAGCACCTTGCGAATAGCGCAGCAGATCGAAAGCTAATTTTTTCTGATCTCGGCTTAGCATTTTTCAACAAGCTACGCTTGCTTAGCACGTTTACCGGTAGCATTATCATCATCCTCTTGCTGAGTTATTACTTTTCTGAAGAACAACAAAAACATCGTCAGAGCCAAGCTTATATCGATGCCCCGAAAGTTAACGACTTTTATTATATCGATTATCGAAAAGTAGCAGGAGATATGCGTCCACAAAACAACTATCGGGTTGCTAAAATTGTCGATATTACCGGTGGTACCGTATCGCTGACATATGGCAATTACTTTTACCCGATGAAAAACGCTTTAAGTAATGGCCTGCGTTTCGGCCATAGTACAAATTTTGATTATTTTGAAAAAAAGCGTCACCATTTTTCTTATGCTGAATTAGATAAATTATTTCAACAAGGTTTCATTTATCGGGCAGTACGACCAGACTTTAATATAATCGGTAGAAATACAGCGGTTTATATGATTGATGGTAATCCGGTGAGTAGCACGACAGAAGCGAAAAAAGCATGGCACTATATCCCCGGAAAACGGCAAAATACTCAGGGAATGGCCCACCTTAACGCAAGCTATATTAATGATAGATTTGAGCAAGCCTTTGTATTATTAAAACAATCAGCAGAGTTAGGCTATGCACCAGGACAAACCAACTTAGCTGAACTTTACTTAACGGGCATTGAAGGAACTCGTGATATTGACAATGCAGTTCATTGGTTATTTCAAGCCGCCTTGCAAGGTTATCAGCCAGCAATAGAAAAATATCGAGTGATCTGTCAATTGGAAGAAATGTGCCAAATTGAAGACTTTTACCGAGCGTTAAATGAAGCAGGCACCAGCTATCGAATTAATTAGCAATGTAATTAAACAGACGCTAAATTAAATCGAACTGCACAACATCAAGACTTAAACAGCCAAACAGTTGTATTAAAAAGCATTTATTTCAATGCTATATCAGGTTTATTCACCCTGTTTATCTTGCTAGGTTGGCCAAACAAACGGAGTAGGTTTGTTAGAGGTTTTTTCTGCTACTGATGTTTTTTGAGCAAGTATGCCCCTGATTGCACTCCCTGTGCCTTTATTTTTACTACAAAAGGTTTTTAAGTACAAAATTTCAACTCTACTGCGTGCCCAAGGGGTGGTGCGGAGAAATTTCAAGCTGGATTTAAGACGCGGTTTATTCAGGAAACAACGAATATTCAGTAACTCACCCATTTTATCCCAACCAACTTCCTTCTCAAGTTCAGTTAGAATTTGTTCGAGTTTTACGCCGTGCAGCGGATCATTACCTTTATTCATTGGCTACCTAAAATCAAAAAATGGCATTGTACCAAGTTTTCTAACGATTAACAGACTTATGGTTTCTCACAGCCATCACTATTTTTTAATTTGGCCTTAACCAATGCTAGATTGACGAGTAGGTTAACTAAAATACGCATTTTAGCTATTTGAATATCCTTTATATTTTTTAATTTACTTTTAATTTAAAGCGCTATTGGTTAACGATCAACCAATGACACATTAAATACGCGTTTAGCGATCGCATTACGATATTCAAACGTATATCATGCAACGGTTGCAACTTTAAACACCTAATCGCGCTATAAAATCTTGATGAATAAAAAACCAATGCCTTATCAACCTCTATTATCAAACCCAAGCAAAATTGCAATTATTGGTGGTGGTGTTGCTGGGTCTACTATTGCGTTGCGCTTTGCTGAACTTGGACTTGATACCACCTTAATTGAAAAAGGCCCAAGTTTGGTAAATGGTCCGCCAATGTGTCATTTACATGCTGGCGGTAATTTATATCGAGAAATTTCTGACCAACAATGTCTTATTTTACTCAAACAATCGATTGATACCGTAAAAGTTTATCCTGCCTGCATAAACGTAAGACCGACGATCATTGCATTACCTAAAACAGACAAAGGTCAACCTGAAGACTTATTACCTAGGTTAGAAAAACTGCGTACAGAATACGAAAGGTTAGTAAGCGATGACCTAGCTAATAAAGTTATTGGCGAACCGGCAGACTACTTTCAATGCTTTACTCGAGCTGACATCGAACCGCTCCTTGGTAAGCCCATTCCGAAAACAGCACAATGCCCAACCGACTGGCTAATAGCTTTTGCCAATCATACTAATTTAGACGCCATTAAATTTCCTATTGTGCTAGTACAAGAATATGGTATGTCTGCTTTTCGTTTAGCTGCAATAGCCACCTTAGCCATTGAACGTCTTGCCAATTGTCATTTGCAAACAAATCGTAAGGTGGTTGCCATATCAGCACAAGCCGACCATTTAGGCTGGCAGATAACCACTGAAGATAACGATAGCGGTAGACAAGAGCACCAAGAATTTGACTATGTGGTTAATGCCTGTGGTTTTAAAAGCGGTGAAATTGATGACATGCTAAATACCAAGCGCAAGCGTATGGTCGAATTTAAAGCGGCCTATGTTGTGCACTGGCCACAATACCAAGGCGCATGGCCAGAAATCGTGTTTCATGGTGAACGTGGAACACCGCAAGGTATGGCACAATTAACGCCCTACCCTAACGGTTATTTCCAACTACACGGTATGACACAAGATATTACCTTGTTCGAACAAGGTTTAGTGAGTAGCTCAGCCAATAGCGCCCAACCTCAATTGCCCGCTAAATTTATCGAAAAAATTGACAAGCAATGGCCAGCCCAGTTAGTCAACCACCGTACTTTAGGCTCTATTGGTCACATTGCGCAATATATACCAAGCTTTAGCAGCGCAACAGTTGCCGCTAAGCCCTTGTTTGGCGCACAACAAATTCCGGGACAAGATCCAGACCTGCGCGCCGCAGACGTGTCATTCGACAGTAAACACTACGCCCGCGCTGAAATAGTCAAAGCCTCTTCAGCATTAGAGGCGGCCGATGCAATTTTAGCCGACCTCATTGGTTGTGGGTTAATTGAAAAGTCGGCATTGACCGTCCCTTATAAGCATCACTACTTTCCGGTCAGTCAGCAAAGCAGTGACACCGACGTCACAAAACGCGCGATAGAGCTTGCCCAGCAACGTGAATACCCAAGCGCCCTGGCACTAAACTTTTAGGCTTTAAAGGCTGCCACAAATTGATTAAAGTTATCAAAGCACCAGTTTGGTTGGTACTGGCTGATATCTTCACCATAATTGTAGCCATAGGTTAGTCCCACGCTTGCCATATCTGCCGCCTGAGCCGCTAAAATATCATTTTTAGAATCACCAATCATCACACATTGCTCAACCGTCACCGCTAACTTTTTCATTGCGCCAAATAAAGGCTCTGGATGTGGTTTTCGTACTGGGAACGTATCACCGCCAATCAGCAGTTCAAATAGATCACCTAGCGCTAAACCAGCTAAGATAGGTTGAATAAATTGCTCTGGTTTATTAGTAATAATGGCTAGTCGATAGCCCGCTTGCTTTAGCGTAATTAAGCCATCGCGCACGCCGTCATACAAAACAGAGTTAATACAAACGCATGCTTCATAATGCCGCAAAAACTTGCTTAATGCGTCGGCAACAAAGTCGGTGTCAAGTGTTTCATCAACTTCTGTTGAGCCTGACAAGGCCCGCTCTGTTAATACTTTAGCGCCATTGCCTACCCAACTGCGAATCGTGTCTTCATCAAATTCAGCTCGGTTTAAGTCGGCTAACATGCGATTTACCGCTAAGGCGAGATCTGGAGCGCTGTCGACTAAGGTGCCATCTAAATCAAATAATAAGACATTTTTATCTTGTAGTTTCACTGTATTCTCTGTTTCATAACTTATTTAAGAATGTTACATGAACTCAATGCATTAGTGCAGTTGTTCATGCACATATTATAAAAAATAAAAGCAAATGACTGGGGGCTACTCGGTTTAGCTTGGTTTAGGTTTGCTTAACTTGGACACCCATTCTACATTGCTGCGTTTTTTGTAAAACAACACATAAGTCACTAACAACCTCTGTTATTGGGGCAAATATAAACATTTTTTTGTGGGTGGTCAGATAAATACTGAGATGGGAATTTAGAGATCGTTAAAACAGCGCAGTAAACCAAACAAATAATAGAATTACGGAAGAAAACGCGAGCACCCTAATCTGCTTTGAAAAAATGCTGAATAAAATATTAATGTTCAGCTATTGCTGGCAGGACGCCAGCAAAGCGAAGTAGCACATGGATGTGCGTTCTGAGCGTTAGCTCGATACATTATTATTTTATGAAGAATACATTTTTCAGCAGCGCCGCGGGAGTCCAGAGGGAGGTCGGCGTCAGCCTCCCTTTGGGTGCCGTCGCCACGGCGACAACTCCGTTTTAATAATATTTCTGTTTGGAGTTTGATTTGCTGCTTGGCGTCGGGGTGCCGACTACACCCAGAGGGGCGTTGCACGCCAAAAGCCCCTCTGGACTCCCCATGGCGCCCTACTCAGCTAGAACTGAAATAATAATTTTTGCAGTTATCGATACCTGACGAATGCTCGTCCCTGCGCGACGTCAGTTCCAGCCATCCATGGCTGTCATCGATTAACTGCCGTTAAAAATTAATATTTCAACGCTGAGATGGGAATTTAGAGATCGTTGATATTGAGTGCTTAAATATAAAAGTAGGAGAACACTGCAGATTAACGAACACCCCAATCTGCTTGAACAAACGCTGAAATTAATGAAAGTGTTCACGTATATTCATCAGGGATGATGAACAAAGCGATGTAGGTTATGGGTTATGTTCAGGATGAACGGTAAAGCGCGATGCCATGGATGGCAAAGAGCGCAGTGCGTTCAGCGCCTTTACTTAAATAAGTGTCGAATACACTTTTATTCATTGAAGAAAAACGTTTGTTAGCAGCGACGGGTGAGTCCAGAGAGGGCTCGGCGTCAGCCTCCCTTTGGGTGCTGTCGCCACTGCGACAATGATAAACCAAAGCAAGTAGCGTAAAAATGCACCAAATATTATTTATTTGTTATTGATATTTTTGAGTGGATGTTCGCTATTTCTAAAGAAATAAGAAAAATGAATGATTTAAAATGGCTCTGACCCCTTTTATTTCTTTGAGCAACAATATTTATTTGTCGATATAGAAATAAAAGATGGAGATTTAAATATTAATTATTCTGTAAAAAACCCTAACAATATTGATCCCATTCTGTTTAATATCATCGACAGCCATTATGATAAATTAAAACTATGTCAAAGGTTTAAAGATAATTCAGACCTTATTGTTTCTGAGTTAGAGGTATCTATAAATCAATTTAAAGCTCTTTTACCGTTAGAGACTATAAAAAATACGTTTATAGATGAATGCCAAGAACATCAACAAATTTCAGGTCATAATTTTTGGAAGTCATTATTAAAACTAGCATTACTTAATAGTGATGGTTACATGAACAAGTTTAGGTAAATATTTTTATAATTTTTATTTAGTCCAGATATTTTGAAAACTAGGTCCATCAGATTTTGGTGGGTTGGTTGGTTTATCTATCTGAACGGTCATTGGAATTGGAAAATCGACACCAACTAATGCAACTTCACCTTGCTTCAAGTTTGGTAGAAAAGATGCTGCTGATCGATCAATCTCGCCACATGCTCTTTCTACTACCTCCCTATCTCTATCATTTGTTAAGCGATGCACTAACAATGTCCCCATTTGGCTGAGCACACCTTCTGTTATATCTCTCGGCCTTTGAGTTGCTAAACAAATATTCAACCCGTACTTACGACCTTCTTTAGCTATGATCTCAAATGAATCAAGTTTTGTTGAATGATCCTCTGCACCAATTCTTTTACCTAAGAAATTATGTGCTTCGTCTAGAATTACTAAAATGGGTTTTTTCCTAAAAGTTTCCTTTCTTGCTAGTGAAAGTAATTTTCTTCCTATCACATTAGCCAGGACTTCTCTTGCATAGAATTGATAGCTTACATCACTCAAACACAGTCTAAATACATTTTTATCCCCATTTAAAAAACTATTAAACGCACTACTTAAACTATCAGTACCATCTTTAACTTTAAAAACGGACTTTAGTGAATCAGAATGAAGAACACCTAAAATCCTAGTAAAAAGTGAAGAACAAAAAGAAACAGCATTACCATCTTCGTTTCCCCATTTCCCTTTACCATCATAATCAGGGAAACAACATTCTTGTTGTATTTGTTTTATTAAATTAGATGTATCAAAAGGTTGAGATGGATCGTCAACGAGTTTCGCACTTCCATTTGCATTCATTGCTGCACGATAATTATCTTTAGACTGTCTAATTTTTGGAACATAACCCTCAGAAAAAATATCAGGATTCAGCTTGGCTAATCTAAGACTTTTTATAGCTTCCTTAAGTTTAGGCCCTTGAACTTTTCCTGCGGGGTCAAACATAGCAATAAAATCAGACTCAACAAAGTCAGTTGGAGGGATACAAATTTCATTAGATTCATCATGCTTATGAATAGGGCTACCTAAATGGAAATGTACTGTATTCTTAGTACTTAGAGTGCGATATTCACTTGTTGCATCAATAAGTATTACTTTAGAATTTTTATACTTCGAGCATTCTTCAATTATTTTTGCTGTTGTCCAACTTTTCCCTCCCCCTGTCGATCCTAATATCGCACAATGTCTACCAAACAGCTTTTCAGGTGTCACTCGAATTTTACTCCCTGTTTCACCCGTTACTTCACCAAGTTCTATCGTGATTTCTGAACTATTATCACCAATAACACCACCGTTCATTAATTCAGGCAGTGCACTTATTAGTTCACTTGGCGCAGAAAAGACTCTATCACCCAAGCGCGGGTATGAACTTATTCCAGCCTGAACTTTTAAATGTTCAATATTTACAGAACCTAATAACTGAACAAAACCAATAGCATCAATTTGATTTGAGCCATTAAAGTCTTGTGATAACTCAGACCTATCCCTATCAGGAAGACGAACTTCAGTTAAGCGCCCTAAGGATATATTTTGTTGACCTTCTATGAGAAGTAATTCACCTACTTCACCACGCCCATAGCGAGCACCATCAATATAGCTCCCGCTGACATCGCCAGCATGAGCAAGATTAATTTTAATACCTTGTGCTGCTACAGATGAAACTACTCCTACTTTTAGTTCATTACGTAAAATTCCAGATTCAGTGAATAATGAATTTAGGCTCATATTTATTTACCTGCTTGCTTTACAGCTTTAGCCAATTGTTCTGCCGGAGTAAGTGCTCTTAAATGTGGAATTAAAGAAACAAAATCAGAGAATGCCCCATTAAAGAAATGAATATCTGATCCTTGAGCAGCAAGACTGGCTAATTTCCCCCAATAGGGACTGGTAGAAGCACTAGGGTTATTGATATGTGATGCAGCTTTATAATCTGCCACAATTAATTTTAAGCTTGGATTTGATTTGATTGCTGAAATAATAGGTTCAGATAAGTGATCATCGTTAAATCCAAAGCCAGCCATAATTAAACATGTATTCGGCTTTCTTAAAGATTCTAGGAATCTAGAAAGTAATTCTAAGTGCGGTTGGATAAATGCTTGTTGGTACTTTCCTTTAGCCGGATAAATTAAAACTGCTTTTTCAGGTATCGGTGAAATAGATTCTATAATATCACTTTCAGATCTTTCCCAACTAACAGAACCATGCAACTTATATAAATGCATAACACCCTCAATAAATTCATGGCTGTCGTTTTCTCTTCTAACAACATCATAATTAAAGTAACTACCATCGAAGCGTCGCTTTCTGGTATAAGAAAAACCGTCTACGACCATCATTCCTAAATTGGATGCAGCTGTTTCAAAGCACATATCATAATTTGTAGTAAAAACTTTTAAACGAGGATCTCTAACACGACGACGAGCTAATTTTTGTAAAAGGTTTTCGTAAGCTGAAATATCACTACTGGGTAAATTTATGAATGAAGAACATTCTTCCAATATTATTGATTTCACATTATTCAGAAGAGCTTTAACAGATTTATCGTCATTAAAAATGAGATATGCATCACATTGAGATAAGAAATGCTCAATATTTGGGTTCAACTTTTCTGTATATTTTACTTTCTTCATTACAGCTTCAGCGTCAGTTTTAATCACTCCAAATTGATCATTACCTTCTAAAGAGTCAGGCACTACCCACATCGATTTGCGCCAAAGATCCCACATACTTGGGCCATTTACTTCGGCTAAAGACGTTCCACTACCCGCGAAGAATGTTAAGCTTGGTAATTGAAGTGATTTGAGCAAAATCTCATTTATATATTGCTTAGTTTGCGATAATATTTTCTTCTCATCATCTGTAAGTGTTCTTTCCTTATCCTCACTAGATCCTTTAAGAAGTAAAAGAGATTTTATTGATAATGGCTGCCATTCTGTGCTTCTAGGTTTTAAATATGCCAGTTGCCCATCAAGATTAATTACATCCGTATTGTCCATAATTCTTCCACTTTATTTTGAGTTAAAAAAAACATCCACAAATAGAATATCCAATTAACAATTTTAAATATTTTATAAAGATAGTTAGTAACTTACCGCTTAATTATTAGCATATCAATTTGTTATTTAATTAGTTTTCGAATTTAACTATTATTATGGATAACTGAGTATTGATAAGTTTTTCGTACCTATTGAGAAATATAAAATCTAAAAACAAAAAAGGCGAATCATTACTGATTCGCCTTTAAATTATTTTACTGGGAAGTTAACCAACTTATCTAAGTTAACCATCTTAATTAAATCGTTAACCAACTTAATTGCAGCTCCCCATATCAACCAGTTAGTCTTGGTAAGTAGAAACCGGTGGGCAACTACAAATCAAATTACGATCCCCGTATACATCATCAATACGGTTAACCGTTGGCCAGAATTTATTCGCTGCGGCCGCAGGCACAGGGAATACCGCTTCAGCAATCGTATAACCACGATCCCATGTATCGGTAATATCCGCTAAGGTATGTGGTGCATTGTGTAATGGGTTGTCTTCACTTGACCATTCACCTGACGCTACTTTACGTACTTCATCACGAATACAAACCATCGCTTCAATAAAACGGTCTAGTTCAACTTTAGATTCCGATTCCGTTGGCTCAATCATAAAGGTACCCGCAACTGGGAACGACATAGTTGGCGCATGAAAACCATAGTCCATTAAACGTTTCGCGATATCGACTTCAGTTACCCCTGATTCAGCTTTAAGTGGACGTAAGTCGATAATACATTCATGGGCAACACGGCCATTTTTCCCGGCATATAAAATCGGGAAATGTTGGCTAAGTTTAACCGCTAAGTAGTTAGCGTTAGTAATCGCGTACTTAGTGGCATCTGTTACGCCTTTACGGCCTAATAAGGCAATGTAGAGGTAAGAGATACATAAAATACCGGCACTACCGTAAGGTGCGGCTGAAACGGCGCCGTTACCTTGGGTGCTTTCGCTAACATTGATTAACGCATGGTCAGGTAAAAATGGTGCTAAATGCGCTTTAACGCCGATAGGACCCATACCTGGACCACCGCCACCGTGTGGAATAGCAAAAGTTTTGTGTAAGTTTAAGTGCGAAACGTCAGCACCAATGAAGCCTGGAGACGTCACGCCTACTTGTGCGTTCATGTTTGCGCCATCAAGGTAAACTTGGCCACCGTGCTGATGAACAATATTACAAATTTCAGCGATGGTAGTTTCGTATACACCGTGTGTTGACGGGTACGTGATCATGATACATGACAAATTCTCGGCTAACTCGCTAGCTTTGCTGCGCAAGTCGTCCATGTCAACGTTACCTTCTTTGTCACAATCAACCACAACCACTTTCATGCCAACCATTTGTGCTGACGCTGGGTTAGTACCATGTGCAGAAGCAGGGATTAAACAAATGTTACGACTGTCTCTTATACACATCTGACGCTGCCGACGAAGAGGATAGTGTAGATC
>OJAF01000075.1_pt1 | contig 12290 bp, 10 predicted proteins | sample 1589571 | NCBI WGS metagenome assembly OJAF01 (sample SAMN05416854, study PRJEB24817) | seawater metagenome | isolation source: Sea water | place: Canada:Atlantic | collected 2013-11 | reverse complement strand
TACGAGATAGCGTAGCGTCTCGTGGGCTCGGAGATGTGTATAAGAGACAGGTGCTAGAAGTCATCGAAGCGGTGAGTGATGAAATTGGCGCAAATAAAGTCGGTATTCGTCTAGCCCCTTTCATTACACAACGAGGTATGGATGATGCAGAAGCCATCGATGCCATTTTGCTCGCCAGTAAGAAGTTTAATGAGTTAGGTCTAGCTTATATTCATCTTTCTGAGGCTGACTGGGATGACGCCCCCGTAGTGAGCGATGATTTTAGACATGCTTTACGTGAAAATTTTAATGGCAGTATTATTGTTGCCGGTAATTACACGGCAAAAACAGGCGCGAAGTTAATTAATTCAGGTTTAGTCGACTTTATCGCTTATGGACGAAAATTCTTAGCTAACCCTGATTTGCCCTACCGCTTTAAACATGAACTCCCTTTGAACGAAATTACTGACCCGTCAACATTGTTTGGTGGTGATGCGCGGGGTTATACCGACTATCCAAGTTATTCAAACCTCAATTCGCTTGGAGAATCACTATGATTGCACAAAAATCATTACGACTTTTTATTGCAGCCGTTTCAATAAGCGCTTTATTTGTTTCCACCGGCACTTGGGCAAACGAAACACTACCTGAGCCTGAGAAATTACAGGTAGCTAGCGGTCTGTCAAAAAAAGAGGCGGTGAGCTTATTAAATACCGCACAACAATATTATGCCTTTTGGAACACCGGCATCGAAGATTACGCGAAACAGGCACTGGCTTCTAATTTCATTGATCTTAATTTACCTGATGGAAGGCCTCAAGGACCCAAAGGACCACTAATAGCGTCAGCGAGATTTCGACAAGCGGTTCCTGATCTTTCGGTAACGGTAAAATCAGTCCACCTGCTAAAAAATAAGGTTATTTCTCAATTGCTATTTAGTGGCCATTTCACCGGTACTTTTGGCAAATCAAAAGGTGAAGGCCAAGCGATAACTTTTTCTGCTGTCGATATGTACACAATCGAACAGGGAAAGATCATCGAAAACTGGCATTTAGAGGATAATTTTACCCTAATGCAACAGCTCGGCTTAATCAATAACAACTAATCAATATCAACAAGGACAAACACAATGACGATTCAAAATACAATCAAACAAACCATAGTAGCAGTCTCAATAGCTGCTATATCAGTAGGTTCGAGCTTAGCTCAAGCCGAGTCGGTTAAACAGCAAAAACCATTTTGGCCAAATGATGCCCAACTGGTGATTTCAATATCGATGCAGTTCGAAGCCACAGCGCAGGATGCTAATGATCCAGGTCCGTTTCCTAAGCAAGACGCTAATTATCCCGATACTATCGCGCCAACGTGGTATCAGTATGGCATGAATGAAGGGATCCCTCGGTTGCTCAACCTCTGGGACAAACATAACATTAAAGTAACGTCACACATGGTTGGACGTGCTGTCGAACTCAACCCAGAATTGGCAAAAGAAGTAGTGGCGCGTGGTCATGAGGCATCCGGGCATGGACAAACATGGACGCCACAATACTCAATGACAGAAGATGAAGAGCGTGCTTCATATATTAAAAGCGCTAATATTATAGAAAAAGTGACCGGCACTCGTCCTATTGGTTTTAATGCTTTTTGGATGCGCCATTCTACAAAAACGCTCGAAATTCTACAGGAGTTGGGCTTTATCTATCACATTGATGATCTCTCTAGAGATGAGCCATCTACTATCCCAGTAAACGGTAAACCCTTCGCCGTGGTTCCTTATACCTTCCGTAATAACGATATTGTTCGTTACACCGGTAGCACGGCAATGACAGGTGCTGCCTATACACAAGAACTTAAAGATGAGTTTGACGTACTTTATGCAGAAGGTGCAACACGTCGACGCATGATGTCAATAAGTGCTCATGATAGATTGGCTGGCTCTCCTGCACGAGTTAAAGCCTTAGATAACTTTATAACCTATGCCAAGCAGCATAAGGGTGTTGTATTTATGCGAAAAGATGAGATTGCACGCTGGGCACTAGCTCATAAAGATGTTCCCGTTAACCCGGCTCGAGTCTTTAACTAATTATTCATAGGATGTTTTATGTTAAACAATATACTTAGAATAGCGACGACAATCATTAGCGCCCTTATTGTGGTGTTAGGGGCACAAACGTTACTCACAGAAAATATTTCATCGTGGGGCGGAACATCAATGACCGTTTCTTTAATTATTCTGACCATAACAACGGTGATGGCTTGGCGTTACCGTACATCATATTTTAGCTTAGCGAGTTATTTATACAGCGTAGTGTTAGTTGGGCGTTTATTTAGCACACTTAGGTTACCAGAAGATATGGTTGCAACAGGTGGATCCGCATTAGATCCTTTGTTGTTGGGAGAAACAGGTCCCGGTGTTCCATACATAATGTACTTAAGTTATGCGCTGGTAACGCTGATTGTTGTGCAAGCAGTTCACTTGATTTTAAAGAAAGAAAGCCCGTCTACGGTGAGTTCAAATGACATTAGCCTGAATGATTGGGCCATAATATTTCTTCGTGTATATGTTGGCTTAATGTTCATTGCACATTACTCAGGTCATGTATTGGCAGGACCAGAGCAGTTTCAAGTATTTGCAAGCTACTTCTCCGGCGTAGGCTTCCATATTGGTGGGCCTATGGTTGTACTAGCTGGTGTTATTGAAATAGCCGTGAGTATTGGCCTTGTGTTTGGTCTAATGACCCGACTTGCTGCCACGAGTGCGGTACTGTATTTGTATTTCGCTACGCTTTGGGGCGAACACTTCTCTGCCGGTTATGTTTGGGTGCTACCGAATGGTGGTTGGGAATTTTCAGCGCTTTGGATGGTCGTTATTCTGGTTTTTATTATCACGGGTGGTAGTAAAATATCAATCGATAATGTAATACAGGAAAAAGCGCCTAAATGGCTAAAATTGAGTTTCCAATAATACAGTTGCGCTTATATATTTTATAAGTTTTGCTCATAGAGAATATAGTTGCTGGAAGAGTTGCCGCTTTAATTAAAAGTCTTTTATTTGACTATTTTAATGCTAAGTTGGAGATTTTAGTGTGATAAAATCTAATGCAGTAGCACCCATAAAGAGCTAAGCTCGTTGGCTATCGGTGCTACTTAACCAAAGGTAATTTGATGGTCACATCAACACCTTGTCGCGTTAGCTTGTTTACTGCTTTTATTGTCCCGCTATGGAACTGGCAAATTAGGCGCGCAATATATAAACCTAAGCCTAGGTGAGGTTGCTCGTTATTATGCTTTTGTCTGATTGATACCATCGAATCAAACAGTTGCTCATTCATTTGTTCTGGCAATAGCGCACCGTTGTTGCTGATAGTCAGCGTGAGTTGTTGGTTATTAGTCGCGAAATTTACCGCAACGGTATCATCATTTGAAAACTCAACCGCATTGGCGACAACTTTATCTAGCAGCTGCGCTATGTGCTCTGGCGAACCCAAGACATAATATCTCCCGATTGTTATGTCATTAAATGAAAAGTTCTTGTTTGGATAAATCAGCTGATAACCTTGCATACAGCCATTAACCACCAATCCGATATCGAAAGTGTTTTTGTCGGTGTTTTGCAATATTTGTTCTATTCGGGTGGCTTCATTCATATTGGTGAGGATTAAGCTCAAACGCTCAATGCCATGTTGAGCACGGGTTAGATAAGGATTTTCATGTGTTATATCCGAGCTTAACTGCGAACTTTTTGCAGAGGTTAAATCGCTATTATTTGCTTTTGCTTCGCTCATACTTTGTTGCTGCATGGCTAGCGTTTCAAGCGATGTTCTCACAACGGCAATGGGGGTGCGTAATTCGTGTGATAAACGTGACGACATATTCTCTAAGTAATGATTATACTGGCCAAGGCGATTAACAGCGGTGGAAAAGCTTCGTGATAAGTCTCCAATTTCATCGTTGGTGCTTGAGGTGTCAACATTGCCATTGATACGGCCGTGTTCGTCGATAGCCATTTCTGCTTGATTGCTTAAGGTTCTGATGCGATTTGAAATACGGGAAGCGAATAAGAAAAAGGCTAATGCGCCCAATAACATGATGGCCAAAATTGAACTAAAAAGCTTTTCCAGTGCTTGGTTACGTAGGGTGCGTATACCATTTGTCGTTTCTTCAACAATCACCGCGCCCTTAACGTGGTCATCAATAAAGATAGGATAAGCTGCCGACAATACCACGGCTTGCTGATCGGTACTCAAGCGCCACTGTGACATAGGTTTACCCGCCAATGCACTTTCGATATGCTTACCGGTGAGGTTTTCAGAGTCGTAGAGTTGGTCAATAAAATTACGCGGCGGCTGAGTAATTATTCGGTCATAAAGCGGTTTAAGAATATTACTTTCAACGGTATGCCAAGTGCTTAGAATAATATTGCTATCGCTGTTTTCGCTACGCTCATTGTTCAGGTTGACACGTTTATTCCAAACGCCACTCGCTTCTTTGATATTACCTGTAGTAGCCAATACTCTATGATGCTGATCAACCACCCAAATGCTGGAATTGGTATAACTCATACCTTTTACAATACGTTCAATTTCCGGCGAAGGAACTAAAATTGTACCTAAGGTTGCTGGCGAGCTTGGATCTGCCGAGCCAATAGAAGCATCAATTGTGCCTAAAGGGCTATCAACATCATGGACCGCAAAGGCAATATTGTCATTAAATTCAGTTAACGGAACACGTACTTCAACATTGTAACCTTGGGTGGTATCGCGCCAATGCCCTTGAATTTGGCGTGCAGGCAAGGGAATATTATCTTCAAGGTCAGTAATACGGTAGGCATCAATCCAACCAGTAGTTTTATTACTGAGTATAAAGCGACTAAAAACACCAGCGGGATTAATAAAGGCCAGTTCTACATGATCATTATTAGTAATGCTCCGGGCATTGCTATCACGGTAAATCACCTTATCGTCAATAACCGCGAAATATAAATATAAGTACTTACCATAAGTGCCTACGGCTGCGGTGAAGTTTATTGATAATTTTTCAGGGGATAACTTTTGATAAAGCTGATTGTTTTGTTGGTAAAAGTGCGCTTTATTGACAAAGTCAGGCCAATCGTTATTTAAGCCATCGAGCTGAATAGGAGCAGACAAACCATAACTGTAAAGATCTTTACCTTTTTCAACACTAGGTAAGAAGCTGGCTTGGTTATTAAACAAGTTAGCACGTTCATGCATGGCGGTAGCAAGGGCTCTGGCGGTGCCGATAATGGTCTGCTCTTGGCCATATCTAAGGTATTTTTCCATTTCCCAAACATATTGATAGCCAAACCATGGAATGGTAAAGAGAAAACTCGATAATAAGAATAGCTTGCTTCTTAAGCCAAAACGCCACTTCATTTTCATTACAACTTAGTGCCCTTGTGTGATCGCTGCGGGACTTTGATTCCAGCGGTAACCCATGCCATAAACCGTTTCAATACAATTGAATTGTTTATCTAGATGGCTGAATTTTTTACGTATACGTTTAATATGTGAGGTAATGGTTGAATCATCTACGTATATTTTTGAATCTTGCATTAATTGACTACGATTTTTTACATGGCCCGGATGTTTAGCTAATGCGTACAACATCCAAAATTCGGTAATTGTCAAGTCAACACTTTGCCCTTGCCATTCAATGCTCATACGTTGACTATCCACCGTTAACGGCCCAATAGTTAACATATGATCTGCTTGTTGAGGTTTACCTAGCGCGTCTTGGCGACGAAAAAGTGCCGCTATGCGAGCAGCCAAGTGCGGTAAACTAATATCTTTAGTTAAGTAGTCATCAGCGCCAATACGCAGGCCAGACACCGTATCAATTTCACTATCGCGAGCCGTTAAAAAAATAATAGGTAAGGTTGTCGACATGGTTCTTAGCCATTGGCATAACTCAAAGCCGGCATCATATTCATGCTCTAAGCCAATATCTAAAATCGCTAAATTAGGTAAGCGAAGGTTAAATGCTTGCATAGCCGCTGCCTTATTACCGTACGTTTGCACTTGGTAGCCCTGCAAACGTAAAACATCAGCATAGTTTTCTCTGATGGCGGCATCATCTTCGACAATAGCGATCCGTTTCGACATGGTTGTTGTTTATCCTTTTTGTAAATATGTGCTTGATAATATCGAATTAATGGCCGCTAAGCTGCTAATTATTGTAATTGCCATAATGTTGCCACATTTGCTCAGCGAATTGCCATTTTTGCGGCCTTAAGTGGTCGTTTTCTTGCGGTTTAATAACATCATCAAAACAAAACAGCGAATTAGCCCATTAATTGGCAGCGATTTATCAGCAACAATTTTAACTAAAGGTATCATTATGAATTATCAAGCTACGACAGTGACAAAAATTTTTTCGGCAAAAACATTGATACATGCCGCGTTAATTTCATCATTAGCGATCAACCCTGTATTTGCCAGTGCATATGACAAAGCAGTACAAGAAAAGCAAGAAAAAATTGAGCGAGCTGGATCAGCGCAACTAAAGGAAGAAATTGGTTTTGGTAGTGGCATGATTATCGGTGCAATTATTGGTGGGCCATTGGGAGCTTTTGTTGTTGGCTTAACCGGAAACTTCATCGCTAAAAATATTAATGCTAACGATGAAATTGAGCATTTATTAACCGCCTATCAAGACGAAAAACAAAGTAATGAAACCTCACTGGCACGTTATCACACAAAAATTGAACAAGTAGAAGCAAGTTACCAAGATGAGTTATCAGCGTTAGAGCAAAAGTATCAAACGGCGAGTGTATTACAAGCACAAAACCTATTAATGAGCTTACAGTTTTCTACCGGTTCAAGTGAAATTAAAGCTCACTATCAGGAACAAATTGCCAGTTTAGCACGCATTGTTAAGCAATCACCGCAACTGACATTGGATCTTTCTGGCTACACAGATAAACAAGGCAGTGATGAATTAAACCAAGCATTATCGTTAGCACGTATTAATGCGGTTAAAAATGCCCTTATTGATCAGGGCGTAATGGCTGAGCAAATTAGCTTATTTGCCTTTGGTGAACAACAACCTGTCGTGGCATCAGCAGATAAAGAAGTCAGCTTCTATGATCGCCGAGTGGTGATTAAGTTAAAAAACTCCGCCTTAGCAACAAAAAAAAATCAGTCACAACATCAACAAACAGCACAAAATCTCTAAGGAAAGTCATGCTCTGCATTGGCTAACGCCAAACTAAATTCACCGAAAATCTAACAGGAGGTGTTATAAGCCAACAGGTGTTATATCGAGTTGTTGGTTCTCTAGGTAAAGACAAAAAATGAATAAAAAGCAGAATAAAGCCAAGGTCTCTCGCCTTGGCTTTTTTGTTTTAACCGGAGCTATTGCAGCTTGGCTGCTCTTTCTTTGGTTTATTTTACACGTGAGTGAGCTGACTTAGCAGAGCTGATACCAAACGGATTAATAAATTAGTCCGATTGGTATTAATGCTACACTGACTTTATCTCACCTTTTAATGCTAAGGAAATAAATGTCTGTGATCACAGCGCACGAGGTACTCAATTTTTGGTTTAATGAAATATCACCTGAGAAGTGGTGGCTTAAAGATTCAAGCTTTGACCAAGAAATTAAGCAGCGTTTTATCAACGTGCATAGCACAGCTAATCAAGCTGAACTTTTTACCTGGCGGAAGACACCAGAAGGGCGCTTGGCAGAAATCATTGTACTTGATCAGTTCTCGCGTAATATCTATCGCGATAAGCCTAAATCATTCGCCAGTGATTCACTCGCCTTAGTGTTAGCACAAGAGGCTATAGCGTTAGGCGTCGATATGGAAGTGACAGAAAACCAACGGAGCTTTTTTTACTTACCTTTTATGCATAGTGAATCAATGGTTATTCACCAGCAAGCGTTAGCGCTATATGAGAAACTGGGCAACGCGAATAGTTTGTCGTTCGAAATAAAGCATTTTGAAATCATCAAAAAATTTGGCCGATATCCGCACCGCAATACGATCTTAGGCCGTCTATCAACCACTGATGAAGTTAACTTTTTGCAACAACCTAATTCTTCATTTTAATAAATAAAGACTTAAGGATTATTTTAATGAACAAACTCTAGCAGTTGTGCAATAATTAAGTACAAGAAAAATAATTCACTTAGGGATCAACCATGAACAAATTAGTACTCATAATACTCGCGATATTATTGCCACCTGTTGCTGTTTTCATCAAGTGTGGTGTTGGTAAAGATTTAGTCATTAATATCATTTTATCGTTACTGTTTTTTATTCCCGGTGTATTACACGCTATATGGGTAGTAACGAAATAAAAATTAGGTAAAAATTTATTGGCACTGAAACATGAGAAATACGCTATTGTAATTGCTATGAACAGACAATTATTTTGCTAAATAGATAATAGGGACATAATCATGAAACTAGGCTGTTTTTCAGTGAGTTTAGCGGTAAAAAATCTCGAAAAATCAAGAGACTTTTACCAAAACCTTGGCTTTACGGTTTTTGCCGGCGATTTATCCCACCATTATTTAATTATGAAAAATGGTGGGACTAATATTGGTCTTTTTCAGGGCATGTTTGAAGCAAATATACTGACGTTTAATCCAGGATGGGACCAAGAGGCGCAAGCGCTTGATGACTTCACTGATGTTAGAGAATTAATGACCGAGTTTGAACAGCAAGGTGTTAAGGTGACACATAAAACCATTGCCGACGAGCAGGGGCCGGGCAGCTTTTCGTTTTTAGACCCCGATGGCAATGCCATTCTTATTGATCAACACCGTTAATTTACTCTTTTATAGACGTTTGTTCTCATTTAAATTTCTTCAGTCTTTGAGTGTTGCATTTGTGCAACGAGATAAAAATTTTTCTCTCCACGACAGAGTAATACGTCGATGATAATGTTATTAAAATTCATTATCCCTAAGGAAATATTGTGAGAAAATTGCTATTACTTGTTATACCGTTAAGCACAATGCTTGCTAGTTTTAATATTGTAGCCAACGTAGAAAAAATCTCGGAAGACCTTAATCATAAAGCTGAAGTTGAACAGGTTTTTCATTCTTATATGAAAAAATATAATCATTTTATAAACCATCAAGAATTAAAAAAATCGCCGGTACTTTATGCTGAACAAGTGATGTTAATTACTAATAGTAGTAAACCAGCAACGTTGACCCCAGCTATTATGAATAAAGGCGTCACCGATTTTCTCACTGCCCTTAAAGCTAAGGGCGTCAAGCGAGTTGCATGGGAAAAAGTAGACATACAACTGCTAGCTAGTAATATCGCGTTAGCGAGTAATGTCGCGGTTCGATATCTAGCTAATGGTGAAGTTTATGATCGGGCGGGAGCGACATATTTTCTCAATAAATCTCCAAAAGGTTGGGAAATATCTGCGTTTGCCCTGCATGCACCGGAAAATGTAGTTAACTTTTTGCCCAAAGGTTAATTAACCTTTGATGTTGCATAACATCAAGCAGCACGTCGAATAAATCAATAAGATTGAGTTGTTGATGATATGTTTTAAGCCTTGTTATTTGTTTTGCCGTATGAGTATTTAACTCGAGTTGAGGTTATTTAAATTGCTAACGCGGCAACACATCAACATCCCAATTAAATAGCATTTCCGCTAATAAATTTCTCTTTCGCTCTTAGTGCACTTGTCAAAAATTTCATTAACACCTTAATACGCGGTATCTGTTTCAAATCAGGATGAGTCAACACCCAAATATTTTGATGTGGCATGGTAATGTCATGATCGATACGCTGCAATTTAGGCATCGAATCAGCAATATAGCACGCACCAAGTATCATACCTTGTCCATCTGCAGCGGCATAGTGACGCAAAACTAGATCTTCAATTCTCAGGGCAACATCCGCTGTTGGATAAGGTGATTGCTCAATCCAGCTAGGTTTTATACTGTCATAGGTATTGGTGATCCAACGGTATTCATCGGCTGAGGTATTTACTAGATATGACTTGGCAGCGTAATAACTTAGCATAATGGGAAATAAACTATGACCGACTAAATGTTCAGCAGGTTGTTCAGATACCCTTATAACAATATCAGCTTCACAGCGATTTAAATCAGTGATTTGATATGAGGTTTGCACATTAAGTGAAATTTCTGGGTATTGTTGTTGAAATTCGTGTAGTTCATGCCGCAGTAAGAATTGACCAATAGCCGGTGGGATTGACAAGTTAATGAGTCCGCTCAGATCTTTTTGATGAGCACGTTTTGAACGATTGTCATTTATCGCTAATTGTTCAATTTTTTCTGCTGATTGTAATAAACTTTTTCCAAGTGGGGTTAGCGTATAACCTTTTGGACTTAAATCAAAAATGTCAGTGCCATACTTTTGATTAAGTGTCGCGAGACGACGAGATACCGTGCTGTGATTGAGTGCTAATTGTTGCGCAGCATTTCGTAATGTTTTCCCTCGATGCAGTGCTAAAATTAGCCGATAGTCGTCCCAATTTTCCATTTTACTACCTAGATAATGTTTATATGCTTTTTACTATCATAACGGGTCCTGTAACGTTTTGATAAGCTAAATTATTTACAAAATATTTCTGAAATTAAGCCCAGTATAAACCATCTTTACGCGAATACTATTCTATTACCCGTTTAAATGGTGGCAAGGAGTTTAATAAGTCTTTACCGTAACGTTTATTGACCACGCGCCTGTCCATTAATGTGATGACACCATAATCTTTTTCATTTCTGAGTAAACGCCCGGTGGCTTGAATGAGTTTTTTTGACGTTTCAGGTACTGAAATTGACATAAACGGATTGCCACCTTTGGCGGTAATATACTCGGCTTGTGCTTCTTCTACAGGTGAAGACGGCACTGAAAAGGGTAACTTAGTGATAATAACATTGGTGAGATAGTCACCGGGTAAATCCAACCCTTCAGAAAAGCTCTGGGTACCAAAAATAATGCTGTCTTGTTTTTTATCACACAGCGCTTTATGAGTTTCGATAATCTTTTGTCGCGATTGTTCACCTTGCACCAAAATACTGAGTTTAGTTTTCTCGCGCAGGGCGGTAACCACTTTATCCATTTGCCAATAGGACGAAAAAAGTACCAGTGTTGCTTTACCGCGTTTAATTTGCTCAGGCAGTTTGGCAATCAGCTCATCAGTGAACTGATCCGCGCTGGGTTCATATTGCATTTTCGGCACAACCAGTTGAGCGTTATTTTGATAATCAAAAGGAGAATCGACTTTTTGATATTGGCTACCGTCATCGTTTCTTAAACCCGCTTGACGGCGGAAATGATCAAAAGAATTAAGCGCTAAAATGGTGGCAGAGCATAACACCGCCCCTTCGCATTTAGACCACAGCATATCTTCTAAGGTAAAGCCTACTTCGATAGGGGAACCACTAATCAAATAGTCGTTACGTTTACCTTCTATTTGTTCTAACCAACGGGCCATAGGTGCGCCTTTTTCACTATCAGTTTTGGCGTACATCTGCCATAAGGCATTAAAATTTTCTAAACGTTGGATCATAAACCCCGACTCAGCTAACAATGGCTCCGCTAAATACATTTGGGTATCGCCGTCTTTAACCGATTCCATCAAGAGATTATATAGCTTGTTCAAATGCGCTAAACACTTCTTGGAACTGTCGGTTAAATCTTCCGCTAAATTTTTCAGTGTTTGCGGGATAATGCCGTTTTCAAAACGGTATTGTAGCGTTTGGTTTTGTGCTTGGAATTGACTATTACTGTTAGCCGATGGATTGAAATATAGGCTGCGATTATTGTCGATTAAGCTCAATACTTTTTGCATATCGAGCAAAATATCTTGGCAATCGTCGGCAAGTTTTACGGAGGGTGATATTGCACTATTAGATTTCACCAATTTTGCGATTTTATCACCGGTTTCTTGTAACTTTCCAAGCCAGTCAATGGCTCCCTTGATGGTCAGGTTGGCGCTAGAATGGTCACGCGTAACCTTTGGGAGATGGTGAGCTTCATCAATTATGTAAAAAGTGTCTTCTGGCGACGGTAAAATTTTTCCGCCGCCCAGTTCTAAATCAGCCAGTAGCAAACTGTGATTTACCACCAAAACATCAGCCGCTTCCATGGTTTCTCTGGCCTTATGAAAAGGGCAATGACTGTGATCCGATAAGTGCTTTAAGCAGCTATGTTTGTCGGCTTGTATTTGTTGCCAAATATGATGATTTACCGGCTCAGGCCAAGCATCAATATCGCCTGGCCAACTGTTATCATTAAGCGCTTTGTGCATATTATTTAGCGTGCGAATATCACTGGCTTGAGGCTGTCTCTT
>OJAF01000074.1_pt1 | contig 12372 bp, 12 predicted proteins | sample 1589571 | NCBI WGS metagenome assembly OJAF01 (sample SAMN05416854, study PRJEB24817) | seawater metagenome | isolation source: Sea water | place: Canada:Atlantic | collected 2013-11 | reverse complement strand
TCCTCTTCGTCGGCAGCGTCAGATGTGTATAAGAGACAGCGACATACCATTCCCTTGTTATTTATCGAACAAACTTACACATGCCATTGCCCAATGAATCATTGGGTCTTGTTAGATAGCCAAAACGACGATAAAAGTTTTCTTTTCCTTTTGCTGACAATAAACCGATAGTAGCGCCCTTACTTGCCGTGTTAGCTAAATAAATTTCAAGTTCTTTCATCACAAGCTCACCAATACCCTGCCCTTGACAATGAGGGGCCACAACAACGTCTTGGAGATAAAAATACATGGCTCCGTCGCCGACAACGCGCCCCATACCAATGAGCTCATTGGGTTGATCTTGCTCGCTTTCTCGATAAACAGTGACATGAAATAGCGAATTAGCTAAGCTGACTTTAGCGAGGTTTTTGTCGGTTTCTTCCCAACCTATTGAGGTACGCAAAGCAATGAAAGCATCAACGGTCGGGCGCTCATATTTAATTTGGTAGCTGCTCAATGACAAAACGAAAACCTCATGTCTAGCCTAATGTTACTTATAACTGCTTATTACTAACGGGGTTATGTTTATTTAAAAACGCTAACACCTGTTCATAAAACGCATAGCGATTACTGCTATTGAATAAGCCATGGCCTTCATTTTTATATTCAAGCCACTGATAGGTTTTATTATGTTTATCTAATTGCTCAATTAACACCTCCGCCTGCTCAAGCGGCGTTCTGTCATCTTTTGTGCCATGCGCCAATAATAAAGGCGATTTTAATTTTTCAATAGCATGAACTGGAGAATGTAATATTTGAATATTTTGCGCGCCAACACTTCTGGTTAAATAACGAGAGTATTTAAGTTCGCTATCTTCAGTTAGCAGCTCTAAATCATAAATACCTGATGATGCTATCACACACTTAAATAAGTCCGGTTTAATAATATTGCTTTGCAGGGCACTATAACCACCAAAGCCTGCGCCCATAATACAAAGGCGATCCTTATCGATATAACCTTTTTCGACGAGATGATTTACCCCGTCAATAATATCGTATTGTATATTTTCGCCCCATTGCTTATCACCAGCTGATTTAAATGTCCGACCGAAGCCTTTTGAACCACGAAAGTTGACTTGTACCACAGCGTAACCTTGCGAAGATAATAGCTGCACTTCAGGATCAAAGCCCCAATAGTCTCGACTAGACGGTCCGCCATGCACTAATATTACCGCCGGTTTTGCTGTATTATTTTTGCTAAGAGGTAAGGTCAAGTAACCCTGTACTGGCGTATTATCACGCGCATTAAATGTAAACGAATATTGCGGCTGTAAACTACTGCTATCAATTGTTTGTTTACTCTTAGCCACAAAACTAAGTTCTTGAGTATTACGATCAAATAAATACCACACCTGTGGTTGCACATCACTGGTCAGTGAAATAAGGGCTTTGCCGTTAACTTCATCATCCCAACTTACGTGCATTTCATAGCCATTAAAACGCGCCAACAGTTCAGCAAGCTCTTTAGCTTGTAGATGAGAATCATCTAGTATTTTATACTGCGGATATTCATCAAAATACGATAGTGCAAAGGGCACATTTTTGTCGTCAAAGTATAGCCAACCTGCATCAGTGCCTGCGATGTTATATATAGGGGTCAGTTTTTTATTTTCTGGTTCGAAAAGACAAATCGACAAAGTATCATTGCCACAATAGTCTTTCACCATCAGCTGTTTGCTGTCTTTATATTGCCCGATGATGGCAAAATTTGGGGTCGCATCAGCCAATGGATACTTAACCCATGATTTATCAGCAAAGCTGTACTGAGCTATGGTGACACTGTTTTCGTCATCTACTGTCGTGCGCCATAAACCTTGTACGCTATCTAGATAACTTAAACGCGTTGAGTCATGGTCAAGCCTATCACCATCAACTCTTGCTAAGGTTTCTAATTTACCTTTATATATATCTAACTTATATGCCCACATTCCTTCACTTTCAAATTGTGATGTAGCAATAATAATATGACGAGGATCATCTTTTAATAAATTAATTATTTTTGGATGAGCAAGATGCTTTTCAAAATCAGCTTCTGTTACATTGCTTCTGAGTTTTCCTCGATGAAATAACGAACGCAGGCCAAAAATGAATTCGCCTTCTTCCTCATCGATGTTAATACTGTAAATTTCGCCATAATAAGCCTTTCGCTCTTTATTTCTTTGCTTAGAGGAAAGGAAAATCAGTAAACGTTCGTTATTGGCCCATGAATAACGTCCTACCCGATCTTTTTTTGCGAAATAAATTTGATTAACCGCTTTCATCGTTTTGGTATCAACAATAACGATAACCGGCAAATCATTGTGATTACGAATTAATGCCAGGTGTTTACCGTCAGGGGAAAGGCTGACATTTCGATAGTCATCGGTTTGAAAAAACGCTTGTATATTGGCCGTATTATTTTCTGGTTTAATCGCGCTATCATTGTTTTCAGCAGCTAAAGAATAAAACGTCGTAAAAGACAACAGAATTAAAATAGTTTTTATTACATTAGTGAACACAAAAATTCCTTTTAGTTATTAACTTCATCAAGTTGAAGTAATTCATGATTATCTAATAGCCAACCTATCGAAGCAATACTTGCGCGCAAATTTATAGCTTATTGTAAACGTTAAGGTAGTTTCAAAAAAAAGTGGCTAATAAGACGGATTAGATTGGTAACTTATAACGGAAATATTACTAACTCTACTTTGAGCTTTTCGAGTTAGTTATCACATACATTGAGCTAAATACTTTAGGTGTATGACGTATTTTTACGGCGAATATATAATTTTCGATTAAGTTTAGCGACCACTTCACCTTCGCTATCTTTTACATAAACAGGAATTTCAGGCAGGTACTTCTCACCTTGCGCGGTATGCAGCAAAATATCTGCTATCAAGGCGTCAGTGATCAAAAAATCAGCCGTTACCGTGCCTTTACCCGGCTTGATATAATCAATATCTGCCGACTTATCCCAAACAATATAATCGTTACCTAACCGTGACATCACCATTAACATGCAAAAAGGATCTGTCATGGCGTACAATGAACCACCAAAATGCACACCGACTGCGTTTTTATTAAAAACACTCAATTTTAATCGTACTTGTGCTTTGCGAAAATCGTCAGAAATTTCAACAACTCGAATCCCTGTAAATAGAAATGGCGGCCAAATATTTAATAATAATTTCATTTGCCAAGCTTTTTTAAACATATGATTTCCTTCAAAAGCCATATAAAAATATGAGTAACCATATAAACCGTATGGTTTATACCCCAAGACTCATCAGACCAGCAAAAGTATTATGACCTTTTAAGCCAATAAAACCAGCAAAACTAATAATCATTTACAACTAGCTCTTTCAACCAAGCGCATAACACCCTATAATTTTCCATAAATTGAAAGCCCGATGTAGAGATTTAAATAAATGCCTGAACAAAATGAAGAATTAAAAAGAGCCGGATTAAAAATCACCCTACCGCGCATTAAAATATTGGCCATTTTACAAAATCCAAACAACCAACACATCAGTGCTGAAGACGTGTACAAGATTTTACTTGAACAGCATGAAGAAATTGGTTTAGCGACAGTTTATCGGGTATTAAACCAATTTGACGATGCGGGTATTGTTACGCGTCATCATTTTGAAGGCGGTAAATCGGTATTTGAATTAAGTCATAAAAAGCATCATGACCATTTAGTTTGCCTAAAATGCGGTAAAGTTGTTGAGTTTGAAGATGACGTAATTGAACAGCGCCAAGAAGATATTGCTAAGTTACATAAAGTAAAACTGACCAATCACAGTTTATATTTGTACGGCGAATGTGAAGATGAAGTTGCTTGTGAAGAGTACCGTAAAGCGCAATTTTAACGCTCTGACTAACATTGTAATGCTTAAGCCCTCGCTATTCTGTTAGCTAGGGCTTTTTTATTTCCTCTCTTTTATATACCTTCGAAATAATTACCGTATAAATGATAAAAAATGACAGATAAAACTTGTTGCTGTTGCGTGGTCAGATACAGCTTTTAGTGCTTCTCTCAATAATGACGTATCACGGTTCACTTCTACCAACGCTCAATACTCCATTGCGCAGCCATCAGGGCAATCAATAACGAGCTTATCGGCATGAGCCCATTGCGATAAATCTTACTATTACGTAGCAAAATCAAGATTGGTAACAACAGTGCCAAAATAGCCAATTGGCCAATTTCCACGCCTAAATTAAAAGCAAGTATACTGAGTAACTGTTGATCAGCCGGTAAACCTAACTCGCCTAATACTCCCGCAAACCCCATGCCGTGTAACAAGCCAAAGGCAAAGGTTAACCAAGCTAGGCGCACAACTACCGGCCAAATATTATTGAGTGCTGCAAATAAAACCGAGATGGCAATACCCAGTTCCACCCAGCGACTACTCGGGCTGAACCAACCGAGCGCCGTTGCCGTTAACGTTAGTGAGTGCGCTAAGGTGAATGCACTGATAATCCACAACGTGTTAATTAAAATACGGTTAACACTCGAGATAGCTTGCCACTGTTTGTTTTTCCGCTGCAATACCGCAGGTAACAGTAACGCGAACAAAAACAAAATATGATCGATACCAATCCAAATATGAATGATACCTTGATAGACGAACTGTTTAACTGTGGTTAGCCAACTGCCATTGCGTAAATCTATCGCTATTGCTTGTCTGCTGTCATCTAATACCAAGCTATGAGTATTACGACCATCACTTATATTTAGCATCACTTCATGGCTACTATCTAATGAAAAAATTGCACTGTATGTTATTTGTAACGTGCCCGCGATAGCACACTGTCCCGAGAAGTCTGTCACTGCGAATGCTTCATTAGCATGATCCTGTAAACGTTCAACCGCCCCAAAGCTGAGCTTACATTTTAAGTTATTACGGCTAAACACTAAATTTTCAGCCGAGTAACTCGCAATTTCTGTTTGTCGACTTTTCACCTCCGCCCAAGTTAATTCACCATTGCTATTAAGGTCTAAACCAATAGCCAACTCTAAATCCGCTAAACTTAATTGCCATTCGCCGTTAATACGACCTGCTTCGTCAATTTCTCCAATAATGTAACTGGTACTCAATTGATGAGCCACGGCAATATTAGTTACCATTAAAGAAAATCCGATTAGCCATATTTTTAACCATTTTTGCATATTTAATCTCACTACAATTTACTATTGAAACGCGACGCTTATGTTGATGTTTTATTTTCAGTGGCATTTTTATTTTCAGTGGCATATTGTGCCGATTTTACGCGTTCAAGCAATTGCATGTCTGCGACCATTTTGGCTTGTTGCCAATTAATTTCTGCCCAGTACCGCGCTTTAAAAGCATTAGGCACTATGTCGAGATAATAACGGGCAATATCAGCAGCATGGGCGGTATCATTGCGCTGTAAACGTATATCAACACGTTGGGTTAATCGTTGTTCCCAAAGGTTATTGCTCGAGTTACTTAATTGTTCGGCAAGCGCTAAACGTAATAGTAAAGCATCATCAAAGCTGTCGCTGGCCAACACGATAGGTCCTAGTTTGTTAAGTACTATTTCACCTTGTTGTTGCGCCAAATGTATATCAGCCCATAACGCTAAATAGCTCACGGGTACCTGCTCTAGCGAGTAACCTGATAAATGCTTAATTGCTTGTTGAGGTAATTGCAGCCGTTGAGCAAGATCGGCCAAAATTTGCTTTAACCACAAGTGTTGGTCTACGGGGATAGCGCCGGCACTTTTGACAATGTTTTTTAACTGCTGATAGCTCTGGGCAACATACCCTTGCTCAGCATTCACTTCCAAAACACACGCGCTGCTAATAAGTAAACTGCTCTGTCCCAACACTTGAAAACAGGCCTGTTTAGCAGCATTAAGCTCACCTTGAACCATATGAATATTCGCTTTCATTAACCAAGCTGAAACATGATTGGGTTGACGTTGTAGTATCTGACTGAGCAACAGCTGTGCTTGAGCAAATTGATGGTAATGCTGTAGTACGGTAGCGGAATAAAACTGTAATTCTAGGTCGTCAGGACTTGCTGCCAATAACGGCTTAAGTAATGCGCTAGCACGGCCATAATAACGACTGGCTAAACCCGGCTTGCTAGCATCTTTAAGCAGTTGAGCAATAAAAATTTTAGGCTGTTGCGCTGGCTTAGGCACAGTCCATTTGGCAACGACACTTTGATCTGATTTTGGTACATAGCTTGCTGCATATAGTGAACTAGATATGGTGATCAAAAACAATAATAGCAATTTGCTAGCACACGGTGTTATGTAGCGAAATCGATGGTATATTTTATAATATTTCATGGCTATATTTCATCCTTAAAAGAGCGCCATCCTTGGCGCAGTCTAACTCTGCTTTATTGTGCTAGTAAATCATCATACGCGCCAGGGTCTTCGACATCTTGAATAAACACTCGACCATTAATAGCTAAAGGTTTGTCGCTCGATTGTTGATTAAAGGCTGCTCGGCTTTGGCTAGCAAAAGACACTTCTAGTGCTTCTATCGTAATGTTGACTAAGCCTGTTACCGGCGAATTTACTCCATCATTAACCGTGTAAGTGAAGCTGTCACTACCTGTTAGCTCATTTCTCGGCTGATAAGTAAACTCGCCATTACTGTCAACAGTCACTACACCTAACATGGCTTGTTGCGCTAACGTAAAAGTTAAACTGTCACCGTTTTCATCAGTAGCATTTAAACGATCCAAAATAGCCGTTTCTGTTTGCGTGATCAAATCGACAGTTACAGCAACGGGAGGGACATTTTTTTCTTCATCGTCATTACTATCAAATAAATTACACCCTGAAAGCATGACGGTTGTGGCCAAGCTTAAGCTTAACCATTTGATTGCACCACGGGTGCTGTTTTGTGATGCGGCATTGCGTTTATTGAATATCATTGAAATTCCCCTTATTCAGAACCAGGTAATGGCATGGCTAAGTAAGGAAAGCTTGTCGCCATCATACTGGCATTGCTAGGTGCTCCATCCGTGAATGGTACATTACCTACGCTAGCATCTTCCGGCGTACATAAACCTAGGTCGGTATTCGTGCCATTGACTGGGATCGGGTAACATAAGCGCCCCATTACCACTCTAAGCGCTATATCAACAACGTCATCGCCTGGACGTCGACCGTTTGGAAAACCGGCTAGGTCATCGCCTGCGACACCAAATGAAGATTGCATATCTGCTGATACGGCTGCAATTCCGGTATTTAAACGTAACATTTCAGCAGCAGTAACGGTCGACATTTGATTTACGCCAGGAAAACCGGTTAAAAATGCCGTCACTAAATCAGTTCTTGGAAAGTTAGTTGGAGCCAAGGTCGCAATATTTGCACCTAAAGTGCTATTAACGGCATCTTTAAATAAAATATTCAGTAGTTCAGGTAAAGTAGGATGGGTTACATAATCAGCAAACTGACCATCGTTACTTGGATGTGAACTAGAAAACTTATCTTTATCTGCTAAACCAATGACTAATTCGTTTACCAAGGGTGAGCCTAATCGAGAAACCTGAGTCATCGCGCCACCATTTACTTCGGTATTATCGAAACTAGCATTAGGATTCAAAATTCTAGCTTGCGGCAAGCTCGCCGTAGTCCAGCTACCAATTACGCCATTACCTGCCCCTGTTAAGCAGGCAGTTGGCACTTCAATCGCAATGCTGGTAACGTTTTTATCCGCTAAATCATCATTACTCGCTGACTGCGTTACGCCACCAGGAAAACCTTCCGCATCACCAGCACCGGGAGCACTATCCCCTTCAACAGGAACAAAGTTTACTAAATCAAATACTTTACCTAAATTAACGGTAAAAGCGTCCTTACGTTGACCAACAAATACTTTTGCCGGTGCATCACAACCAGGGATTGCTGCTGAGTAGATAAAGCTATTGGCATAAGTTGCATATTGCTCTGCACTACTAAAGGTTTTATTACCGATATAATCTAACGGCTTGCCAAAACTTGTACCACCGGAAGTACTATTCGTGACACTCGTACTTGTTCCTGTAGACACCGGTCCTGAGATAACTTTAATGCGATAGCTCTCAGAAAAATTTGCTGCACTTTGATCTGCCATGCTAATACCGCCAACGTTTTTAAGCGGTACTCCAACTGATTTTTTTGCGCCTTCAGCACCGACCATCAAAGCCACACCAGCATTATTATTACCTAGCATTTGGCTGAAGTTAAAACTAAAACTGATATCTTCAATGGCATCGCCATCATTATCGATATGTATGGCATAGGTGGCGGCAGGGTCCATAGCGAAATAGTTAGGCCCGCCATATGCATCTTGCAGTGGGATGTAATTTGCAATTAATGTCACATAGCCGCCACGGCCTTCTTCATAACTATTGAATGCGTAAAAATCCGTTGAGTCTATCGTTGGCATACGTGTAACGTTGGGTGCTTCGCGATGGCTTGAGGCTGAAACGGCTGGAGACAAAGTGGCACTCAATATTATCGAGGCAATAAGTGTTAATTTAAATTTTTGCATGACATTTCCTTTTGAATTTTTAATCGTTACTTTTTGAATGTTCATTTAATGAAACGATCGAGAATCGAAATTGGATGCAAAAAAAATAAAAAAAAAGCGAAATTTTCATTTCGCTTTTAAATTTCACACGCTAATTAGTATAAATTAACTAAAGAATAACCAACTTAGACGTGTATAGCACCGTCGTTGGTGAACCATTAGGAGAGCCACCAAGCGGTTCTAAACTAACTGCTAATGCTGCTATTTCAATTTGATCAAACAATTGAGGTTTGTTTAACCTCACTGTGCCCGTTTTAGGTAATAACCCTAAGGAAATAGGAGGTTGTCCATCCGCTGCTACTATCCATAACTCATAATCAGCATCGGCCTTGGCAATAAACTGTTTAGTCGCTTGCACATCGATACTATCTTGACTAATTTCGAGAGCCCATAACAATTCGCTTTCTGCATTATTCACTAATGCAAGTTGCTGAGCATCAGGCGCGGGCGTTGGCTCAACGCTAAAGAGTAATACAGCTAATACCACCGCCGCCGCGGACGCTAAACTAGCAATACTTTGCCAAATTATAGACTTAGGTTTAGCCGGTTTTATTGTCACCACATTAGCTTTTATTGGCTCGTCAACAAAGCCGAGTTGATGTTCGATACGCTGCCATACCGACTCATCTGGTGTTACCGGTGGAATTTTTTGACCTAAGCTATTTAAATGTTGTTCCCAGATATGGGTTGCATCACTGATTTGCGAATGTTGCATCATTAATTTTTGAAAGCGTTGACGTGCTGGGCCACGTAATGTACCAAGAACATACTCGGCAGCTAAGGCGTTTTTGAGGTTTTCAGAATGATAATTCATGAGGTTAAACAACTTTGTAAACTCATAAGCCCACGTCTTATCCAGCTTTTAATCGTGCCCAACGGATTATTGAGATGCTTAACGACCTCTTTATGAGAACAACCGTTAAAGTAAGCTAAATAAATTGCCTGACGTTGCTGTAAATCAAGCTGCTGCAAACATTCGTCTAATAACAATTGCTCGCTATCACTGACGGAGTCGAGCGGATCAAGATCTAAGCTGTCAATCTCGACTAAGTCATCTTCTTTTCTAATTTTGTGATAGCGCAAAATATCTAACGCCCGGTAACGGACGATACTCACCATCCAGGTCAAAACCGTGCCTTTGCCCAAGCGATATTCTGAGGCATTGTGCCAAATACGTACATATGCTTCCTGCAATGCTTCTTCGGCTAATTCCTTACGGCTTAACATTTTCAAGCTAATCGCATAAAGCTGCTTACTGGTGGCCTGATAGAGTTGAGAAAACGCCTTTTTATCACCTTGGGCAATGGCGCCAATTAATGCTAAGTGCTGTTCATGTTCCATTCTTTATTGCTCTTTTTATTAAGGAATAATTTTCGTACATCATTAGAGAGTATACTAAACGAATGAACTTTACATGACCTAAGCTTTACATCGAGAGCAATAATCAAGATAAAGTAGCGAAGCACAATTAAGCCGCATTAATGCACTAGTTCGGTCTTAGTATTTATAAATTCAACAGTTTTATCGTCGCATATAATAGCGCTAAACTGATAACAACAAACGCACTCGCCACTAAACGAAATATGCCCTTTGCTAAACGATGCTTGAGGCCTGAAAACCAACCTTTGGTTATATGTTCATGGCTTGGCGTATTAACCAGCAAACCAATTAACGCGCTTAACAGTAAACTCCAGGTGGCTAATAATAAACTAGCAAGCGCATAGCTATTTTGCTGTTCAATAGAGCCCTTGATAAATAGCAAAACTATCACAAACAAACCCATAATAAATATTAAATTTAATATGGGTTTTAAAATAAATAAGCGTTGCGCCAAGTTTTTTAGTGTCATGCTATTACCTCTAAAACATAAAGATTAAACCTACTGATTTTATCTTTTAAAATAAACAGTTAACAAACCTTCTGGAACTAAAGTACCATTCAATAAGTTTGGCAGATACGCCATGCTATCGATTACTAAAATGGCGCTTTATAGCGACTTTACTTCACGGAAATTTATCATGTATAAATATTTAACAGCCTTGCTTATCACCCTCATCCCCTTTGTCAGTGTTAGTAGCGTAGCGGCACAGTCCGCGTTAACTGACTTTGGCAGTAACCCTGGCGAATTAACCGCAAGTTACGTGCAAGGAGCTAAAGGTAACAAAAATCTTATTGTATTGCTCCATGGTTGTGTCCAACAAGGCGAGTTACTTGCACAACAAAGTGGCTTACTGGTATTAGCAAAGCAAAAAAAATTCTCATTACTCATGCCACAGCAAAGCACAAACAACAATATTAAAGGCTGTTTCAATTGGTTTTCTCAACAAGACATAGAAAAAAACCAAGGAGAGAGTCTGTCGATAAAAAATATGATCAGTACCGTGAATGCGGAACATAATTTTAGCAATATCTACATCATCGGCCTATCGGCAGGTGGCGCAATGGCCAGTTCGATGCTGGTTAACTACCCTGAGCTTTTTACCGCTGGCGCTATTGTCGCAGGTATACCCTACCCCTGTGCTGATAACCTCATCACCGCAATTGCCTGCATGCGCAGCGGTCCTTCACAAGCGCCAGCTCAGTTGACAAAATTAGTCAAAAAAATAACCCCTGCACAAACTCAATGGCCGCCCCTATCAATATGGACTGGTAGTCAAGATTTGGTAGTGAACCCTAAAAATTCCCAACAACTTGCTATCCATTGGGCGCAATTAAGTCAATCATCACAACAGCCAATTATTAGTAATTACTCTGGTTATAAAATTAGCCAATGGCAAGGGATAAATAAACGAATAAATGTCGAGCTGATAGAGATTGACAATATGGATCACGGTATTGCCGTAGCGCCGACATTAGAGAATGGCGGCAGTGAAGCAGCATTTGTAATTAAGGCGCCAATTAGCACCGTTTTATATTTACTCGATGCATGGAAAATATAAAAAATACAATATAAATTTAATATATAAGCTTTAATTACAGTCACTTAATAACTAATAAAGTCAGCATACTACTATAGTACAGATTATCTTCTAGCAAATTTACTATAGAGTTTTATGCACACCAATAAAAAACAATAAAGTGCGTAAATTAGCAATTTATTAGAAATAATAATACGGGGAAATTTATGAAACGTTATAAGGGAAAGCTGAGTTATCTAGCGATAGCAATTTCAGCAGTACTTGCTAGTCAAAATGTTATGGCGGCACAAACCAATGAACAAAACGCTGATGATCCAAGCTTAGAGCGCATTGAAGTAACCGCGCGAAAATCTGTTGAGAATTTGCAGGAAGTACCAGTAACGATGACCTCGTTAAGCGCCGATGAGCTTGCTGAACGTGGCATTGAAATAATAACCGAAGTACAACAGTTCTCTCCAAATACGACCTTACAGCGTAGCCGTGGTACTAACTCGACTATTACGGCATTTATTCGTGGCGTAGGCCAACAAGACCCATTATGGGGTTACGAAGCTGGTGTTGGTATTTATATCGATGATGTTTACATTGCCAGACCACAAGGTGCTGTACTCGATTTGCTCGACATTGAGCGAGTTGAAGTGTTGCGTGGCCCACAAGGCACACTTTATGGTAAAAATACCATAGGTGGCGCGATAAAATATGTTACCAAAGAAATGTCAGGCGATGCAGAGCTGAAAATTCAAGGTACTGTCGGCCAGTATAATCAAAAAGACATTAAACTCACCGGGCAATACCCGCTTATTCAAGACAAACTTTACATCGGCTTTGGTTTAGCTAATTTACAACGTGACGGCTTTGGTGAATTTTTAA
>OJAF01000071.1_pt1 | contig 12540 bp, 10 predicted proteins | sample 1589571 | NCBI WGS metagenome assembly OJAF01 (sample SAMN05416854, study PRJEB24817) | seawater metagenome | isolation source: Sea water | place: Canada:Atlantic | collected 2013-11 | reverse complement strand
TTGATAAACTAATTCGCCACTCGCTTGGCGTAAAATCATCGGATCAATAAAATCAGGTCCAACCTTAAACACCGTAACTTTACGACCTTGATTGCGATGATAACGAGCGAGAGCGGCTGTTACCGTGGTTTTGCCAGAGCCTGAATGCGGCGCAGCAACAATGAGTGCTGAACACATAACACCACTACCTTGCTGGTGTTCTGGCTTATGTTGAAATGCTTTATTTGACACCGGTGAAGTTTGATTTTTTGCTAACGCCATTAAGCTATCCTTCTAATTAAATTATTTTAACCACTAAAAAACTAAAGCTGATTATTCGCATTAGTATTAATGACTTTGTCAGTAAAAAAATGACTTAAAGTAAAATCAATCACGATTGCTGAAATAACATAAAAAATAGGGTTAGAAATAGACTTAAAGTAATACTTATCAACACGCGTTGCGTATTCCGCCCAAGATAACTCAGGGAACTTACCTGATAATGCGTAATAGCTACCATTAGAAATAAAGAAAGCAATTGAACTGGCAATAAACAAGGCCAACGCCACCTTAGCAATGTTCATTTGCCAAGCACTTTGCTGCCAATTAGGTCGTGTGTAATAACCAACAGTAAACATAGCAGCATAGCTCAATACCAATGCAGGATATGATGTGGTGATACAGTCACCCAATTGGCCTCGATAATATGATGAGGCAAGATCTATCGTTAACGTCAGAATATAAAAGAACCAAAATACTTTAATGTTGCGTAAGTACATACCTGCTAAAAAGAAAATAGCAATTGATGCGCTCGGCAGTTGATTAAAACTGGCAAAGTGATGTGTCCGTGTGGCAAGCATAAGAAAACTTAATATTGCAAATACCGCAACAAACAAACTGATAGGTAACTTTTGGTTGACTGATTTCATAACGATTCCGCTGTCTAAAATAGATAGAATATTAACGGCGTAGGAAATCAAAGTAGGTAAACGGTGTGCTCACATAATGGATAGTCGCAGCATTGTAGTAACTTAATGCATCATGCGAACGTAAAAATGTAACTTAGGTCGTATACCGTTCTCTGAATGACCGCCCACCGCAGTTGTCGAGTAATACCTATTGATAATCAAGCTAAATAGCTTACTAGCAATAAATATGATTAGGCCGGTCTCCGGACTCCTGATCATCGCACTTGCAACACCTTCCCATATTTTCATTAACGCGTTATCAGCGTTATATCGAATACAGTGGTTTTGTTGCTGCTCACAGTTACCGTTGCGGGGGCAGTACTGGTATTTCACCAGTTTCACGTTTCATCTTCGTTCGCTGTACTAATTAGAAAAGCTTATCTAACTAAAAACACGATTGAAGACACCTAAATCTGCGCTGATATTACGCCATGCATTACGGTTATTCAACAAATAACATGGTTTACATGTCATACAGCACTCTTCAATTTCATCATATAATATGAAAACTCAGGATAAATCATATTTGCATTGAATCAAGTTCATGATTTGGTTATTCTCCCCAGCCAATTAATTGTGTTTAACGACTGTAAGGCATAGCGTTAAGAAATGAAAACCACACTATATTTAGCACGTCACGGACAAACCCAGTGGAATGAAGTGCAGCGCTTTCAAGGTCAGTTAGATAGTGAATTGACCGAAAAAGGTCAACAACAGGCAAAAAATATAGCCTTACAACTTGCCGATAATAAAATCGATTTAATCGTTTCTTCCTCACTTGGGCGAGCAATAACGACCGCAGAAATATGCCAACAACAATTAAATGTGCCGGTGATCAATTTGGCGGGTTTGCTTGAACGAGATTTAGGCCATTGGCAAGGAAAACACGTTGCTGACATACAACACGATAAAAATTATCACGAAATACTACATCAATTTACCGAGTTAACACCCATTGATGGCGAAAGTGCGTTACATTGCGGAGAACGCATTTTTCAAACACTTAAGTTACTGGCACAAGGCCAACAACATAAAAACCTATTGGTTATTTTTCATGGTGAAGCATTACGTTGCTTGCTGGCGAAATTAGGTGAAAGTTCAAGTGATAATGCTTACCAATTATTCGACAATGGCTGCTTGTTATCGTTAAGCTATGATCACCACAACCATAGTTTTCAATTAATGGCTCAAAATGAGCGAACAACGCAAACTTCCTGAGTTAATTTATTTAAGTTTAATTCACTTAATTCGCATAAAACACTAAGGCAGCGCTCACCTTGTTTGACAACATTTTGCCATCAGACCACCTTCAACAAGTTAGCGCTACACTGCCGGCCTTTGCTAGCGTAATAACGTTATTGATAGCACTGTTATTAGATAAAACACTGGGGGAAGCACGGCGTTTTCATTACCTTGTTGGTTTTGGTAACTTAGCCAATAGCTTGGCCAATAGGTTAACTAATAAATTAGCCACAAATCCCACCCCTGAACTCGACACAGCTGCAGTTAAAAAAAGCGCGTTAAAAACTAAATTACTGGGCGCTATGGCGTGGGGGTTATTGGTATTGCCGTTACCTGTGCTGTATTACTTTTTTATTGATCACCTAACATGGTATTGGCAAATAATGTTAGACGCCACAGTATTGTATTTAGCTATAGGTTTAACAAGTTTACATCAACATGCCATGCAAATTTACCAACCGTTAAAGTCAGGTGACTTAATCACGGCACGCCACTTTACCGGCTACATTGTTAGCCGGGATACCACGACACTTAACGAACAAGAAATGTCGAGAGCGACGGTTGAGTCGGTGTTAGAAAATGGCCACGACGCGGTCATCGCCTCACTGGTTTATTATCTCATTGGCGGAGCACCACTGGTTATTCTTCATCGACTGGCTAATACCTTAGATGCAATGTGGGGTTATAAAAACTCACGCTTTATTAATTTTGGTTATGCAAGTGCTAGGCTCGATGATTTATTGGGTTTTATTTCAGGTAAATGTTGTACGCTGCTTTATGCGGCACAAGCCCTGCCACAAAGAAATTTCATGCCAGCAATACGTAACGCCTATCGCCAAGGCAATCAATATAAAAGTCATAATGGCGGTTGGGTGATGGCGGCTGGTGCTACCGTTATCGGTAGAAAATTAGGTGGCAACGCGAAATATCATGGCAAAATTGTTCACTCGGTCACTTTAGGTGCAGGTGTTGAGGTTAGCACCGACGATATTACTAGCAGCTTACGTTTAGTGAATCGCGCTAGTTTACTGTTAGTTATATGGGTATTTATCTGCCAATTAACTAGGGTTTGTTGATCTTTCGAGATTGTTTTTGCAGCAGTTTGTTGGGTATTTATACAAGGCAGAGCCTTTGTCATGTGGTTGTTCCACATAAAAAGGTAATAACGCCGTAAAAATGACCAACAAACGCTGTCCGAAGGATTCGGCTAAAAGCCGTTTTACTCTTTGTTGAGCAGTATTTGCTTAGAATGACTAGGCTACACACTACTCGCCGCGATTAAAACGCTTTACTATCTTTAAAAAGCCGAACAAAATTTAACCGCGAAAGTTCAACAGACCCTAGCTATTTTTTAATATAATTTCAAGACCTTTGCGATAGGAAAAAAATGACCTTAGTGCATGGCGGACAATTACAACAAATTGCCGAACAATATCAAATTCCTGTTAGTGACTGGCTAGACTTATCAACCGGCATTGCACCTTTGGCTTATCCTATTCCGAACATACCGTTACAGGCATGGCAACAGTTACCACAACAAAATCCAGCACTAATCACCGCTGCAAAACAATACTATCAATGTTCTGAGCTTATCGTCACTAACGGCAGCCAAGCGATTATCAAGGCTTTACCTGAATTATATCGCCAAGAGAATACCGCAGGTCGAAAGGTATATTTACCCGAACGTGGCTATAAAGAACACGCTCAGGCATGGACGCTTGCAGGTTATCAACGACATTTTTACCAAGGTTCATTACCAGATATAGCCACATTATTGCCAAGTAGTGTCTTAGTTGTGATCAACCCAAATAATCCAACCGGGCAGTTTTTTGATCGCGCGGTCATCAGCCAATATCATCAAAAATTAAAACAACTCAATGGCTTGTTAGTACTTGATGAAGCTTTTATCGATGTTATGCCTAAAAACCAATCCTACTGCTCTGAAGTCAATGATAATGGTGAAGACAATAACATTCTCATATTGCGGTCATTTGGCAAGTTTTTTGGCTTAGCGGGGATTCGTATCGGCTTTTTAGTTGCTGGTAATTATTGGTGCCAGAAATTTAAAGAATTATTAGGTCCATGGCAAGTCAATGGTCCGGCACAAATCGTTGCAGAAAAAGCGTTAAGCGATATTGCATGGCACAAAGAGCAATGCGTTAAATTGCATACGTTACGTTTACAGCAAGAAGCAATATTATGGCAAGCATTTCCCTCAAAACTGGTGAGTAGCATTCAAGGCTGTGATTTATTTCTAACACTGAGTTTTCATCAAGCTGATAATGCCAAAGCGCTTTACCACTTGTTATGTAAACAAGGTGTTTATTGTCGACTTTCAGATGAAAAAGACACGCTTAGGTTTGGTATTACTAAAGAAGAAAATTTTAAACGATTAGAGCTGGCCTGCCGTCAAGCTTGTGCTGAATTAGTTTCAAACAACTAATTATCCACAAAATATTAACTGAACACAGGTTCCAATCATGTGCACTCCTGTGCATCCATGCACCCGCGTTATCCTGTGCATAAAAAAGGCACCTCGTCAGGTGCCTTTTAAAATTAGAAGCTAAGCTTTATATCTTAGTTTCTGTAAGTAATGCCAAGATAAAATGCACGTTCTTGAGGGTTGTAAGTGCTGACAGTTTGGTAGTCTTTATCTAATAAATTAGTCACACGGGAAGAAACACTGATGTTATCTGACACGTCATAGTTCAAGCCAAGATTAACTAATTGAAAAGCAGCTAAATCTACCGGGCCAGTAACACCAAAAACTGAGTCTGTGCGAGAGCCAACAAATTGATATTCTGCATAAATATCAACGTCATTTAAAGACGTTGTAAATTTGTAATTAAACTTCTCTTTGGCACGACGGATCAATTGCTCATTGGTTGATTTATCTTCTGCGTCTGTATATGAAATATTGATATCATGTGTACCACCAAAGCCTTCATAATTTGCTCCTAGCTCGACACCATTAATTTCAACTTTTTCGAAATTGTCAGCTTGACCATTTCGTCGACCTATAAGGTCGTCAATATTTGAACGGAACAGGCTAACACTGGTATTAACTGCAGATATTTTGCTTTCAAAAAATAGCTCGATGGTTTCAGAAAGCTCAGAATTTAATGTTGGCGTCCCAAAATTTGGGTAAAATAAATCATTATAAGTTGGTACTTTAAAGCCTGTGCCGTAATTAAGTACAACGCGACTATTTGAGTCATACTTATAACCTAAACCCAAGTTATAAGTATTTTCTGAATTAATATCTTCCACATTATCATGTCTAAATGTTGCTTCATAAGTCCATGAATTTTTAGCATACAAACCATGAGCAAACACACCTAGTGTATTGCGCTTTTCTTTATCGTAAACGATAGTACTTTTGCTTACATCGTCTTGATAATAATCAACACCAACATTGACTTGCAACTCATCTGAAAATTGACTGTTATTTACAATCGAGTATTGATTACGACGAGTTTCAAAAACCCCCTGTGATTCACCATCTCTCAAGCTGTCAGCACTATCGCGATTTTGGCCAACTGAGAAAACAGTGTTATTTCTAACACCATTGATATCACTTTGATAGTTGCTTCGCACTAGCCACGCATGATTTTTGATATCTGAACCGTTATAGAAGCCATCAAACTCATTATCACCACTATCACTTGAAAATAACCACTCTAACGAAAAATCAGTGGTGATTTTTTGCTGGCCTCTTATAGCAACAGAAGTCAGGTCATAACCGTCATCATCCGTTTCAGTGCCTTCCTTAACATCAAAACCATCACTTTGTTCTTTGCTTAACGTAATGCTCGTTCGGCCATCGCCATGACTAATACCAACGCCGGCTTTGTACTTTTTATAACTATCAGTACCAAAACTTGCACCAACAAATAATTCACCGTCAGCTAACTGACGTGTAAAAATTTGAATAACCCCGCCAATGGCATCAGAACCCCATAAAGCAGCACGTGGACCTTGCACTATTTCAATACGCTCAATCATTTCAGGTGAAATAGTACTAAAGCTTGTTCCGCCTGATGTTGCAGAGCTTACACGTACGCCATCAATTAATACTAAGGTATGATCAGAGTTTGTACCGCGCATAAAAACAGAAGCATTTTGGCCTCTGCCTCCGTTTGAGGCAATATCAATACTCGGTACAGTTGAAAGTAAATCTAAAACAGAAATTGGATTAGCTAACTCAATATCAGCGCGGGTAATAACCACTTGGCTGGTTAAAGCGTCGTCCATATTCAAGCTTGAGCGTGTCGCCGTTACGGTTAATACTTCGATATCTTTAACATGGCTTTCAGTATTCGCTGAAGCAATAAAAGATGTCGACATAGCACCAGCAATCGCTAGTGATAATAATGATTTTTGGAAAAAGTTATTTTGCTTAATGTTCATATGACCCCATTAATGATGCCCACCGCACCATATGTTTTACTACGCAAATGCGCAGTGTAAATTAAGCAAGCTCAAGTGCTCGGACTAACATTGTTATGGCGTGCATAATAATGATTACCGTTGCGGGGGCAGTGCAGAAATTTCATCTTCTTCCCTCGAACTTACTGTATAAAACAACCACTGAAATAGTTAATGATTGTCGCTAGTTTAAATGCTTTTTATCTTGATGCTATGCGCCGAATATTCGGCTAAAGTTTATCCTTTACTCACATTTTATTGCTTGGCGTATCCACACCCTGAGCAATAATGTCTTGAATTTTATCCATAGCTAAATATTTTTCACACACATCTGCCAAGCGTTCGAGTTGTATTTCTCGATGCTGATTAATATCAATAACCGGTTGTGCCATGTTGTTAATGCCGAGCCAATTCAGCACTGCTTGTGTCGGCGCTGGGCAATCAAAAAAGCCATGCAGGTAAGTGGCAATAATTTGATTGTCTTCAGAGATACAGCCGTCAGAAATACAACCATCAGGTGTATGTTGATTCGTACCTGTTCCATCACTTTCTATATGCAATAATGGTTTGGCTAAAGCAGGCCCTGTTGACACACCGCAATGAATTTCATAGCCCGCTAACTTACTGGTTTCACCGTTTAGTGTCATGCTTGCCGTAACTTGGCTTAATGTTTTGTTTGCGGTCAGTGTGGTAGTAAAATCTAACAAGCCTAAACCCGAGACTTGCTCTACGCGAGATTCAATATGTTCGGGATCAAAGATAAACTTGCCCAACATTTGATAACCGCCACAAATACCCATGACCTTGCCGCCATAACGCAGATGTTGCTCAATTTCTTGCTGCCAACCTTGCTGCTTTAAAAAGCTTAAATCTGAGATAACATTTTTACTTCCAGGAACTATAATTAAATCAGCGCCTTGTAACGATTGGCCAATTTTGATGTATTGCAAATCAATGTTCGGCTGCAAACGTAATGGGTCAAAATCGGTGTGGTTGCTCATATGCGGCAACAGCGGGACAAAAATTTTAACTTTCGCTTGTGTCACTTTGTTATCAAGCGCGACGGCGTCTTCCGCATCTAACGCTAAATCATGTAAGTAAGGCAACACCCCTAATACCGGCTTGCCGGTGTGCTCTTCAAGCCAATCTAAGCCAGATTCCAATAATTTAATATCACCACGAAATCGGTTGATGATGAAACCTTTGACTCTTGCTTGTTCTGATTCAGATAACAGCGCTAGCGTACCAACGAGATGAGCAAATACACCACCTCGGTCAATATCAGCCACTAAAATAACCGGGCAATCTACTTTTTCGGCATAGCCCATATTGGCAATATCATGAGCACGCAAGTTAATTTCTGCTGGGCTACCCGCGCCCTCAACAATCAACACATCATGGTCATTAGCCAAGCGCTGATGAGATTCAACCACCGCTTGCATCGCCACTTTTTTATAGTCGTGATATTTACCCGCTTCCATGTTGGATAATGCTTTGCCGTGTACGATAACTTGTGCACCAGTATCACTATTAGGTTTTAGCAAAATAGGGTTGAAATCGACCCGCGCCTCAACTTTAGCGGCAATCGCTTGCAGTGCTTGTGCGCGACCAATTTCGCCACCATCTTTAGTGACTGCACTATTTAGCGCCATATTTTGTGGTTTAAATGGCGCAACATTAACGCCAGCATTAACCAATACACGACAAAGTCCTGCAACGAGCGTACTTTTACCGGCATCAGACGTTGTGCCTTGCACCATTAATGTTTTCACAGTACAACCTTAGAATTAATTTTTTCAGATGATTTTAAAGTTAATGGTAAACCTGCCATGACAAATTCAACTTCATTAGCAATACTTGCAATAGCTTGATGCAGCCAACCGGCTTGATCAACAAACTGACGGGAAAGTTCACCCATCGGCACAATGCCATGACCCACCTCATTACTAACCAAGATAATTTCAACCTGTCGTGGCTGATAATTTTGTGACTGAGAATTTTCTGACTGAGAGTTTTGTGATTGAGAACCATCATTTGATTGAATGTTATCTGGCTGCTGAAGGCTATTTTCTTGTTGAAGACACTTTCCCTGCTGAAGGCGCTCTAACAAGTTAAGTAATTGCTGCTTTTCTTGTTGCCAATTACTGAGATTACACTCCGAGCCATGCTCAATTTCATCGCTCGGCTTAAGCAAACTATTGCTTAGCCACAGTGTTAAACAATCGACTAATATGCAGCTATCTTGCTGACTATTGGATAGTACTACCTCGATGGTTTTGGCTAATTGCAAGGGTGATTCGATCAGTTGCCAATGCTCAGGCCGATCCGCTTGATGTTGAGCAATGCGCTGCTGCATTTCAGCATCAAATGCTTGTGCCGTGGCGATATAAGTCACCGGTAAATTTGATGACTTAGCATATTGCTCAGCTAATGAACTTTTACCTGAGCGGGCACCACCAATAATAAGTCGAACGTTACTCATAGCAATCTCGCGTCATGAAACCGCCACAGAAAGTGCTAATAACGAGAGATAAATAACCACTTCCGAAAGCTGTTGCGCTGCCCCCAAACAATCTCCGGTATAACCACCTAATTGTTGTGTAAACCAGTGCTTTAAACACCAACGTGTAAACAATAAAATAACCACTAGTTTCCAAGCGATACTAAACGACAAAGTAAAAAGAATGATCACAGCCCCTGTCGCCAATAAAATTGAATAGCTGTTGCTGGCTAACTCTTGTGCTAAGGGTTTCACTTTTGATGTTGTGTCTTCACTCACATAGGGCATATCGGCAATCAGGCTAGTGGCTAATACTCGGCTTAAACAATGCCCTAACAAAAGAATCGACAGCATTGATATCACTTCATGAGATAAGACTTCGCTTATCGCGCCCTCGTTAATAATTGCAGTATTTAATAACGCTAACAAGGCTTGATATTTGATCATTAAAATAAAAAATAACGCCGCTGCGCCATAAGTACCTAAACGGCTATCTTTCATGATATTAAGTTTGTTTTCTACCGTCCAACCGCCACCAAAGCCGTCCCAGACATCAGCCCAACCGTCTTCATGAAAAGCGCCGGTTAACAAAACACTGCAAAACATGGAGATTAATAGTGCTAGCTCAAGCGGTAATATTGCGGCAGCAAGATAAAACGCTATAGCTGAACAACCACCAATTAACACGCCAACTAAAGCGAAATATCGACTGGCTTGATTAAGCATACTCGCCGTAACATCAACATGCAGTTTCACAGGGATACGGGTAAAAAAGCTTAGCGCCAAAAGCATTAACTGCGATTGTTCGCGCAACATGCCTTGCTTACCTAACATCAGTTACCTCTGCATCAGCAAAGCTTGCCATCTCATTATAAAAAGCGACAGCGGCTTGAATAATGGGTAGCGCTAATGCCGCACCAGTGCCTTCACCTAAACGTAAGCCTAAATTTAATAACGGTTTAACGTTTAACCACTGCAACATTTTCTGATGTCCTTGCTCACCAGAGCAATGTGCAAACACCATATAACCTTTAACATTGGCATTGAGTTCAATCGCTAACATCGCCGCGGCGGTGCAAATAAAACCATCAACAATAATCACCATATTGTTTTCGGCCGCCGCTAACATGGCTGCGGTAATTTGCACCACCTCAAAACCACCTAAACAGCGTAAAATAGCTTTCGCATCAACCAAGTTTTCAGCATGCAATGCCAACGCTTGTTCAATGACTTGCTGTTTTTTCTTTACCACTTGATCAGAAACACCGGTACCACGACCGACAACCTCGCTAGCGGGTACTTGCATTATTGCCGCCATAATCGCTGATGCAATCGTAGTATTGCCAATGCCCATTTCACCAAAAGCCACAATATTGCAGCCACTAGCACTAATGTTAGTAATATGTTGTTTAGCGAACTTAAAACCTTGTGCTACTTGCGCTTCGGTCATTGCCGCTTGTTGGTTAATGGCTTGGGTGATATTGCCTAAACGCTGATTAATCACCGGCAATGAAGCCGCTGATGGATGCAAAATCCCAGCGTCAACCACACTCAGTTGCCAACCAAATTGCCGACAAAATACATTGATAGCAGCGCCGCCATTAGCAAAGTTCGCCACCATCTGACTGGTAACATCGCTTGGCGCAATGGATACACCTTCGCTAGCAATACCATGATCACCAGCAAAAACGGTTAAATGAGGAGCGGTAAGTTGTAATTTATACTGGACACTATTTTGAGGAGCATGCTTTTGATGGTCGTTATTGAGATCAACGCGGGTCTGCTTTAGCTGTATGGTAGCAATTTGCTTAGCCAATAATTCAAGATCGCCCAATGCCCCCAATGGTTTAGTTTTACCATCGATTTTGGCTTGAATTTTTTCTGAATGTTCACAACTCACAGCTTTAATATCAAACATGACATCACCTAAACAAGACCACGCTAAAGCAAGCAATAGGGGGCCGAACTATTATGATTAACGTCGATAGTACTGAGAATTTGGCAAGACAATCTACTTTTGCTTGTTATAACGTTAAAAGTAGATCAAAGATCCAATACTCGAGTAACCCGCTCGACGTAGCAATTAATGTCAATATTCATCTGGTATCCTGACTTACAGCGTCTAGACATATCCCTTCCCAAACACTTTCTTTCAAAAATACTTAGTGGTTAATATGTCGCTCTGTTTACAGTTGCGGGTACAGTTGTGGACTCTCACCACATTCCCAGCTTTATTTATCGCGATATTTTGCTTACCGCTTTCAATATAATTGAATATAACATTAGTAATTTACTGGCGCGATTATCGACAGCTAGACCAAAATAGCAAGGTTTATTTTTCGTACGGGTATAACGTAAAAATATAAACCAGAGCTAAATCAAGTTTTTACTGATATAGCATCAGGTATTTTAACACTAAAGGACTAGAGTCAGCTGAGCAATAAAACCGTTAAAGCATCAATTTAGGCCATGCGTTAGCATTATCATCAAATGAAATTTGCACGTGAATTAAGCCACCATAGGGTACATCAAGATTGGTCATGTGGTTAATACCTGGTAATGGCAAACCCAGCACTTTGGCTAAAATATATCGAATAACACCACCATGGCTGAATACTAAGATATTTGATGGCTGATTTTTTCCAGCACCGGTTTGCTGGAGTTGCTCTAATAAATCTTGCCAGAAATGATCAACACGCTGCGTAAAGTTTACCATCGTCTCACCATTAGGGGGTTGGCACTGCCAAGGATCTTGCCAAAAGTCACCTAAGGTTAAGGTTTTTTCTGCTGAGGATACTGCAATTTTTTGTCTTAACTGCCAAAGGTCTTGATAACGCTTGCCGTCCCAATCACCAAAATTCATCTCTTGTAGTGCAGGTGAAATTTGCAAGGTCAGTTGGTGCTTTTCGCAGTATTGCTCGGCAAAGGTTCGGCACCGCAGTAGTGGTGAACTATAACAAGATGAAATTTCAGGTAAGCTTTGCGTGGCACGGTTCAGCTGTTGCTCTCCTACAGCAGATAAGGCAATGTCAGTACGGCCACAGAGAATACCCGTTTGCACAAGTTCACCATGGCGTAATAAATAAATATTAAATACTGACACGCACTATATCCTCTTTTTATTCATCATATTGTACACAGTTTAACAAAAAAGCTTATATTATTAATATCATAAATATTTTATCTAAAAAGTGGTAATCTTTATCACTTAGCTTTTAGTGAGCTAAAAATACCTAGCGTTATATCAATCAACATCAAACAAGGCAACGTGACTGACAAGTAGCGAGTTGCAAGGAAAATATATGTCCTCTGTTCCAGTGCCTAAATGGCCAGAACGAATTATTTGTTTAACGGAAGAAACCACCGAAGCACTGTACTTGATCTGTCTCTTATACACATCTGACGCTGCCGACGAAGAGGATA
>OJAF01000070.1_pt1 | contig 12601 bp, 11 predicted proteins | sample 1589571 | NCBI WGS metagenome assembly OJAF01 (sample SAMN05416854, study PRJEB24817) | seawater metagenome | isolation source: Sea water | place: Canada:Atlantic | collected 2013-11 | reverse complement strand
TATTTATGGTGATGGCGAGTTGTATTCGAAGATCAAGCAACGCAATATGGCGAATGTTGTGATGCATGGCTTTGTTGACGATTACTTAGCAAACTTGCCGGAGAACTCAATTATGGTCAACCCATCGTTATTTGAAGGCATGCCTATGGCGGTTATTGAGGCGCTTTCAGCAGGAATCCCGGTTGCATTATCTGCCATTGCACCACATCAAGAAATTAAAAATAACCTTATTGAGGGTGTTGAGGTTTTTGATAATAATGCCGCATCTTTTATCCGAGCCATTAGTGCATTAATCAATACTCAGGGGCGAGTAGAATTTGATCAAAGCATAATGAAAAACAAGTTTAATCGCCATTTTTCAGATACTAGCATGGTTGATAAATATCTCACTGCGTATCAGGAACTATAAAGCATGCTATCTTCAAACATTTTGAGCGTTTAACGTGTTGCCTTACTTTATCGCTATATTGACTTCTATCAGCGTTTTTTTTGTTGGCTATCGATTTAAATTTAATGACTTCGCATTAATAGTCACAATGGTCATAGCGTCGTTGCCATTAATAATTTTAACCGGATTTAAGCACATAAAAGTAGGTACAGATACCGGTAGCTATATCTTCTATTTTAACAAAATAGTGTCTTTTAAGGATGCCCTAGACATCGCCAGCACTAATGGTGAAATTGGCTTTTGGTTACTCAATTCCATTGGCCATTTAATCACCGACGACTATTTTATTATATTTACCTTAAGCGCCATCATCATAGCTTGCTGTTATTTCTACGCTCTAGCTATATTCAATTATAAAACCTTATCTTTGGCAACATTGTTGCTGATTGGTCCATATTTTTTTCAATTAAACGGCACTCGACAAGCTATTGCGATTGCTATCTTCGCTGTTTCAGTGATTTTCATTATTAAAAAGCAGCCAATACGATACATTATTTCGATATTTGTTGGTTTTCTCTTTCATAAATCTATCATCATATGTTTGCCACTATATTTGATTTTTAGAAAGGATATTAAACCCAAAAAAGTCGCCGTCATTATTTTAGCCTTCATCATTGTTTTAGTGTTTTTCCAAACATTTATAAATTTTGCCGCCAGCATCGATGATAGATATTCTAGCTATGGAGATAGAACTGAATCACATGGCGGAGTGGTTGTATCTATGTTTAACATACTATTATTCGGCTGGTTTATTGTCTGTCGTAATACCAATCATGCAATATTAGGCACGAGAACATTTGATACTTTATTAACCTTGTATTTAATGGGTGTACTGATCAGCCTTTTATCCATTGTCCTCAAAGTCGATCCTTCAGGCTTTCTACGCATGAGTTTATACTTTATTCAAATGAATATTTTTTTATTACCTATGACTATTTGTAGTTTTAGAGACACCAACACCAGAATTATACTTATTATTGCAGGCTCGTTATTAATGACATTATATTTCTATATGACAACCTCGGCATTTAGCAATTTAACACCTTACCGATTTAACCCAATAATAGAGGCTGCACAATGAAAGTCAGTATCGGCATCCCATTTTATAACCCGGGGCAATATTTTCAGGCCGCAATCAGTTCAGTGTTACAGCAAACATTTCAAGATTTTGAATTAATTTTATTAGATGATGGCTCAACTGATGATTCATTAGCTATTGCACAGTCCTTTAATGATCAACGGATTAAAATTATCAGTGATGGCAAAAATAGAGGCCTACCCGCACGACTAAATGAATTGATTAACCTATCCTCAGGTGAGTTTATAGCCAGAATGGATGCTGATGACCTAATTAGCCGTAATAGAATTGCATTACAAGTTGAGTTTTTAACGGCTAACCCTCAGCTCAATTTGGTTTCAACCGGCATATGTTCTATCACCAACAATAATAAAGTGATCGGCTATCGAGAATCGCGGCAACAACATCAGCAGCTGACAACCTCTGCGACTATTTTTGGTCGTGCAGACATTGCGCATGCTACTATAATGGCAAGAAAAACTTGGTATCAACGCAATAATTACAATGAAAATGCTAAATTAATGGAAGATTACCAACTGTGGATTGATGCCTCCATTCGTAATGATTTAGCGGTAGGTTATATATCTACCCCATTATATTTTTACCGAGAAGAAAGTAGTGTCTCGTCACAAAAAGCCATTAATGCCTACCGTAATCAGTTTAAAATAATTTACGATAATTACTTTATGCACCTGAATATTAATGAAAAAATTCACTTCACAATGTTAAGTGCAATAAAGATTACTGCAGTGTATGTACTAAATTTACTTCGCAATGCTAGCCTACTGCTCAAACTAAGAAATAAAAATACCCAGCAAGATTCAAATAAATTGCGAGCATTGCAAAATGAACTTGATTTAATAAGGCTCAATTCGTGAAAAAAATAGTTTTTGTTACCGCTTCACCTGAAACTGTCAGTGCTTTTTTATTGCCTTATATCAATGCTTTGTCAGCTAAACATGATATTCATGTTGCGACAAACATGAGCAATCACGAGAATATTCGAGGGCTGTCGCCTGAGATTAAAATTCATCATGTTGCCATAGCAAGAGATCCTAAAATATGGTCGGATTTATGCGCATTGAAGACATTATTTTCATTATTTAAACAGCAGAATTTTGATGTTGTACATTCGTTTACACCAAAAGCAGGTTTGCTCAGCCAGTTAAGTGCATTTATGGCACGAAGTCCATTTCGTTTTCATACCTTCACTGGGCAAGTCTGGGCAACTAAATCTGGATTAAGTAGGACACTCCTAAAGAGCTTAGACAAAGTCACTGCCAGTCTCGCGACATATTGTTTAGTGGATAGTCCGTCACAGCAAAATTTTTTGATTCAAGAAAATTTACTTTCGCAAAATAATTCAAAGGTATTAGCACAAGGCTCAATATCGGGTGTTGATATTGAAAAGTTTACCTATTCTCCTATACAGCGACAACAATTACGCCAACTCCACAATGTCGATGACAACGACTTTATCTTTCTTTTTGTTGGACGTTTAAAGGTTGATAAAGGCATTCCAGAACTTATCGACGCTTTTAAGCAGCTTAAAACACAACAAAATATAAAATTATTTTTAATTGGCAGTGATGAAGACAACTTACAATCGCTTTTTACTGGCTGCGAAAACATCCATTACATTGGCTTTAAAACCAATGTAGCTGATTACTATGCGTTTGCTGACATGCTGTGTTTACCAAGTCATCGAGAAGGATTCGGTAATGTAATTATTGAAGCCGCTTCATGTAACTTACCAGCAATAGCCGCCAATATTTATGGCTTATCAGATGCTGTAGAAAATGGTTATTCTGGTTTATTACATATCGTAAAAGATATCTCTTCCATAAAACAATGCATGGAAAAAGTTATTGATAATAAAGCACAAACACAAGAAATGAGGGTCAACGCTCGCACTAGGGTCGAAAACACATTTGCTGAGGCCATACTCGTCAATGAGTTTATTTCATTCTATGATAATATGTTAAAATAACGTTGCACGTAAATTAGCATAGCCGGTTACCAACACATGACGAAGGTTTTCATTACCGATGATTAAACGACTACTTGATATTACTTTTGCCAGCATAGGCTTATTACTCCTATTGCCTGTCGTTTTGATTGTGGCCATATTAGTGCGTTTTAAACTGGGAGCTCCAATACTATTTAGCCAGCGCCGACCCGGACTACATGGCCATATATTCACTATGTATAAATTTCGTTCTATGAACGAGAAAAAAGATGAAAAAGGCGCATTATTACCAGACAATGTTCGACTAACACGCTTTGGTAAAATCCTTAGAAGCACTAGTCTTGATGAACTGCCAGGCTTGTGGTCTGTATTAAAAGGTGACATGAGTTTAGTTGGGCCAAGACCCTTATTAGTGGAATATTTACCACTATATTCTGCTGAACAAAATCGACGCCACAGTGTTAAACCAGGTATTACGGGCTGGGCACAAATCAACGGTAGAAATAATATCAGTTGGCAAGAAAAATTCGAATTCGATGTCTGGTATGTTGATAACCGTTCGTTTTGGTTAGACATTAAGATTATTATAGCGACAGTAAGAAAAGTATTTTTCCGTGCTGACATAAGTGCGGAAGGTGAAGTAACAATGTCAAAATTTCACGGTAATTCATGAGCAAAAATTCAACGCTAGTTATCATCGGTGCCGGTGGCCATGGCCGTGTCGTCGCTGACTGTGCAACAATAACAGAGCGCTACAAAGAAATTATCTTTCTCGATGACTGTTTTTCCGAGCGCAAACAGAACTTGCACTGGCCTATTGTTGGCATGGTTGAAGAATGGCCCCATTATAGTGAGCGTGCCGACTTTATTGTCGCCTTTGGCAACAATAAACTTAGGCAAGTTACATTAAAGGCGCTTAATAACGCAAATGTTAGTATTACTAATGTCATTCATCCCTCTGCCGTAATCAGTGCATCGGTTCAACTAGGACAAGGCATAGTAGTATTTGCTAATGCCGTTATTAATATTGGCTCTATCATCTCTGACGGCTGTATTATTAATACAGCTTCAACGATTGATCATGACTGTGTTCTTGCGCAGTGCTGCCATATCTCTCCAGGTGTTAATATCGCAGGTGGTGTAAAAATAGGGGCATTAACATGGCTTGGTATCGGCAGTTCAGTTGTTGAATACATTGAACTTGCTGAACGTACACAAACAGGAGCAGGTGCAGTTGTAACAAAACCTACTCTAGCGAATACCCTTTACCTCGGCATACCAGCAAAAGCTATAGGTATGCTAACTGTTGATAAATAAAGTAGGAACTACAGTGTTAAATACATCCTTTTCATCTTGGCCAAACTATTCTGAAGAAGAAATTTTCGCGGTAAGTGAAGTATTAAGATCTAATAAAGTCAATTACTGGACAGGCCAAGAAGGAAGAGTGTTTGAAAAGGAATTTGCTGCTTATACAGACAATAAATATGCTATTGCTTTAGCCAATGGCACATTAGCATTAGACTTAGCATTACATGCCCTTTCAATAGGCGATGGTGACGAAGTAATCGTCACTTCTAGAACCTTCATTGCCTCTATCAGCAGTATTGTCAATGCCGGTGCCACGCCCATTTTTGCCGATGTTGAACTGAATAGCCAAAATATCAGTGCACAAACGATTAAGGCCGTACTAAGTGACAAAACTAAAGCAATTATCTGCGTTCATTTAGCGGGTTGGCCATGTGAAATGGACGATATTATGGCGCTGGCGGAAGAGAAAAATCTTTATGTCATAGAAGATTGCGCTCAAGCACACGGCACTAAATACAAAGGTCGTTCCGTAGGCAGTATCGGCCATATGGGCGCTTGGTCATTTTGCCAAGATAAAATAATGACCACCGGTGGTGAAGGTGGCATGTTAACCACCAATAACGAAAGCTTATGGCGTAAAGCATGGGAGTTTAAAGATCATGGTAAATCATATGAGGCCGTTTATGAAAAAGAACACCCTCCTGGTTATCGTTGGCTACATGAAAGCTTTGGCACTAATTGGCGTTTGACAGAAATGCAGTCCGCTATTGGTCGTATTCAGCTTAAACGTATGGCCGATTGGACAAAATTACGTAATGAAAATGCGGAGAAGATTTTTCAGGTTTGTCGACAGTACGATTGGTTAGTTGTGCCGAACGTGCCTGATTATATCGTTCATGCCTATTACAAATGCTATGTATTTGTCGATATTGACAGACTTCCTGATAATGTTTCTCGCAATGATATTATCGATACTATCAATAAGTTGAATGTCCCCTGCTATTCAGGAAGCTGTTCAGAAGTTTATAAAGAAAAAGCTTTTGAAAAAAACAACTTAAGGCCCCAAAAAGCTCTAAAGAACGCTAAAGTATTAGGCGATACTAGCTTAATGTTTTTGGTTCACCCAACATTAACAAGCACAGAAATGAATACTATATGCCGAACGCTCAAGCAAGCATTTGATATGATTGATGACAGCAACAAAAGCTAGTGATAGCAAAATGGTTTAATGCGAATTGTTTGTTATTGAGTTACACATTAATTTTACAATTAAACAATTAAACAATGACAATGTAACAATATGTTGCAAGAATAGCAGTTAAAGATCGTTAATGCAGATCTGCATTAAAACGGCGTGTTGTAAGGTATATTTTGATGGTTAGACGAATTGATTTAATTCCAAGCTCAATTAAGTTGATATTGGCACTGGCTTACGATCTGCTAGCTCTGAGTATTGCATTTTACCTTGCATATATTATTCGATTGGGCGTTGATAGCATTGAAATTTCTTGGCATGAAAATTTAGCTTTCATCGCGGTTATCAGCTCTACATTAGCGCTGTTTTATGCCTTTGATGTCTACAATTCTGTGGTGCGATTTTTCAACGCGAAAGCTTTTCTCAAAATTCAGCTCTTATTGATCGTTGCCAGCATCATCTTCTATTTAACCAGTTTCTTTGCTGACGCTTTCGTACCTCGCTCCGTTCCTATGGTATTTTTAGTGCTTGCCAGTATTCAAATTGCGGGGGCCAGAGCCATAGTCAGTCTTATTTCTAAAAAACATTGGTTTGATGAACGTGAAGGCGTTGTTATTTATGGTGCAAGTAGTGCTGGTAGACAATTAGTACATGCTTTATCTCAAGGCAATAAATATCAGCCTTTAGCATTTTTAGATGAAAAGAAACGCTATGCCGGTCGCAGAGTGCTAGGGCTAAAAATTTACGCACCGCAACATATTGCTAAGCTAACGAAAAAGCATGGCCAGTTTAAAGTACTGATCGCTATACCAAAAGTAGACCCTATTCGCTTGAAGCAAATCGTCGCGCATATTGAGCCTCATGCACTTGAACTGTTAATAGTACCGGGCATGTCAGACATTGTTTCAGGAAAACGGACCATTGACGAATTAAGAGAAGTTTCGGTCGATGAATTACTTGGCCGCAAACCCGTTAAACCCATACCAGAATTACTCAGCGCAAACATTAGCGATAAAATTGTTATGGTTTCCGGTGCTGGTGGTTCAATTGGTAAAGAATTATGTCGACAAATCGTCTTAAACAAGCCAAAAGGACTGGTATTACTTGATGTTAGTGAGGCGCTACTTTATGAAATTCATCAAGAGTTAACAGAAGTATTAAAAGAGACCAATAACCCACTTCATGTTGAACCCCTGATTGGTAATGTGCAAAACGGCATGTTGATGACCCATATCTTGCGCAAACATAATGTACAAACGATTTATCATGCCGCAGCATACAAGCATGTACCTATGGTTGAAAATAATGTTATTGCGGGTGTTACTAATAATGTTTTGGGTACTTATGAAATTGCTCAAGCGGCCATTTATTGTGAAGTAGAAACTTTCGTACTCATTTCCACCGATAAAGCAGTAAGGCCGACCAATGTTATGGGCGCAACCAAGCGCTTAGCAGAGTTAGTATTACAGGGTTTTGCCAAAAAAGATCACCATACCCGCTTTGTCATGGTTCGCTTTGGTAATGTATTAGGGTCATCTGGCTCTGTTGTGCCACTATTTCGAAAACAAATTAAACGCGGTGGCCCCATCACCATTACTCATCCGGATATCATCCGTTACTTTATGACCATTCCTGAAGCAGCACAATTAGTGATCCAAGCGGGGGCTATGGGTACTGGCGGTGACGTGTTTGTGCTAGACATGGGCAACCCAGTAAAGATTATTGATTTAGCCTACAAGATGACACATTTAATGGGCTTAACCATTAAAGATGAGAAAAACCCAAATGGTGATATTACCATACAGTTCAGTGGCTTACGTCCAGGTGAAAAGTTATATGAAGAACTGCTAATTGACGACAATGCGAAAAAAACTCAACACCAACGCATTTTAACCGCCAATGAGCGTTCACTACATTATAGTGACGTTGCAAAAATCATCGATGAATTAAAAGATGCAATGCGTGATGAAGATGAAGCAAAAATTCGCCAGTTACTGATTGCTGCGCCACTGGATTATCAGCCGAGTGAAAACAATAATGCGCCAAAAGAACCGACTAATAAACTAACAAGCCATGTTGCCTGATCTAAGTTAATTTCCGTCGACCGAGCGCTTTGGCTTCATCAACATCAACCAAGCATTTGCATAATCGGGTAAATACTTATTCGCTTGATGATAATCTTGCCAACCGTAATAGCTATCAACTAACAAATCGAGTTGAAACAAATTATTGTCGAACGCACCACCTTGATCGGCAAGCACACCCAAGCGCGAAATTTTTTCATCGGCTTGCTCATAGCTCACCATAAACAGCTTACCTAAACCTAACTGTGCAACATTGCCGGCAAACGACACATGGGGCGAAATGGCAATCTTACTATCGAGCTTTTCTCCATAGCCCATAATGCTCGGCACTTCCGAAAAATACCAATACCGAGCTTGTTCACGCTTACCTATCGCGTAATCATAAGCAATGCCGTTATTGCGATGAACATTAAAATAACGTCGAACACCGTCCACTTCAACTACGCCAGTGCCTTGCAAAAGTACATCATGCAAAGCTTCTTCGGTCAGCCATATCAAAGGTTTGGCTAATTGCTTGTTAGCTAAAACGCCGGCAATAATCTCTTGGCGAGTATATCTATTACGCGTGATGGATAAGTCATTGTTCGCTTCTTCCAAAGTCAACCCTAATTCGTCATAAGGTAGCGCATACAGCGCTTGATCATAAACAGCGGTTTTAACAGCACTGGCCGTTAACAACTTAGTGTAATATTTCGTTAAGAATATCTTGTCACTTGGAATAGCCTTCAGCATGCGCGTTTTGGTCGCGTTGGTGCTTTTTTTCGCAATTTCATGGGCCGTTGCTAAGTCAGGAGTCCATTGATAAAAGTCAAAATTTGCCATTAAAAATTGTTTATCGTGCAGTCGACTATTGCGCTTTGCACGTACATCTTCTCGATAAGTTTGACAGATAAACTCAAGCGTTTTCTGTACCTTAGTTAACGTCACGCTCTCGTCAAATACCGTTCCAGCATGCACAGCAAACTTATCATCGGCATATTCAGTTAAATAACGCTGGGTTTTACCTGCTACGTCACACAATGCACTGGCTTTAAAGTCAGCCATTTTGCCTAAGCTAGGTGTTTCATCAATAGTAAAAAAGCCAGCGGGGGTTTGAGCAAAACCATTATAGCTAACAAGAATCGAAACCAAGAAAATGAATAAAAGGCGCATAGTAAATAAGTCTTAAAACTGAATATGACACCATGGTATGACAATCACAAAACCTGTGCTACTAGCATCTCCGTAAAAATGTCATTACTCGCTCTTTATATGGCCTAATAGATAATTTTTCTCGATAAACCTTGCTGCACATAAAAATATAGTGATAATCGGGCAAGGTTTTATTTATCGGGTAATACAGTGCAGTTATTAGCAATAGAATGTCTTGGCAAAGAGTTACGATTAGAAGGTTCAATGGCCGGATGGCAAGAGCTCTTCTGGGACGGCAAATGTGTTTCACAAATTAATGCCAATGCTGACAGCGAGTCATTCTTGCATCAGTTCAGCCTACAAAGTGAACAAGGCGAAGTACTCGTAGAGCTAAATGGTTCATTACAATGGCAACCGTTTACCTTGCAATTTCAACTCCTGATCAATGGCCAAGAGCTAGAAAATAATACCCTTGATGAAAAAGACATTGAGCAACGCCAAATAATTCACCATGAAAAACAGCCAATTAAGTTTAGCTTCATCGGTATGGCTGGCCTAGGCTTAAAATTATTTAAAAGCGCGAAAGTGATCAAAGTGTTATTTGCTGCCGGCAGTTTGGCAGCCTATAGCTGGTTGTTCTCTATTGAGTTTGCCATTGCACTTATTCTTTGCTTAGTTTTCCATGAATATGGTCATATTAAAGCGATGAAATATTTTGGTTTGAAAACTAAGGGCATCTACCTTATTCCCTTCGTTGGTGGCCTAGCGCTGAGCGATGACAAAATTAACACCCGTTGGCAAGACGTGGTTATTTCAATAATGGGGCCCTTCTTCGGTTTAATACTCTCTATCGCTTGTTTAATTGGTTATTGGCTTACCGATATTGAAATGTTGGCTGGTTTAGCGGTATTTAATGCCCTGCTCAACCTGTTTAACCTGTTACCTATTCTGCCTTTAGATGGTGGTCATGTACTTAAAAGCATCGCTTTTTCCATTAACTCTAAGGTAGGCATAGTTGCTTGTATGTTAGGTGCAGCATTAGGGATTTATATCAGTTATCACTTTGGTTTAGCACTATTAGGCTTTTTACTAGCCATTGGTAGCATTGAAATATTCTTTGAATATAAGCGCCGACACCTCAGCCAATTACTGCCACTTAATCGCTATGCGCAAATCGTATCAGCTGTATGGTATGTGGTTACCGTGGGTGGTTTAAGTGCCATTATTTGGCTTGTTGGCCAAACAGCTAATGATGCCTTATCGCTACCACTTAAAATACTCGGTAGCTAGACACATTCAACCGAAAAATATGCAAAAGCTAAGAGAACATAATTTAGAAAGGAAGATTAATGATTTCAAAAAAAGTCAGAGAATTATTTGTCTCATTAATGGAAGCAACGGATGACTCTGCGGTTTCTTATGATAATGAAACGGAACAATACAGTGGCTATTTCAATAGCGCCGTAGTCGATAAATACATTGAACTGGGCGCACTAGAACTCGTAGAAGGAAGTACTGGCACTACCATTATCCTACTTAACAATCGCGACGACTTTTTAAGTTCATTCGCCGCCGGCGTTCGTGAGGCTAAGAACGGCGCCGATCAATCTTACGCCGACTACAACGCAAATCCCTTTGCCTTTTCGGTTGGCTATGAGCATTTTCATCAGATAGCCAAGAAAAAACGCCAGTTAGTAGGTTATATTTGTCATGGCTTTGAAAATGATGAAACAGGATTAGTGCATTTGCAATGATGCTATAGCCCCGTAGCTAGTTAATCTCAATAAGTCGCTAAACAGCACTAAATTTATGTATTGAGTAGTACCATCGCGACCACTAAAATTTTATTTTCAACCCATTACTTCAATATTATCGTTTAACAACGTAAGTTACCTATCTTCAAGCAACTCAGTTAAACAAGTGACTTGCTCGGTTAATGTAGCAACTTGTTGCTCTAAGGCTGTAACTCGCTGGAGCAATTGGTCATTACTTTCTGAGCTGGCTACTGCTGTTTGAGTAACGCTAGCTTCAACAACGTAACTGTCGTCAAGATCTGAGAATAATTGCACATAGCGAGACTCACGTTTGCCGGGTTCACGTTCGAGCTTTTTGACCAGTGTTTGATTATTCAAATTTTGTAACTGATTTAAGGCCTTTTCAACTTCATTAACATCGGCAAAGTCAGCAAGACGATTACTGCGGGTTCTTAATTCACCCGGTGTTTGCGGCCCTCGTAGCAATAACAGGCAAATAATAGCTCGTTGTTGTGTAGTGAATTTTAAATCGCCAAACTCGGTATCACAAAAACGATGAATATATTTACTCACGCGGCCCGAAGCTTTGTGATCTATCATTAATAAATTCATTTTTACTAGTTCATCAACGCTATTTTGCACCTCACTTTCACTAAGTGACATCACAGGATCGCGGTTACTTTTTTGATTACAAGCTGTCGTTATACCGTTGATTGAAAGTGGGTATTGCTCTGGCGTAGTGGTTTCTTTTTCTAGCATTACACCAATAATGCGGCATTGCTCTGCGGATAATGTGATCATATTGAAGGCATCCTTATAAAATAGTGGCTTAACGCAAACTTGAGTCAGTTATAGCAAGCAATATAATGAATTACCATCTGAAAATGCTCTAAAAATTTATAAAAAAGCCATGATAACACTGCGTGTTAATCATGGCTTTTGAAAGATTTACATTAAGCGCAAACGCTACTCAATATTCTGAATTTGCTCACGCATTTGTTCGATTAATACTTTTAGCTCTACCGCTGAATTAGTGATATCAGCATTAATAGATTTAGAGCCTAAGGTATTGGCTTCGCGGTTAAATTCTTGCATCATAAAGTCTAAACGACGACCTTGTGCGCCGCCCTTTTTCAAAATGCTACGAGTTTCTTTGACGTGACTAAATAGACGGTCAATTTCTTCATCAACGTCCATTTTTTGCGCCAGCAGCACTAGTTCTTGCTCAACACGTGAAGATTCTAGCTCAATGTTAGCATCAGCAAATTTGTCGGTAATACGTTTACGTTGCCATTGAATTATTTCAGGCATGTGGCCTTTAACAATCTCGGCTTGTTCGATTATGCCGTCTAAACGCTGCTCGATAAGCGCCTTCATATTGGCACCTTCATCTGCGCGGGCAACGATAAAGTCTTCTAATGCTTGGTCAAAACCGGCAAGAATTTCAGCTTGAATTGCATTCATATCTGATTCTTCAGCTTCCATCACGCCTGGCCAGCGCATGATTTCTAGCGGATTAATTTGGCTATTCAAGGTTTGCTCATTGATCCAATTTGCATGTTTAAGCAAATTCTCTGCAAGCATGGTATTCATCGATAAATTGCTTTTTTCACCTGGGTTAGCATTAAAGCGTA
>OJAF01000062.1_pt1 | contig 13345 bp, 7 predicted proteins | sample 1589571 | NCBI WGS metagenome assembly OJAF01 (sample SAMN05416854, study PRJEB24817) | seawater metagenome | isolation source: Sea water | place: Canada:Atlantic | collected 2013-11 | reverse complement strand
CTCTTCGTCGGCAGCGTCAGATGTGTATAAGAGACAGACACAATAACTGGGCGCCATTTAGCGCTAAATCACGAGATGGCTGAGAAGTATGACCATCACCTATTAACATTCCAAACTCACCAAAAACGGTTGATACCGTTGTTGAAGCTTCATGTGAACAAGTAAAATAAATATTGTCCTGTTCACTCAAGTTTTTCTTATCGACCTGCTGAACAAGCTCGCCAAGAGGCGAAAATAAACAAGAAGTGATACTAATATTTGATTTAATCGAGGCGTTTTGATGATCGCGCGTCATATCTCGACGTAGTGTCAAGTTAAGTACGATGTAACAACCATGTTGTTTAGCTTGCAGTGCTACTTGTTGTAAAAATTCACTATCAGTTGCCAACGCTTGATGCCAGGCCTCGTTATGATCCGCATAACAAGGTTGTGTATTACAAAACTCTGGCAGTACAATAATCGCGGGTTTACACGCTGCTGTTTCATTGATCATTCTAAGGCAAGTTGCTAGGTTTTCTTGGCAATTAAAAGTTGTGGCAAATTGAGCAACGGCTACTCGCATGATTTATATATTCCAGATAGTTAGTAATAGATCACACGTTGTAATGTGAATGCATAACATGGTTTTTTGGAGATTATACCTTGTTAATTATATTTGTGGTCTTGTTCACTATCATAATTGCAAAAATATACAGTGTAATGCGCTGGGTACGACTTATGTTCACAATGTTGAGAAAGTAACTCGTTATCAAGTTTTATTGTTTGGCACTCTTTGGTTATACTAAATTTTAATATCTCTTTAATAGTTATTTCTATGTTAAAAGCTTTAAATTACTTTGTTTTTATCGTGCTATTAGGATGTTCTGCAGCTTCAACAGCAGAGCAAACACTAAAAGTTGGCGTGGGGAACTTTCCGCCTTTTTTTATTGAAGAAGGAGAAAGAGGTATATTTATTGAAATAATCGATGAAATATTTAAACAACTTCCGCAATACAAAGTTGAATATATATTTATGAGCAATCATCGAATATTGCATGAAATTAATTACGGCCAATCAATTGATGTTGCGTGTAATATTTTTCCTAGTTCAAAACTTAAAGCACATTTATCAGAGCCTATATTTCGCTATATAGATGTAGCTATTTCAAAGAAGTCTGCTCATTTAACAGTAGCGACCACGGCAGACTTAAAGGGCAAACATATTGCTGCATATCAAGGGGCAACGGAGATGTTAGGCGATGAATTTCAACAAATGGCTAATGATAACGCTAATTATTCTGAACACGCTCATCCTAATGAAACAACCTTGCTAATGCTGAGCGGAAAAAAGGATATTCGAGTCGGTGACCTCAACATTTTTTGGTATGATTTAGGCCATAAATATTATAGTAAGCAAAAAAATCTAACGTCTGACGAATTTAACATTCATTATTTATGGCCTAGCCTTTATTCACATATGGCTTTTAAAGATCCACAATTGAAAAACGTTGTAGATGATGTGATCAAAGCATTAAAGCTTAATGGTACGATTGAGAAAATCTATGCAAAATATAATATTTAGTCCGTTGTAAATAACCACTCAGCCATGAACATCGCTTACTAGGTAACGAGTGTTTGACGCTTTACTGGCACACACATATTAAATTACGACAATAATTGCTGTACGCCTATAGTGCTTAAAACAGATTAATCATCAGGGCTATTTAACCAGATATCGGCATTTATTGATGGTGGCTTCTTTTTACGCTTTTTCTTGCCTGTGCCTTCTGGCGCAGCCATTGGTTTTTCTGCCGCTAATAATGTCTCAATGGCATTATTGTCAACTTCAAAGCCTTCAACTTGCTCTCGATCTAGCCAGATTTTGTGCTTCTTTTCGATAACCTTAAAATGATGATAATCTTCATGATCGATAAGTGATAATGCTAAACCAACCTCGCCTGCTCGACCACTTCGGCCAATACGGTGCATGTAATCTGAGGGGCTTCTCGGTAAATCAAAATTGATCACTACGGGTAATTTTTCAATATCAAGACCACGAGCCGCAATATCGGTCGCTATCAATACTTCAATTTCACCATTTTTAAAGCCGTCAAGCACCCGACTACGAGCGCCTTGACCTTTATCACCATGAAATACTTCGGCGGTAATACCGCGCTTTAAAAGCTTTTCAGCTAGGTGATTGCAGCTATTTTTAGCATTAACGAATATCAGTGCTTGTCGCCATGAATGTTGTATGATCAAATGCGCTAATACTGCTGTTTTCTCGCCCTTATTGACGGTGAAAACCCGTTGTACCAAGGTACTGGCATCGCTACTTTGCAGTTGAATCTCAATAGCATTATTCAATAACTCTTCAGTTAGGGCTTTTACTTGTTCAGGAAAGGTTGCTGAAAATAATAAGGTTTGCTTGTTCTTTGGTAATAAAGCTAATAAAGCCGTTAGCTCTTCGGTAAAGCCTAAGCTCAACATTCGGTCAGCTTCATCGAGCACTAAGGTGTTAACTTTATCGAGTTTAATAGCATTGCTTGAAATGAGATCAAGTAATCGACCGGGTGTGGCCACTAAAATATCAGTGCCGCCGCGCAAAGCTAGCATTTGAGTGTTTGCCGATACACCGCCAAAAACTGCTACGGTTTTAATTTCGCCGTTAAAATGTGCCGCATAAGACTTAATACTATCGGCGACTTGCTTCGCTAACTCTCGGGTTGGCACCAATATCAAACCTGAAACATAGTTGCCTTTATTTTTGTTTACTGACTTTCCAGTGTCTTTTACTTGCGCTAGGTATTGCAGCATGGGTAGTGCAAAAGTTGCGGTTTTACCTGAGCCGGTATTTGCCCCGGCAATTAAGTCACGTCCTGCTAACACACTCGGAATAGCTTGCGCTTGAATAGGCGTTGGCTGTTGATATTCCAGCTCAACTAATCGAGCTAATAATGGTGTAATAAGGCCAAGCTCTGAAAAGCTGGCAGGTGTAGTAAGCGTAGTGGTATCAGACGTCATTAATATAAAGGGCTCAAAGCTAAAATAATTGCCGCTATTTTAGCGTATTTATGGCGCTATAAGTTAGTAAAAAACCGTTTTTATCAGAATAATACTTCGTCGCGTTAGTTTCGCTAAGCTAGCGCTGAGTTGGTACATTTCATGTAAGCTGTGGTTTAACTCGCGCATCAAGGTATGTCATTCGTTATTTCATCTGGCCTTTGATTAAATTAGCACTATTAGCAAAGCCGGCTAAGGTTGTAGCCATGGCAGCTAAAGAGCCAAATATGATGAAGAGTGACTCGCCAGAGGTGAGTGCAATTGCCGCTATCCCTAGAAAAATCATCAAGGTTAGCGGTAATTTATAGTTACGCCAAGGACCTTGATCGGCACTTTTAACAATCATATTTAATGTTGTTTGTGACTCAGCGTTAAGAACAAATTCAGCAAAACTCTGGTTAATTATTTTCAAATGGTCATTATCAACTTTGATTAAACCATTAATGGCCAAATGCTCGATAACGATATTACTCATAGGATTTAGTCTGTTGCCCTTTGCTAAATGATATAGGGCAAGCTTCTCTTCGTTCGAGCACAGCTCCCATTTAAAGCGAAATAAAGCTTCTGAGCACAAATGAATGTAATGCAATGTCGCCCAATGTGGCTTATCACTCGCTTCTACATCAGTGTTTTGTGCGACTTGATTTTTTAAATAACTAAGCTCGGGAAAGTATTCAAGCTCTTCATCTAATACACTTTTATTTACTGACAAGGTTAATTCCACTGGCACTTTAACGCTAAAATCTTTTAAACATTCTGACCAGCTTATATATTCAATGTTTTGATTTATGTCCACGTTAACCTCAGGCAATAGCGCTTTCATTTCGACTTTTTGCAGACTATTAAAGCCGACTACAACGGTAAAAGACGCGAGGAGTTGAGTATCTACTAAGGTCTTTAGATCGGTTATTAGTGTCAATAGCGCTAACCTTGAATTGCGATAATTTAAGCATGTTTCAATTTCACAGAGATAAATATTAAGCAACCCGTATTCTTTATCACGGGTAATGCTAATACATAAATTTTTCAACTGCTTGCGGTTAGCTTTTAACTCTTGTAAACATGGACTTAATGAGTATAGTTTGGGAAAGTATTTTAGTGTTTCATTATCATCAAAGTTGGCTCTATTAATAGAGATAAGCCAGTCGACATTTATCCCCTGTGTTTGTGGCCTATTCATATCTATTTCAAGTTTTGGACTAATAGTGGGCCTGCTGTTTGAGCTCTGACTGTTGGTCAGCTTTGCTGCTACTATACTCTGAATATATTTTAAAAAGTCTTCTTGGCAGTAAACTCTACCAATTAACACTTTGCGTTGGAAATACTCCCAAGCTACCACAAGTAGTGCAAATAGCAGGATATATTTAAAGATGATAAAACCACTAATCGCAACCACTTGACCCTTGGTACTTTCTGGTTTCATGCCGCCATCAACTTGTTGATAAAATAAATACATTTGCGCCCATCGCCAAAAATATCTGGTGCCTTCTAGGCTAGATAGACTTGGTAAATCGTCAGGAGTCACTTCACTGGAGTATCCTTCACAGCGTTCTAAATCCTCAATTTTTATCAACTTATCAGGTGTAACATTGTGTTGCGTTACCGTGTTTGGATACAACATTAGTGCTATCTTATTAAGTTCGGTCAGTTCAAGATTAGTTTGACTGCATTGATAATTGTGATAATAAGCATTTAAGCTTTTGATCGGTAATAACGCCGTAATATGAAAATAAATAATGTGGGTCATGCAAATCAGCAATAAGACTTGCCATAATCTTCTATTTTCTTTGATTTTATATTTAAGCGCGTGAAAAAATACGATTAAAACTTCCGATATCACAACCGCGTAAAACACGTGATATATACCTAGTTCACTATCGGTACATAATAGATAAACCTGATTCAATAAAAAAAACAGCATATAACCACAAGCGATATAAATACTGAACACTTTCGCCCACTTTTTAAGTTTTGATTTTTTGATTTTCTTCAATTCAGGATACGTATTCAATTTATCTAATAGCAATTTTAACCTTTGTAGAATAGGGTTATTATTTCGAATCGGTAGATTAAAATTATAGATAATGTAATTAACGCTAAATAAAAAACAAACAATGAAAAGCATGATAAGACTGAAGCAAATAACGATGTAAAGAAATTCATTGGTCATTAAAGTATCTAAGCTATCATCAGGGTAAAAAATCACGATTGACCACTTATCAAATGTACTGGCATTAATAAAAAAACGCCCTTCTTTACCATGATAAAAGCCTTTGATCGCCGCTAGGCTTACATCAAGACTATTGTCCAAGCCCGCCTTTATCCAATGTTCAACGTTAGAAGTCTCATGACTTGAGTAAAATATATTTTCAACCATCGAACGGTCTTCGTTACTATGAAAAAGTACATCGCCGTCATTTCGATTGATGATCATATAAGTAAAATCAAGTGTACTCGGCTTCGCTAGACTTAAGCTTTTAAACAATACATCTGCGCCTAAGACATAACTTTTCAGCTCATTAGTATCTGTGGTTGTACATTCATTGATATTGCACATCGGCATAGAGATTGTGGTGCCAAGCGTGCCATCTGCAACATTTAACAAACGTTGGATATGGACGTTTTTATAGCGAGATTTTTTATCGCTATCAGGTGAATCGTTATCTTTTTTAAATGCTATTGTGCTACCCTGCTGATCTCTGACCAATTGATAATAGGCACGATGAGAAAGGTTATCTGCTGTTGGAAGATTATTTATTTCACTGAATGAAATAGAAGGCATTGAGGTAATACCTTCGCTGTTGACAGTAAATATAGACAGCAGTCCATTAGGCAATACGGGCAGATCAGGAAATACCCGCGGATCAGGCAAATTAAGATGGCTTTGAAAGGGCTCTATACTTACTGCTAAGTTGTCTTTATAAAAACTTGCTGCTTTGGCCCCACCTTTAGCGTTTTTGTTAAGCTTGTGTAATATAATACTAAGCTCATCAATGTTGATATTTTGTTTTATTTCGTTATCTTCGTCTTTTAACGCAGCGCTTTGGTTGATTAATATTTTATCTATCCCTAACGCTTTATCGACTAAGTCGCTGGGTAATTTATAAGTCAGAGACTCATCCTTATCTCCAACATTATCCTGACATTTATCTTTTGTTTGGCATACATCTGGAAAATTTATATTTGCGTTTTTTAAGTTTGAGTAAACATTGTGATAAAAGCCTCGATATTTTTCTAGTGTGCTAAAAGCCGCGTCGATCTCTTTTGCTAATTTACTATCAATTGCCGTCAAATAATCAATAGCTTGTTGATCTTTATCCGATTGAAGAATGGCTTTTTGCATATTAGCCAAGAGCAAAGCGACTAAAACAATAAATAAAAAGTAACTGATTAACTGAATACTATACCTATGGGTTCGACTGACAACATGATTTTTAGGTAACATAAATAACCTTAAAATCACCCAACAAAATAACACACAGGCGATAGTGACAACTAACAGCGTTAAATCCCAGTAACCGGTACCATTAATGGCCAGCTTTTGTTTCGGCAGTAAACCAACCAAGTACAAATGCTGGTTATCAGCCAGCGCTCCTGCCTGATCAAAGATGCCAATATTGACTTTAAATGGAAACATAAACACACGAAAATCACCACTAGACAAGGTTAAATCGATATCGGTACTCATATTGGGTAACGCTTGATTTTGTTCATTATTTTTAGTTTTTTCTTTAGAGAAATCCCATCGTGATTGCGCTTTATTTTTTGCAATAGCTTCTTGAATTGACGCAATATCGACAATTGAAATGCGTTTGTCTTTACCGACACTTGATAACACTTTTTTGTCAGCATTAACCAGTAAGTACTGACTAAAGCCTTGGGTTGTGGCTGGCATAATGGATGTTAAAGATAACTCCGCATATTTAGGTCTGCTATCGTTAACCCCCGGATTGTCACTATTTGTTCCAGTATTAGAAGCTGCGACTATGTTGCTTTTTTTATCAGCTTTATCTGCGCCTGACTGAGTTGTATCAACAGTGACATTTTTACATAACACCAAGACTTTATCGTGGGCTAATTTATAGTCAAACTTTTTGCTTGAACATGTATCTTCATGCTTGCGATAACTTGGTAATATCGCTCGTATGGCGTTGAAGTTAGCATCTTTATTTTGCGAACTCTTTAGCTGATTTAATGAAATGTTAAGTTTATTAGAGGCTTCATACAATACACGATAGTAGTCTTGATTGAGTGCACTATCTTTGACTGTTGAAAATTTGTGATAAATAAATGCTAATACCATCAAACTAATAACAACGACAACATTACCGAGAGCTATTTTTTTTGGTTGATTAACTGCTTTATTACTTTCAGTGGTTGCTTTAGAAGACATCGACGCATCCTTGTGGTCTTTTTTTGCACCTGCTTAATAATCGTACAACAGGGTAAAAAGTCAAGTGATGCCGTTAAATGGGATTTCTGTGTAGACATTATGTCATAAGCGCTTAAGCAAATTTATGCGGTCTTTTATTGATCTGCTTATTGATGTAATTTGTCGATATCCAAGCCTAATGAAAGCAAAATCCAGTTAATTCCTAACTGGATTTTGTCAAGGTGATATAACGAAACATAACGTTAAGCATCGTCAACACGTGTTCTGTCTTATGCTATTTATTACATAGCAGAAATAAATATCTGGCAAATTTCCTCATGGCTTGCTTGTTTAGGGTTAGTTAAACCGCAAACATCTTTTAAAGCGTTATCCGCTAACATAGCGATATCGCTTGCCTTTGCACCGAGTATTGCTAACCCTGCGGGGATCCCAACTTTGCTTGCTAAGTCTTCAATCGCATTAATTGCAGCACTTGCGCCTTGCTCTGCTGACATGGCACTAACATCTACGCCCATACTATGGGCAATATCTTTTAAACGCTCTGCACATACTTGTGCGTTATAACGCTGAACATGGGGTAATAACACCGCGTTGCAAACGCCATGAGGCAAGTCATAAAAGCCGCCTAATTGATGAGCCATGGCATGCACATAACCTAAAGATGCATTATTAAATGCCATGCCGGCCATAAATTGGGCATAAGCCATTTGCTCCCGTGCAACAATATTTCCACCCTGCTTAACCGCAACCAGTAAGTTAGCTTGAATTAGCGCTATCGCTTTTAGTGCTAAGGCATCAGTAATAGGCGTGGCAGCCGTAGAAACATAAGCTTCAATGGCATGCGTTAGTGCGTCCATTCCTGTCGCCGCGGTTAATGATGCTGGCATACCCAACATTAGAGATGGATCGTTTACAGACAATACTGGTGTGGTGTGCTTATCAACAATGGCCATTTTTACATGACGTTTTTCATCAGTAATAATGGCAAACCGTGTCATTTCAGCAGCGGTGCCTGCCGTCGTATTAATGGCGATCAAAGGTAATTGAGGTTTTTTAGATTGATCAAGCCCTTCATAATCTGAAATTTCACCACCATTACTCGCTACTAATGCAATACCTTTGGCGCAATCATGTGGCGAACCACCGCCTAAAGAGACAACAAAATCACAATCATGTTTTTTCAGTAACGCTAAGCCATCATTAACATTACTGACGGTAGGGTTAGGCTGAACCTTATCAAATACGATACTGGTTATTTTCTCTTGCTCAAGTAAATCTGTGAAATTTTTGACTAGCCCTATTTCGTTTAAAACACTATCGCTAACAATTAATCCCTGCTTAAACCCTTGTGCTTTTATATAATTAATTGCCTCAGCTAAGCTACCAATACCCATAACGTTTAAAGACGGCATATAAAATGTTGAACTCATCATATTCTCCTTTAATTGCTTATATATTTTGTAGCATGATGAATAATTAAACAGTTTGATCTAAAACATAACCCGTTCATTAAGTGGTTATTTACGCAATTGAGTCTGTTGCACTTAACTTTTACAACAATTAACTAACGTTAAGGTTAAAAGCCCGATAAACTTGTGCATCGACGCTTTCTAACGTCGCAAAAAATTATTATTTTAATAGGAGCACTTAGTGCCAACATCTTTACCCACGTCAAACACAAATATCAGCGCACCCATCGCGAAAAAAATTCCCCATAAAATGGCAATACATCACCACCAACGAGTGGATGACTATTATTGGATGCGTGATGACCAACGTAGCGATGAAAAAGTATTGGCGCATTTAAATGATGAAAATAGCTATTCAGATGCCATGCTAGCTGAGCAAAAGCCTTTACAAGAATTGCTGTTTAACGAGCTAAAAGCGCGGATAGTAAAAGACGATAATACCGTGCCAGCAAAAGACGGAAAATATTGGTATCACAGCGAAATTAATGGCGAGCAAGAATTTTCAAATTATTACCGTTGTACAAGTTTTTCGGGTGAAAACAAGGCGCTATTGTTAGATGTTAATGAGCGAGCACAATATCATGAATTTTATGACTTAGGTGATATATCTATCAGCCCTAACGATGAAATAATGTCGATATCAGAAGATACCGACAGCCGCAGAATTTATACCATTAGCTTTAAAGATCTAAATAAGATAACTACCGTAAATTCTCCCGCATTACAAGACGCGTATTTAACCGATACCCTAGTTGAGACTGAAGGACAAGTTGTTTGGGCTAACGACAACCAAACCCTGTTTTATGTTAAAAAAGACTTAGACACCCTGTTAGGTACGCAAGTTTTTCGTCATAAATTAGGCACACCACAAGCTGACGATGTCCTAGTTTATCAAGCCGATGATCATAGATTTTACATGAGTTTAGATAAAAGCCGAGACGATTCACAAATCTATATTTGCTTACATGCCACTGAATCAACGCATTATTTAGCGTTAAGTGCTGATCAGCCTAATGGCGAATTTGTCGATCTGTTACCTTATCAAGAGCAACATGAATATCACGCCGATAAAATGGCCGACTATTTTTATATTGTGACTAATCATCACGCGAAAAACTTTAAGTTAATGAAAGTAGCCGTTGATCAAGTAGCTGATATCAATAACTGGCAAGAAATTATTGCCCACAGGCCTGATGTATTGCTTGAAGGTATTGAGTTATTTCAGCACTATATTGTTATCACTGAACGTGAACATGGACAAATTCGTTTTATTGTTCACAGCACGCATGGTGATAATGCCGGTCAGCAATATCCACTGTCTTTTGAAGACCCCTGCTATTTTGCGTGTCTTGATGATAATCCAGAGCCAAACAGTAAAATGGCACGGTTATATTACTCAAGCTTAACCACACCGGGCTCTTTGTATGAGTTTGACTTAGCCAGCGGTGAGCGAAAACTGCTTAAGCAACAAAAAGTGTTGGGTGATTTTAGCCCAGAAAATTATCAATCAGAGCGTTTCTTTATTAGCGCCCGTGATGGCGTAGAAGTGCCCGTATCACTAGTTTATCGCACAGACACCTTTAAAAAAGATGCTACTAATCCACTATTGCAGTACGGTTATGGTGCTTACGGCATTACCATAGATCCCAGTTTTTCGAGTGAAACCTTAAGCCTACTTGACCGAGGCTTTGTCTACGTTATTGCCCATGTCCGAGGCTGCGAAATGCTTGGGCGTCAGTGGTACGAAGCCGGTAAAATGAGCCATAAGCAAAATAGCTTTAATGACTTTATTGACGTAACGAAGGCGTTAGTTGCACGAGGTTATGGCGCGCAAGATAAAATATTTGCCTCAGGCGGAAGTGCCGGTGGTTTGTTAATGGGCGCAGTAGTTAATCAAGCACCAGAACTATATTTAGGTATTGGTGTCCATGTACCATTTTTAGACGTACTAACCACTATGCTTGATGAAACCATACCGCTAACCACCAATGAATATGATGAATGGGGCAATCCGAATAACGAACAAGCCTATCGAGATATATTAGCGTATTCGCCCTACGATAATATCAGTGCACAAAACTACCCCAATATACTTGTGACGACGGGTTTACACGATTCGCAAGTACAATACTTTGAACCCATGAAATGGGTAGCTAAAATGCGCGCATTGAAAACAGATGATAACTTATTGCTCTTTAAAACCGATATGGATGCGGGTCATGGTGGTGCATCGGGACGCTTTAAAAGCTTGAAAGATAAAGCCTTAGAAATGAGCTTTTTTATCTCGCTACTACCGAAATAATTTTGGGTTTAAGGTCGATAACAAGATAAATAGATCAAAGCCGATAGTAATGACTATCGGCTTTTTAAAATTAAGCAAGAAAGTGACGAATCAAGTCTTTAGCTCATATGCTGTTGTTGACGCTTTAATGCTTTGTTTTTACTAACGGTTTCCACCTGAGGTACGGCATAAAGCTTGAGGCCGCTAAACAAGCTTTTTAATTTTGCGGCTTCATAGTCTAGTTCAATTTTTTCAATAACCAATTGATGCTGTTCTGGAAATAGTGCTTCAACAGCTTGTGACACTAGCTCAAAGAGCTTTTTCAGGTTGATTTTGTGGATTTGCCCGGTTTTGTTAAAAATCCATTCGGTGATCGCCATAAAGTCATCAAATGGTTCGTCAGACAATATATGTGGCAGTGTATATTTAAAACGCCCAGAATTACCAATCATATCCCAATAGCGAGCAAAGCGATTTATCCGTTGCATGGTGGCAAAACTCACCCGGTCAGTGCTTAAAATATTAAACGGAGGCAATGGATTAAAACGTAGATCAAATTCTTCTGTATGCCTGATAATAGGACTGCCCTTCAAGCGTTTCAATATGCCCATTTGAATTTCATGTGGCCGACAATGATAGAGTTGGTTAAAACTGTCTTTGAAGGTATCAAAGGTCTCACCGGGTAAACCAAAAATAAGATCAGCATGAATATGGGCGTGGGTATTATCCCTTAACCACAACAGATTCTCTTTTGACTTAGCGTTGTTTTGCTTACGACTAATATTTGCTTGTACCTCGGTATTAAAAGTTTGTATGCCAATTTCAAATTGCAAACTGCCGGCAGGAAATTGTGCTAACAAGGCCTTTAGCTTTCTTGGTAAGTGATCAGGTACCACTTCAAAATGCAGATAAAGATCGTCAGTCATTTTATCTAAAAAAAACTGCATAATATGCATAGTGGTATTAATGTTTAAATTAAAGGTTCTATCGATAAACTTAAAGTTTCGCGCTCCACGTTGATAGAGTATTTCCATTTGTTCGAGAAATAAGGTTAATTCAAACGGTGTCGATGCTTTGTCTAACGACGATAAACAGAACTCACATTTAAACGGGCAACCGCGTGACGCTTCAACATAAAGCAAACGATTAGTTAAATCTTCATCGGTATAATACTGATACGGCAAGGCAATATCTTCTAACGCGACGGGTTTCGAGTTAAGCACTTTTTTATCGGGTGGCGTCGCACTGATAATATCTTTACACAGTTGATAAAAGCTTAAATCTGCCGGGCCGGTTAAAACATAATCAGCGTTAGCAACAATGGCTTGTTGCTCAGTTTCATAACTAACTTCTGGCCCGCCGAGCACGATTTTAATCTCGGGGGCAATTACTTTAAGTAAACTAACCACATCGGTCGTTTCAACAATGTTCCAAATATAAACACCAAAACCAACAATGTCGGGTTTCGCAGCAAGTATCTGCTCGACAATATCAATGGCACGAGTTTGGATAATAAACTCTTTAATTTCACAATATGGCTGTAATTCTTTTAAATTGGCATAAAGATAACGTAAACCAAAACTGGTGTGAAAGTAACGTGCGTTAAGTGTTGCGAGCACAATTTTAGGTGCTACTTTAGCTGCCAATTTAGTAGCGTCGTCACTCACAACCGACACTGGTTTGATAGCCTCGGCCGTCAACTCTTTAGCCAATAGGTTATGGGTAACGATTAATTCAGGGAAGTTTTGTTGCTCTGCCATAGCGGGGATTTTATTACCATTAATACTCATGGCGCCATTATACTGTGATTTTTGAGCTTATTCAGTAATCTTATTTACTATAAAAAAAACAGGGGCTAGAGCAAAATTTTTATAACAGAAAAATGATAATGAATGATCCGAGCAATCCTTATTCTTCATAATAGTAAGGATTCATGCCATAAATTAAGATAAAAGCGCACTGGACACTCAGTTGAAACGATAAAAACTGAGCATCAGGTCACTTATAAAGTTTGTTGTCTTACTGCAAGCAGCACTTCTTGTATTTCTTGCCGCTGCCACACGGACAAGGATCATTACGGCCAGTGGCTGCTAATGAACTCACAGGCACACCTGTCTCTTATACACATCTCCGAGCCCACGAGACGCTACGCTATCTCGT
>OJAF01000058.1_pt1 | contig 13832 bp, 9 predicted proteins | sample 1589571 | NCBI WGS metagenome assembly OJAF01 (sample SAMN05416854, study PRJEB24817) | seawater metagenome | isolation source: Sea water | place: Canada:Atlantic | collected 2013-11 | reverse complement strand
AAAAGCTTATGTTGCTGCAGGCGCTGATGGCATTTTTGCTGAAGCGGTAAAAACAGAAGAACATTATCGTACCTTCACTGAAGCTCTTGATGTACCGGTATTGGCTAACATTACTGAGTTTGGTCAAACAGAGCTGTGGAATAAAGAACAGTTAGGTGAGTGGGGTTGCGCGATGGTGCTTTACCCGTTATCAGCATTTCGAGCCATGAATAAAGCCGCAGAATCGGTTTATAAAACCTTGCTTGAGGATGGCGACCAAAAAGCGGAAATAGATAACATGCAAACACGCATGGATTTATACGACTACCTTGGTTACCACGATTATGAACAAAAACTCGATGTTTTGTTTTCTGAAGGCAAAAACAAGTAGTTTATAAAAGCTAGGTTTAGAAAAATAAGATTATAAAAAGTATATTCATAAAAAATAAACTCATAGAAAATAAATTTTAATCTTTAATGGCTTATTTCAGCGGTTAAAGAACAAGAGGAGAGGATCATGACAGAGAAAAAATTATCAGGTGCAGGTTTACGTGGTCAAAGTGCTGGCGAAACAGCGTTATGTACCGTGGGTAAATCAGGCTCAGGTTTAACGTATTGTGGTTACGATATTGCTGATTTAGCTGACAACGCAACATTTGAAGAAGTAGCGTACTTACTTTTCAATGGCGAATTGCCTAATGAAAAAGAGTTAGCGGCCTATAAAACACAATTATTTGCCATGCGCGATTTGCCACAAGCGTTAAAAGAAGTGCTTAAGCTTATTCCAAAAGAAACTCATCCAATGGATGTAATGCGCACCGGTTGTTCGTTTTTAGGTAACTTAGAGCCTGAAAATGATTTTAGCGAGCAACATCAAGCTGCTAACCGTTTGTTATCAGCATTCCCTGCGATCATGTGTTATTGGTATAAATTCTCTCATGACGGTGTCGAAATTGACTGTACCTCTGATGAAGCATCACTAGGCGGACATTTTTTACGTTTGTTAAATGGCGAAAGCCCGTCAGCCCAGCATGAACGTGTTATGGATGTATCATTAATCTTGTATGCTGAGCATGAATTTAACGCTTCTACATTTACTGCCCGTGTTTGTGCCTCAACCTTGTCTGATATGTTCTCATGTGTAACGGGTGCTATCGGTACCTTACGTGGACCACTCCATGGCGGCGCTAATGAAGCAGCAATGGACATGATTGAAACTTTTACATCTCCTGCTGATGCCAAAGAAAAAATGGCCGGTATGCTTGAGCGTAAAGAAAAAATTATGGGCTTTGGTCATGCGGTTTACAGTACATCAGATCCACGTAACGTTATTATCAAAGCGTGGTCTGAAAAGCTAGCAGCAGAAAATGGCAATACCTCGTTGTACGATATCTCTGTCGCTTGTGAAGAGTTTATGTGGGACAGCAAAAAATTATTTTGTAATGCGGATTTCTTCCATGCCTCAACATATAACTATATGGGCATTCCAACGAAATTATTTACCCCTATCTTTGTCTGTTCACGTTTAACGGGGTGGGCTGCTCATGTCATGGAGCAACGTTCAAATAACCGTATTATTCGTCCTTCTGCTGATTATATCGGTGCTGAACCGCGTACTGTTCAACCTATATCTGATAGGTAGGTAAGACTTGCTCTTTGCTTCTACTTCAGCGTCAGAAAATCATCACATATACATATATGTTCAGATTTTCTTCCTTGAATTAGAAGCAAATTTCGTCGTCTAGTATCTACATTAGACAATTAGAAAATCTAATTTAGATGTAAGGCGGATTCATTTTTTGATATTCGCCTTTACCATATAACAAACATTGTGGAATAAATTATGAATTACGATTATCGCAAACCCTTACCCGGTTACAAACACAATGGTCTCACCATCGACTTCTTTGATACCAGAGAAGCGATTGATGCTATAAAACCTGGTGCCTATAAAACGTTACCTTACACCTCTCGTGTATTGGCTGAACAATTAGTCCGCAGATGCGACCCTGCAAACTTAACTGACTCGCTTAAGCAAATTATCGACAGCAAGCAAGACTTAGATTTTCCGTGGTATCCAGCGCGAGTTGTGTGTCATGATATTTTAGGTCAAACCGCTTTAGTTGATTTAGCCGGTCTGCGAGATGCTATTGCCGAGCAAGGTGGCGATCCTTCAAAAGTAAACCCAGTGGTGCCTACGCAATTAATTGTCGATCATTCTCTTGCGGTTGAAGCGGCGGGTTTTGATAGCGAAGCATTTGACAAAAACCGTGCCATTGAAGACCGCCGTAACGAGCAGCGTTTTCATTTTATTGAGTGGACTAAAACCGCTTTCAAAAATGTTGATGTTATTCCGGCCGGTAACGGCATTATGCATCAAATCAATTTAGAGAAAATGTCACCAGTTATTCAAGCGCGTGATGGTGTAGCTTTCCCAGACACTTGTGTTGGCACCGACAGCCACACGCCACACATTGATGCCTTAGGTGTTATTGCCATTGGTGTTGGTGGTTTAGAAGCTGAAACTGTGATGTTGGGGCGCCCATCTATGATGCGCTTACCTGATATTATTGGTGTCAAGCTAACCGGTAAACGCCAATCGGGTATTACCGCCACTGATTTAGTGTTGGCTATTACTGAATTCTTACGTAACCAAAAAGTTGTTTCTAGTTACTTGGAATTTTTTGGCGAAGGTACGAAAAGCTTGACCATTGGTGACCGAGCGACTATTTCGAACATGACACCAGAGTATGGTGCATCAGCAGGTATGTTCTATATCGATGAGCAAACGATTGATTATTTAAAGCTTACCGGTCGTGAACCCGAGCAAGTTGCACTGGTTGAAACTTATGCCAAACATACCGGACTTTGGGCTGATGACTTAGTTGAAGCACAATACCCTCGTGTTATCGAATTTGATTTATCGAGCGTAGGTCGCAATCTAGCCGGTCCCTCTAACCCACATCGACGTTTAGCGACAGCTGATTTAGCCGCGAAAGATATTGCTAAAGACTTAGCTGCTTGTAAAGCACAAGAAGCAGAAGGACACATGCCTGATGGTGCGGTGATTATTGCGGCTATCACTTCTTGTACCAATACCTCTAATCCGCGTAACGTAGTTGCTGCTGGTTTAATCGCGAAAAAAGCCAATGAACTTGGCCTAGTACGCAAGCCTTGGGTTAAATCGTCATTTGCCCCCGGTTCAAAAGTGGCCAAGCTTTATTTAGAAGAAGCAGGTTTACTCTCTGAAATGGAAAAATTAGGTTTTGGTATCGTAGGCTACGCCTGTACAACGTGTAATGGTATGTCTGGTGCGTTAGATCCTAAAATTCAACAAGAAATTATCGACCGTGATTTATACTCAACGGCGGTATTATCGGGTAACCGTAACTTCGATGGCCGTATTCATCCTTTTGCTAAACAAGCGTTTTTAGCGTCACCACCATTAGTGGTTGCTTATGCCATTGCTGGTACTATTCGCTTTGATATTGAAAAAGATATCTTAGGGCAAGATCAAAACGGTCATGACATTACCTTGAAAGATATTTGGCCAAGTGATGAAGAAATTGATCGGATTGTTGCCACTTGCGTTAAGCCTGAGCAATTTAAAAAAATCTACACACCCATGTTTGATTTAGGTGCTTTTGAGCCAGCAGAAAGTCCGTTATATGCGTGGGATGAAACCAGCACTTATATTCGTCGCCCGCCTTATTGGGAAGGGGCACTAGCAGGTGAACGCACCATGAAAGGCATGCGTCCATTGGCGGTGTTAGGTGATAACATTACTACCGATCATTTATCACCTTCAAATGCCATTCAACTTAACAGTGCTGCCGGCGCATATTTACATAAAATGGGCTTACCAGAAGCTGATTTTAACTCTTACGCAACACATCGCGGTGATCACTTAACAGCGCAACGCGCAACTTTTGCTAACCCGAAATTGTTTAACGAAATGTGTCGCGACGAAAACGGCGAAGTTAAACAAGGTTCACTCGCACGTATAGAGCCTGAAGGCACTGAATCACGCATGTGGGAAGCGATTGAAACCTATATGGAACGTAAACAGCCACTGATTATTATTGCGGGAGCAGATTACGGTCAAGGTTCATCGCGAGATTGGGCGGCTAAAGGTGTTCGTTTAGCAGGTGTGGAAGTTATTGTCTCAGAAGGCTTTGAGCGAATTCATCGCACTAACTTAGTAGGTATGGGCGTTCTACCGTTAGAGTTTATTAACGGTGAAACTCGTCATACTTATCGCATTGACGGTACTGAAACTTTTGATGTCGAAGGTACAACTGCACCCGGCGCCGCCATGTCGGTTCTGATGACGCGTCGTAATGGTGAAATCGTGACTATTGCCGTTAAGTGTCGATTAGATACCGCGGAAGAAGTTTCTGTTTACGCCGCTGGTGGGGTATTACAGAAGTTTGCCAACGACTTCTTGGAGTCTAATTCATAGTTGCTCCTTAGCGTTTTATCTACGTTGGAAGTGCTCACCTAGTAAACTAGGCTCCGCGCTTCCGCCTTGTTAAAACACTAACGTTCTACTTATGAAAATCAACTCAGAGTTTATGTCTATAAAGTAAATGCAGTTAAATAATCAGTTTTGCTGCTCTTTAAATCAAGGATGATTTACCTCAACTGGCCATGGTAGGCTTTAATGCTGTTAATTCAGCTAACTAATTTAAGGAGTGAATGATGTCTCAGCTTTCTCAAGCACATTTACCGCAAGTAAAGATCCCGGCAACTTATATGCGTGGTGGCACATCAAAAGGGGTTTTTTTTAATTTAACTGATCTGCCAGCGCGTTGTCAGGTAGCAGGCGTTGCTCGCGACAATATGCTACTTCGTGTTATAGGTAGCCCAGATCCTTACGGTAAACAAACTGATGGTATGGGCGGTGCAACCTCAAGTACCAGTAAAGCGGTTATTTTGGCTAAAAGTGAGGTGGCTGATCACGATGTAGATTATTTATTTGGTCAAGTCGCTATCGATAGAGCTTTTGTTGATTGGTCGGGTAACTGCGGAAATTTAACCGCCGCGGTTGGCTCTTTTGCCATTAATTCAGGTTTAGTTGACCCGTCACGTATTCCTGAAAATGGTATTTGTACAGTGCGTATTTGGCAAAAAAATATTGCTAAAACTATCATTGCTCATGTACCTATCACCAGCGGCGAAGTACAAGAAACTGGCGATTTTGAACTCGATGGCGTCACCTTTCCTGCGGCAGAAGTGCCGGTCGAGTTTATTGCGCCAGTTGATCCATCTGAAGCAATGTTTCCCACTGGAAATATCGTTGATGAATTGTCGGTGCCTTCGGTTGGCACATTTAAAGTGACTATGATCACCGCCGGTATTCCCACTATTTTTCTTAACGCTGAAGAGCTTGGTTACACAGGTACTGAATTACAAGAAGCCATAAATAATGATGAAGTGGCACTGGCACGTTTTGAAACTATACGCGCTTACGGCGCGGTTAAAATGGGCTTGATCAGTGATATTTCAGAAGCCGCTGCGCGTCAGCATACTCCGAAAGTTGCGTTCGTCAGCGTCGCTAAAGATTATGTTACCTCGAGCAATAAAACGGTGTCATCGGCCGAGATAGATTTACATGTTAGAGCATTATCTATGGGTAAATTGCACCACGCGATGATGGGCACCGCTGCCGTAGCTATTGGCGCGGCGGCGGCGATACCAGGAACGTTAGTTAATTTAGCCGCTGGTGGCGGTGAACGTGATGCTGTGGTATTTGGTCATCCATCTGGCACGTTAAAAGTCGGCGCACAGGCTTCTAAAACTGATGATGCTTGGAACGTTAATAAAGCCATTATGAGCCGTAGCGCACGCGTATTGATGGAAGGTTGGGTACGCATACCTGAAGATTCTTTTTAGTTAGTATTTGGCGATATATTTATTATTAAAAAACTTGAATTAACTACGGTTGGATTATTTCTAACCGTGTTTTTTTTGTTGTTGGTAATTAAATGATATATTTGGCGTCGATTAATTTTTATATAATCAAGCGCAAATGAGGATATTTATGAGTAAGGTAATCATCATTTTGTTGATGACTTTGGCGTTTAATGTTCATGCAAGTGTGTTAACTATTCCAGATAATATTATTGTTTTAAGCGTAAATGGTGAAGAGCAAGTCAATAGTTTTTTCGCCAAAGAAACCCAGTTAACACTGGAGCAAGGTGAGCATGTTTTAGTACTTAAATATCAAGATTTTTTTGAGGGCTGGGATGACCATACTAAAGTCACGTCTAAACCGTTTATTGCACTATTCACCTTATCTAAAACACAGTTGCAAAACTCAACATTAATAATGAAAACATTAGTCTTAGAGGAGTTGGCGCAAGCAAAACGTTTTGCAAAAAATCCTCATGTTGTAATATCTACAGCACAAGGTAAGGAGATAAAGGTATTTAATCAATCATTGATAGCCTTTAATGCTCAGTTGAGATTTTCTCAGTTAACAAATTCAAATTCAAATTCAAATTCAAATCCAAATTCAAATGACGAAGGCGAAAAAATGGCCGGTGTTGCCACTGTTGAGAATATAAAGCTAGTCAATGCAGATATTTGCACTAGCAATCAAGGTCATATTTCTGAACTAAGCCGCCTCGCAAGATTAAAATGTTTATGGCACGCTAGCAGTCAAATGGAGCAAGAAGCTTTTGTTTATTTTATTCTATCAGATCAGCAACAGCGCCTAAATCAGACAAACATCGAAAAATAAGTAACGTCAGTGAATAATAGAGCTAGCAATAGAGTGTCGGGAATTTATAAAACGGTCAGAGCCAATGCTATTCTGTTTTAGGCATGAAAAAGTAAGACAAGCGTTATCATGAAGATAATAGTAAGCTATTTGTTAATTAAACATCGATAAATGTGTACGCAAGGTTAATTTTGCCATTAAAGCGCATTAAATTGTCAGATAATTGCCAATTGCAGTTGATAGCGCTTTAATTTCATCAGCTATCAGGGTATGTTATGCGTTTTTATTTTAGGTACTATCATTAATGACTAAAAATACCTTTTATCGTGACTTATATATTCAAGTTGAAGCACTGATCAGTGATGAAGCTGATGTTATTGCTAATATGGCTAACGTAAGTGCGTTGTTGTTTGAAAAATTAACTGAGGTTAATTGGGTAGGTTTTTACCGTATGGTAAATGATGAGTTAGTACTGGGTCCGTTTCAAGGTAAGGTAGCTTGTATCCGCATTCCTTTAGGACGTGGTGTTTGTGGCACAGCGGCAAGTGAAAACAAAGTACAACGCGTAGCGGATGTACATGAATTTGATGGTCACATTGCTTGTGATGCTAGCACTAATTCAGAAATAGTATTACCTTTAACCTTAAATCAGAAGGTAATTGCGGTGCTTGATATCGATAGCATAGCGTTTAATCGTTTTGATTCTGATGACCAAGCAGGATTAGAAAAAATAATTAGTCTATTTGAAAATGTCATGATCAAGCATGGCGTGATAAACTAATGAAAGAATTTATTGTTATTCATGACTATTTAGTATCAGAAGCCGTTGTCGGTGATTGGGATGGTCAGGAAGAAGAAGTTGCTGAACGTATTAATGAAATTTATCATACTATTTACGACTTAGCAGAAGAAGATATTGCGCCAGAGGTTTTAGAGCATTTGCTGTCTTTGGTGTGGGATACGTGGATAGGGCAAGAAGCCTTAACTGAAATTGAAAGTGATGATATTTATGATTGGTGCCGACATTTGTTGGAAAATCGCGAACAATATCTAGCAGAGCAGAATTAAAATTTTTAAAAGTTGTATTTATGGAAAATAAAACAGAAAGTGAAGTTAAAGTGGTAGCAGAGACAGCAGTTGAAACAACGTCAAACGTTGAAGCTGAAGTTAAGCGCATCAGCACAAAAGAAATTATCGCCTACTTGGCGGAAAAATTTCCAACGTGCTTTTCTATTGAGGGCCATGCAAAGCCACTAAAGATTGGTATTTTCCAAGATTTAGCTGAAAAATTAGCGGGTGATGAAACGGTAAGCAAAACTCGTTTACGCCAAGCACTTAGACATTATACTAGCAGCTGGCGCTACCTCAAAGCGATTAAAGTGGGTAGTTTTCGCGTCGATATCGATGGTAATGACTCTGCTGAAATTGATCAGGAACAAGCTGATTATGCGAATAAGACCTTAAAAGAAAGCCAAGAAAAATTTGGTAACAAAAACGCTAAAGACAAAGTGGCTAAAAAACCTTATAAAGGTAATACCAATAAGGGAACTAAGTCTGTTAATAAAGACTCTACAGATAATAGTCGCAAAGAAAAATTCAATTCGGTTAAATCAAGTAAACGTGCACCAGCAAAAGCTGCTGTTAAACTTAAGCCAGTTGAAACAAGTAATGTTGTTGTTGGCAAAAATATCAAAGTGCAGTTAGGACAATCGTCAATGGATGCTGTTATCACTGAAGTTTCCGGTAAAGATGTTAGCGTTCAATTAAACTCTGGTATGGTTGTTAAAACACAAGTTAAAAATATTTTTACAGAATAAATTTGGAGTATGTGTATGCATAAATTTTGTCGTATAGCTTTAGCGGTATCCTTGTCACTTGCCAGTATCTCGATATTAGCCGAGAACAAAGAAGACAATAAAGAATTGCCCATATTGGCACCTGAAAGCCAACATGCTACTTCTACAAAGCGAATTACGGCGCAATTTACGCGTGCACATTACAAAAAAATAAATATTGATGATCTGCTTTCTGAGCAAATATTTGACCGTTACATTAAGCAATTAGACTATGCACGTAATGTCTTTCTTGCCTCAGATGTTGAAGGTTTTTCGCAGTATCGTGATAAATTCGACACATACATTGCTCGTGGTAAACTCGATATTGCTTATCAAATTTATAACCTAAATTTACAACGTCGATTAGAACGCTATCAATATGCCTTAAGTTTGTTAGAAAACGAAAAAGCGTTTGATTTTGAATTAGATGAATCTTACAACTTTGATCGTGAAGAAGCACAAAGACCTACCTCTGTTGCTGAGTTAAACGAATTATGGCGCAAGAAAGTTAAATACGATGCGCTTAATTTAACCTTAGCCGGTAAAGAATGGCCGAAAATTCAAGAAGTTCTCGGCAAACGTTACCGCTACGCTATTAAACGCTTGAAACAAAGTGAAAGCGAAGATGTTTTCCAAATAGTGATGAATAGCTTCGCTAGGGTTGTTGAGCCGCATACGTCATATTTATCACCACGTAATGCAGAACGTTTTCAAATGGAAATGAACCTATCGTTAGAAGGTATAGGTGCGGTTTTACGTGCAGAAGAAGATTACACGGTTATTCAAAGCGTCGTTTCTGGTGGTCCTGCGGATAAGTCGAATGAATTGAAGCCTAAAGATCGTATTGTTGGCGTATCGCAAGATGATAAAGATTTTGTCGATGTCATCGGCTGGCGTTTAGATGACGTTGTTGAACTGATTAAAGGCCCGAAAGGGAGTAAGGTTAGGTTACAAGTTTTAGGTGCTGAATCTGAAGATGATAGCAGCATTAAGGTCGTCTCTATTGTTAGAGATACCATTAAACTTGAAGATCGTGCGGCAAAATCAGAAGTATACTTTGAGAAAGAAGGTGATGAAAACACTAAAAAGTTGGGTGTGATCACCATTCCAAGTTTTTATAATAATCTTTCTCGTGATGTCAAGCTTGAAATTGCTAAACTTAAAGACGAAAACGTTGCCGGTATCATTGTTGATTTACGCGGTAATGGTGGCGGTTCATTAACAGAAGCTACTTTACTTACCGGTCTATTTATAGATAAAGGTCCGGTTGTACAAGTACGTGACGGAGCCAATCGAGTACAAGTTAACAGTGATAAAGATGGTGTCAGCTTTTATGATGGACCATTAACCGTGATGGTTGATCGTTATAGTGCCTCAGCTTCCGAAATATTTTCCGCAGCAATTCAAGATTATGGTCGCGGTATTATTGTTGGCGAACATACTTTTGGTAAAGGTACGGTTCAACAACATCGAGGTTTAGGCCGTGTATACGATCTATACGAGAACCCATTTGGTAGTATTCAATTTACCATCGCTAAATTTTATCGAATTAATGGTGGCAGTACACAACATCGTGGCGTGTTACCTGATATTGAATTTCCTTCAGCGATAGATCCTGCTGACTGGGGCGAAAGTAAAGAAGAGAATGCTTTACCTTGGGACCAAATTCCTAAAGCGCGATACAATAAACTCAACGATATTAGCCATGATTTATCTTATTTAAGCTCATTGCATCGTTCACGTGTTTTGGAAAACAGAGAGTTTAATTATCTGCTATCTGATATTGAAGAATATAAAGCTGAAAAAGACGACAAAACTATTTCGCTAAATCTAGCCAAACGCAAAGAGAAACGAGAAGAGCGTAAAGCCAAGCAGCTAACACGAGCTAATGAGCGTCTTGTGCTTATGGGCAAAGAAAAAGTGACTGATTTAGATGATTTACCAGAAGATTTAGAAGAGCTAGATCCATTTTTAGACGAAACGGCAAAAATCACCTTTGATCTAGTTTCTTTAGGTAAAGTCGCAAAAAAATAGACATTTTTTTAACCTATTAAAAAACCACCTTAGGGTGGTTTTTTACTATTTAAAGTTGGTAACTGATTTTTACCTGTATTATTTGCATAATTATTCTTCAATTCCTTATAAACAAAGGGCTAGTTAGCAGAAAATTCGCAAAAATAACTTGCACTATCAGTGAACAGTCGGCATGTTAGCTAACACAAATAATTTAATCACTATAATAACTAAGATAATAAGGTGTAAATTTATCTATGTCTGATCCTCAATCTTTGCGACAACCCTCCATGTTGGACTCTTTAATTCCAATTATTGTCCTTATTGGTTTATTAGTTACTGCTGTTACCTTCTTTGGCGATAGTTCATCATCTGGACCTAACCAAATTGCTTTGCTTCTTGCTACGGGCGTAGCTGCGGTGATAGGGCTTAAAAACGGTTACACTTGGCACTCCATGGAAAAAGCCATTATTCATGGTATATCGATTTCTCTTGGTGCGGTACTAATTTTGTTAGCCGTAGGCTCACTTATTGGTACTTGGTTATTATCGGGTACGGTTCCGACCATGGTTTATTACGGTTTGAAAATTATTGATCCGAGTTGGTTTTATGCTGCTACTTGTCTTGTCTGTGGTATTGTCGCTATGAGTATTGGTAGCTCTTGGACAACTGCCGCCACGGTGGGTGTTGCATTTATTGGTATCGCTGGAGGTTTTGATCTCTCAACATCTGTGACTGCTGGTGCGGTAATATCAGGTGCGTATTTTGGCGATAAACTCTCGCCACTTTCTGAAACAACGAATTTAGCTCCTGCAGTTGCGGGCAGCGAATTATTCGAACATATCCGTTATATGCTATGGACCACAATACCTTCGATTACTATTGCACTAATTTTGTTCCTCATTATTGGCTTTAATCACTCTTCAACTGACATGGGCAATACTGATAGTATCGTGTCGTTAACGAGTACATTAGAAAATACTTACAACATCTCGGCACTAAACTTAATACCATTATTGATTTTATTAGTCTTAGCTTATAAAAAAATGCCGGCTTTTCCCGCGGTCGCTATTGGCGCTGTTATTGGTGCTATTTGGGCACTAATTTTTCAGCAAGATTTAATCTTGGCGATGGCCGAAGAGGGAGTTGAGTCAACTAAAGCCATTATTATGGTGGTGTGGACAGCTTTCTTTGACGGTGTTGTTGTTGAAACGGGTAATAGTGAAATAGATCAACTCCTTAGTCGTGGTGGCATGTCAGGTATGTTAAATACTATCTGGCTTGTGGTTACCGCATTAAGTTTTGGAGCAATTTTAGAACATTTAGGCATGTTGAAAAAATTTGTTGAATCAATTTTAGCTACTGCCAAGTCTACCGGTAGTTTAATTGCTAGCACGGTCGCGACTTGTATTGGTACTAACTTGATTACTGCCGATCAATATATGGCGATAGTCATGCCAGGAAGGATGTACAAAGATGAATATAAAAAAAGAGGGCTGCACCCAGTATTATTGAGTCGAACATTAGAAGACTCGGGTACCATTACTTCGCCGCTTATTCCTTGGAATACTTGCGGTGCCTTTATGTTTGGTGCTCTGGCGTTAACATCTTATGATTACATATTTTATTGTTTCTTTAACTTAATCAACCCCGTTTTAGCCGTAGCGTACGGTTATATGGGTTTTAAGATAAAAAAGTTAGTGACAAATAACTAAAACTTTCCCAAAATTAATAAATATTCATAAAGCCTGTTGATAACAGGCTTTTTTAATGTCTATCGCAGGCGTTAATTTTTCACAATGACTCTTTTAAGGATACGCATGAGTGATTTTACTCCACGCTATTTAGCTGATTATAGCGAAACGAATTTTTCTATTTCTACCGTTGAACTTACGTTTGAACTTGACGAGTATAAAACCCGCGTTACGAATCGAATGCTAATTACGCGTAAAGTGTCCAATAATCACCCACTGCATTTAGATGGAGAACATTTAAGCCTGTTGTCGGTACGTGTCGATGACAAAACATTATCAAATGATGATTATCAAGTCAGTGATACGGGCTTAACCATTGCTATCGATAACTCTGACTTTGAACTAGAAATTGTTACAGAAATTAATCCAACTGAAAATACCGCGTTGGAAGGTTTATTTAAATCGGGCGATGCTTATTGTACCCAATGTGAAGCAGAAGGCTTTAGACGTATCAGTTACTATCTCGATCGACCTGATGTTATGGCTACCTTTACCACTAAAGTGATTGCCAATAAAACGCAATTTCCGTATTTATTGTCAAATGGCAATAAGGTGGCTGAAGGAACGTTAGCCGATGGTCAACATTTCGTGCAATGGCATGACCCATTTCCTAAACCTTGCTATTTATTTGCCTTGGTGGCTGGCGATTTTGATGTTTTAAGTGACAACTACCATACCGGCTCAGGCCGCGATGTAGCGCTGGAAATATTTGTTGATAAAGGCAATCTACATAAAGCACATCATGCGATGGCGTCGTTAAAGCACTCTATGCGTTGGGATGAAAAAACTTTTGGGCTAGAATACGATCTCGATATCTATATGATAGTAGCAGTAGACTTTTTCAATATGGGGGCCATGGAAAATAAAGGCTTGAATGTCTTTAATAGTAAGTTTGTATTGGCGGATGAAACGAGCGCGACCGATGTTGACTATTTTAATGTTGAGGCGGTTATCGCGCATGAATATTTTCATAACTGGACAGGTAATCGAGTCACTTGCCGCGATTGGTTCCAACTAAGTCTAAAAGAGGGCTTAACGGTTTTTAGAGATCAACAGTTTAGTGCTGACATGCACTCAGCTGCCGTCACGCGCATTCAAAATGTAAGGGTATTGCGTTCGATGCAGTTTGCTGAAGACGCTGGTCCGATGGCACATCCTATTCGCCCAGAAAAAGTTATTGAAATGAATAACTTTTATACCTTAACGGTTTATGAAAAGGGCGCTGAAGTTATTCGCATGATCCACACGCTCTTGGGCGCTGATAAATTTAGAAAGGGTATAGATTTATATTTTGCACGCTTTGATGGTATGGCCGTTACCTGTGATGATTTTATCGATGCGATGGCTGATGCGTCGGCTGTTGATCTCACACAGTTTAAGCGCTGGTATAGCCAAGCAGGTACACCAGAGATAACGGTTAGTGAAACCTTTGATAGCGTTAGTAATGAGTATCAATTAACCATTGAACAAGCCAATAGCTGTCTCTTATACACATCTCCGAGCCCACGAGACGCTACGCTATCTCGT
>OJAF01000057.1_pt1 | contig 13862 bp, 12 predicted proteins | sample 1589571 | NCBI WGS metagenome assembly OJAF01 (sample SAMN05416854, study PRJEB24817) | seawater metagenome | isolation source: Sea water | place: Canada:Atlantic | collected 2013-11 | reverse complement strand
TACGAGATAGCGTAGCGTCTCGTGGGCTCGGAGATGTGTATAAGAGACAGGATATGGCACTTGAGGTAGCTAAGGCTATCGAAACAAAAAGCTCGCTTGTTGTTGAAGCGGGTACCGGAACCGGTAAGACCTTTGCCTATTTAATTCCTGCACTATTGGCTAACAAAGCTCATGCTGAAAATGATCAGGGTCAGAAAAAGATCATTGTCTCTACTGGAACCAAGAATTTGCAAGAGCAACTCTTTCATAAAGATCTGCCTTTAATCCGCAAAGCACTAACCAGTAATGCGCAAATTGCTTTATTGAAAGGACGAGCGAATTACCTTTGCCTATATCGTTTGGAGCAATATCAGCAATCGCGAGGCCAACTTGATGCTCAAACATTAGCTGATTTTGTTAAAATCCGAGCATGGGCAAATGGCACTGACAGTGGCGATATCGGTGAAGTCGTTAATGTTACTGAAGGCTCAGCTGTTTTTCCTTTTGTTACCAGTACCGTTGATAATTGTTTGGCAAAAGATTGCCCTAATATTGATGATTGTTATTTAATTAAAGCACGTGAAAAAGCAATTGATGCCGACCTTGTGGTGGTTAACCATCATTTGTTTTTTGCTGATATGGCGTTAAAAGATACCGGCTTTGGCGAGCTAATTCCGAAAGCGGATGTGATGATTTTTGATGAAGCCCATCAAATTGCTGATATTGCCAGTGAATATTTTGGCGAAGCGTTTTCTACTCGTCAATTACTTGACCTTTGTAGTGATGTTTTGCAGGTTTATCGCAGTGAATTAACTGATGTCAAACAACTGGGTAAGGCGGCAGAGAAACTATTAAAAACCAGCCAAGAATTTCGTTTGCTATTTAACTACGATCCCGAGCGAGGTAACTGGCGTGAAAAGCATCAGCAGCAACAATTTTCTCATGCCTTTAGGTTATTAAAAACCGATTTAGACTTTCTTTATCAAGTGATCAAACTTTGTATTTCCCGTAATGAAGCCATTGATAATTGTTTTGATAGAGCGGTAAGTTTGTTAGCGAAATATGATGTCATGGCAGATGTTGATGCGATGGGCATGAGCTTTTGGTATGAAACGACACCACGGCATGTGGTTTTGCATAAAACCCCTTTGTCGGTTGCAGACAAGTTTGGTAATTATGTGAAAGACTCTGGCGCTGGTTGGATATTCACCTCAGCTACCTTGGCTGTTGATGGCGAATTTAAACATTTTTCTCGCCATTTAGGTATTGAGCATTCAGCAAGTTTATTGCTTGATAGTCCGTTTGATTACGCTAAGCAATCACAGTTAATTATTCCACGTTATCTCCCTGCCGCAAATGATGGAAACCGTGCTAAAGCGCTGAGCGAACTTGCGATGCCGCTGATCGAAGCAAGTAAAGGGGCGTGTTTTATGCTTTTTACGAGTTATCGCGTGATGCATCAAGTGGCCGAGCTATTGACTGAAAATATTGATAATCCTTTGTTGGTACAAGGGCAAATGGGTAAGCGAAAATTATTAGAAGAGTTTGTTGCACAAAGCAGCGCGGTACTTTTGGCAACAGCTAGCTTTTGGGAAGGTGTTGATGTGCGTGGTGATAAATTGACTTGTGTTATTATCGATAAGTTACCATTTGCCTCACCTGATGACCCGTTATTACAAGCGCGTAGCGAAGACATAAAACGACAAGGTAAAGACCCGTTTGTGCAAATTCAATTACCGCAAGCGGTTATAGCATTAAAGCAAGGAGTAGGGCGCTTGATTCGTGATGTTAATGATAATGGTATATTGGTTATATGCGATGACAGATTAGTCAATCGCCCTTATGGTCAGGTATTTTTAAAAAGTTTGCCTGCTATGAAACGCAGCCGGAATATTCATCAGGCTGCTGATTTTTTAGCGCAACTGAGTTAAATTTCATTATCTAGCGAATGGCTTTAATGCAAATAAAGTCAGCTATAATCGTAAAGATTGCTCATGCATTAGTTAAAAATAATGATAAACTTGCTCAATAAGTAATAACAGTAATTTAAAAGGTTTTTTGACGTGAATTTATTGGCCATCGACGCCTCAACTGAAGCTTGTTCAGTAGCAGTTAACTATTTTGATCAACAGTTTAGTGAGTATGAGCTGTGCCCGCAGTCACATAGTTTACGTTTGTTACCTATGGTTGATAGCGTTTTAAAGCAAGCTAATTGCAAATTAACTGAGCTTGACGGTATTATTTTTGGTCAAGGCCCTGGCAGTTTTACCGGTGTGCGTATTGGCATAGGGGTAACACAAGGTTTAGCGTTTTCCGCTGAGCTACCTGCACGTGGTGTTTCAACATTACAAGCTATGGCTCAGCAAGCTTATGATGAAAAAGGTCAAGGTAAGGTGATTGCCGCGATTGATGCGCGTATGTCAGAAGTTTACACCTGTTACTTTGCAGTAGACGAGCAGGGCATTATGCAAGCAAAAACTGAAGAAACGGTATTAAAACCTGAGTTAGTTGCACAATATTACCGTCATTTATCTTTGCCAGCTTATGGTGTAGGAACAGGTTGGGATGCATATTCTGCCTTGGCAGAGTTAAAGTCAAATGCTGGAGCACCTGAAATTTTATTTCCCACAGCACAAGCCATGTTGGCGATTGGCCAAGTTGATTTTTCTGAACATAGTGTTGCGGCAGAGCATGCTCAACCTAAGTATGTGCGTGATACAGTTTCCTGGAAAAAACTGCCAGGGCGCGAGTAATTATTGAGGATTGGCATCAATTTAGCTGCGGAAAATAAAAAATTGTTTTCACCTTGACTAGAAATTTGTTAAATTAACTCTTATGCAAGTTTATAACTCCGCCAATTTAGTATCCCAAGCGCCTATTGCCCTAGGGAATAACTCCTCTGTACAAGCTCAAGAGCAACGTGCAAGAGTGACTGCGCGTGAAACGCTAAACTCTGAAGAAAGTCAAAATCAAAAATCTCAAGCGGATGTTGAAACGCGCCAGCGTCTCGATATTGATGAACAGGCTATAGCTTTAATTGAACGTGAGTTGCCATCAGCATATGGCAAAAATAACTCACAACAAAGTAACCAGCAAAACAGCTTTAATAGTGCATATGATTCACCATCAAATCAAAATAAGTTGGCGGTAGCTACCTACCAGTCCGTTGATAACATTGCTCAGCGAGATAATATTGAGCAAGTGTTTGGTGTTGATTTATTTGCCTAAATTATCTGAGCAGAAATCCAGTTTAACGTCATCAAAAAAGCCATCGAGCTTTCGGCAAAAATATCAATTTTGGCTGATGTTACTCACCGCATTCATTATTTTACAATTACCTTTTATTTCGATTCCATTTAAATGGTTAGAGAGCTATTTTCATGAAATTAGTCATGGCTTAACGGCGCTATTAACCGGTGGTAGTATCGTTAAAATTCAATTATTCCCCAATGGCGCAGGTTTGTGTACAACACGTGGCGGCTCGTCATTTTTAATTAGTTTGATGGGCTATGGTGGTGCAATATTATGGGGCTGTTTATTATTTTCTTTGGCCTCTGTTCATCGCAGAGTAGCACAGGCTTTTTCAATATTATTGGTTGCCTTATTTTTGGCTAGCATTCTGTTGTGGGTACGAGATTTATTAACCTTATTCATTGTGCTCGTATTGTTAGGGTTAGTATTAGCCCAGTTAAAATATTCATCACAAAAATATCTACAAATGTTATTACAAATGACGGGGTTATTAGTACTCATTAATAGTTTAATGAGTCCGCTGTATTTACTTGATGGTCAAGCGCGAGGTGATGGTGCAGCGTTAGCCGATATTACTTACATTCCAGAATTAATATGGGTTTTACTCTGGTTTTTTGTCGGGTTATTTGCAACATATAAACTGAGTAAAGTATCGTTTATCATCAAACGTAAGGATTAACAGCCCGCACGTAATAAAGGAATTACATGTTAGACACTCGTACTATGAAAACCATTGAATTTTATGTTAATGGCCAACACATTTCCGCGTTAAGCAATGGCAATAGTCAACAGCCAATTCTATTGTGTTTGCATGGTTGGTTAGACAATGCGGCAAGCTTTCAGCCTTTAACGCCCTATTTAAGTGCTTACCATGTTATTGCTATCGATTGGCCCGGGCATGGTTTATCAAGTCATCGCAGCGTCGATGCGCATTATCATTTTTTGGATTGGGTCTATGATCTGATTAGCTTATTTCGCTCACAGCAATGGCAAAAAATTGATATTGTTGCTCACTCAATGGGTGCTATGGTGGCATCTGCTTTTTCTGCGGCATTCCCCGAGCATGTTAAATCGTTAACCTTAATTGATGCCATCGGTATGTTAACTTCAGATGCCAAATCGACCACAGAGCAAATGCGTAAAGGTTTTTTAAGTCGATTAAATCGACACGTAAAACCTAAAAATAAACACGCAAATTTTGAATCGGCGGTTGCGGCTAGGGTGTCAGTGTCAGATTTAAAGGCTGAACATGCAGCACTTATTGTTGAACGTGGTCTTGAGCAAACAGATGATGGTTTTATTTGGCGTTCAGACAGTCGTTTACGCGCCACCTCTCCGTATCGATTTACCATGGCGCAAGCAAAGCAGCTTGTGACCGATATAACCGTACCTGTGCAATTAGTCTACGGTGATAAGGGTATGGACATGGTTACGTCTGGAATAGAATGTTTTGCTCCACTGTTTAAAACATTACAAGTGCATAAATTATTAGGTGGTCACCATGTGCATATGGAGCAAGCAGAACAGACCGCTAAGCTGATAAATCAATTTATAGAACAGCAATATTAGACTATATATTGCGCAATATTTTAGCCAGTTCAGCTATAATGACGTTATTAAATAGCAGCTAAATTTAAACAAGTGTTTAAATTTACTGGATCGACCAGTGAAAATTTGATAAAACGTATCCTTAAAATTACGCATAAGAATTAAAAGAGGAAAGGCACAGTGGAAAAAATTTGGCTTGAGAAGAGTTATCCTCCCGGCGTTCCATATGAGATTGACCCTGACAAATACGCTTCAATTGTTGATATGTTTCATAAATATACCAAGATTTATGGCGAGCGTTCAGCATTTATCAATATGGGGGCGGAGATAAGTTATAGTGAACTAGCTCAACAAGCCACTGCCTTTGCCGCATATTTACAACGAGATTTAGGTCTAGTTAAAGGCGATAAATTTGCCATTATGGTGCCTAATTGTTTGCAGTATCCCATTGCATTGTTTGGCGCACTGTTAGCGGGTTTAACTGTTGTTAATGTCAACCCTCTATATACGGCTCGCGAGTTAGAGCACCAATTAAAAGACTCAAACACTAAAGCGATATTAATTATTCAAAACTTTGCCAGCATTTTGGAAAAAGTTATTGATAAAACCCCGGTAGAAAAAGTTATTCTAACCTCGTTAGGTGATCGCTTAGGCACCGTAAAGGGCGCCATTGTCAATGGGGTTGTTAAGTATGTTAAAAAAATGGTACCGGCATTTAATCTTAATAATGTCGAACACTTTAATAAAGCGCTAGCGAAAGGACACAAGCTAGACTTTACTCCCGTTGCACTTTGCGGCGATGATTTGGCCTTTTTGCAATATACTGGTGGTACAACTGGGGTTTCAAAAGGTGCCATGTTAACGCATCGAAATATGGTGGCTAATTTAGAGCAAGCTAAAGCTGCGATAAAGCCGCAACTTGAAGAAGGAAAAGAGCTCGTTGTTACGGCGTTACCGCTTTATCATATCTTTGCTTTAACCGCTAATTGTCTGACGTTTATTACCCTTGGTGGGACAAATTTATTGATCACTAATCCACGTGATATGCCGGGCTTTGTCAAAGAGTTAAGCAAATACACCTTTACGGCAATTACTGGGGTAAACACCTTATTTAATGGTTTGTTAAATACGCCAGGTTTTAGTGAACTTGATTTCTCTACTTTAAAGCTTTCTCTTGGTGGTGGCATGGCTGTACAGCGTCCAGTTGCTGAGAAGTGGGAAAATGTGACTCAATCTCGGTTACTTGAAGGTTATGGCTTAACGGAATGTGCACCGTTAGTAACATTATGTCCTTATAATCAGCAACATTACACAGGTAGCATTGGCTTACCTGCGTCTTCTACTGATATTCGTATCGTAAAAGATGATGGCACTGATGCTGGAATTGATGAGCCTGGAGAAATGTGGGTTAAAGGCCCACAAGTGATGAAAGGTTATTATAATCGCCAAGAAGCAACCGATGAAATTTTAAAAGATGGTTGGCTCGCAACTGGTGATGTTGCTTGTATGGACGAAAATGGTTTCTTTAAAATTGTCGACCGCAAAAAAGATATGATCATTGTTTCTGGCTTTAATGTGTTTCCAAATGAAATTGAAGAAGTTGTTGTTAGTCATGACGGTGTATTAGAAGCTGCTGCAATTGGGGTGCCACATGAAGCTTCAGGCGAAGTAGTAAAAATATTTGTTGTGCGCAAAGACCCTAACTTAACAGAAGCGGAATTAATTAAGCATTGCCGTGAAAACTTAACTAATTATAAAGTACCAAAAATTATTGAGTTTCGTGATGATTTACCAAAAACTAATGTCGGTAAAATATTACGACGTGAACTGCGCTAATTTGTTCGATGCTTGACACTAAGTAGATGTAAAAAAAGCCAACAGTTGTTGGCTTTTTTATGTTCAGAGCTTTCTTAGATATCCCGTCTTTCAATATATAGTTAATGGGGTAAGTCGACGAATGGTCAGCTTTATCAGATAAAAGTACTGAAGCGATATATCAAACAATAACTATTGGGCGTTTAATCTTTGTCCATTAACTGCTTTGCTGTCATCAGCCATAAGATATACGTAAAGTGGCATGATATCTTCTGGAGAGGCAATGTCCGCTTTGTTTTCAGCAGGGTATGCGCTTGAACGCATATTAGTATTAGTCGCACCAGGGTTAATCGCATTGGTTCTCAGCGTGCTGTTTTCGTATTCATCAGCTATCACTTGCATTAGACCTTCCGTGGCAAATTTAGAAACACTATAAGCGCCCCAGTAAGCCTTGCCTTTATTGCCGACACCGGAAGAAGTAAATACCAATGAAGCGTTATCCGCTTTTAATAAGCTTGGTATTAGTGCTTGAGCTAATAAAAACTGCGCATTTACGTTAACTTGCATCACGTCTTGCCAAATTTGTTGGTGAATCTGATTAAAGGGGGTTAACTCGCCCAGTATAGAAGCATTAAGTAATGCTCCGTCGAGTTTACCAAATTGACCCGTTATGGTTGCCGCTAAGTCGATATAGTTTTGTTTGGTTGAGCCTTTTAAGTCAAGTGGCACAATCGCGGGTTCAGGGCAGCCTTTGGCGATAATATCATCGTAAACCGCTTCAAGTTTCGCGACAGTTTTACCTAATAAAATGACTGTCGCACCTAACTCTGCATAAGTTAATGCTGCTTGGCGACCAATGCCAGCACCAGCACCGGTAATTAAAATAGTTTTATTTGCTAAAATTTGTGGTGTAATTGAATAGTCGAACATATGATTGGTTGCTAAAAAAATTTGTTAATAATTCTACTACTTTGTCAGCTATATTGACGAGTGTTTTCGTCAGTAAACTGCATTTGTTCAGTAAAAACTGTGAATAAATCAAAAAATCACTAGCACTTGATCTATTCTTGAGTTAAGTTTAACTGGTCTAACAAGTTGAAATTAATGCTAGGATAGGTATGAAAATCAACAATAAGAACGAAAAATAATAAATATATGCTTAAAAATATTTGAGTATATAAAATAAAGATTAGTCCGTGGGGAGATAAAATGAAAAAGTTAGTACTCAGTCTTGCAATTGCTAGCACATTAGGTTTAAGTGCTTGTGGAGACGAAACCATACAAGATGTAGAAAAAGAAGTTGTTGACAACGGTACTGCCGTAACCGCATCAGCCCGTGTTAAATTCGATCCAAGTGCTGGCGCTGCCGGACTTTCTATTCCAAATGATTTGATTTTTCAAGGCACCGTCGATGGCACGTTAGAAATCCCAGTTGCTGATCCAACTGATGGTTCAGATCCTTTTGTTGCTATTAGTGCACTTGATGGTTGGTCTATATCACAACCGTTCCCGCTTGCCATTGAATTTCCTGCAGGTACCTCACTAAATGCTGATAGTGCTTCTGAGGCCGCATCGGTTCGTATTTTTGAAACAATTATGGGTGGCGATGCTAGCGATGCTGATTGCGCAAGTGTTACGCGTGGTTTAGCGTGTAAAGTCGTTGGTGAATTAGTTTTTGGTCAACATTTTGTCACGCAAAAGTCGGGTAATAATGTCGTGGTTGTGCCAACTCAGCCACTTAAAGCTGAAACTAGTTATATTATGGTGATGACAAATAATCTTCGCGATAATAATGGCAAGGCTGTCGCGGGTTCAACAACATATGAACTAGCACGACAAGATATTAATACCTTACCTTTAGGTAATGCCTCGCAACTTGGTTTACAAGGTGCGATTAACAGCTATGAAGCTGCTGTTGTTGCTGCCGGTGTTGACAGCGATACAATTATTTATACTGCCGCGATGACTACACAATCGACAACACGTGTATTAAGTACGGTTAAAGCTGTTATGGCCGCGGGTGTTCCGCAAATGCTTGCCAACGCTCAGCAAGGAATTCCTGCAATTGGTGTAGCCGATACCGGTATTTCAGTTGCTAATGTTTTAGATGGCTTAATTCCAGCTGAATTAATTCCATTATATTCAGCAGCAAATTATATTCGGGGTTCAATTACCTTACCTTATTATTCAGGTGTACCATCGGCAGAAAACCCGTTAGCGCCAGTTAATGATTGGTGGCGTGCCCGTTGTGACTCGGGTGCAACACTTGCCGGTTTAGCAGCAGCAAATCCAAGTGCAATTCCTGCTGGACCATTAGACGAAAATGATGGTTTTTGTATGAACTTTGGTTTACGTGATTTAAGTTCAGTGATGGCTATTGATACTGAGCGTAATTTAACTAAATTTAACCCAATTCCAGCAACAAGCGCTATGTTGCCAATTGATGTGCAAATGACCACGCCTGATTTGGCTGTTGCCAATGCTGTTCGTGCAAGCATGAGTTTACCGGCATTAGAAGAACCTGCAAACGGTTGGCCAGTAGCTATTTTAGTCCATGGTATTACCTCAACTAAAGAGCAAATGTTACCAATCACAGGTTTGTTGTCTTTATATGGTATCGCAACTATTGCTATCGATCAGCCGCTACATGGTAGTCGTGGCTTTGATTTAAATGGTGATGATGTTGATGATATCAACACGAGTACCGTATCTACTTTACATTATGTAAATTTAGGCAGCATGTTAACGATGCGTGATAATACACGTCAAAGTACGGCTGATTTATTAGGTTTACGCTTAGGCATGAATTTCCTAGGTAGTGCAGATAACAGCGTTAAAATTGATAGTAGTAAAGTTCATTTACTGGGCCATTCACTAGGAGGTATCTATGGTATGAATACCGTTGGCTTAGCCAATACGCCATTAAACCCTCAAATTGATGGATTATTTAAAATCTCTAGTACCTCCTTAGCTATGCCTGGCTTAATGTTAGCTAACTTTGGTATTGATTCGCCAGCCTTTGAAGGTTTAGCGAAATCTAACTTAACGTTACAATTATCGCCTGACTTTGCTGCAGCTGTAGCGGTAACTTTACCGGAGAATTATAGCCAAGCAGAACTAAGCGCTTTCTACTTTGCTTTTTATGATGCTTTATCTGCTGAACAAAAAGCGACACTAGATGCTGGTTTTGCTCAATTTACTTTTGCGGCGCAAACGGTAACTGATTCAGGTGACCCTATTGCTTATGTACAAGCATTAGCGGCAACACAAACACCAACACATTTAATTGAAGTTGTTGGTAATGGTGTTGACAACCTGTCAGACCAAACGGTAACCAATAGAGCACCATTTACGCCAATGGGTGGCACTGAACCTGCAATTGCATTCTTAGGCTTGCAAGGTGTAAGTGAAGACACTAACGGCTCTGGTGCTGTAAGGTTTGTTAATGGTCACCATAGCTCTATTCTTGACCCGCGACCAACTGCTGCATCACCTGATGCTGAATTAAGTGCTCGTGCAACGCAAGAAATGCAAACACAAGTAGCGACGTTCTTTGCTTCAATGGGGCAGTTAATTAAAATTACTGACTCTGCTGTTGTTAAACAATAGTAAGCACTGAATATACGCTAGACTAAAGCCCTCATCAGAGGGCTTTTTTATGTCTAATAGGCATGTTTATATTGATGCTCATTACATTCGAGAATGGGATAATATCATTGTCTCGATGTGGATTAATACAAGCGGATTAAATGCGTGATCAAAATTCAATGAGGATAAAGGTTCCAGTTCAAGGTGTGTGATAGAGCAGTAGCTAGCTATAGGGGTTGAACACAATGCAGAAATTGGATGTCTAGACCATTTTAAGATGATCAATCAATTAGCCTGTTTGGTATAATATAAGCGCTTGAAGATATTTTTTAAGGGAAATTATCAACTTTTTTACATAATTGGGCATCGGGCCTTTTTTTATAAACTATATCCCCCATATTGTTAGATATCATAATTTTATAAACTTATAGTGCAACAGTTAAGTTAACACTGGTTAGCTTGTCAGTTAGGAGAGATACATTGGAATTTTTGTATGAATACGGCTTGTTTTTAGCGAAAACTATTACCTTCGTCGTTGCAGTGATTGCGATCATGATTGCTATAGCATCATCAGCAATGAAACAAGGCGGCAAGAAAGGTGAGTTAGAAGTTACGGATTTGTCAGAGCAGTATAGTGAAGTTGAAGAAGATATTACTCATCACTTGCTATCAAAAGAAGAGTTTAAAGAAAAAGAAAAACAAGATAAAAAAGCAGCTAAAGAGCAGGCTAAACTTGATAAGAAAGCCAGTAAAACCGGTGAAGAAAAACCAGCGTCGTTACCTCGTTTATTTGTTGTCGATTTTAATGGCAGTATTGACGCCAAAGAAGTTACTTCTTTACGTGAAGAAATTAGTGCAATTTTAACAGTTGCCAAGCCAACGGATGAAGTGTTTGTTCGTTTAGAAAGTGGCGGTGGTATGGTACACGGTTACGGCTTAGCATCCTCGCAACTTGACCGTATTCGCCAGCATAATATCCCTTTGACCGCATCTGTTGATAAAGTGGCGGCCAGTGGTGGCTATATGATGGCCTGTGTTGCTAATAAAATTGTATCGGCACCATTCGCCATTATTGGCTCCATTGGTGTGATTGCTCAAGTGCCTAACTTTAACAAATTGTTAAAGAAAAATGACATCGATTTTGAGCAATTTACGGCTGGTGAATTTAAACGTACCGTAACTATGTTTGGTGAGAATACTGATAAAGGTCGTGAAAAGTTTGTTGAAGAATTAGAAGAAACCCACATTTTATTCAAAAACTTTGTCAGTGAACATCGACCAAGTCTTGATATTGCAAAGGTGGCTACGGGAGAACACTGGTTTGGTACGCAAGCAAAAGATTTAGGTCTTGTTGATGAATTACAAACCAGTGATGATTATCTGCAAGCTCGTGCAAAATCTCATAAATTAGTGCAAATTAAATATGCAACTAAAAAAGGTTTGGCTGAAAAGTTTTCAAAAGCAGCGTCATTGTCTTTTGATGCCGTTATTAGCAAAGTTTGGCAAAATAATCGTATTTTTCCAAGCTAAAGTCCTGGCAAGTAACTCGCAATGGAAAATAGTTTTTGGCATAAATGTTGGGAGCGCAATACACTTGGTTTTCACCAAAGTGATGTGCACCCGCTATTAGTTGAATATTTTACTTCTCTGGCTTTACCCTCAGATCGGCACGTATTTGTGCCGTTATGCGGCAAAACGCTTGATATGGTTTATTTAGCACAGTCAATGCAAGTTACTGGTAATGAAATAAGTGACATTGCCTGCCATGATTTTTTTCTTGATAATAACCTTGAATTCAAAAGCCAAACCTTAGGTGCTTTTAAGCATTACTCATGTCAGCAATTAGCATTATGGCAGGGGGATTTTTTTAAGCTATCGAGTAAGGCTATTGATACGGTAGATTGGATATATGATCGTGCAGCGTTAATTGCGTTGCCAATTGCTATGCAGCAGCGATATGTCGCGCATTTAAAAAGCTTTTTCTCCTCGCATACTCGTTTGTTTTTAGTAACAGTAGAGTTCCCAACAATGCAACTGAGTGGCCCGCCATTTTCAGTTAATAGCAGTACTGTGAAAGATTTATTTTCTGGTTTTAATATCGAGTGCTTAGCAATAAATGAACTGAGTGATAAACGCTTCGCTCAGCGTACATTTGAAGTGGATTACTTGCGTGAGAAGCTGTATATCATCAAAAAGGGTGATTAACGGTGTTGTGAATCTAGCGTTGAATAGTTAATAATTAAATAACAAAAAAGGTGCTATATAGCACCTTTTTTTTACCCGCATTAATCCTAGAGAAATTAATGGTTGTTAAATAACTACTCAGCAAGTGTTAAGGCTTTGATACTGTTATTCATTGATTTTTTTACCTGCAGATTATTCGTTGCTACTTGAGCACGAGCCGTTTTTTCGATAGGGTTGAGCGCTATCGTGTTAAACTTAATTGATTGTGCTAAATTTAATTTAGTTATTTCAACAAGTTCAACGGCGTTGATTGTTTGCACTTTTACTAATTCTGTTGCTTGGCTGTTATTTGCCAAAAAAGCGAACATTGCTATAGTTGATAATTTTAAAATGTTGTTCATAAGTCACCTGTTATAAAACGTCAATAGTCCATATAGATGTTTTGGGACTCTTTCTTTTACATACAAACATGGGTTGGGAGCCTGTTTGATTACTACCCGATTATTACGGGATAAAGATGAAGTCCTTCATCTATGACGAGCATATTACGGTAATGCTGGTAACTTTTAAATTGACAATTTATAATGCTTTTCATTAGAAAAACTAATCCGACATGTTTATGTCGAAAATGTGATGAATTATGCAGCGACATATTTAGCACTAAGGTAATTTTACAGGTGTAAATTGGCTAATAGACTCCCACCACTTAACGCTTTAAGGGCGTTTGAGGCTTCAGCTAGGCAGCTGAGTTTTACTCGCGCCGCAGAAGAATTATTCGTCACTCAAGCGGCAATAAGTCATCAAATAAAAGCTTTGGAAGATAACTTAGGCATTAAGTTATTTATGCGTAAAAACCGAGCCTTGTTGCTAACGGAAGAAGGTCAATCGTATTATCTCGATATCAAAGATGTATTTAACGCACTTCATGACGCTACTGAAAGGCTATTAGCACGCGGAGATAAAGGCGCTATTACGGTAAGTTTGCAGCCAAGCTTTGCAATACAGTGGTTGGTACCTCGATTAAATACCTTTAACGTGTTACATCCTGATATCGATGTAAGAATTAAGGCTGTTGACCAACCGGAAAACTCGCTTACTGAAGATGTTGATCTAGCCATATATTATGGTCGGGGTCGCTGGAGTGGCATTCATGCGGAACAATTACATACAGAATACTTAATTCCGGTGTGTTCACCGTTATTGTTAGCAGGCAAAAAACCGTTAGATAAAATTGAAGACTTAGCGCAGCATACCTTATTGCATGATACCTCAAGACGAGATTGGAAACGCTGGTTCAAACATGTTGATGTTAGCGGTGGTAATGTCAATCACGGTCCAATATTTAGTCATTCTGCCATGGTGTTACAAGCGGCTATTCACGGTCAAGGTGTCGCGCTTGCTCATAGTGTGTTAGCTAAACCTGATATTGATAGCGGCCGATTAGTTCTGTCTCTTATACACATCTGACGCTGCCGACGAAGAGGATAGTGTAGATC
>OJAF01000054.1_pt1 | contig 14171 bp, 14 predicted proteins | sample 1589571 | NCBI WGS metagenome assembly OJAF01 (sample SAMN05416854, study PRJEB24817) | seawater metagenome | isolation source: Sea water | place: Canada:Atlantic | collected 2013-11 | reverse complement strand
TCGGAGATGTGTATAAGAGACAGATTCTGTAGAAGCTACTTTATATAATGATTTGTCTTTACATGACATGGTGCTAAGTCAGCAGATCCCACAAATAGACTTGCTCAACAATAAATTAGTTCAGACTCAAACTTGGTTAAATTCAGGAGAGCTAGTTAAATATTTTACAAGCCATCCATCTGTAGTCGCAATTGAAAAGAAAGTTAATGCAACAAAAACAGGTATTAAGCTTGCGGAGCAAAAATATCAGCCAGAGTGGGGTGTCAGTGCTAGTTATGGTTATCGGGCAGATGATCCTATGGGTAGAAGCAGAGCTGACTTGTTTTCAGTTGGCGTGACGTTTGATCTTCCTCTATTTACCGAAAATAGACAAGACAAAGAAGTACAGTCTGCCATTTTTAAAACAGAAGCAGTTAAAACTGAAAAGTTACTATTGCTTAGACAATTACTTGGTTCTTATTCTAGCGCCAAAGGAAGGTTGCAACGTCTCAAAGACAGACAAAACCTGTACACATCGAAGTTATTACCTCAAATACATGATCAAGCAGAAGCATCACTTACAGCATATACCAATGACGATGGTGATTTTGCGGAAGTAGTGCGTTCACGTATTGCTGTTTTGAATGCAGAAATAGATGAGTTAACCCTCAATGTAGAAGAACAAAAATTGAACCTTGAACTAAATTACCTTTTCATTGGCAGCATTAAGACTGCAATGACGTCAAATAATATGAATTACACCAATAGTGGTCAATTTGCCGCTATTTCGGGAGAAAAATAATGAGCACTAACACCTCAGGAAAAAATATTAAACCTATCATTATGGGCATGATTATTGGGGGCATCTTAACTTTTGGAGCCTACACTGTGTTAATTCCTTCAGGGAATGAACAAGGTACAAATGCGGTATCTGAAGAAAAGAAACCTCTATATTGGGTTGCACCTATGGATGCAAACTATAAAAGAGACAAGCCTGGTAAGTCTCCGATGGGGATGGACTTAATAGCAGTATACGACGATGGAGGTAAAGGACCAAATGAAGGTGAAGGAACCATTCGAATCTCACCTGATGTGGTAAATAACTTGGGTGTACGAACTAGTACGGCAACATATAAATCACTACACACAGAAATTAATACCGTTGGGTATGTAACCTATGATGAAGATAGGCTGGTACATATTCATCCTAGAGTCGAAGGTTGGATTGAGAAACTCCATGTTACAGCCATTGGTGATCCGGTAAAAAAAGGTCAGCCATTGTATGAAATCTATTCTCCTGAATTAGTCAATGCGCAGGAAGAATTTTTGTTAGCTTTAGATCGCAATAATAACCGATTAATAAGTGCTGCTAAGAATCGCTTGTCGGCTTTACAATTACCAAAATTAGCTATTGCTGAACTGCAAAAAACTAAAAAAGTTCAACAACGTATTACCTTTTATGCACCGCAAAATGGAGTCGTTGAGAATTTGAAAATTAGAGAAGGTTTCTTTGTTAAACCAGGTTCTACAGTGATGTCTATTGGTGATTTATCTGAAGTTTGGCTTGAAGCTGAAGTCTTTGAACGACAAGCAGGTCAAGTGGATACAGGTACACCAGTGACTATGACGCTTGATTATTTACCGGGTAAACAATGGAAAGGGAAAGTGGATTATATCTACCCAACACTTGATGCAAAAACCCGTACCGTAAAAGTAAGGTTGCGTTTTAGAAATGAAGACGGTGAATTTAAACCTAATATGTTTGCGCAAATTGCCATTCATACCACAGGTGATGAAAGCGCGTTACTTATCCCTAAAGAAGCCCTTATTAGAACAGGTAATCAAGATAGAGTTGTTCTCGCTTTAGGCGAGGGAAGCTTTAAGTCAGTGGCTGTTAAAGTTGGACGTTATGATAGTGAAAGTGTAGAGATACTTGAAGGTCTTAGCGATGGTGAAAAAGTTGTAAGTTCAGCACAATTCTTACTTGATTCAGAATCAAGTAAATCATCAGACTTTAAACGTATGAATCATGATGACTCTGAAAGTGATGAAATTTCTCCTTCTTCAGTATGGGTGCCTGCGAAAATACAAAGCTTGATGGCTGATCATAAAATGTTGACCTTAACACATGAGGAAATTCCTGAGTGGGATTGGCCTGAAATGACAATGGATTTCATTGCTACAGATTCTGTAGATTTTTCTCAACTTACCGAGGGTCTTAGTTTGCATGTAGAAGTAACTAAAACAGCAAGTGGTGATTATCAGGTAAGCAATATTCATGTGCCAGATGGAAACTCGAAGAGTGAAATGGATATGACTCAAGACACTGAAGAGGTTTCTGAAACTTCATCTGCAACAGTCACGGGCACAATCAATTCACTAATGATTGATCATGGCATGATCAATATCAGTCGTTCTGCTATCGAAAAGTGGCGCAAACCTGCGACTACCGTGGACTTTATTACAGGTAAAGGAGTGAGCTTAGAAGGGCTGTCTGAAGGGATGAAAGTTAAGTTCACTTTTGAGGTTCGAGGTGATCATTTCGTAATTTTTGAAATAGCCCCTTTAGGGCAAAGTGAACAAATAGGTAGCTCTCTCAAAGTTGAGCAATCTACTGTTGATCACTCAAACCACTAGTTTAGGAGTATAACTATTATGATTGCTTCTATTATTCGTTGGTCAGTCGGAAACCGATTTTTCGTTTTACTGGCAACAGTTTTGTTGGTGGGTGCAGGTTTATATTCTGTCAATAAAACCCCTATTGATGCACTACCAGACTTGTCTGATGTGCAAGTAATAATAAAAACCAGCTACCCTGGACAAGCGCCACAAGTTGTCGAAGAACAGGTGACTTACCCTATGACTACAGCAATGCTGTCAGTCCCTGGTGCTGTTACGGTTCGTGGTTATTCTTTCTTCGGAGATTCATATGTTTATGTCATCTTTGATGAAGATACTGATTTGTATTGGGCACGTTCGCGTGTACTTGAGTATTTGAGCCAAGTAGCACCTAATTTACCCAGTGATGCAAGACCACAATTAGGTCCTGATGCTACGGGTGTTGGTTGGGTATATTTATACGCATTAGTTGATAAAACAGGTCAGCATGACTTGAGTGAGCTGCGAAGTATACAAGACTGGTTTTTAAAGTATGAATTGCAAACTGTTCCAGGGGTTTCTGAAGTCTCTGTGCTTGGTGGCATGGTAAAGCAGTACCAAGTAGTCATTAATCCAGACAAGTTACGTGCTTTTGGCATTCCGCTTTCACACATTCAAATGGCAATTAAAAAAGGTAATCAAGAGATTGGTGCTTCTGTTATAGAAATGGCAGAAGCCGAGTATATGGTTCGCGCTACGGGCTACCTGAAAAGTATTGAAGATTTGGAGAATATTCCGTTAGGTGTTAATGAAAATGGTACGCCATTATTGTTAAAGGATGTAGCAGATATTGGGACAGGGCCACAAATGCGACGAGGTGTTGCTGAGCTTAATGGCGAGGGTGAAACTGTAGGCGGTATCGTTGTTATGCGTTTTGGTGAAAACGCTCAACAAGTGATTAATGGCGTAAAAGAAAAGCTTGAGCAACTAAAAAAAGGATTGCCTGAGGGAGTTGAAATTGTTCCTGTTTATGATCGTTCTGCGTTAATCGAGCGAGCCGTGGATAATTTAGCTTATAAATTGCTAGAAGAGTTTGGTGTTGTTGCGCTTGTTTGTATTATTTTCTTATTCCATGTGCGTTCATCTTTGGTTGCAATCATCAGTTTGCCTGTGGGGATTTTAACTGCTTTTATCATCATGCATATGCAGGGTTTAAACGCTAATATCATGTCACTCGGCGGTATTGCTATTGCCATTGGAGCAATGATAGATGGTGCTATTGTCATGATAGAAAATATGCACAAACATATGGAGAAAACGCCTTTAACTGATGAAAATCGATGGCAAATAGTGGTGGAGTCTGCGAGTGAAGTTGGTCCAGCATTATTTTTTAGTTTATTGATTATCACCGTTAGTTTTGTACCTGTCTTTACCTTAGAAGCGCAAGAGGGGCGTATGTTTGCTCCATTAGCTTTTACTAAAACCTATGCGATGGCAGCTTCAGCCGCATTGGCGATTACGTTAGTGCCTGTACTTATGGGGTATTTTATTCGCGGTAAAATATTACCTGAACATAAAAATCCAGTTAATAGATTTCTAACGTTTATTTACATGCCTGCATTAAGAGCAGTATTACGTTTTCCTAAAATGACGTTACTTGCTGCATTCGCGGTGCTTGCTATTGGAATTTATCCTCTAGATAAAATTGGTAGTGAGTTTATACCTCCGCTTGATGAAGGCGACATAATGTATATGCCAACTACTTATCCTGGTATATCGATAGGACAAGCAAGACAGTTGCTGCAACAGACTGATAAATTAATTAAGACTGTTCCAGAGGTGAAAACTGTATTTGGTAAGGTGGGTCGTGCAGAAACAGCAACAGACCCAGCGCCATTAACGATGATTGAAACTTTTATTCAATTAAAGCCCCATGATGAATGGCGAGAAGGCGTTACGACTGAAAGTTTGAAAAAAGAATTGGATGCATTGGTTAAACTTCCTGGAGTAACAAACGCCTGGGTTATGCCAATCAAAACCCGTATAGATATGCTAGCTACAGGCATAAAAACACCTGTAGGTATCAAAGTTGCGGGGGCTGATTTATCAGTTATTCAAGATATAGGTAAACAACTGGAAGTCATTTTAAAAGATGTTCCTGGTACTGCCTCTGTATATTCTGAGCGTGTGGCTGGTGGACGTTATGTCAAAGTTGATATTCAACGTGCAAAAGCTGCTCGCTATGGTTTGAATATTGCTGAAATACAACAGGTGGTTGCGACAGCTATTGGCGGTATGAATGTTACGAAAACGGTTGAAGGATTAGAGCGATATCCTGTTAATTTGCGTTATCCTCAAGATTATCGTGACTCTCCAGAGACACTCTCTTTATTGCCAATCGTAACGCCTAATGGGCAGCGTATTTCATTAGGTGATGTTGCAAACGTCTTTATTGAAGATGGTCCTCCTGGCATTAAATCAGAAAATGCGCGTTTAAATGGTTGGGCATTTGTAGATATTGAAGGTGTTGATGTTGGAACGTATGTTGAAGCCGCGCAAAAAGTTGTCGCAGATAAACTTAAACTTCCTGCTGGTTATTCAATTGCTTGGGCAGGTCAGTATGAATATATGCAGAGAGCAAAAGCTAAATTAACTTACGTTGTACCATTAACGTTATTCATCATTATTATCCTACTCTACTTAAATTTCAGGAATGTTATTGAAGTTGCCATGATCATGGGTACTTTACCGCTGGCGATGGTGGGAAGTATCTGGTTAATGTATCTACAAGGTTTTAACTTTTCAGTCGCTGTTGGTGTCGGTTTTATAGCGCTAGCAGGGGTTGCAGTAGAGATAGGGGTCATTATGTTGGTTTATTTAAACCAAGCCTACCAAGCAATGCTTAGTGACCACCATGCAAACGAGATTACAACCACTAAAGAAGATGTACTTCAGGCCGTACTGCATGGTGCAGGTATGCGCGTTCGCCCAGTTATGATGACCGCAGCAGCTATCATTGTTGGCCTATTACCTATTTTATATGGCACGGGCACTGGCTCAGAAGTCATGAGTCGAATAGCGGCACCTATGGTTGGCGGTATGGCAAGTGCGGTTATTTTGACATTATTGGTATTGCCTGCATTGTTTTATCTATGGCGCTCGTCATCGATAAAAAATACGGCCAAAAAGGTGTAGACATACAACAAAATTTAGAACAAACCAGTCAAAAGCAATATCGTTTTTGACTCATTTAACAACAACCCTTAAAAATTTTTACGTAGGAGTAAACCATGAAAACTTTAACAAAATTAGCCTTAGTCTTGATACCGACAATTACTTTATCAATGGCAGCTACAGCACACGATCCATCAATGCATGTAAAGAAAGCTGAAAAAGCCGATTGTAGCAAAATGGATCACAGTAAAATGGATATGAAAGATCCTGTAGCTATCGCCATGATGAAGAAATGTATGAAGCAAGCTGAAGATGATAAAAAATCAATGAAGGATATGGACCATAGCAAAATGAAAGATATGGATCATAGTAAAATGAAAGATATGGATCATAGTAAAATGAAAAAAGCTGAGCATAAAGCAAGTAAGAAAGATGATAACAACGAACATAATCACTAGTTTAGTCGTTAATCATCTTAATTAGTCACTTAGTACACAAGTACTAAGTGACTAACACCAATTGTAATCTAGAAAGGAAAATGTATGAAAATAGTTAAATTATTACTGCTTCTGTCTGTATTAGGTCTAGGTGCAGTTGCAACCGTGATGTATTCAGGTGTTGTCGATGTTGCGGCAGACGAACCGCATAGTGATTTTGTGTACTGGCTTTTAGAAGAAACTAGAGAAAATTCTATTAAAAAGGCAGCTCAAGGTATTGAAGTACCTGATTTGAGTGACCCTGAATTGTTATTAACAGGTGGTACTGACTACGAATTTATGTGCTCTAGTTGTCATTTAAAACCGGGGCAGAGTGAAAGTGATATGAGCATCGGGTTGTATCCATCGCCACCTAATTTAACTCTTTCTAATAAAGAACATGATGATCATGAACACAGTGATGATGTACAGGCTGCTCGTAAAAATTTCTGGGTGATTAAGCATGGTATTAAAGCATCAGGAATGCCAGCTTGGGGTAAAACACATGATGATCAGCGTATATGGGCAATGGTTGCTTTCATAAAACGACTCCCTACATTAACACCAGAGCAATACCAAGTATTGACTGCATTAGACTAACGATTAACAGACAAAAAGAGAAAAAAATGAAAATTATTCCAATGATTTTAATAACCGTTTCGTTTCTTACACTAGTTGTAAGTAATGACTCGATTGCTCACAGTAATGACAATAAAAAACTTAGAACTTATCCAGATAATTCAGGTTCCGAAACTGAAGCAGGTATAACTATAGTTGAGTTTTATAAAGCACTTAAATTAGGGGATAAAAACAAAGCTAGAAGTTTATTAGATGATAATGTCATCATTTTTGAAGGCGGTGGTGTTGAGACGTCTGCCGACGAATACGCAAACCACCATATGATAGCGGACATGAAACACCTTGCAAAGATAAAAACTGAAGTATTAACACATAGCGTTAAGGTTGTTGGTGATATGGCATATTCAATGTCTAAAACTAAATCAACTGGTCAAATCTCGATGAAATATGTTAACTCAGAAGGGTTGGAAACGCTGGTGCTTCAGAAGAAAAATAATAAATGGAAAATTGTTCATATCCACTGGTCAAATTAGGTACCTATTACATTTTTAGCTACTACTGGCTAACAGTCTTGTTAAAGCTGAAAAGTATATTCTAAATATATAAGGATTAAGAAAATGGGAAATAAAAAGACATTGGAAAGCCTGCTAGTCCCACGACGACGATTTGTACAAGGTTTAATTGCTGGTGGTGTACTAGCGGCATTTCCGAGTGTTCTAAATGCTGCATCATCGTTAATGGCAGAAACAATAACAGGAGTTGTGCCTGAACTCAGTGGCAAGGTAATTGATCTCGTTATAGGTGAATCACCCGTTAACTTTACTGGTGTGGTGCGAACGGCTACAACCATTAACGGTTCAATACCCGCACCGACTTTACGCCTTAAAGAGGGTGATGAAGTTACTATTAGGGTAAAAAACAATTTATCAGTGCCAAGTTCAATTCACTGGCATGGCATCATTTTACCATATCAAATGGATGGTGTACCGGGTATTAGTTTTAAAGGCATTATGCCAGGTGAAACTTTTGTGTATAAATTTAAGTTACAACAAAGTGGCACATATTGGTATCACTCGCACAGTGGCTTTCAAGAAATGACAGGCATGTACGGTGCACTAGTTATTGAGCCGCGAGAAAAAGATATCATTAGTGCGGATAACGAGCATGTTATTCAATTATCTGATTGGACTGATGATGACCCGATGGCATTGTTTCGTAAGTTAAAAGTACAGAGTGATGTATTTAACTTCAATCAACCCACAGTCCCAGAGTTTTTCGATGACGTTTCAAGCAGTAGTGTTTCAAATGCCCTACAACGACGAAAAATGTGGAATCAGATGCGAATGAACCCAACAGATTTAGCTGATTTATCCGCATCGACAATGACCTTCTTAATGAATGGTCGTGCCCCAATGGCTAATTGGCGTGGATTATTCAAAGCAGGTGAAAAACTGAGATTAAGATTCATTAATGGCTCAAGCAATAGCTTTTTTGACGTGCGTATTCCTGAGCTAAAGCTAACCGTTGTACAAGCTGACGGGCAAAACGTTGAGCCAGTAACGGTGGATGAATTTAGATTTGGACCCGGTGAAACTTACGATGTCATTGTTGAGCCGAAGAATGATGCCTATACGATTTTCGCACAAAGTATGGATCGTTCAGGTTATGCAAAAGGTACATTATCAACCTCATCTAATATTGATGCGCCTGTGCCAGCACTTGACCCTGTTGAATGGTTAACGATGACCGATATGATGGGCAATATGACCCATGGTGGTGAGCATTCAGCTATGGCTGACATGAAAGGTGTGAACTCTACAAAAATGGATCACAGTGCCATTGGACATGGCGCAATGGCGATGGATCATAGCAAACATAATATGTCAGAAAACCCACTGGCTATTGCCAGCTCGAAAGTGCGCCATGCTAAAACTGAATATGGTGCTTCTGTTGATATGCGTGTCGATATGCCTCGAACAAACCTAGATGACCCCGGCATTGGTTTACGTAAAAATGGTCGTCGTGTGTTAACACTTGCTGATTTACATTCGCTTAAGGGGATCACTAACCAGCAAGAGCCTGAAGCGGAAATTGAGCTGCATTTAACTGGCAATATGGAGCGCTATAGTTGGTCTTTTGATGGCTTAGAATTTGGTAAAAGCACGCCTGTACATATGAAACATAATCAGCGTTTACGCGTGATTTTACAAAACGATACTATGATGACGCACCCTATGCATTTACACGGCATGTGGAGTGACTTAGAAAATGATCAAGGTGATGTACAAGTGCGCCGCCATACAATACCCGTTCAACCAGCACAAAGGATCAGCTTTTTAACAACCCCTCACGATGTCGGTCGTTGGGCTTGGCATTGTCATTTATTATTCCATATGGATGCAGGTATGTTTAGGGAGGTGGTTGTATCATGAGCCAATTTAATTTATCTAACTCTTTTAAATTATTATTATTAATGGGCTTACCTATACTTAGTTTACCTTTATTAGCGCAAAGTGAAATGGCTGCAATGGATACCCAAAAAATGCAGCCTCAAGGAGGTGACGCACCTAAAGATGCTAGAGATCCTCATGCTTATTCTGCGGGAACGACTTTAACGCAAGGTCCTTATGCATTAGGTGGAACTAAGCGGCTCACATTAGCTGATGAGCATAAATTTTATGCATTACTTGGTGATCGCTTTGAATACAATAAACAAGCCAATGCAGGGGTATTCGATTTACAAGGTTGGTATGGCACCACTTTTGACCGACTAGTTATTAAAACTGAAGGTGAGATCAGTGAAGGCAGCCTTGAAGAAAATCAAACTGATGTTTTATGGGGGCATGCCATATCAGCATATTGGGATACTCAAGTAGGTGTTCGCCTAGATTACAATAAAGAAGGTGCGAACCGTCAATGGTTAGCTTTTGGTCTACAAGGCTTAGCGCCTTATTGGTTTGAACTCGACATGACTGCATATTTAGGTGAGCAAGGTAATACCGCATTTACGTTAGAGGCTGAGTACGAACTATTACTAACGCAAAAATTAATTGTACAACCGCGTGCCGAAATCACCCTTTATGGCAAAGACGATGAGCAAAACTTACTTGGCAGTGGCTTATCAAGTAGTGCTATTGGTTTTCGGATGCGTTATGAATTTACCCGTCAATTTGCGCCTTATGTAGGTATAGAATGGAGTAATAAATTTGGAAATACAGCAGACTATGCCAAATTAAATGGACAAAGTAGCAACGATAGATCATTTGTAGCTGGTATTAAATTTTGGTTTTAGCACTGTTTTTCCGCATTGATAGATATAACTAATCAACTAAAACCAGCAAAAGATATTTGAACAGATAAATAAGTGGCTCAAATAAACAGCTTAAATTGAATTTGCAAGTCTCATCTAAATTGATGAGTGTGTGCAAGATTAATTGAGAAAAGAGTGTTAAAGCAAGTAGAATTGCTTTAATGAATTAATACAACAACCAAAAAGTATAGACTTAGGATTAAACCATGAAAACGTTAACAAAATTAGCTTTAGTATTATTGCCAACTATTACTTTATCAATGACAGCTACAGCACATGATCCCGCAATGCATGTTAAGAAAGCCGAAAAAGCTGATTGCAGTAAAATGGATCACAGTAAGATGGATATGAAAGATCCCGTTGCTATCGCTATGATGAAAAAATGTATGAAGCAGGCTGAAGCGGATAAGAAATCAATGAAGGATATGGATCACAGTCAAATGGAAATAAAAGAGATGAAAACGAAAAAGAAAGATGGTGATAACGAACATAACCATTAATTAACCAAAATAGTCACTTAACGTTTGTTAGGTGACTTTTGCTTAAAGGAAAGCAGATGAAAATTATTAAATTATTATTACTATTAGCTGTATTAGGCATAGGCGCAACGGCTACAGTGATGTATTCCGGTGTGGTTGATGTGGCGGCTGATGAGCCTCATAGTGATTTGGTCTACTGGCTTTTAGAAGAAACTAGAGAAAATTCTATTAAAAAGGCAGCTCAAGGTATTGAAGTACCTGATTTGAGTGACCCGGAATTGTTATTAACGGGTGGTACTGACTACGAATTTATGTGCTCTAGTTGCCATTTAAAGCCAGGTCAGAGTGAAAGTGATATGAGCTTAGGGTTGTACCCAGCACCACCTAATTTAACCATTGCTGCTGAAAGTCATATAGGTCACGAACATGGCGATGCAGCACAAGGTGATCGTAAAAACTTTTGGGTAATAAAGCACGGCATTAAAGCATCAGGCATGCCAGCATGGGGTAAAACACATGATGATCAGCGTATATGGGCAATGGTTGCTTTTATAAAACAGTTACCTACATTGACTCCTGAGCAATATCAGGTACTTACCGCGATAGATTAATTAGAACTAATAAAAATACAGTAGAGAGAAAAAGATGAAAATTATTCCCATTATTTTAATAGCGATTTCGTTAGTTACTCTAGCAATAAGTACAGATTCACTCGCACACAGCAACGAAAATAGTAAACCAAGAGTTTACCCAGCAAACTCAGGTGCCGAAACTGATGCAGGTAAAATCATTACTCAATTTCATAAGGCGATTAAAAAAGGTTATCAGAAGAAAGCCAGATCTCTTCTAGATGATAACGTCGTCATTTTTGAAGGCGGTAAAGTTGAGCGTTCGGCGGATGATTATGCCAATCATCATATGATTTCTGATATGCAATACTTGGCGAAAATCAATACCGAAGTATTAGAGCACAGCGTAAAAGTGGTTGGGGATACAGCTTATTCGATGTCACGCACAAAATCTACTGGCCAAGTTAAAGGTAAATATATCAATAGTGAAGGCATGGAAAGTATGGTTCTTTTGAAAAAAGAAGGGAAATGGAAAATAACTCATATCCATTGGTCTAATTAGGTTTAAAGATAAAACAACAATAAAGGATAAACACAATGAAAAAATATATTACAGCGCTATTAATACTTATCATGAGTTTTTCAACGATTGCTCACGATGATAAAGATCATAGCAATAAAGATAGAAAGGCCATCATAGATATCATTGCAAGCATTAAATATGGCTGGGAAAATGGCGATGGGTTGCCTTTTAGAAGAAATTTCCTTGATTATAAAGGTGCTCGATACATTGAAGGCGGAGGACAAAATGCGGGATTAGACTCTTTAGTTGAGCATCACGTAGAACCAGAGAAAGATGCGCTGGAATACTTAAAGCTAGATTTTAGTGAGATTGAAGTTCACTTTGAAGGGCAAGATAAAAGTTTTGCATGGGCCATTGCTGACACTCGCGTAAAAGGAAAAGTTAACAAGGGTGGTCGCGAGTTTGACAAAAGTGGTTACCAAACATTTCTCTTTCGAAAAGTTGATGGTTTTTGGAAGGTAGTACACAGTCATTCATCTAGTCGTGATTATAAACCTAAAAAAGAACATAAGCATTAATGGTTATGTTCTCCATCTCAAAGAAATTGATGCAGCTAATCATTACTTTTTAGCTGTTTATTTTCTTTGAGACTTTACCTCGTGTCGAGGCTTATAGATATGATTTAAATAACAATCATATCTATATTTTTAAGTCATTTTAACTTTTATAATAAGACGAAAAAAATTATGAAAATTGTTTATTTTGGAAATAATTTGTTTTCTTCATGTTTAAAATATTTGATAGATGAAGGTCATCAAATACTGAGAGTATATAAAAATAGCTCTTCACATGATTCTTCTATTGTAGATAAGTTGTGTGATAAAAGTGATATCCCTCTGTGTGAGCATAAACCTAACCTGAATGAATTAAATCAATTGGTATCACTTGGCGCGGAAATTTTCATCGTTGCAGAATATTCTTATTTAGTTCCTGATACTAATGTGAAGTATGCGATAAATATACATCCCACATTACTGCCACATGGTAGGGGGCCTACTCCTTTACCTTATTTAATAGAGTCTCCAGAATTTTCAGGCGTAACACTACATAAAATATGTGATGATTTTGATTCTGGCGATATTATCTTACAGGTCAAAGTGTCACAATCTATCAATGAAAGTCTGACTACTTTAATGATAAAAATGCACCTTGAGTCGGTTAAATTATTGAAGATTTTTTTTCAGGATATTGATTATTATTATCAGTTAGCTTATTCACAAGTCGATTATAGCTATTGGTCTAAAATCAACGGTACCGATAGAGTTTTAGATTGGAATTCACCGATAATGTTTATCCAAAAACAAATGAAACGCTTTGGTCATATAGGTTTAATTGTAAAGTTAGACCAAGAGTTATGGGCAATATCTCATGTAGAAATAATCGATTATAAGCATACTTTACAGCCTGGACATGTCGCTTTTGAAGATGACAGTTTATTGGCAGTTAATGCTTTAGATGGCATAGTCTGTATACATAAATCGTCTCTGTCAGCGATGCCTACGTGATGAAGTTCTATGTGGCTGCGTATGATGTTTGAGGTAGTGTTGTACGCGAACAAGAAGTAATTTTTTCATCTAGTTCAACCACCAATTAACCGGCGTTAATACAGCAAACAAAAATGGTTGATGGATTAGGTAAATAATTAAACTGTGTTTACCAGGCCAAGTTAATCGTCGTATTAATTTTTCATTCTTCAAATTGTTCAATTGAAAGGTATCGTGATTTAGCCATTTACTATGGGCTAAGGATATACCCAATAAAATCACACCAAACCAAGGGAATAGTGGGACATAGTCAACAGTATAATTAGGCAGAAATTCATCAAAATAGTTAAAGAGCCATCGATTCTTTAATACACCCAGAGGCACGAGGATAATGATGCACGTACCTAGCATTAGTGACAATCTCGGATAAGGCACAAATAAAATTGCGCATAAACTAGCAATAAGAATAAAATGCAATACGCCAAAATAAATCCAATTTTGAGGAAACATGACTAGTGACATTAGCGTAATTATTCCTGCACCAATAGCTACTTTAGCCAATCGTTTGATAAATTTTTTCAGGTGGCTCTGTTCTGCGTGGCTATATACAAGACTGACACCAACACAGACGAAAAATAACGTTAAAATAACATAGCGAAAATGTTTCCAGCCATCACCATCAGGAATATCCCACGTAAGCCAACTAAAGTACTTTAAATCATAGATGAAGTGAAAAATAACCATTAAAAAAATAGCAAGGCTTCTTAATAAATCTAGCGCGTAATTTCTTTTTGTTATTCTCATTAATCACCTTAGATTAAAAATGGAATTAGGGTTAAAGTTGATCTTAATCAAGGTATGTTAGTGACACAACTATATAATGTTACGTGTTGATACTAACGTGTTGATACTAACGTGTTGATACTAACGTGTTGATACT
>OJAF01000053.1_pt1 | contig 14187 bp, 10 predicted proteins | sample 1589571 | NCBI WGS metagenome assembly OJAF01 (sample SAMN05416854, study PRJEB24817) | seawater metagenome | isolation source: Sea water | place: Canada:Atlantic | collected 2013-11 | reverse complement strand
GTAAAAACATTAACTGAAACTGCACTTGGCAGAAGTGTCGAGCAAACGGTTATTGGTCGCCCGATTAACTTTCAAGGTTTACGCGGCGAAGAAAGCAATCAACAAGCCCTAACAATATTAACCAATGCAGCAAAGCGCGTTGGTTTTAAAGATGTCGAATTTCAATTTGAACCTGTTGCAGCCGGCTTTGAATATGAAGCGAGCCTAACGAAAGAAACCAAAGTACTGGTGGTGGATATTGGCGGTGGTACTACCGATTGTTCAATGCTACTTATGGGGCCAAAACAAGCCATTTTATCCGATAGAACTAACGACTTATTAAGCCACAGTGGCGAGCGTGTTGGCGGTAATGATTTTGATATTGCTTTTGCACTCAAAGGTATTATGCCAAGTTTTGGTTTAGACAGCCTATTAAAATCCGGCAAACCTATGCCAAGCAACAGTTACTGGCAAGCTATGGCGATTAATAACATTAATCATCAAACTGAATTTTACAGTGCTGCCAATGGCCGATTTTTAGCGCAACTTATTCGAGACGCAGAGCAGCCTGAGTTATTAACGCGGCTATTAACGGTGCAACAACAAAAATTAAGTTATCGCGTGGTCAATGCTGCAGAGCAAAGTAAAATCGCGATAACCGAGCAAACACAGCAACAAGTTGACTTATCTGATATCGATGAAGGGCTCAGCGTTATGCTTGACAGAGATGGCTTTGCGAAAGCCTGTAAACGAGAACTGAGTTCAATTGCTAATTTAATGACGGATGCAATTAGCCAGGCTAATTGCCAACCTGATGTGGTATTTGTGACTGGGGGCACCGCTAAATCTCCGGTATTAAATCAATTTCTTCAAGCGCAATTTAACCATGTGCCTATTGTTATAGGTGATCACTTTGGCAGTGTTACTGCAGGCTTAACCCGTTGGGCGAAAACTATCTACGCGTAAAAAGGTGTCATTAACACTGTTGTTAAACATTAATTTTTAATCTTAGCTTGGCTTTCTGCTTTTCTAGGTCACTACAGAGCGTAAAACATCCTAAAAAGGCTCATTAACACGCTAGTGGTTAATGAGCCTTTTTACATGTAGATACAAACTTAGCCACTATTGCCTTTTATTAATGCTTATAGCTTGAACAAGTGCCATTAGATTAAGATAAGTCACTGTCTTAGTTGCTTTAAATAATCGCATGTTATAAGTTGAAAACTCTCAGCATTTAAATCATAAATACTTAGCCAACGTCAACACGCATAAGTGCTTATAATTTTCCATGGCATGAAATTGAAATGACTAACCGTCAAACATTCAACATCGTATCTCTTGTCATTATAATCGTCACATTATTCGGTTATGGTGGTTATTACGGGCGGATGCTTTTTGGCAGCCCAACGTCCCCTGCTGATAACCAATACATAGCTGAATTAGCATCATCAACCGATAGTCAGAACAGCATCAGCGCGAAAATACCTGAGCCCGCGAGTGATACAGTTCATGAAAACATAAAGGCCAAAACAACTTTATTTGCTACTCCAGTCATTCAAACTCGACCAAACTGGAAAATATCGGGCCGATTAAGTGAGCAAATTTACGCCCTCAAGTTACGCTTTGAAAATGGTGATTTAGTAGCTGGTTATATACTTGCCATGAACTTAAGGTATTGCTGGGACAATCCTTTAAATCAACATGACTTTGACCGTCGCATACAAAATGAAGAAGTCACAAATGCCAGTGAGGCACTGATCCAGCGTTTAAAAAGTAAGTATGATAAATGCCAAGGTGTTACCCATAAACAGCAGCAACAGTTTTATCATTTTATGCGTTCAACTGCCGAACAGGGTTTTGTGCCTGCTCAAGAAAATTACAGCCAATTTACACCAGAGTTTTTTATGAGCTCCCAAGAGCATGAAGCTTTGCCCAGAGATCAGTATATTGCCAAGCGAGAACAATTTATTGCCGAAAAATTACACTTTCTTAACCAAGCTGCCGAGCATGGCAGCTTAAAAGCCATAGCAAAATTGGCTAATCTGTACTATTCACAAAATTATGGTTCACAGGGCTGGGTAAAAGCCTTTGCCTATAGTCAGGTTATTTTAGCCTTTACCGACAATAATGCCTTATATCAGCGTAATCAATGGTATATAGAAAAATTAATGCCAAGCTTAAGCGCGCAAGAGTTAGCCCAAGCACAGGCGAGATCAGAAAAAATAATACACGCGATTAATCAAAATGGTACATTATATTCGGCTAAATAAATTAGGAGAAAAGTGATTAACAAAACGACGAATGCTAACGCGATAGAACAGCCTAAAGTTGCACTAATTGTTGGTGCCAGTGGTTTGATAGGCCAACACTTGTTAACGCAACTATTGGCGAGTTCAAGCTATAGCAAAGTTATAGCCTTAGTACGTAAACCACTGACGTTTACCCACCCTAAGCTGATAACATGGCAAGTAGATTTTCAGCAACTAACAGCTGAATTATCTGCTCAGACAACGGGTCAATTTCACGTAACAACAGGCTTATCTGGCAATAACTTACCCGCTATTGATGATATTTTTTGTACACTGGGTAGCACAATAAAAAAAGCCGGTTCTAAAGCGGCTTTTACTGAAGTTGATTATCACTATCCGCTCATTATCGCCGAACACTTTTATCGCCAACATTCGTCATTGTTTGCCATAGTTACTGCCATGGCTGCAAATGAGTCATCTAACCTGTTCTATAATCAAGTTAAAGGGAAAGTTGAGACAAGCTTACGTAAAATTGGCTATCAACATTTAGGTATCTTTCGCCCATCAATGTTATCGGGGCAAAGAGATGAAAATCGTATTGGCGAGCAAGTTGGTGCAATTTTAATGCATGCTTTAGCCTTTATCATTCCAAAGAAATATCAGGTTATTCAAGCAGAAAAAGTGGCCAACGCTATGCTAGCCTATGCCAATAATCCTCAACTGGGCGTTAGCATTATTCAGTCAAATCAGCTGCAAAATCATTAAGGGTTTTACCTGTCATACGGTAACCAACCCACTCTTCTTGTGCAATAGCCCCCAATGAGTGGTAAAACTCCCGAGCAGGTGTATTCCAATCTAAACAGCTCCACTCAAAGCGCGCGCAGCCTTTCGCTTTAGCAATGCTAGCCAGTGCTTTTAAAAGTTTTACCCCGGCGCCCTTACCACGATATTGTGGCATCACGTATAAATCTTCTAAATATAGCCCTGACTTTGCCAGCCAAGTTGAATAATTAAAAAAGTAAATGGCTGAGCCAATAGCGATACCATCGAGCTCACATATTAACGCGAATACATGGCTGTCATCGGCAAAAATAGTATCTTTAATGGTTTGTTCTGTGGCTAAAACTTCCGCTTCAGCTTTTTCATAAATGGCGAGATCTTTAATAAAGGTAAATAAAATATTGGCGTCTTGTGCCGTTGCCGTTCTAACGCGTAAATTGCTCATACTCTGCTCCTGATTTTTTATCACTTTGCTTGATGTTAAATATATACGACCTTTAATACCAGACGTTATTGATTATTTAACGCCTGCTGTGCTCGGCTAATGATTGCCAATGAAAGTTGCTTGAAAACGCCTTTTAATAACACCCAATGATGCCAATAAAGTGTTCTAATAATTGTATTTTCTGGCATTAAATCGATAAGTTTTCCACTATTAAGTTCGTCCTGTATTTGCAATTTAGGAATCAAACAATAGGCCAGACCTTGTTTTGCAAAACCAACAAACGCTTCCGATGAACGTACGGTATGGCAAGGATAAGCACCAACTTTTAAGCCAAAGACATTTTCAATATACTTGATATGCATATCATCTTTTTGGTCGTAGGCAACCGTAGGGGCTCGCGCGAGTGCTTGCTCGTTAATACCATCTGGAAAGTAATGTTCAACAAAGTTGGGGGCAGCCACGAGTAGGTATTGCATATCGCCGAGTTTTTCTAACGTGCAGCCCGGCAAAGCGCTGTCATGTGTGCTAATAGCGCCAAATACTTCACCATCTTTTAAATAATTAATGGTTCTGTTTTCATCTGAAAGTCGAAAATTTACTGCTACATTATAGTGATGAGAAACATCACCAATGGCGGTAATTAACCAAGTTGCTAAGCTATCAGCATTGCTAGCGATACTGGCGGTGATAGTTTCATTATTATTACTGCCGGAAATGTCTGGTAGTATATCTTGCTCTAGCAATTTCACTTGTTGGTAATGGCCAAGTAACTTTTTGCCAATAGCCGTTGCTATTAGTGGCTGAGCGCGCACCAACACAGGTTGGCCAATAGTTTGCTCTAAACTTTTAATACGTTGAGAAACAGCCGACTGAGTGATCGATAAGACCGATGCCGCTTTATCAAAATTTTGCTCATCAACCACCACGCTCAAGGCGTGCAATAACTTATAATCAAGCAAGGTGAATTAATCCTCTAAACGTTATATAAATCAACAACGACATTAGCAAAACTAATCAAAGATAAAAAGCATTAATTATACTTATGAATGTTGATTGGTTAAATTAGCCTCCTAACCCGATACCGTATTATTTTAGGAGCAAAAAAATGTTTACCCCTTTGTTACAAGGTCTTTTTCTAGGCGCAGGTATGATAATTCCCATCGGCGCACAAAACGCTCATGTACTTAATCATGGTATTAAAAAAAATCATCATTTTTTAGCGGCTTCTGTTTGCATGGTTTGTGATGTTGTACTTATTGCCTTAGGGGTGTTTGGTGGTGCGAAACTGATCGCTACCTCACCAACCTTAGTGACCATTATTTCTTGGGGCGGCATCACTTTTTTATTAACGTATGCGAGCTTGTCATTTCGCCAAGTATGGCAAAATAACTATGAGAAGGAACAGCAGTTAGCGACAAAATTTAACAAAAGCCCTTGGCTAGTTATTATTGCAACATTCTCTGTAACGCTATTAAATCCGCATGTCTATCTAGATACTGTGATGATATTAGGCAGTGTTGGCGGCAAGTTTCACGGTAACGAACGGATCGCTTTCGCCGTAGGTACCATGCTGGCATCAATAATTTGGTTTTATAGTTTAGCGGGTGCGGCAGCAAAAATGTCACCTTGGCTTAGTCAAGCCAAAGTAAAAAGAACCATAGATATCGTGGTTGGATTAATCATGTGTGCAATAGCATTATCACTATTTAATAACTTATAAATAACAGCTTAAAGGCAATAATTATAGCCTTTAAGCGAGTCTTTTATTCCAGTTTCCTGCATGGTAAAGCTGGCAATTTTCTTCACTGTCGATTTCAACCTGATTGTTAATATTGTTAAGCTCAATTCCTATATTTTCTAACTCCGCAGCAATCAGTGCTACTAAATCAGGAACCTTGGCTGATTTTGCATAACTAGCGAGTGATTTATTGTTATCAAATACACAAATAACTTTTAAACTTTGTGGAAAGTTATCAAACTTAACCGTATGGGTTAGCCATTGAAAGCCTTCAATATCTTCTAACGCAATATGACAGACTGTCGTTAACGCTTTGATGATTTGATTATCGAGTTTTTTATCTGATTTACGCATTATTTATCCACATTATTTTTATACATTACCTTTCGAGAAATTGTTTGAAAAATGGTTACCCGCAAAACGCTCAGACTTATCACCTAAATAATTATTTTTACCTGATTTTTTGGTCGCTAATAAAAAGTTATCTGCGGCTTTAATTAAACCATCAAAATCAAATTTTACGGTTCGGTCATGTAAGGCGTATCCTACTGATATAGTCACCGAAAGCGTTACATCTTCATATTCAATAAGCATATCACTAACACTGCGAGTAATTCTTTTGGCAAGCTCGCACACTTGTGCTTGAGTGATAGATTCACAAACCACAACAAATTCATCTCCGCCCCAGCGAAGCAAGAGATCATGCTCTCTGATCTGTGTAGCTATTCTTTCAACAATCGCTTTTAAGGCTTTATCGCCACCGGCATGGCCAAAGGTATCATTTATAAACTTAAAGTCATCACAATCAATAATTAACGCGCCTAAAGACAATTCTTGCTTTGGCTCTCGTTCAAACCGTGATTGTACCGCTGGTAAATAGGTTTTTAAATAGTTTCGACAAAAAGCACCTGTCAGCTCATCTTTCATCGACAATAAAAGTTGTGCTTTTAACATCCTATGATGAACGAAAAATACCATAATCAGAGCACAAAAAATCAACATTAAAGCGATAATGAAAAAAATATAGAACTGCTGCTTATTTTTATTCTCTTGTGCCGTAACTTTATTGCTCAGTAATGAGTTTTTCAACTCTGCTAGCTTTTGCAAACGCTTAATACTACCAATACGCTTATCCATAATGGTAACTAAACTTACCGTGTTCTCGTTGCTTGCTGATTGCTGAAACTCAGCATAGGCTCGTAAATATTTTAACGAATTTTGATCATCGTTTAACTGGTGATAAATTTCGCTCAATAAATAATGCAGAGTGGCACGTGTGTTGGAGTGCGCCAATTGCTTATTATATTCAAGGCTTCGTAAAGCATAATCAAGTGATAATGAGACCTGATGGGTTGCCAAATAAAATTCTGACATATTTTGACTAACCATTTGCATTAAACGCACATCATGATTTGATTTTGCTTTTTTTTCCGCTAACTTAAACCAACGTTCAGCAGCGTTAAAATCGCCTATCTGTTGATTCACTATGCCTTTTAAACGCGACAAATAACCATCGTCGGTATTAAACTTTGATGATATACGCTCTGCTGTTAACGTTAAGCTTAAGGTTTCTTGTGGGTTTACATTAGCCAAATTAATGCGGGTATTAATTAAGTACAACATCGCCAAAAACTCACTATCGTAGTTTTTAGTTTTACGCGCCAACGCCAGTGCCATTTCCAACGGCTCAAGCGCTAATTCAAAAAGCGCTAACTCAACATAACTCAAAGCTAAGCGGTTTAATGCCACTATTTGCCCACGTTCATTACCATTTTCATAGGCATAATCAGCCATTTTTTGCACATAAAATATCGCTTGTGAATAATCACCACGAATAAAAAATATCCAACTAATATTTTCCAATGAATCGATCACTAAATTATCATTTTCAACATTTTCTAACGCTGCAATGGCTTTATTGAGATATTGCTTTCCTTCCGGCCAATTACCATCATTGGTTTTTAATTTTGCAATATAAGCATAAATTGGCGCTTGAAATTTTAGGTAGGGTTCGGCATTAACTTGGCGAATCAACTCATCAACAAAACGGCGATTGTCGCCATTATTGAGGTGCTGTAAATTTTTCAGCTCAGCGTAATTATCTCGTGGATTTTGAGCCGAGACATTACCCACAAAAAGCGTAGTCATAACTAAAGAGATAATAATTGAGAAGTTAAGCAGATATTTTCGGCTCATTAAAATCATTTGATAAATTCCATTTTATAAATCCTTATCGATATAAACGTTCCGTCGTTCGATCGCCATTTTACCTTAGCTTTGGTGACAATTAGTGTTTTAAACTAGGGTCTGTTGATCTTTCGAGACTGTTTTTGCAGCAGTTTGTTGGGTATTTATACAAGGCAGAGCCTTTGTCATGTGGTTGTTCCACATAAAAAGGTAATAACGCCGTAAAAATGACCAACAAACGCTGTCCGAAGGATTCGGCTAAAAGCCGTTTTACTCTTTGTTGAGCAGTATTTGCTTAGAATGACTAGGCTACACACTACTCGCCGCGATTAAAACGCTTTACTATCTTTAAAAAGCCGAACAAAATTTAACCGCGAAAGATCAACAAACCCTAATGTCACGATGGAAAGTACAACTTATATTATGCTTGTTCATGACTACATTGCCAGCATATTTCAAATGACGCATCATTTTTTTCAAGGCATTGATTACAAATCCAATCATCCATACTCACTGACTTTTGCGCCATGGTGATGGCATTTAATGCCTTATCGTAATCACTATCTTCAATTACCCATATTTCAGGCCAGCAATCAAATGCGGATACTTCACCTACGGCACCTTGAGCAAATTCATTTTTGAGAAAAGTGCTAATGCCAGCCGCTGCAATAATATTTTTTGCATTATTAACTAAAAATAAATTTTCATTGGTATAAACCATCTTCATATTTAAACTCCCTCAATATGTTAAAAATCAAGTTGAAAAGTTAGACTTAAATAAAGCTTTCTCGATTGAGGAAAACTATCCGTTAATAAAGCACCAATACATTTATTAACGGATAGTTAAATTACCGCTATTAGGGCTATATGATTAATCCTTCCAGCGTTCTTTAATTTCTATTATTTGCTCAAGTTGTTGTTCAAATATCTCGACTAATTGAGGGTCAAAATGTTTGTTCTTTTCTTTATGAATTAACGCCATTGCCGCTTCAATTGACCAAGCATCTTTGTATGGTCTAACACTGGTCAAAGCGTCAAATACATCCGCCAACGCCACTATCCTACCTTCGATGGGTATATCTTCACCTTTTAACTGATTTGGATAACCGGAACCATCCCACTTTTCATGGTGTGTCAAAGAAACTAGCTTGGCGAGTTCAATTAAATCAGAGTCTGAGTCACCTAAAATTTCCGCACCAATAATTGGATGCGTTTTCATAATGGCGAACTCTTCATTAGTCAGTTTGCCCGGTTTAAGCATAATGCTATCAGCAATACCAATTTTACCAATGTCATGCATAGGCGCAGCGTTGAATAAGTTATCAGCTTCCTCATCTAAAAAACCATACCCTAAGGCTATTATTCTCGCATAATGACTCATACGCATGACATGCATGCCAGTTTCATTGTCTTTGTATTCAGATGCTCTGCCAAGACGTTGAATGACTTGCAAGCGCGTTCTTCTAAGCTCCTCAGCATCAACTAAAGATAAATGTGTTTTAACGCGTGCTTTAACAACCGCGGGGGAAATAGGCTTGGAGATATAATCCACTGCCCCTAGATTTAACCCTTTAGCTTCATCATCAGGATCATTTAACGCAGTAATAAATATAATAGGGATAGATTTAAATTGGTCGTTTTTTTTAAGATATTCACAAACCTCATAGCCTGTTAAGCCTGGCATCATGACATCGAGTAATATCAAATTTGGCCGCTCTTTTTCAACTAAACGCAATGCTTCGTGACCACTTTTTGCAAAAATTAATTTATAGCTATCGTTAAGTATTTGATTAAGAACACGCAAGTTGGTCGGTTCGTCGTCAACAACCAACACGCTTTGTTTCGTTTTACGCACTAAGTACTCCTTAGGTGTCGCTGTTTAATTGCTTTAATATTGCTATCAAAGTCTTCACTTGCTCAGCAGCTTCGACAAATTCAAAATTATTACATGAGTGCACAATGGCATTAATTTCTTTTGGCCTGAATGACCTATAACTTTGCAAATCTTCTAATAATAATTCACTAAACTCATTATTATCAACATAGGATTCGAGCTCCTGCAAGAGTTCAATCACCTGACTACTATTAACCTGAACAGATTTTTTTTCATCACCAACAAGGTCACCTTGCTTACTTGTCATGGTATTTACACAGCTCTTAATAATATTAAATTCGGTGATAATTTTATTAATAACTCCAGTAACTGGCAGGACATCTTTTGCTTTAGATGCTTTTTCAAGTTCGTTAAGCATGGCCATAAAGCGATTTAAACTCAAATTTCCAGCGACGCCCTTAAATTTATGCGCCTGTAGCTCTAGCTCATGAAAGTTTTTATCCTTAAGTAGCCCACTAAGGGCGCAAAATTCACTTTCTGCTTGTTTAATAAAACGCATTATTTCCGCATAAAGGCCCGTTTTTGAGCCCCATAACTTCACACCCTTATCAACATCAATAATCAGTGTTGATTTATCGATTGGATCATCCTGTTCTACTTGCAGCACGTCTAATGCCAAGACGCCAGAGATCTCTTTATAAAGCTGCTGCATATCGACAGGTTTATTAGCGAAACCATCCATACCTGCTTGTTCTGCAGAGTGCCTATCTTCAAGCAAAACACTTGCGGTCAAGGCAATGATAGGTAAGCGACTCAAGCCATTATCTATTTCATATTGCCTGCGTAATTTAGCTGCAGTTAAGCCATCCATTACTGGCATCTGAATGTCCATCAATACAACATCAATAATATTACTTTCCATTTGTAGCAGTGCTTGTTCACCATCCCGTGCTTCTATCACCGTATGGCTATGGCGTTTCAGTAATAAGGTTAATAAATCGATATTATGATCTATATCGTCAACCACCAAAATGTGTAGCTTTGGCAGTGCGTGCGACTTCAGCACGTTGTGTTCGCTACTCGCATCAATAACAAGCTCTAGCGGTAAGTTAAAGCTAAACTCAGAGCCTTCTCCTTCGACACTACTCGCCTCAATGGTACCTTTCATTAGTTCAACCAACTGTTTACTTATTGTTGTACCTAGCCCTGTGCCACCAAAACGTCGACTCATTGATTCATCAGCTTGGGCAAAAGCATCAAATATTGTCGCTAGCTGCGCTTCACTCATACCGATCCCGGTATCTTTGATCACGAACTGAATCAAGCCATTGTCGGTATTACCGATATTGATAGTGATACCACCGCGCTCAGTAAACTTAATAGCATTACCAATTAAATTAGTCAGCACCTGACGGATACGATCTGGCGCACCGTTATAATAACCTTGCACGTCAGGGTGAATATTTAGCTCAAGCGATAATACTTTACTTTGAGCTTGTAACCACAATGTTGAAACAACAGCATCAACCTCTTCAACAAGTGAAAAGTCACGATATTCAAGTTGAAACTTACCTTTTTCTAACTTAGCACTGTCGAGTACATCGTTAAGGATATGCAATAATGATTTAGCCGACTGATTGATGGTATTGATATGCTTACGCTGAGTGATGCTAAGGTCTTCATCTAACAATATATCGCTAAAACCAATGACAGCATTCATCGGCGTACGAATTTCATGACTCATATTAGCGAGAAATGCCGTACGTGTTTCTGCCGCTTTTTCAGCAGCTTCTTTTGCCGTAATAAGCTCAGATTCCATCTTTTTACGATCGCTAATGTCCATTATAAAGCCGTCTAAATAATAGTCGTCATTACCTTCTTCTTTAATCGCACGACCATACCCTAGCATCCATTTTGTTTTACCTTCACGATCAATAAATCTAAATTCGACTTGGTACCCTTCAGGAGCGCGGAAGTTTGCCTTTTCAATAAGGCTTAAATCGTCAGGGTGAATAAAGTCGCCTAAACTGCGCTTTGGGTTAGGTAATAAGAAATCGGTTGCGGGGTAACCGATAATGTTTTCAACTTCATCATTTATAAATAAATTAGGCCAACCGGGGCTATCGAGACAGCGATATGCTATGCCCGGTATATTAGTTAGTAATGAGCGAATCCTCGTTTCATTGGTTCTTAGTTCAGCTTCCATTTTTCGTCGTTCACGAAGATCGGTAATAAATGCCACAAACAGATGTTGATCATTTAACTCAACATGACCAACAACTAAGCGAACGGGAACTTTTTTGTTACCTTTAGCAATAACATCCACTTCATGTGCTGTGCCAATAATTTTCGCAATACGGGTTTGAATATAGTTTTCAATATACTGTTTAATATTGTCTCGAAAAGACTCTGGGGCTATCATATGAACGTTATTCCCCAATAACTCGGTTGTTTTCCAAGCTAAAATTTGTGTTACCGCTTTATTAACATTGATGATTGTGCCACTAGCATTAATAGTGATAATACCGTCAACAGCTGTATTCATTGTAGCTTCGAGTTGTTTTTCGTTTCGAATAGCAATAGCGGATTTGTCTTTATAACCGAAGATTAAATTTGCCGCTAATACGATACAAATGATAAAAACCGTTATGGCGGTAACGCCAAAGGCTAAATAAAGCGATATTTCATTAGTTTGCTCTGATAATTCAAGGCCTGGTGGCAAAACAAAACGAGCTGCAGCCATTCCTGTATAATGCATACCTGAAATTGCAGCGCCCATAACAACACTAGATATTAACATTTTAGAGCTTTGGCTCTGCGTTTTTGTACTAAACTGATCAAGACCAAAACTTATCCAAAGTGACAATATGGCCAATATCACGGCAACTAATATTGAGACACAAAACATCAATAAGTCATAACGAAGCAAAACCGCCATTTCCATGGCAGCCATACCCACGTAATGCATAGTGCCAATACCAGCACCCACTAACACGCCGCCGAAAATTAATTGAATTGGTTTCAGGTTACCACGAGTGATCAAATTTAAGGCAACCCACGAAGCTGCAATAGCGGGTAAAACAGAAATAGCAGTGAGGTCAAGCGTATAGGAAACGTCCGTGCAAAGCTCAAGCGCCAACATACCTATAAAATGCATGGACCAAACACCACCGCCAAGAACGATGCTACCAACCAATAACGAAACATGTTTTCGTAAAGAAGAGTGGGTTGCCGCTTGAGAAGCCACTTGAAAACCCATAAAAGAGGCAAACACTGCGATAGAAATTGACAGTAGCACTAACCATGGGTCGTGCTCTGATACAGCAAGTAAGCTTTCGTTAGAATATTGAAAGATGTCAGTAACACTATTTCGCATAACACTCCGTCACCTAGGCGACATAAATTAAAGCAGGCAGAAATTTGCCAAATTTTGGCATAGAAACTGATATTTTTAGTGCCGGAGAAAGCGAAATATTGCCCAGGTAATCGCAAAAAACAACAACACATTACATTCATATAACATAACAATCACGTTATAGTCAAAACGTGTGTAATAGTCTGCGTTGAATAAACGCTAAAAAAATTTACTGTTGATATTTTTCATCTAATACTCAACACTTCAATAAATTAAACTTAGTTGGCGAAATTTGTTTCTTAGTTCACTCCTGTTATACATATATGTGGGACCGCATTAAGAAAAATAAAATTTTGCAAAAATCTAAAAACTTATCAACACTACCTATACATCGACGTTTACGCTTTTAATGTCGTAAAAACCCATATCTGTGTACAGAAAAATATTATGTCACCGCAGGCTATTGAAATTAAAAAAGCGCAGTGTTAGCAAAAACCAGCAGAAGTAGCGAATGATTTAACATAGGTTGTTATAAATGAATATATTATATAACTGCCTATAGCAAAGATTCTTGTTATGATGAAACTCATAAATAAACATAGTAAGTATTCAACTTGGCATAAAAAACAATAAGGTGTAATAAGTATAAGTGAATAACACGACTCTCATTCAAGACGAAAACCTTTCCATTAAAGTCAGTTACCAGTTATTACCTAGTGACCATCAAAGACTCGATCTCTATTTCTCTTTACCGGTTGAAATGGGCATTGGACCTAAAACCTTAGCTGAAGAACATTATTTTCATAGCGGTATTCAAAGCCATAGCGCATATTATTCAGATCAACTGCACTTGCCTTTAGTACGCAGTCGATTTATTAGTAAACAAAAAGGCGAACAAAGTGATTATCGCCTCAACCTTAATTTATTTTCTTATCAAATTCGTATTGCATTAGACACCGATATAAAGCAAACCATCAAACTTAAGGATAGTGAAGAGTTTTATCCACAAGCCATTGTACTCGCTGAGCAAATATCGGGACTATTGAAAAAACTCAGAAGATATACGCCACCCGATCAAAAACTAAAACCATTTTTTGAAAATGCTGACAACTATCTTAGTTGGCAAGTGGAGCAATCATTTTTAAAACTATTATCTCGTGGTCCGAAAAATAGTGATTTTACCACAGAGAGAAACTTCCTAATTGATTTATGCCGTGGTGAAAACAAGTACCGTGAAGAGAACCAATATAATTCACAAGTCACTTTAGAGGATCCTAATCGTATCACCAATAAAATGCGTCTACTGCAACGATTAATCGAATACGGCGTGGTGTTTCAAAAAGAAGTAAAAAACCTTAACAGTAATTTAAAGCGTGTTGTTCGCGGTACGGTAACCGCTATTATTATGGCATTTGTTATGGTGTTAGTATTAAATGCACGAGCAAACTTTACTGAAGTTACCATCGCCTTAGTTGGTATGTTGGGGATTATTTATGGTTTAAGGGAGATATTTAAGGACGATATTACCCGCATCATTTGGCGGAGCATTCAAAAAGGCTTACCAAAATGGAAAAATATTTATAGCTGTCTCTTATACACATCTGACGCTGCCGACGAAGA
>OJAF01000052.1_pt1 | contig 14196 bp, 14 predicted proteins | sample 1589571 | NCBI WGS metagenome assembly OJAF01 (sample SAMN05416854, study PRJEB24817) | seawater metagenome | isolation source: Sea water | place: Canada:Atlantic | collected 2013-11 | reverse complement strand
TAGCGTCTCGTGGGCTCGGAGATGTGTATAAGAGACAGCGTTAAAGCTGTTTTAGTTAACATCTTTGGTGGCATCGTACGTTGTGACATGATTGCTGAAGGTATTATTGGCGCAGTTAAAGAAGTAGGCGTTAAAGTACCAGTTGTAGTACGTTTAGAAGGTACTAATGCTGAATTAGGTCGTGAAGTTCTTAAAAACTCTGGCTTAGATATCATTGCTGCTGAGTCATTAACTGATGCAGCGACTAAAGTTGTAGCAGCTGCGGAGGGCAAATAATGTCTGTCTTAATTAACAAAGATACTAAAGTAATCTGTCAAGGTTTCACTGGTGGTCAAGGTACATTCCATTCAGAACAAGCACTTGAGTACGGTACACAAATGGTGGGTGGCGTAAGCCCAGGTAAAGGCGGTCAAACGCATTTAGGCCTACCAGTATTCAATACAGTACGTGATGCAGTAGAAGCAACTGGCGCAACAGCAACAGTTATCTATGTTCCTGCACCATTTTGTAAAGATGCAATTTTAGAAGCTATTGATGCAGGCATCGAGCTTATCGTTACTATTACTGAAGGTATTCCAACTTTAGATATGGTTGACGTTAAAGCTAAGCTTGATCAATCTGGCGTTCGTATGATCGGTCCTAACTGTCCAGGTGTTATTACTCCTGGCGAAACTAAGATTGGTATCATGCCTGGTCACATTCACAAGCCGGGTAAAGTTGGTATTGTTTCACGTTCTGGTACGCTTACGTACGAAGCCGTTAAACAAACAACTGACGCTGGTTTTGGCCAATCTACTTGTGTAGGTATTGGTGGTGACCCTATCCCAGGTACTAACTTCATCGACGTATTGGAAATGTTCCAAAACGATCCACAAACTGAAGCAATCGTGATGATTGGTGAAATTGGTGGTACAGCTGAAGAAGAAGCAGCAGAATACATCAAAGCAAACGTGACTAAGCCTGTAGTATCTTACATTGCTGGTGTTACTGCACCAGAAGGTAAGCGTATGGGTCACGCTGGCGCGATTATCGCTGGTGGTAAAGGTACAGCTGATGAGAAATTCGCAGCATTAGAAGCGGCTGGTGTTAAAACTGTTCGTTCTTTAGCGGATATCGGTGTAGCACTTAAAGAGAAAACAGGTTGGTAGGCGATTCGCTTACAGCTTGTAATTCTTGATAAAAACCCGCTTTGAGCGGGTTTTTTGTTTATTTTTTTATTGATTGAATAAGTTTACCTATTTGTTCTACGCCGTCTAATGTCGTTGGTAAATTTGCGTCTTCACTTACTAACCCTGAAAATATTATTTCCTCAAATTTCTGTAAAGTATGGTCATTTTTACTTTTAAGATCTGCAGAGTAATCAGCATAGCTTTGTATAAATTGACATAATGTCATTCTCAAATCTATTTGTAGTAATTGAGATTTTATTGATTTCTGAAGAGAAAATGCTATACGATAGAAATATAGTGATAATACTAGTAAAGTGGTTAATGGTATCATCAGGTGGATGATTTCTATTTTGCTTTGAGTAGGGAAGTAAGAGACGAATATTAGTGTTAAGAATGATAAAATTGGAATAAATATAGTAATTGTTTTCCAGTTTTTAGCATTTTGACTCGCATCCTCTAGTTCAGTAACTTTACTTTTTTTAAGGTTACTAAAACCATCAAATAACCCAACAAAATTAAACCCTTGCTCATATTTTTTTAACTTTTCATCTAAAGTGTTAATTTTTATCTCCCGAGCTAATAATTTTTCATCCCAAGTAGAGTCAAAATCTTCTATTTTTTTAAGAGAAGTGTTTGTTTTATTTGCTAACTCATCAACTGTTGATAACTTTTTATTAAGAGCTGGAGAGAATATTCCCCTTAATATGGAAAGTGGCATTGCTTTAATAGCATAATTGAATTCTCTTTCTATACTATTAGGAATTTCAAACTGATCTGAAAGGTAGTAATTAATCAATGCAATATAGAGATTATCGATCTCATAGCCACAAGTTAAATAGTACTCATACATAAATCTAAAAACTAAATATAGTATATAATTTTCACCTTTATCAATACTCCCGTCTAGTGTATCCAAAAGCTGTTTCCCTATCCATTCTGCATTTTTAGCTGCGTATTTATCCCATTCTTCAGGATGGTCATAAATAAACTTAATAACTAAATATATAAAAAACTTATTAATTTTTGATTGCTCTGTATTTTCGAAATGTAACGAACTTGCGGCATGACTTACATCGTTCCAATGTTCGTCATTTGGTTTGTTTTTATCTAGGTACTCTTTAAATTTATTAATATTAGAAGTGAAAAAAATAGTCATTGTTAACCCTAGTAGCTTTTTATTTATCTATTCTGCGTTGTTAACAAATAAAATCAATATATTAGAATAATTTTCTGACAAAAAAATTAAGGGGACACATATGGACGCTTCCTTGACGAAATTAAACGGACACTGGTAAAATTAGACGGACACTCACTCTAAATTAGTGGCTTGGAGCTTGTTTATCTGTTTGGTGTCGGAGTGCCGACGGCACCCAGAGAGGGTTAAACGCACTATGTTTAAGTGAGGCTCTCTGGACTCACCCGGCGCTGCAACATTAAACGTGTTTCCTCCATGCTGTCCAATATTCTCGACGTACCAGCGCTGATGGCACGTCCGTGTGCCAACAGCGCTTTCACTAGCATCCATGCCAGTGATACGTGAATATTGGTCATCATTCCGGCGTTTAATGAAGCAGACTTGGTGTCTGGTTTATCCTATGTAATTCTCCTTTCGCTTCTTTAGATAATAAAAGTGCAACGAATCAAAGGGGTCAGGTACATTTGATTTTAAAAGTATTAGAGGGACACCCACTCTAACTTAACGGTTTGGTATTAGACGGACACTCGCTCTAAATTAATGGCTTGGAGTTTGTTTATTGGTTTGGCGTCGGGGTGCCGACTACACCCAAAGAGGGCTGAACGACGAGCCCTCTCTGGACTCACCCGTCGCTGCTGAAAAATGTTTTTCCTCATAAAGAATCACTAATCGAGCTAACGCTCAGAACGCACATCCATGTGCTACTTCACTTTGCTGGCGTCCTGCCAGCAATAGCTGATATTGATTATTTACTCAGACATTTCTCCAAAGCAGACTGAGTGTCTGTTTCTACCTTTCGCCATTCTCGAAAAGATTTGAAGTAGTGATCGCTTTACAACGATCTCTAAATTCCCATCTCAGCGATTTAATTATTTAAGTGCAATGGTAGGGCTCGATTCGAGACATGGATGTCGAGAACTGCCGTTGTTCATGGATGATAAATCGGCAGGGTTCGAGCTCTACGACTTGTATAATTAAAGTTTTAGCTGAGCAGGGCGTCGCAGGGGTTCCAAGGGGAGACGCGGCGGTACGTCGCCCCTTGGGTGAAGTCGGCACCTCGACGCCAAACAGTTATACAAACTCCAAGCATATCAAGAGAAAATACACCATTTAGTTTGATAGTGCGTCAAGCCACTCTTTAACCTTGCGTTGCGGTTTTAACATTTCCCTTGAGTTGTAGTTAGTACCCGTAAAAACGAAAATTAATTGATGTTTTGGTGAAATGAATAGGTATTGACCGCCATTACCCCAGGCGAAAATTAGCTCAGACTCGGTCGTTGTATCGTTTACTGTCGTTTTAGAAGGCAATAACCACCACCAATAGCCATACTCATAAGGTCGTTCATAGACCTTAGTATGTGAAGTTGTCATTTCATCGATCCAATGGCTAGCGATAATTTGTTTGCCATTGTAACTTCCCTTGTTGAGCACCATTTGCCCCATTTTTGCCAAGTCACGTGCCGTCATGAATATATGACCACCGGTATCAACGACTCCATAGGGTGTTTTGCTCCACTTGAAGTTGGTGATATCCAGTTTGGAAAATAGAGTTTGTTTTGACCAAGCTTCAAAACCATTATTGAGTGTTTGATTTAGCAAATGCCCAACTAAAACTGCACCACCAGTACAGTAAGAGAAGTGCTTTCCGGTTTCGTGGCTTAATGGTAGCGCAATGAAAAATTTCGCCCAGTTAGGGCTTAAGTACATTTTGTCTTCATTGCCCAGAGATGCTGACACCCAATCGTCACAAGCAAGACCAGTACGCATGGTAAGTAAATCGCTAAACGTCATGTGCTTAAAGCTAGTATTATCAGCACCTATGCTATTGATATAAGGTGCTACTTTTTCAGTGGGCTTGGGGAATAAATTTTGTTCAATTGCGATACCGACTAATATTGCGGTTAGCGACTTTGTTACTGAGCGCAGATCATGGATGTCATTTGCGCTATAGCTTGGTGCATAACTCTCAAAAAGGCGTTGCCTATTTTTATAAACTAAAAAGCTGGTAACACCTTGCTCCTGACCTTGATTTACGCTGGCTGCGTATTGCTTTATGAGTGTTTCTATTTTTCCTGTTTCTGCGCCATAGCTGTAACAACTAATGAGCCAAATTAACAAAACATATTTCATCATAACTCTGCACTTTTATTAGCTTAGTGACTACTGGGCAGTAAAAGGTTTAAATCAGTTAGCGGCTTAATAAGTTTTAGTTTTGCAGGCGTGTTGGTTAAAAAAAATTAAATGGACACTCACTCTAAATTAATGGCTTGGAGTTTGTTTACCGGTTTGGCGTCGGGGTGCCGATTACACCCAGAAAAGAGAAGGGAGACTAGCGCCGCTCATATTTCTTTGGCTCTGGACTCCCTCGGCGCTGCCGCATTAATGCTGTCCAATATTCTTCGACGTACCAGCGCTGATGGCACGTCCCTGTGCCAACAGCGCTTTCACTGGCATCCATGCCAGTGATACGTGAATATTGGTCATCATTCCGGCGTTTAATAAAGCAGATTTGGTGTTTGATTCTTCTGTAGTGTTTATTACTTTTCTCTTTTTTATTATTTTAAGTTTTAACTAATACATTAATTTAATAGTTCACCGGAAGTTCAGCAGACTCCAACCCCTTCACAGCAACAGAAATTGAATTTAGATAAGTGCGATGTTTATCGGAGCCATGGATGGCGTAGACTGCCGTGTGAAGGGACGATTTTCGGCAGGAATAAAAATTGAACCTAAATTCAGTTGGAGTGTTTTGCTGTGCAGGGCACAGTGGGGGATGCAAGGGGGAGATCTGTGTCCTTCCTTTTAGGTAAATCGGCCCTTGCGTGTAGTTGCCTCGGCAACTGCGTCCTGCGTTGCTCTACCTCCTGCATCCATGCAGTCGACCGCGACGCCAAGCAATCAATAAAGCTCCAAGCCATTCAACTTAAAAACTTATCAATTCTATTCATTTCAAACATTGCTGTTTATAATGCCGTTATTAATTTTATAGCATTGAAGAGTCCGATGAAGTTCCCAAAAGATGAAACAGGTAAAGTATTGTTTGAAATGCAAAAGGCGGGTGTCGATTTAACGGTAATGCATACTGTTGTGTTTTTTCACTTATTTGGCATACAAGAGCAAGCAGAAGCAATGGCTGCTCATCTTGCTGAAATAGCACCTGATGTTATTTGTGATGTTCATATTGATGAAAATCCAAAAGTATGGGCTTTAGATTGCGCGATAAAAGTGATCCCGCTTTATGATGCTATTGTTGCTCAAGAAGCTCAGTTTGAAGAAATAGTCACTCAGTTTCATGGTCATACTGATGGTTGGGGGATTGAAGCTTAAACTGCTCATGCTTCAGCTGAAATTTGCTTACTGGCATGGTGTGGGGATTAACTGCATAGATGCAGAATATAGAGCAATCAACGAGTCGATGATGGCTATAAAAGAGCAGAGAGCTTAGTTTTATTTTTCGTCATTCTCCAAATGGTATGAAGTAGCACTCGCTACTTCAATGCTCGCTAAGTTTTGCCCTTAGCTGATTAATTCTTCATATATAACAGTAAATTAAGATATTATTCTTGGTTATTAGCTAACGCAAAACTCTTACACTGAAAAGCTTTAGATAAATTATCAACAAGTGATTTGTTGGTAGTTTTGGCAGTGGCAAGATATAAGGTTACGTCAAGGGCGGTAAAATTATAAACACTACTAAACTGTGAGCCATGAAAATTACTCGAATTAATAGCTTCATCAAAGCTATTAACAGTTTCAGGGTAAATATCCCCCCGACCTATACTAAGTAAATTTAGTGCTTGGCTTGAATGACTTACCCAGATTACGTTGTCTTTATCGACAAGTTTATTGTCTATTAACAACGTGCTAGATGCTTCACCACGTTTAAGAATAATTCGGTATTTTTTAACATCATCAAGTGTATTTATAGTGATTTCTTTAGCGTCATTCAGTCTCAATATTTTTGATTTTACTTCTGCTAAGGGCACAAGCCACTGAAATTTATTTTCACGTTCTGGAAAACGGGCTAAAGAGAATATAAAACTATTCGGTTCATTTTGAACATTATGCATAGCTCGTGCCCAAGGCACCACTTTCATTTTATAGGGCCATTGGGCAGCTGTTAGCACTTGCTCAATTTTGGCTACTGAAATACCCGATAGATGGCCATTATCTTCAACACGCTGGTAAGGAGGCCAATGTTCGGTATATAAGGTCAGCAGTGGCTTCTTTGCTTTTAATATAGATGAACAATGGTCTTGTGCTAGAAGATTTATAGGAAATAGTAGAATAAATAAAATGTAGTACTTCACAAAGACCAGGATACCAAGAAGTTATAAGTAACAGAATACATAGTTTTCTATGAATTTTCCAATGATTTCCGGTGTCTCTATAGTAGCCAAAGGGAAGCTGGCGCACTCGCCCTTTGACTGCGTTTCTTAAGTTACGTAAATTAATCATTATTCAAACGTTCGTGACAATATTTCCTTTGCCTTTTTTCGCGGCAAACAGCTCGCTAATGGCTTGTCGTTGAATTTTTCTTTAGTAATTTTTGTCGACGATGTTTGCACCTCTTGCTCATTCCAGCTAACGATAACTTTACAGTTAATGTTTTCGTTGTCTTCACTATAGATAATCTTAACTGTGTCAGTGCGATTAATAAGGAGCTTGTAGGGGTATCCCATAGCAGTGGTCAATTGTTCATATTGGCGGGATTTTAAACTTTCAGCGTTAATGGTCAGTGAAATCAACAATGTAAAAGCTATGGCTAGTGTTCTTAAGTTAAATATGTTCATAACGTTCTCAGTATAGTTTGTGGGTGACAGCAACAAATTACGCCTTGTAATGCCAAGCTACAAACGATATAAACTTAATGATACTTAAGATTTTCTAATGTCATTGTTGATGTTGGATGCAAAGGAATAGGTAAAATATTATGCGTATGCCACCACTGAAGTCTTTACAAGTATTTTTGTCTGCGGCCCGGCATAAAAGCTTTAAGGCAGCTGCTGAAGAGTTATTTGTCACACAAGCTGCGGTTAGTCAGCAAATTAGAATTCTAGAAAATCATTTTTCCACGCCGTTGTTTATCCGTGAGAACAAGCAAACACAGCTCAATGCCCAAGGCATGCGATTATTCCCATTTATTGAAAATGCCTTTGAGCAGATCAAGTTGGGAGTACATGCGGTTACGGGCGAGCCTAATGCAAATGAATTAAAAGTCAGTGCTCTACATTCAGTTACCTCGCTATTGTTGTTGCCAAATATTCATCATTTTCAGGAGGAAAACAGTGAGATATCTGTGCAGTTTGCCCCCAATAACAACCTAGAGTCATTTAGGCAAAGTGGTGTAGATGTCGCTATTCGTCGTGGTCTAGGCGATTATCAGGGTTTGGTCAGTCATAAACTTACTGACGATGACATTATCTTAGTCGCTAGCCCGCTATTGGTTGGAGTGGATAGCCAAGTTCCGACTGACGTCTTTAAGTTGCCATTACTTGAAGATACTAGTAGTGACATTCAAGAAGCGATTAGTGATTGTTGCCAACAATTTAATATTGATAAAGCAGCGTTGCGCAGCAGTATACGCACAACAGATGCCTTGCCAATTATTCAAAATGTACTCGCAGGTCAGGGCATTGCGCTTGTTAGTCGCGCTTTAGTTAATCACAATATTAAACTGGGTCAGTTGGTAAATGTTTTTGACTACGCTTATGCTAGCCCACGTACGTTGTTTTTAGTTGCTCCCGAGCATCATTTTAATTGGCCAAAAGTTCAACGCTTTGAACAATGGGCTAAGGCCTTGTTTACCTCATAACAATAGCTGAAAACAGTTTTGTATCTTCATCGAGAGATTAATTTGGTGACTCGCAAATTTTTTCTCATCAATACTTTTCTCATCAATGAATGAATACGATAGCTTGTTACTTGCCTCTTAGTTAATTAATCCGTTAGTTAAGTACTAACTGAGCTTAAAACGGTTAATGCTGCGTTGTGTAGCAAAAAATTTAAAACTTACAATTTCTCACGTTAGTCATACATTTCTCAGACAAAAGCCATAAAGAATCGAACGCAACAAGACTTTATTATGGCGACATAAACAAACAAGACACTTAACTCAGGGACTTACACTTATGAACACATCAACAACCAACAATAACCTTATTAGTAAATCAATTTTTAGCTTGGCATTACTCGCAGCTTCGTCATCAGCGTTTGCTGAAACCGAGTATCCTGAAAACCCAGTATTACGACCTCTGACCTTAACTGATGGCACTATTGCTGTTGGTGGTGCGTTAATGTGGGGAGAAGAAAAAGATGACAGTCGTGGCGCACTGAGCTTAAATGCGGCGTACGGCCTAACCGACGATTTAACCTTAGGACTAGGTGGATTGACTTATCGTGTATTGGCTCGCCCTGATAATAAAACTGGCTTGGAGTTGGCCGTTGGTTTAGGTGTTAGAGGCTACAATGACTCTTTTTCAAACGGTGATGCTGTTGCTTATGGCGCTGATTTAAATGGTAAGTATGTCTTTGATAAAAATATCGCCATGACGTTCTCCTTAGGTTATGTTAAGTGGGATGAAGAACAGCTGAAAAATAAGGATGAATATCGTTATTCTGTCGGTGTACAAGCGAATGTCGCACAAGATTGGACTGCGAGTGCAAATTATACTTACCGAGATTTAAAAGACTTTACGCAAAATAGCGCTCATGAAGTTAGTGTTGGATTAAATTATGCCTACAGCAAGCAAACCGATGTTGGGGTGTTTGCCGGTTATTCTAATTTTGATGCCTTAGAAAATGGTTATAAGCTCGATAATAGTTTCGATAGAGTTGCCGGTATTTATACTACATACCGTTTTTAATCACCGCTAACACCAAGCGGTTATCTGGGTAAGTTAATAATCTAGAACTATAAGAACCTTCGAAACACTAATGGTGATGTCTCGAAGGTTTTTATTATGGAGTATTAATAGCCGTTATCCGTCAGCATTAATCGCAGAAATGAGCTCAGTTAAACACGCTTCATTTTGCTCATGAGGCACCTGACAAGTTCCAGCAGCGTTATGACCACCGCCATTATATTTCAACATTAATTCACCAACATTGGTTTTCGAACTACGATCAAAAATAGACTTGCCGGTGGCAAAAACGGTATTTTGTTTTTTCAGGCCCCACATAATATGGATCGAAATATTACATTGCGGAAATAAGGCATAGATAACAAAACGGTTACCCGAGTAAATAATCTCTTCTTCTCTTAAGTCAAGCACAACCAAATTGCCATGTACTGTGGCGCAACGTTTAATTTGCGCTTTAAATTTTTCTTCATGTTCAAAGTAAAGGTCAGTTCGCTCTTTGACATCGGGCAGCGCCAGTAATTGGTCAATAGTATGATCTTTACCAAATTCGATTAAGTCCATCATCAATTCGTAGTTTGAAATACGAAAATCTCTAAAACGACCTAAACCTGTACGTGAATCCATAATGAAATTGAGCAATTCCCAACGTTTAGCATGTAATACCTCGTCCATGTTAAATTGCGCTGAATCGCCTTTATCTACCGCTTCCATCATACTCTTCCAGCTTGCCGGAAAAGTATCTGTACCACCATAATAATCATAAACAACACGTGCGGCGGAAGGGGCGTCAGGGTCAATAATATGATTATCACGTTTTACATTACGCAGGGTTTCACTGTGATGATGATCAAAAGCAATATGAACGCCATCAACAAAAGGTAAGTTGGTGGATATATCATTTGGTCCTACTGCAATAATTCCGTCTTGCATATCTTTGGGGTGAACAAAGAGAATGTCGTCAACTAAATTAATATGTTTGAGTAAAATGGCACAAACTAAGCCATCGAAATCACTGCGAGTAACTAAACGGTATTGTTTATTATCCGGCATTTGTTATCTCCATTAGATAAATTTTTTATTATTTAACATCACATTGCTTATTTAAGCATATTAACAGCAGATTAATTAGGGGTGGAGTAAATTTAATTATGGTGTTTATTTCATTGGTATTTAAATTTTAGCTTAAGGTTGATAGTTACTATGTGCTTAAGTCATTAAATTGTCATCATTCATTCAAATAATTGTCATATAGATTTATTAATTTAAACGCAGTTAATTATATTGAGTATCTATTATGCAAACTAAAGAATGGCCCGAAGAGAACATTAATGATATTGAAGATTATTTTGAATATCAGAAGAAAAAAAATAGTAAGCAGTCGAAACGCCGATGGCGAGAAATAGAAGCTTTTAAGGAACAAAAGCGTATGCAACGAGAAATTGCGTCGTATGACGATTATCTCATGCATTAACGTGATGAAATATTATTATAGAGCGCTCATTATCAGTGTTTTTTGCTGGTAATCTTGCGCTCTTTCATTCAATTTGTTTTAGGATTATTGTTGTTAATTCTATATATAAGGTGAAATTTTACATTTCTGGGCATTTTCAGGTGATGTTTTCTGGTCAAACCAAATGCCATTGCGCTATAATCCGTTTTTTGCAATTAACCGTGTAATACTTCATGAAGTTCCCCGGACGCCGTCAACATAGACATTATTTCCCTGTAGATAACAAAAACCCATTAACAAACCAAGTAAATCCTAGCTCAGCATTAGTGCAAAACTATATTGTGGGTATTGAACAAATTTTGGTTGATATCGAAGCAAAAGTCGATCAAGAATTTTTAGATGAGTTTGGTTTACATAGAGGCATGTCGCAGGTTATTTCTGATGAAGTTACCGAGCGCTTATATAAGCGTCTTAAAGATGAGGCGTTGGTTAACTACGAGTTTGCTGGCGGTACTATAGCTAATACTTTACATAATTATTCGGTATTGGCAGATGATCGCTCTGTGCTCCTTGGGGTAATGTCAGAAAATATTCATGTTGGTGACTACGCTTACCGCTTTATCAGTAATACTTCTTCTCGTGTTGATTTAAACTATTTGCAACCGGTCGACGGTCCCATTGGCCGTTGCTTTACCTTGATTGATGACACAGGTGAACGTACCTTTGGTATTAGTGCCGGTTTGATGAATCGATTACATCCTGACTCTATTGACGAATCACTGATCATTAACGCCTCTGCCTTAGTGATCAGCTCATACCTTATGCGTACTAAGCCAGGCGATACCATGACCGAAGCGGCAATTAAGGCGGTTAAATGCGCCAATGCTGCTGGTGTGCCGGTGGTATTAACGTTAGGCACTAAATTTTTGATTGAAGAAGAACCAGAATTTTGGCGTGATTTTGTCCAAAAATATGTCAACATACTGACCATGAATGAAGAAGAAGCATTGGCGATTACCGGTATCGTTGATCCCTTGCAAGCCGCAGACAAATGCTTAGACTGGGTTGACTTGGTGATATGTACTGCTGGTAAAGACGGCCTGTATATGGCCGGCTACGTCGATGAAAAATTTAAACGAGAAAGCGAATATCCACTGGTTTCAGGTTATATCAGCGATTTTAACCGCTATGAATATTCTCGTCCCATGCGGCTGCAAGACTGTAGCGAACCTATGCGTATTTATACGCATTCCCAACCTTATATGGGCGGACCTGAAAGTATTAAAAACACTAATGGTGCTGGTGACGCTGCGCTTGCCGCAATATTACATGACTTAAGTGCCAATGTTTATCATAAAAATACAGTCGTTAATTCCAGTAAACATAAACAAACTGCATTAACCTATTCGTCGTTATCACAAATGAGTAAATATGCTAACCGAGCAAGTTATGAGGTACTAGTGCAGCACTCACCGCGTTTATCGCGTGGTTTGCCCGAGCGCGAAGACAGTTTAGATCAAGCCTATTGGGCACAGTAGCGTATATTAAATAATGGTTTGCCTTTAAGCGTTGTCAATGTAGTGACTATTTAATTGTTTAAATTAAGACTACAATGGCTGCGCTTTTATCTGATAAAAGTACACGGCACTTTTACACCTCCCTTGAATGAGAATTTAACTTTTTTGTATGACAACTCTAACCACGCATAAATCCTCACAACGGCGTTTACTTATTGCACTGGCTATTACCAGTGTCTTTATGTTGTTACAACTTATTGGTGCCTACTACGCAAATTCATTGGCGGTATATGCCGATGCAGGGCATTTGTTTGTCCATAATAGCTCGTTATTTATTGCCTTGATTGCCTCAACATTAGCGATAAAATTTGGTCGAACCTTTAGTGACGGCTATCGTCGCTTAGAGCTATCAGGCGGTTTGATTAATGGTTGCTTATATTTACTCATTAGCTGCTGGATATTGTGGCAAGGTGCAGAGCGATTATTTGGTCATGAACATCATGATGAACACGAAATAAATACTTTTGTGATGTCGGCCGTTGCATCCTTAGGCTTCTTGTTTCATGCTGCGTCAGCTTATGTATTGTATAAAGGTCGCAAGGATAGCGTTAATGTTTATGCAGTATTTTTACATACCTTTTTTGATTTACTATCGACCATAGTGACCTTTGCTACCAGTATTGTTATTCATGCCACCGGTTGGACCATAGTCGACTCATTATCGAGTATATTAATTTCTTTCTTCGTGCTATTTACTGGCTCTAAGCTCCTTTATAAATGTATTAAGGGCTTGTTTTTTAATGGCGTTAGGTTGCCAGCGTTGAAAAAAATTGAAAGTGCGTTAAACAGTGTTGAGCATATAGACAATGTTCATAACCTGACTGTTAAAAGCGACAATGGCCAAGTGGTGGTTGGGGCTCATATTGTTTTAAAGCATCAATGTACTTTAGAAAAGCATGATGAAATTTGCCGCTTTCAGGTCGAACGTGTGTTAAAAGAGCAATTTGATGTTGAAACCAGTGTGTTGCAAATTGAAACTAGCGGTTGTCTGCACCATTAATGTAATTAAATTAAAAGTTCATATTGTCTTAATGACGATTTAAATCAACGAATATAACACGATAATTTCATATCATGGTTGCAGGTTTTCTGCGAGTTCCGTGCATGTCAAAAAATAAACTAATCCTTAAAAATAATCTTTTAAGCAGTATTCTAATCTTATTCGCTTCGATTATGATTTTTGTCATAGCGCAAGTTATTGAGCAATTTCTCATTAACTATGATCTAGCGTCGATGTACATTTCGTTTTGTGCTGGTTTTATTTTATTTACCCCGCTGGTGAGCTTAACATTACACCCGTTATTGTTAACACATATGGACAACATTAAGACGCAGATGGTAAAAGGCTTGGTGATTAGCGTTGGTTTAGTTGCGATTGTTCAAGGACTTTTCTTTTTGATCTGGATGACTGATGCCATAGCTATTTATAGCATTTATGTTGATGCGAATTCCTTTTTAGCAAAAGCATTTAATATAAAGCGTACTAGTGTCAGCGATTTTAGTCAGGCGTTTTATGGCGTTAATTTATTGCTCGCTTGGCTGTTTTCACTGCTGTCACTTACGCTAGGATTATTGCCGTGTTTAATTGCACGGTTAGATAATCTTGGAGTAGTCGGTAATTTTGTCTCAGCTTTTAGCTTTGCTAAAAAACATAAATTAGCATTAGCACTGCAGGCACTTTGTCTAGCATTTTCAGTGGTTATGCCACTGATGTACGGCAAATATTTATTTATTGTTATATTTCCTTTGACCTTATCTTGGATCTTTCTGGCACTAACAAAGTGCTACCTAACATACCGGCAATAAGCTTTTTCACGCACTAGCGCTTTTAGCTTAGGCGTGTTCCATACTCGGCTATTGTTTCTCATGTTTATTTTCTTTTACTTGTTGTTATTATTTTGTTAACGTCAAACGGATAATAAATAATAAGCTTATGATTTTA
>OJAF01000051.1_pt1 | contig 14224 bp, 8 predicted proteins | sample 1589571 | NCBI WGS metagenome assembly OJAF01 (sample SAMN05416854, study PRJEB24817) | seawater metagenome | isolation source: Sea water | place: Canada:Atlantic | collected 2013-11 | reverse complement strand
TCTCGTGGGCTCGGAGATGTGTATAAGAGACAGCTCACATTACGCGCAGTTAATGCAAGCGAAACGTGAGGTAAAACGCCTTAGCCGTTTAATGGACGATAAAATGGCATCTGAACGTGACTTAGATACCGCAATAACGCAAGTAGAAACCACTCGAGCCGCCTATCAAGTCGCTTATTATAATTTGGAGAAGGCACAAATTTATGCGCCATTTTCAGGAGTAGTTTTAGCACGTAATACTGAACTCGGTGAGTTACAAAGCCCAGGGCGGCCAGCACTTAAGGTCGCCAAGCTTGAGTGGGTTGTTAAAGTAGCATTAACAGGGCAAGAGATCAGCCAAGTGCAATTAGATCAAAAGGTAAAAGTTTCTTTAAGTCATATTGGTATCGTTGATGGCGTTATCAGTAAAATTCCTGCCATGGCAAGTGATGAAAGTAATTTATTCATTATTGAAGTTTTACTGCCTAAATTAAAAATAACTTCAGGCATGGTGGCTGGACAACTTGCTGCAGTCAGCATTGCTTTTGACAGCGATAAATTTGTTTATCGGCTTCCTATTGCAGCACTGGTTGCCGTCGATGATAACGGTAAGGCTATCGTTATTGCTCAATCACCAGATAATTCAGATTTTAAACAATATAGCTTTGATGTCTTTCAGTTAGATAATGATTATGTTTATTTGAAAGCTAATCGCAATGACGAACCTTTAAAAATAATGACTAAAGGCTGGCAAAATTACTCACTGGGTGGACAATAGTTATTATGCATCTCCCTCGTGTGGCAATAAAAAATGCGCAATTTACTTTTACTATTGTGCTTCTTATGGTGCTTGTGGGCATCGTGTCCTATTTTCAAATGCCTCGGTCTGAAGACCCTCAATTTGATATTCCGATCACCTTACTGGAAATTATTTATCCCGGCGCATCGCCCACGGATATTGAAACCTTAGTTGTTGATCCACTTGAAGAAGAGTTTGCCGATATCGAAGGTATCAAAAAAGTAGAGTCGCAAATTAAAAATGGTGGCGCCCGTATTGAGGTGACATTCTTGTATGGCAGTGATCCTAATGCTGCTTACAATGAGGTAAAACAAGCTGTTTCTACGGTAAAGCCCACCTTACCTGCAGGTGTGCAAGATGTCTTGGTTTTAAAAGCTACCCCAACCAGTGTGGCGATCATTCAGTTGGCGCTGTGGAGTGAATCGACCGACTATAAAAAAATGGAATTTCACGCCAAGCAGCTTGAAAAGCGCCTAGAGGCAATAGAAGCGGTAAAAAAAGCCGATATATGGGGTTATCCAACGCAAGTTGTTGCGGTAGATTTAAATCTCGCTATGCTGAAGCATTATGGTATTAGCGTAGCCGCAATTAATAATTTGTTGCAAAAACGTGCTATCAATATAACTCCAGGTTTTGTTGATGCCAATACCCGTCGATTTAATGTCAAAACCAGTGGTAATTTTCAGCATATAGAAGAACTCAATAATACTGTGGTGTTTGCTAACGAAAACGCTGTTATTCGTTTAAAAGATGTTGCCCGAGTTGAATTTTCTAATCAAGAGCCTAGTTATCTAGCATACTATGATCATAAGCCGGTTATATTTCTGACCGCAGAGCAAAGATCAAATACCAATATTTTTGCGCTAACTGAGGCTATTGATGCCGAGATTTTGGCATTTAAACAAACACTGCCCGACACTATTAAAATAGCGACACTTTTTAAGCAGTCTGATGGTGTTGAAAATCGAGTTAATGGTTTCTTCGATAATTTATGGCAAGGCTTAGTGCTTGTCGGAATTATGTCGTTAATATTTCTAGGGCTACGCGAAGCTATTGTCGTTATTATTGCTATTCCATTGTCTTTTCTTATTGCGATTGGCTGGCTTGATTTTGCCGGTTTTGGTTTACAACAAATGTCTATTGTCGGTTTGATTATAGCGCTAGGTTTGTTGGTTGATAATGCTATTGTGGTTACCGAGAGTATTCATCGGGAAAAGAAAACTAAGCCTATTTTGGCCGAAGCTGCAGCATCAGGTACGAGTAAGGTAGGTTGGGCCATTACCAGTGGTACCGTAACCACCATGCTGGCCTTTTTGCCTATGCTTATGTTGGCAAGTGATACAGGCGATTTTGTTCGCTCCATGCCTGTGACTGTTGTGCTGGTGCTACTCGCATCTTTGTTGATAGCGTTAACACTTACGCCATTACTTGCCAGTAAATTTTTTAGTAAGAAACCAAGCAAAGTTAAAACTTTACAATTTTATGCTAATGGCTTTGCAGAGGGCTCTTATGTGAAGTGGTTAAGCCGACTTATGAAGGCTAAATTTCTCATGTTAGTGTTTGCCTTTATTGCACTGTTTGTTATGGCATCACTTTTTGGTCAGGTTGGAGTGAGTTTATTTCCGAAGGCCGAGAAATCCATGTTATTAATTGACGTTGAAACACCAGCAAATTCGTCATTAGATTATACCAATAAAGTGATGCACTCGATGACAGACTTTATTGAAACACAGCCTTATGTTGATAAAATTGCGCTCAACGTGGGTAACTCTAACCCTCGGATTTATTACAATGAAATTCCTAAGCGTGGTGTAGCCAGTTATGGCCAACTGCTATTAGTGCTTAAGGCCTATGATGAGCAAGAAGTGAATAGTTTAGTTACAGCATTACGAGCGGAGTTTTCGCAGTGGCATCAAGCCAAGATTACGGTGAAAGAATTTACGCAAGGCCCAGTCACTGATCAACCGATCACCGTTAGATTGATCAGTGAATCTCTCTCCGATTTGGAGCAAGTTGCGGCCGACTTAGAAGCCAAAATGTTATCATTACCTGGCGCCATAAATTTAGACAGCCCTATCGGTATTGCTAACACTGAATTGGCGCTGATCATAGATTACGACAAAGCGGCATTATCTGGTGTCGATATCAATACCTTAGACAATAGTATACAAACTGCACTCTCAGGTACATTCGTTGGTCAATTCAATGACAGTAACGGTGAAAACTATCCGATTTTAGTGCGCCGTCCTAAAAGTGGCTTAACCGGACTATCTGATATCACTATTGTTAATCAACAAGGTGAAAATATCCCCTTAGGACAATTTGTTGAAATAAAGTTGCAGAAAGGGCGAACCGATTTTTTTCATTATCAAAAATTACGCATGGCACGTGTTTCAGCTGATGCGGCCCAAGGATATTCAGTTCAAGCGCTCACCAGTGAGGTTGTCGACTATCTCGATAGTTACCAACTGCCGGCGGGAATGTATTATCTTTTAGGTGGAGAAGAAGAGTCTCGACAAGAGTCTTTCGCGGGTCTATCGCAAATTATGTTGATAACGGCAATTGGCATTTTCGCGATATTGGTTTTGCAATTTAAATCCTTTTTACAGCCGTTGATTATTTTTACCTCGATACCTTTTGCTATTACTGGTGCAGTATTAGGTTTGTATATCACCGGATTGTCGTTCTCTATGATGGCCTTTATTGGTCTGATTAGCCTATTTGGTATTGTGGTGAATAACGCCATTATTTTAGTCGATACCACGAATAAAAATTTGGCTACTAATATGGCAAAGAAAACTGCGATATTATCAGCAAGTGCGACACGCTTCACGCCGATATTGTTAACAACCCTTACTACTATCGGCGGCTTATTACCCTTAACGCTATTCGGGGGGAGTTTATGGCAACCATTAGGTGTGGTTATTATTTCCGGCTTATGTGTTTCTGCAATTGCAAGCTTTGTAATCGTGCCAATACTAACCGAATTATTTACTAAAACTGGCGTTAACGAAGCTTAATTTATGGATTTTATTGGACTGATTGGATTTTCCTTAGCAAGTGCAGCATACGTCTTGTTCGCACTGCTTATCATCGCTGCACGCAATCGCAGTTTATTGGCACGATGGGTATTGTTTTGTGCCTTAATTACATTTGGTAGTAATGCCGTAGCCGCGTTGCAGATAAAGCTTGGTTTTAGTTTACAATGGGCGATGTTGGCAGATGGCTTTAAAATTGCCTGTTGGTCATTATTAATTATTTTATTTAATACTGAAGATCGCGATTTTCGTGCGCTAATTAAAAATTATTATGTTCGTCAATATATTGGTGTTTGGGCCGTTTTAATGGGCGGCTGCTGGCTCGCGAGCTATTGGTTAAATTATGCATACGAATATATCTTTTTACTTTTTATCGTGCTTAATTTATGGATGCTCGTGCTATTAGAGCAGCTATATCGCAATGCTAATTTGCAAGTGCGTTGGGCTATTTGGCCTTTAGTTATCGCGTTAGCAAGTGTCACTATTTTTGATTTTGTTCTCTACGCTCAGGCGACCATGGTTGACGGCATTGATTTTGATTTTTGGTATAGTCGTGGCTATTTAGCGTTGTTTGTCGCTCCGCTATTACTGATCAGTACCCGCAGAGTTAAAAATGGTGAGGTACGTATATTTGTTTCTCGTAACGTTGTCTTTTATAGCTCTATGTTGATGATAGCGGGCGCTTACTTATTACTAATGGCATTAGCCGGCTATGTTATTAACTACGTTGGCGGTGAGTGGGGAAGTTTAGTTAGCATTGGTTTTTTAATGCTCAGTGGTATTGTACTCGCCGCGCTGTTAATCACAGAGTCTCTTAGGCGACGGGTGAAAGTTTTTATTGCCAAAAACTTTTTCGCCAATAAATATGAATATCGAGATGAATGGTTAAGCCTGATAGAAAAAATTGAAACATCGAGTGGTGAAAGTCATTATCAAATGGCGACGCATATTATGATGTCAAAGGTTGACGCGCTTCAAGGGGCAATAATTAAAAAAGTCTCTAACCAGCATTATCAGCTGCAATATAGCCATCGGCTTGACATCACTGATGCTCTAGAAGAACATTTGTTAGAGGTAGGCCTGTTTTGTCAGCAACAAGGTTGGATTGTTGACGTTAATGAATATGAAGACTCGCCTTTGATATATCCTAATTTGATATTAGATGTTGCATTATGTCGAACTAAAAGCATTCAAATAATAGTACCCATTTTTATCGGCAAGGCTTTTTATGGGCTTTTTCTACTTGCTGATGACAGCAAAATTAAACAACTTAATTGGGAAGACAGAGATTTATTGTTTGCGGTGTCTAAGCAATTGGGGAACTTTATTTCTTTATATGAAGCGACAGATAAATTAAGTGAATCTAAGCAATTTGATGCCTTTAACCGGATGTCAGCGTTTTTAGTGCACGACCTTAAAAATGTTCAAGCCCAATTAGCGTTAATTACCACTAATGCTGAAAAGCACCGAAGCAATCCAGAGTTTATTAATGATGTGTTTGAAACCGTTGAATCGGCGACACAAAGATTAGAAAAGGTTTTATCACAACTAAGAAAAAAACAGGTTGAACAGTCTTCGCACAGCCATGCTGATTTAGCGACAATCATTACAAAAGTGGTGGCACAGTGTAATATACGCCAGCCAAAAGTTAACTTTGAGCAACAAGGTCTGTGTAGTACTTTTATTGATAGTGAATCTTTTCAATCGGTTATACATCACTTGATTCAAAATGCCCAAGAAGCCACCGAGAGTGATGGCTGGGTGAAAGTATCGCTTATTGAGAAGAAACGCACCATTAGAATTTTAATCGAAGATAATGGCTGTGGTATGAGTGAGGAATTCGTCAATGCGCGATTATTTCGACCTTTTGACACCACCAAAGGTAATGCGGGTATGGGCATTGGCGTATTTGAAGCCAAACAATTCTTCGAAAGTATGGCAGGTATTATTAAAGTAGAGAGTGTGCCTAAGCAAGGGACAGTTTTTACTATTGATTTGCCATTAAGATCAACAGGCTCAATAAGTAGTCAAGATTTACCATAAGGATTTCATCAAAATGGAAAAGTTGTTAATCGTAGATGATGATAAGGGTATCCAAAAGCAATTGAAATGGAGCTTGTCTGATTATGAGGTGATATTGGCCGATGATCGTCAAAGTGCTGTGGCGGCAGTAAGACGCCATGAACCAAAAGTAATAACCTTGGATTTAGGCTTACCACCAGATGAAGCTAATGCTTCAGAGGGGCTGGCGGCGCTACAAGAAATTTTGACCATTGCTCCCCATAGCAAAGTAATTGTTATTACCGGTAATGACGATCGTACTAATGCCTTAGCGGCAATTTCAGCCGGCGCCTATGATTTTTATCAAAAGCCAGTCGATACTGAAGTCATTAATGTCATTGTAGCTCGAGCATTTAGTGTTGCAGCAATTGAAGAAGAAAATAGAAAAATGCGTGCTGTTGCCGGTAGCGACATAGGTATCATTGGCAATAGTGAAAGTATTGACCGCTTGCGTATGATGATAAAACGTATTGCTCCTACTGAGATAACGGCTTTACTGCTGGGTGAGAGTGGCACGGGTAAAGAAGTAGCGGCTAACGCTGTGCATTTAGCAAGCGATCGTAAAAAGAAGCCCTTTATAGCGATAAATTGTGCATCCATACCTGAAACGTTACTCGAAAGTGAACTTTTTGGCTTTGAAAAGGGCGCTTTCACTGGTGCGCATCGTACCACCAAAGGTAAAATTGAATGTGCAGAAGGAGGAACACTATTTCTTGATGAAATTGGCGACATGCCATATAGCCTACAAGCAAAACTACTACGTTTCTTGCAAGAGAAATGCATTGAGCGTCTTGGAGGGAGACAAGAAATTTTAGTTGATGTAAGGGTAGTTTGTGCCACCAATCAAAATCTCGAACAAATGGTTGCAGATAAAACCTTTAGAGAAGATTTATTTTACCGAGTTAGCGAAATAACTCTTAATATTCCGCCGTTAAGAGATCGAGATGAAGACGTCATAATCCTTGCACAGTACTTTTTGCAACATTATGCAAAAGAGTACAAGCGGAACGTTAAAAGCTTCTCTGAAGATGCCCTGGGGGCGATTAAGGGGCATAGATGGCCGGGTAATATTCGTGAGTTGCAAAATAAAGTCAAAAGTTCAGTGATTATGACAACGGGTACGCAGGTAACAGCAATCGACTTAGGCTTTTTTGACCATCAAGATAAGAGCTTTGAGCTTTCACTTAATTTGAGAGTCGTGCGCGAGCAAGCAGAATCAATTGCCATTCAAAAGGCCTATGCACTAGCAGATGGCAACATGTCTAGAACATCAGAGTTACTGGGGGTTACTCGTCCAACCTTATATTCATTAATAGAAAAATATGAATTAACGATTAATGGCTAATTTATCGTTTAATCTATGATAAATTTCCAAATAAAAACCGCCATTTGGCGGTTTTTATTTGCTCAATATTAAGCGTATTATTCAGGAGTTTCAGCTGTGTCAGTAAAAATACGACCTTTCTGTTTAAGCATTTTATCAACGTAGCGCGCCATTTTAATCTTTTCTTTAATATTACTCTCTAAAATTTCTTCAACTTCTCTTAATATTTCTTTAATATTTTCAACTTTTTCAGCAGAGTTGACGACTACTTGATTTGGTTCATTGCTGGTAAGTTCAGCAGCGTTAAGTGAGCCAGTGAGCTCAACTTCCATTTCTTGTGCAACTTCATTAATAGCGGCAGAATTTATGTTGTCAAGTTCTTCTAAAAATCCAAACAGCAGTAAACGGTCGACAAAAATATTAATTTTACGTGGCACACCTAAAGTTTTTTCGTGAATTAGCTCAAATGCGGCTTCTGAAAAGAGCGATTCTTTATTACAGCCTGCCTGGTGTAACCTGTGATTGATATACTCTTTAACCTCTTCTTGTGATAAAGGCTTTAGGTGTGCTGAAGCTATAATACGCTGGCGAAATTGCTCCATGTTGGGCGCCTGGATAATAGCCTTTAGTTCTTCTTGTCCGAGTAAAAAACTTTGAATTAGTGGTTTGTTATCGAGCTGAAAATTTGACAGCATACGTAATTCTTCAACACTTTCACTGGGTAAGTTTTGCGCTTCATCAACAATTAATAATGCTCTTTTGCCTTGCTGGTGTAGCTGAATCAGAAATTTTTCAATACCTTGCAATAAGTCAGCTTTGCTATTACCTACAACGGTAATATTGAACTCTGAGACCACCAACTCAAGTAACTCTTGTGGGTTGAGTTTTGTGGTAACAAGTTGTGCTGCTACGATACTTGCATCGCCCAAATTATTTAATAAATTACGCGCTATGGTTGTTTTTCCCGTCCCTATTGGGCCAGTAACCACAATAAACCCTTCACCTTGATCTAAGCCATATTGGAGGTAAGATAGGGCTCTTTGATGATGACTGGATGCAAAAAAGAATCTAGGATCTGGGCTAAGTTGAAAAGGTCTTTCTTTAAAACCATAGTAATTTTCATACATACTGCTAAAAGCCTTTAGTAATTTTGGCGCTAACGCGACCTTCTTCATAATTTAGTGTTGCATCGTTAGAGCTTCGGTCTAAGTAGCTAACTTCGATATTGAACAGCAACATACTGTTTAATGATTTTTCATAGGCAAGTTGATAACGTCGATATTGATCCAAACGTTCTAGTGCTGTATCTATTTGTAAATTGTTGCTGATATAGGATAAAACTAGGTTAACATTTGAGCGACTACTGAGCTCGCGTTTGACCGTAAAACTTGCCGTACGGTTTTCATCTTTGATCCGTGTATCTAAATTTTCGCGCTTTTGCATGTTGGCGTTAAAAGATAGAGTCGTGCGTGAAAGTGCTAATGTAGACTGCCAATTTAATGTTTTATTCAGTGAAAAGGCATCGTCTTCGACTAATTCAAATTCTGAAATGGTATTTAACTGATATTCACTCGGTATAATGGTCGTACCATCGGCCAAAATACACTCAGAAATACTACCTATAGCCCCGACACTTGGACACCAAAATTGGCCAATTATCACTGGAACAAAACTATCTCTTGTTAACGTTTTTATATCTTCAACGTAGTTAATACTATTGGTTAAACGCTTATTTCTATGGGTGAAATCAAAACCATAACTGTTGCCATAAAAGCGTTCTGAAAAGCTTGCTTCTAGCGTTGTTCGTGCAGATGGTTGCCACTTAATTGCCGCATTAATATATTCTTTTTGTTCTTTGTTGTTAATATCCAATTGATTTCCAATCGGCTTATTAAATGATGCATCTAAGTATATACGTGAAGAAATCAGCCAACGCACCCCTAAACCATATGAACTTGATTCAATTGAATTGTTACCGTTGTTAACATTGCCGCTGTTATCTTCGTCATAATAACGAATAAATGGTGTGACCCGATAATCAGTAATTAGGCCAAGCTTCACTTCACTTTCTATTAGGGTGCCATTTCTACCGTTATTTTTTATTTCTTGATATGTATGTCTCATATCCCAAAAAATATTTCTTGCACCAATGCCGCTACGACTATTAAAAGCTGCTACTAGGCCTTCACTGTTGCCAATATTGTCATCAGAGCTGATCGTTTGGTAACCGGCACTTGAATTCAAAATAAAGTCACTATTGTTAACGTTATACATTAAGCCGCTGTTATATGTTTCTACCCTAACGGTATCCGAAGATATAATGTCGGCTAAAAAATTTCGGCTGGTATTCCGAGAGCGATTACTAATATCAGCGGTGCCAGTTAGGCTAATGCCGTTTGGCCATAGTTGTATATTAAAATCGCCGTTTAGTGTGTGATAGTCATCATCTAATTCATGATTATGACTATAGGTGGCGTAGGTGCTTTCAGAAGATAAATTTAGTTCTGCATATTGCGCTTTATATGAGGTATCAAGCAATATCCCAGCCTGACTAACCCAACTAGACGCTTCATTGTTAGTCGATAAGTTAACATTGTCTGAGTATGTTTCACCGAGCTTAATACTTGGCTCGAATTGCCAGTCGCCGGCAAAAGAGTACGCTGAGCAAAGTAGTGTCAGACAAAACGCACGAATACTAGTTTTTCGTGCCATATCCATAGCCATAATAGCCATACAAATCCTTATGAGATCTAATTGCTTTATTGAGTATTAGCCCGATAGCGAGGTCTTCGTTTAAATTTTCGGTTGCTTTGTTGATGTCGGAAAGTAAGGTTTTTGATTCCTCAACAACAATCAATGCCTGTCCCATAAGGTTGGCAAGTACCAAAGTTTCAGAAACGCCGATTAAAGGTGGGCTGTCAAAAATTACAATTCTATCCGGATATCTATTCGCCAATTCCGAAGCAAGTGATACCATGCGATCGCTGGCGAGCAGTTCATTCGACAAATAATGTGGTTGTCCGGCCGGTATAATTTTCAGTTTCTCGATATTCGTACTGCAAATCGTATTAGAAATGTCATCTTCTTCACCCAGTAGATATTCAACTAATCCAGAGTTTGTTTCGAAGCCCAATTCCCTATCAATACTAGGGCGTAATACATCGGCATCGATTAACAGCACGGTTTTATCCTGTTCTAACGCAATACTCAAAGCAAGATTAATCGAAACAAAGGTTTTACCTTCATTAGGCTTTGAGCTACTAATCATAATCAAATTACTATGATTTAACGTTTTTGAAGCAAGACCAAATGCATTGGTTAATAACTTGCGCTTGATCTGTCTAAACTCTTCATTAACACTTTTACGATTAGCATTATCAACCAAAAAACCACGTTGGTTCAAATTCTCAATATCTAACGTTAATGTTCGGTTATTTGACGGCTTTTTTATTTTATCTACGCTAACTTCACTCGAGGCTTGCTGTGATTCATCATCGACAGTAACCTCCATCTTATTTTTTTGTTTAGCAAGCGCTTTTTCTATAATGCTCATAAATTAGAAGATCCTATTAAATGGCAGCTGTATAGCTTCTGGAAATAATGAATAGGTAATAAAGCACCCGAGTAAAATTATTATTAAACTATTTGATAATATAAAGAGTATGGTCTTTCGTTTATGCCAACGCTGAAGGCCTAAATTCTCTGCTGCTGAAACAATTCCGAAGACCGGAATACCGGTCATTTTTGCCACTTGGTTACTAGAGGTCACAACCGGATTGATTTGACTAAAGGCGAAAGAAATAGCTGCACCAGCAACCCAACTGAAAATGGTAATAGCCAAATATAATAAAATTCGTTTTGGACCTGCTGGCTTAGTTGGCGCCAATGGCGGATCGATAACCTTAAAGTTAATTTGACTAGACGTTGCGTCAGCTTTTTCTGCAATAACCGCCTTTTCTTTTCGGCTTAATAACGACTCATATTGCTCTTTGGTGATATTATAACCGCGATCAAGGGCAACGAGCTCTGCTTCAATTTCAGGTAAAATATGAATTTTAGTTTCTAACTCTTTGACAATTGCTTGTGAGTTTTTGGCGCGAACTTTTAAAGAAGCCACTTGTCCTTCTAGCTGGTTCATTTGAATCTGAATCTCTTGAACTACCGGATTAAGGCTTAAAGGTGCAAATTCTTTATCGCTACTATCAGACGCGGCAAGGTATTCTTTTATTTCAGCATCTCTTTGTTTATTCAAGTGAGCTAAGCGCCTTTGACCTTCTTTGACATCAGGATGCTGTTCGGTGTACCTCAGCTGCAAAGAATCAAGTTGTACTTCGAGTTCTTTTATACGTTCGTCGTAAGTTGTTTGAATGCTATTACCGTCGACAATCTTACTCGATGTTTTGCTTTCTTGTGATGAATTGGTTGATAGATTCTTTTTTAACGACGCGAGCTGAGACTCAGTTTCTAGTAAGGTGAGTTCAGTCGCTCTTAATTCTTCTTTGGCTTTATTTAATTTGCTGTAGTAGCCACCCGTTTGATTAGGGAGTACATCACTGTATTTTTGTTTAAATGCAGTTAGGCGTCCTTCAGCTTGTAGTAGCTTATTTTCGTACTCTTTTATTTGGCTAATTAAAAATCGTTGCGCTGTATCGGAGTCACTACGATTTTCACCGAGCGTATTTTCAATAAAAACAGTAATAACTGATTGTACAACGTCTTTTGCCATGGCCGGGTTTTTATCGGAAAAGCTTATTTTGAACAAATTTTGATTCTTATCACCGGTTTTTTCAACACTTATATCGCGTTTCAAGCGGATGATAAGCGCCTCATAGGAGTCACTACCCGTGGTTTGAATATCTAAATCAGACATTCTGGCTATTCGCTCAAGATTTGGTCGGCTGAGCAAGGTACGAACCATTAAACGTATTTGTGCTTCTGAGTCTGTTTCGACCATCATACCTTTTAGTAACGGTCCCAAAATAGATTGGGTATCAGCAAAAACCCGCGCTTCTGATTTATATACATCATCTAGCTGGGCAACATACACCCAAGCAAGAGGGCAAATCAGCCACGTAGAGATAATAATGTAGCGTCTTTTAAGCCAAATTCCTTTTAAATAATCTAGCGCTTGTTCTATTGCTTCTTGCATTCAGGACCTCAAAATTCGAGTAGGTAAAATATAACTTAAAACCATGTTTCTGGTATGACGATAATGTCACCGGGTAAAACATCAACATTTGCCGATATTTCGCCATTTTTAATTAAATCTTCAATGTAGATGTCATATTGTGTTTGCTTGCCGTTTTCTACTCGCACTAAAATTGCACTGTTACCGTTGGCAAATTCAGTTAGCCCACCCACTTGAATCATCACGTCGAGCAATGTCATATGCTGGGTATAATTTATTGCCTGTGGTTGAGCGGCTTCACCGATTACTCTAATTTGCTCGCTAAATGGGCCAACAAAGTTATTAACTGTTACGGTAACATTCGGATCTCTGATATAGGTTGCAAGTATTTTTTCGATAGAGCGGGCGACTTCTGTTGGTGTTTTGCCAGCAACCGGAATATCTTCAACTAACGACGTTGTGATCATACCATCAGGACGCGCAATAAACGTGCCTGATATGTCAGGGTGTCGCCAAACAAATATATTTACCACATCGCCAGGGCCAATTAAATATTTATAAGATGCAACATCAGTGGTGGTAGATTGATGCAAAGTAGCAGGGGGAAGTGTCGGCGAACTACATCCTGAAATAATAGAACTTAATGCAATAAATAAAGTCACTTTTATCGCCAGTATGATCAGCTTTTCCATGGTATCAACCTTTTCATTAATTATTATTTATACGATCTATCAGATTGTATTTGATTTTTACATCTGATGCACATTATTTAAATTCCGTGAATAATATATAAAGAAACGCAAATTAAATAACCTATTGTTTACATTTGTCGATGAATCCATTCTAATATAAGGAAAAATAACTACAACTGTATTCAATCAGCCTCAATTTTCATTTGAAAGGAATTCCTTGAACTTATGTCTAGCCCTAAATTTCGCGATTTATCTGCGGGTAGCAAATCTCTAGTATTGATGGAGTTTGTTTGTTTTTCCGGTGCTCTACTATTAAGTGTTTATTTAAACAGTATATTTCACTTTGTTACTATCGACAATCTCGATGTTCCCTTCAACATATTGTTCATTCATGCCTGTGTTTTTGCCTTAGTTGTGCAACTTTCTTCATTGGCTATGGGGTTATATGATTCTAAGTTACGCGAAAGCTTTCGCGGTGTGGTGCGTCGTTTACTCGTATCCGTAGCTATTGGTTTTTTCATCGTCTCCCTGATTAATCCTTTTTATGGTCAAGGTGCACTGGCTATTGAACTTTTAGCCATTGCAGCATTGATTAGCTTAATTTTAACTAGCATTATTCGTTATTTCACCTTACAAATTGACTTTTTTGGCTTTAATAAACGCAACATTTTGGTGCTTGGTGCCGGTGAGCGGGCATCAATTATTGAAAAACGTATGCGCCGTGACGTTGATCGTCAAGGCTTTTTTATGCATGGTTTTGTCATTATGAACGGCGATGCAGGTCACGGCATTGTTAATGAAAATCGTATAACGTTAGAAGGTTCTTTGGTGAATTATGCCTTAGAACATCAAATTGATGAAATTGTCGTTGCCAATGATGAACGTCGCGGGAATTTGCCGGTTGATGAGCTTTTTGCCTGTAAAATTAGAGGCGTAGAAGTTACAGAAATTCTTGACTTTATAGAACGTGAAACTGGGCAGATTGCAGTTAATTTAATTTATCCAAGCTGGGTTATTTATTCTAATGGTTTTGCCTCAGCTAATCATCTTCGCAATACCTTAGATTGGGTGTTTAATGCCAGTATGGGTTTCTTTCTATTTCTTGTTACTTGGCCAGTAATGTTGATTACTGCGTTATTAATTAAGCTTGATGAGGGCCTTAAGGCGCCAATTTTTTACACTCAAGAGCGTGTAGGGCTAGAC
>OJAF01000047.1_pt1 | contig 14718 bp, 9 predicted proteins | sample 1589571 | NCBI WGS metagenome assembly OJAF01 (sample SAMN05416854, study PRJEB24817) | seawater metagenome | isolation source: Sea water | place: Canada:Atlantic | collected 2013-11 | reverse complement strand
TTTTTGCGCTATTAAAATAGCTTTAATTTGCCCCGAAACTTCAGTAAGCGCTTTGACACTTGCTTCTTGGTATTCATTTAAACGCATAACTATCGCTAAATTATCACTTACTACCACAATGTCAGAGTTTAATTGTTCGCTGACAACAATATCAGAAAAAGCAGTTTCAACAACATTGCTCACATCAAATGGGGCAGCATTCGTACCACGAGTTAACCAGTTAGAAGTTTTTACTGTTGCGTTAATGGCATTTGCTGCGTCGTCTAAACTGTCAGGAAACTCAAAGCTTAAGCGAGCAACCTCTTGTTGCAGTTCAAAAAATTTATCTTGTGCTTTTTCTTTTTTAGCTTTAGCTACTAGTTCTTCACGAACTTCGTCTAAGCTTTGTACTTTTTCAGCTTTGTAATCAGTCAGTTTAATAATATGAAAACCAAACTCAGTTTTAACCACGTCGCTAACGCTGCCAACATCTATTAAGGCAAACGCAGCTTCATCGAAGGCTGGATCCATAACACCGGCATCAATCCAATCAAGATCTCCGCCATTTTCACCACTGAAAGTATCTGCAGAATTTTCTTTCGCCAATGTTGCGAAATCTTCACCGGCATTGATTTTAACCAATAACGCTTCAGCACGTGCTTTAGCGTCTGCTTCGTCATCACCTACCTCGATTAGAATATGAGCAACACGGCGTTGTTCTTCCTCACGGTATTGATTAATGTTGTTTTGATAATAAGCTTCAACATCCGCATCTGTTAACACGATTGTTTTTGCGATATCACTAACATCAAGCGTAATGTAGTTAACTTTTACTTGCTCTTGATTTTCAAAACGCGATTGATTAGCAAGATAGTAGTCATTAACTTCTTCGTCAGTTAATTCAATCGTGGCTTTAAACTGCTCAGCATTAATGGTCGCAAAGCGAATATCACGTTGTTGATTTTGTAACGCGGTAAAAATACTTTCCTGATAAGGTAAGCTAAATTCACTGGTAACTAAGGCTTGTGTGATTTGACGACGCGTCATTTCAGTGCGTAAATAATCACGAAAATCCGATGATTGATAAAATCCAGCTTGATTGATCATCGCTAAATAACGGTTGTTATCAAATACACCATCCACCTGAAATTCAGGCATATTACGAATGGTACTTTTAATACGTTGATCCGCTACACGAATGGCCAGTGTTTCTGAGTTTTGATCAACAAGCTTTTGATTAATTAAACTATCAACCACACCATTGCGAAAATTACTCATGTAACCAGGATCAGATGATAATGTCTCAAACATATCACCAAACTGCTGCGCCATGCGATTACGCTGTGCTTGATAAGCTTTGTTAAACTCATCTTGTGATATCTTTTCACCATTGACATCAGCGACTGATGAATCAACTGAATTGCTATAACTACCAATGCCGGCAACAGCGAAGGTTAAAATAATAAAACCAAGAATAATCTTAGCGGTTAATCCTTGAGAGCTTTCTCGAATATTTTCTAACATCTTTATCTCTTTACACGAGGGTATTGTACTTTCGGTGCGATTTAGCTGCGGTATTAATTTACCACTATCTATACGTTTAAATTAATTCAGTAGCCGTTTGAGTAAAAAAGTGAAACTCACCTCAATAACAAACTAACATGGCTATTTTACTAACTTATACGCTTTAAAATCACAATTGAACGGGCATGTTAGCCCAATAATAATGAAAATGAAACTCTTTTACTCTGGCGATGAAATAACGGTCAAATAACCATCAATTAGTATTAAAAATTGGGGGATTGAAGACTTTAATTTTCCTGATAAAAAAGAGCAAAGGATAATTAACCCTTTACTCTTTTTATCATCACAAAAATAAGTCCAATAGGATTTATTTCTTATTCAGAATATCGTCTAAGTTTGTTTGCTCATGTGACGACAAGTTAAGCTCACTTGCTTTAACTTTACTACGCTTTCGTAAAACAACAACCAAACTGATAATAAAACCCAAAAGGATGATTAGTGGTGCAAACCACAGGATCAAGGTTTGTTTTTTCATTTGTGGACGATACAAAACAAAATCACCATAACGATAAACCATAAAATCGATAATTTCTTGATCGCTCTTGCCTTCTTGCAATAGGTTGTAAAGATTTTTTCTTAAATCTACCGCAATTTTAGAATTTGAATCAGCTAAATTTTGATTTTGACACTTAGGGCACCGTAGCTCTTTTGACAATAATTGAAAACGTAACTTAGTCGTTTCATCTTTAAATTGAAAAATATCAACAGGACCGGCATTGACGTTATTAAGCCAAATGGCACTTAGCAACATAACACTGACCAAAAAACGCATCAGTCGTCGCAATGCCGCGCCATTTATATGTATGGGGACATACGTCATTAAGCAGCTCCTTGTGCCATTTCCGCTTCAATCGTTTCAATCAAGGGTAGGAACTCTCTTTTCCACACCGTATCATTGATTGGACCTGCGAAGCGTTTACGAATAATACCTGTATGGTCAATAACGAAAGTCTCTGGCGCGCCAAACACGCCAATATCTAAGCCAAGTGCACCCTGTTCATCAAAAATAGAAAACACATAAGGGTCTTGGTATTGCTTTAACCAACTCAATGCGGCATTACGATCATCAGTAAAGTTAAGCCCGTAAAGCTTAATACGCTCATCTTTAGCAATATTAAGCAGGTAAGGATGCTCATATTTACACTGTATACACCAAGTAGCCCAGACATTAAGTAAAACAATATTACCTTGTAGATCGTCTCGGCCTACCAACTGCTCTTCTGATTTAACACGCGGCAACTCAAATTTAGGCAAAGGCTTACCTATCATAGCCGACGGCATCGCTTGCGGATTAAGAAACAAACCGCGATACAAAAGAGCACCTAATAAAACAAATAAAATTAAGGGTATAAAACGAATAATACTTTTCACTAATTTAAGCCTCTTATAAAACCACAGGATTAGATTGATTACGTTTTTGCTCTGTAGCCAACACACGTTTGCGATAACGTTTACTCAATATTGCTAAGAAACCACCTATCGCCATCAGGAAGCCACCTAACCAAATCCAGACAATAAAGGGTTTATAATACAAACGCATTGACCACGAATTGTTGCCTAGTGGATCGCCTAGTGCTACATAAATATCACGCAATAAGTTGGTATGTATGCCGGCTTCTGTCATACCCATACTTTGTACTTTATAGGTGCGTTGTTCAGGTTTTAATAAGGTGACAAACTCGCCATCAAGCAAGACATTAACCTGCCCTTGAATAGCACTATAGTTAGGCCCTAAAACATCTTTTGTTCCTGCAAACTCAATAGTATAACCTGATAAATTAACATTCTCTCCAGGAGACATTTTTACGTTAATTTCTTGTTCATAAGTCGAAACCATAGTTACGCCGATAACGGTAACAGCAATACCCGCATGAGCAACGGCCATACCAATATGATTCAGCGGCACAGCAGAAAACTTCCAACGTCCATCAGCCTGTTTAGCATTGTTAAGCACATCTTTTAGAACGGCTAAGACAATCCAACAACCTAACGTCATGCCTACAAATGCCCAAACACTAAATTCTCCAGCAAACAAAAATGGCCAAGCGATACCGAACAAAACACTGAAAACAGAAATCTTATTTAAATGTTTAGACAGCTCTCCCTTACGCGCTTTTTTCCAACGAATTAACGGCCCGATCCCCATAAAGAGAAACAATAGGATCATCAGTGGAATAAAAACAAGATTAAAGTATGGTGCCCCTACTGAAATTTTACCTAATCCCATTGCATCAATAATCAAGGGGTAAAGTGTGCCTAATAAAATGGTGACGGTTGCCGTTATCAATATTGACATGGCAATTAAAATGGCACTTTCACGTGAATAAAGTGTAAAGCGACTTGGGCTACTAACCTTGGCAGACCTAATAGCGTATAGCGTTAACGAACCACCAACGGCGATAGCTAACAATACCAATAAATACATTCCACGCCCAGGATCCACCGCAAACGAATGCACCGAGGTAATAACACCTGAACGAACTAAAAACGCGCCGAGTAAATTCAGTGAAAAAGTGAATATGGCGAGTAACAAGGTCCAATGTTTAAAAGTATTGCGTTGTTCGGTTACCGCAAGCGCATGTATCAAAGCTGTGCCGGCAAGCCAAGGCATAAATGAAACATTCTCTACTGGATCCCAAAACCACCAACCGCCCCAGCCAAGTTCGTAGTAAGCCCACCAACTGCCTAATGCAATGCCGACAGACAAGAAAGACCAAGCGGCAACAGTCCATGGACGTGACCAACGAGCCCAAGCGGCATCCATTTTTCCAGCCATCAGTGCAGCAATAGCAAAAGCAAAGGCAACTGAAAATCCAACATAGCCCATATATAACATCGGCGGATGAATAATTAGACCGATATCTTGTAGCAGAGGGTTTAAATCTCGACCTTCAGCAGGAAAGTTAGGTAACAAACGCTCAAAAGGATTAGAGGTCAGTAGCGTAAATAAAATAAAGCCCACCGCTATCATACCCATAATAGCCAACACGCGCGCGACAAACTCTTTCTCTATTTGCTTACTAAAAGCACCTACGGCAAATGTCCATGCTGTTAAAGCAAATACCCAAAACAACATAGAGCCTTCATGTCCACCCCACACCGCACTTATTTTGAAGTAATAAGGTAATAAACTATTAGAGTGGTTAGCGATATATTTAACGGAGAAATCATCAACGGTAAAACTATAGGCTAACAGACAAATACTAATGGTTAAAAATATAAACAACCCAAGACTCAGTGGCTTGGCACTATTGATTAATTGCTGATTGTTTTGTGCGACACCTATAAGCGGCACTATGCTTAAACATAATGCAAATGCTAATCCGATAATGAGGGCGAAATGGCCGAGCTCTGGGATCATGATAATTCCTGTAAATCAATGTTAAACATTATTTGCAACTAAGTGAGTTAACTTTTGCTAATCAAATTAGTGCTAAATTTTCTATAAGTGAATGCTGAAATAAATATCGTTAGTTATTAGATATTCTTTAGTACTCAAGCGTTACGGTACTGCGATTGAAATTTCCATCTTAATGGCATTTTTTTCTTGTGTGTCAATATTAAGCGCTTGTGCTTTAAAATCTCCCGATTTAATGCCAACACTACCTTGCATCGATACAACCGCATAAATGTGCACTTTATCAACGCTACTCAAGCGCATTTGCGGTGTCATTGCTTGCTCGTCATCTAACACAATATTGATCGGCAAATCACTGGCTTTAATTTTTACTGCTGCCAACGGCATACGAGGACCATCTGCCGCAATGGCGTAAATAAATACCGTTTTATCTTCACCGCTGGCTAATGCTTTTTGAACGTTATCCGCTAGCGATACATTCACCATAAGCCGAGGTAATGACGGGTCAATTTCATCAGCACCACCCGCCAATGACGTGTCATCATTACTCATACGTAATTGATTTTTAGCTTCCTCTACTGCCCCCATTAGCGCTTGTGGGCTTATTCCAGGACGGCCACTGTTTAAAACGGTTTCCCAATATTTCACAGCCTTAGCAAAGTCTCGATTGCTAAAACTATCCATACCTAACAAAATATTGGTAGAGGCATCAAGTGAATCTAACGCCAATGCTTTATCAATTACCGTTTGAATGTCGCCATTAATCTGTTGGTTATTTTTATAATACATTGCTTGAGCTTTTGGCCCTAACAACTCAGCATGCTCTCCTACCTGTTTCATGACACGGTCAAACGCCTCGATAGCGTTATCAAATTCACCGGCTGAGATGTAGGCTTGGCCTAAACTGAACCATGCTTGTGAATTAGTCGGGTCATTTTTTACTTCACGCTGTAGTTGCTGTAAACGAAAAACTAGCATTTGCTCTGGATTCAATTCGCTATGGGCTTCATTTTCATTGATTGCGGTAGGGGAGTTTAATTGTGGATACGCACCAAGAATCATATAGCTATACAAACTAAAGCTGACAATGGAAAACGCGATAGCCACTGGCCACAGCCAAGATTTTTGCTGTTTTTCAACAACACTATTGTGACTTAATTTAGCGTCTTGTAGCAGTGTTTTATCTAACTCAGCTTTTAATTGCACATAACTATCTTGTTCGATACTACCTTCCGCTAAATCATTATTAAGCTGTGATAAGTGCTCGTGGTAAAGCGTAATATTAGTTTCTTGTCGAATATTCTCATTTTCTGCCCCAATGGTGTTGTGGGGTACTGTAAAAATTCGCCATACAATAAGTAATGCAACTACGATAAGTAATAAAATTGCTAGCCAGAATGTCGTCATATTATTTAATTTATACCTATGATTGCCGAGTAAGCCGTCTCAATTAAACTAATTCAAACGAATAACTAATGTTCCACGATGTGCTAAAAAGCGCTGTAAGATTAACAATTTTGACTTACTTTTCCTAGCTATATCATCAGGAAAAACGTCACTTTACATTATGTATTAAGGTGAATACAAGCCAGTTAAAAACCAAAAAGGCCTAAGCTATCGATGGTCTCTATTGTGCGAGCTAATATACCACAAAATATTCACTCACTACGTTATGTTAATCAGTACTAGGAGAAAACTTGATTGAGGTCAAAAACCGGATAAATTGATTAATGTCACAAATTCAGGAGGTAATGTGAGAAGAGGTTATTATTTGATTTTTTAATTTATGCGCTAAACAGTATTCATCTGCAACTTTATTTAATCTTACTTGTTTGCATAATTTTTTGCTATTTACCGTACGCCAAAAACAATTAAGCCGCTTATAAAAGCGGCTTAATCAGCAATCTTTAGCAACAGCTATTGATTAGCCATTACATGCATCTTTAAGCGCTTTACCAGCTTTGAAAGATGGAATTTTAGCTGCTGCGATTTCGATAGTCGCACCAGTTTGTGGGTTACGACCTGTACGTGCTGCACGGTCACGTACTGAAAAAGTACCAAAACCAACTAAGGCTACTTGCTCGCCACCTTTTAACTCTTCCGTAACTGCTTCGATAAATGAATCTAACGCACGACCAGCCGCAGCTTTAGAAATGTCAGCACCAGCAGCAATTTTCTCGATTAATTGAGATTTATTCACAGTGTATTCCCCTTCAATTGTTATTATTCAGCGCTATCTTTTGTTTTTAGCGTCCTGCAGAAACTTTTATACCAAGCTTCTTTTTGAACATCAAGCGCTGAGTTAAAGAAAACTAAAAATATTGATAATTATTTTTATCTCTACTATACCCCTTATGTATAGGGGTTCTAGCGTTATCAGCGTCATTAACTTAACATAGTTTCAGCGTTTGAAAAGCGTTAATTACATTTTTTTCAATTTTTTTGCTGTTTTTTTATATTTTTTAACAAAAACAGCTGTTTTTCTACTCATTTAACGATCTGACTGCCACTTTTCGACTGGATGTTCTAAGGCTATTTTTAGCACTTCATCAATCCATTTTACCGGATAAATAGCTAAATCAGCTTTAACATTGTCAGGAATTTCGGCTAAATCGCGCTCATTATCCTTAGGGATTACAACCGTTTTAATACCACCGCGATGTGCTGCAAGCAGTTTTTCTTTTAAACCACCGATGGCAAGCACTTCGCCTCGTAAGGTTATTTCGCCAGTCATAGCAACATCAGCTTTTACCGGATTACCGGTTAAACTTGATACTAAGGCCGTGCACATGCCGATACCTGCGCTTGGCCCATCCTTAGGTGTCGCCCCTTCTGGTACATGGACATGAATATCACGTTTTTCATGAAAGTCTTCATTAATACGTAATTTTTCAGTGCGACTTCTTACCACGGTCATCGCTGCTTGAATGGACTCTTGCATTACATCACCAAGCGAGCCGGTATAACTCAACTTACCTTTACCTGGCACGGACGCGGTTTCAATCGTGAGTAATTCTCCCCCCACTTGTGTCCATGCAAGGCCAGTTACTAAACCAATACGATTTTCGTCGTCCGCCTTACCATAATCAAAACGTTGGACACCAAGAAAATCTGACAAATTATCTTGATTTACAATGACTTTTTTAACTTTTTTATCTAAAAGAATTGCTTTAACTGCTTTACGGCACAACTTAGAAATATCACGTTCTAATGCTCGCACCCCTGCTTCGCGCGTGTAATAGCGAATAATACCGATAATGGCACTATCTTCTATTTCAATTTCACTGCTCTTTAAACCATTGCGTTCAATTTGTTTATCAAGCAAGTGGTTTTTTGCAATATTGAGTTTTTCGTCTTCGGTGTAGCCCGATAAACGAATAACTTCCATGCGGTCAAGCAATGGCCCTGGAATATCCATACTGTTTGATGTTGCGACAAACATCACATCTGATAAGTCGTAATCCACTTCTAAATAATGGTCATTAAAACTACTATTTTGCTCTGGATCTAACACTTCTAATAATGCTGATGCCGGATCGCCACGCATATCCGAGGCCATTTTATCGATTTCATCCAATAAAAATAATGGGTTTTTGACGCCGACCTTAGCAATTTTCTGAATCAGCTTACCTGGCAATGAACCAATATAAGTTCTTCTATGACCGCGAATTTCTGCTTCATCACGCACACCACCTAGCGCCATCCGAACATACTTACGTCCGGTTGATTTAGCGATAGATTGCCCTAATGAGGTTTTACCAACCCCAGGAGGTCCAACTAGGCACAAGATAGGTCCTTTTAACTGACTCACGCGTTGCTGCACGGCCAAATACTCTAATATCCGTTCTTTAACCTTATCTAGGCCATAGTGGTCTTTATCCAGGACATCTTGTGCTAATTTAAGATTGCGTTTTAATTTGCTACGCTTTTTCCATGGGACACTGATCATCCAATCGATATAACTACGCACAACCGTTGCTTCTGCCGACATTGGCGACATCATTTTCAATTTTTTTAATTCTGTTAAAGTTTTATCTTTTGCTTCTTTTGGCATTTGAGCAGCTTCAATTTGCTTTTCTATCTGCTCAACTTCATTTGTACCTTCTTCATCATCGCCTAGCTCTTTTTGAATAGCTTTCATTTGCTCATTCAAATAATACTCACGCTGGCTTTTTTCCATTTGCTTTTTAACGCGAGTACGAATTTTTTTCTCAACTTGCAGTAAGTCGATTTCCCCTTCCATTAGCGCCATTAAAAACTCAAGACGCTCTGAAACGTGGGTGATCTCTAATACCTTTTGCTTATCAACTAATTTCAGCGGCATATGAGCAGCCATGGTATCAGCCAGTTGCTCAGCATCATCAATGCCTGATACTGAGGTTAATACTTCAGGCGGTATTTTTTTATTTAACTTAACATAGCCTTCAAACTGTGAAATAGCCGAACGAATTAGCACTTCAGTACTATCATCTGGAACACCTTCAATGTTCAAAAAATCAGCATTAGCGGTGAAGTATTCATCAATTTCAATAAATTCAGTAATATGCGCGCGACGAACTCCTTCCACCAATACTTTAACTGTGCCATCAGGCAATTTAAGCATTTGCAAAATAGTGGCGATAGTACCGGTTTGATATAAATCGTCCTGCGTTGGATCATCCACAGCAGCGTCTTTTTGCGCTACAAGGAAAATTTGCTTGTCGTTTTCATTAGCAATATCTAAACAACGAATAGATTTTTCGCGACCAACAAACAATGGGATAACCATTTGTGGATAGACTACAACATCACGTAAGGCTAATACGGGAATTTCAACTACGCCAGATAACTCTTTAGTCATTGGTTACTCTCTCGGTGAATAGTATGATGTGATTTTATAATACCAACAGGCGTGCTTTTTGCCATTGGCTATTAAAGTATATGTAAATGTATATGGGGTGTTTGTAAAAACTTTCAACAGATGAGCAAAAAAAAGTGACCTTAACCTATCGGCTAACGTCACTTTTTAATATAACTTTCAATAAAATTTATTCTGAAGACGCCTTATCTTGCTGCGTTTCATAAATAATAATCGGTTGAGACTCGCCCTTAATTACGGTTTCATCGACAACAACTTTTACCGCGTTTTCCATCGAAGGTAGTTCATACATGGTTTCTAGTAATACACCTTCAACAATTGATCGTAGACCACGAGCACCAGTTTTTCGGGTCATCGCTTTATGTGCAATTGCTTTTAACGCATCTTCTCTAAACTCAAGTTCAACCTTTTCCATATCAAAAAGCGCAGTAAATTGCTTAGTTAAGGCATTTTTAGGCTCTTGTAATATTTGAATAAGGGCGTCTTCATCAAGTTCAGTTAAAGTGGCTACCACAGGTAAACGGCCAATAAATTCAGGGATCAAACCGTATTTAACTAAATCTTCCGGCTCCACGTCTTGGAAGCGCTGCGTTAAGGTTTTTTCATCTTCTTTACCACGAACCGTGGCGCCAAACCCGATGCCCGTACCGGTATGACAACGTTGCTCTACAACTTTATCCAAGCCAGCAAATGCACCACCACAAATAAAGAGGATCTTAGAGGTATCAACCTGTAAAAACTCTTGTTGCGGGTGCTTACGTCCACCTTGCGGCGGTACAGAAGCAATAGTACCTTCAATAAGCTTTAACAACGCTTGCTGCACACCTTCACCCGATACATCACGAGTAATTGATGGGTTGTCTGACTTACGAGAAATTTTATCGATTTCATCGATATAAACAATACCACGTTGTGCTTTTTCAACATCATAGTCACATTTCTGCAATAGCTTCTGAATAATGTTTTCAACATCTTCACCAACATAACCCGCTTCAGTTAATGTTGTGGCATCGGCCATGGTAAATGGTACATCTAACAAGCGCGCTAACGTCTGTGCTAAAAGTGTTTTACCACTACCTGTTGGGCCAATGAGCAAAATATTACTTTTGCTTAGCTCTACGCCATTATGTGAATCGCCATTGCGCAAACGCTTATAATGGTTATACACCGCAACAGCGAGTACTTTTTTAGCATGTTCTTGCCCGATAACATAGTCATCTAAGCTTTCACGAATTTCGATTGGCGTTGGTAAGCTTTCTTTATCTTGCTTGGGCGCGATTTCTTTAATCTCTTCGCGAATAATGTCGTTGCATAACTCAACACACTCATCACAAACAAAGACAGACGGCCCGGCAATTAACTTACGTACTTCATGCTGGCTTTTACCACAAAATGAGCAATACAGTAACTTACCGTCATCACCGTCACCTGTTTTCATATCGGTCATACGGTACCTCTAATATTTAAAATTTTTACAAACTAATACTGATCAGTATTTCATAAATCGCGCAAATAACAATGCGCATAACAAAGTAGACCGTTATTTATCGATTCTTTGTTCTAATATGGCATCAACTAAACCATATTCAACCGCACTTTCTGCACTTAAGAAATTATCACGGTCAGTATCGCCTGATACTTTTTCTAATGGCTGACCAGTGTGTTCAGCCATTAGGCGATTAAGTTTATCTTTAATATACAAAATTTCTTTTGCATGTATTTCAAAGTCAGATGCTTGACCTTGGAAACCACCTAATGGTTGATGGATCATCACACGGGCGTTAGGCAAGCAATAACGTTTGCCTTTTGTACCACCAGAAAGCAAAAATGCCCCCATACTAGCCGCTTGACCAATACATACGGTACTTATATTTGGTTTAATAAACTTCATGGTATCGTAAATAGCCATGCCTGCCGTTACTGAACCACCGGGAGAATTGATATACAAATAAATATCTTTGTCTGGGCTTTCTGACTCTAAAAATAGCATTTGGGCAACGATTAAATTGGCCATATGGTCTTCAACTTGACCACAAAGGAAAATAACGCGCTCTTTTAGCAGTCGTGAATAAATATCATAAGAGCGTTCGCCTTTGGCGGTTTGCTCAACAACCATTGGTACTAAAGCACTTTCGGTCATACTAGTTAAATCGTGAGAATTATTGTGAGAAGTAAACAACTAACTTTCCTTTTGATAAAAAAATGGCTCATATGTCCCCATATAAGCCATTTAAGCGATTGCTCAACAGAATGTCAATCTAAAAGGTCTATTTACCTTCAGGATTCATGATATCTTTGAAACTTGCTTTTTTGTCTTTCACTTTTGCGCTTTCAAGTAACAACTCTACGGCTTGTTCTTCTAATGCAACATTCTGCATTTGTTGAGCAAGTTCTTTATTAGTTTTGTAATACTCGATAACTTCAGCTGGATCTTCATATGCAGAAGCAGCTGATTCAATTAATTCAGTCACTTTAGCTTCGTCAACTTTTATTTCGTTAACTTTGATCACTTCACCTAAAAGCAAACCTGTTTTAACACGACGTTTAGCTTGTTCTTCGAACATTTCAGCCGGCAATTCAGGTAAGTTGTTTGGATCCATTTGACCAGCAAAACGTTGCATAGCTTGCTTGCGCAATACATCAACTTCTTGCGCAACAAGTGCAGCTGGAATGTCTAATTCGCTAACTTCAAGTAGGCCTTCAATAACTTGCTCTTTAACTTTAGCTTTAACAGCTTGGTTAAGTTCGCGCGCCATATTTTTACCAACTTCTTCACGAAGGGCTGCAACACCACCTTCTTCTACACCGAATAATTTCGCAAATTCTTCGTCAATTTCAGGTAAAATTGGACCTTCAGTTTTATGTACTACAATGTCAAACTCTGCTTCTTTACCTTTAAGCTTTTCAGCATGATAATCTTCAGGGAATGTTATTTTAATAGTTTTTTCTTCGCCAACTTTCATACCCGTGATTTCTGTTTCGAAACCTGGGATCATGCGACCTGAACCTAATTCAAGTTCAAAAGCTTCAGCTTTGCCGCCTTCAAATTCTTCACCGTCAACACGGCCATTAAAGTCGATGGTTAATTTATCGCCTTTTTTGGTTTTACGTTTATTTTCTTTCCAGGTTTTATGTTGATTTTGTAGTGTTTCAAACATTTCATCTAGATCAGCGTCTGTTACTTCAACAGCTGGACGTTCAACGGCAATTTTATCTAAATCTTTTAAAACAACTTCAGGGTAAACCTCAAATGTTGCTTCAAACTCTAGTGCTTTACCATCTTCATTGCTTTTTGCAACGAATGCTGGACGACCAGCAGGGTTTAATTTTTCAGCAACAATCGCATCAACAAAGTGACGTTGCATTAATTCACCAGCTACTTCTTGACGAACAGATTGGCCATAACGCTTTTGGATAACGGTCGCTGGTACTTTACCTGGACGGAAACCATTAATACGTTGGGTCTTGCCAATATGGCGAAGACGGTTTTTAACTTCAACATCTACTGTTTCGGCAGGAACAGAAATCGATATACGACGTTCCAAGCCTTGTGTAGTCTCAACTGAAACTTGCATTTAATTACCTCAAAAAATTTAGCGTATGCACGCTTTATATAACGCATCTAAATATAATCAACAAAACTTTTTATCAAAGCAATGCATTCAGCTTACTTGTCTTAACAAGTGAAGCCCGGAAAATCCGAATAAAGATGTTCAGATTAAAATAATGACGCGAAATTATAGCGGTGCTTTAAACAAGAGTCGAGCATAGAACGAAAATAAATTGAATTTATAATTGAATTAAAGAAAAAATTATCGCTTTAGAAGTAATTAAGAGTATTAGAATATTTTTAGAGAAGAATTATAAGAAAGTGGTCGGTGATGCAAGATTCGAACTTGCGACCCCTTGGACCCAAACCAAGTGCGCTACCAAGCTGCGCTAATCACCGATATACTTTTTACTACAACCCATACAGAAAAATGGGGTGGCTAAAGGGACTTGAACCCTCGACAACCGGAATCACAATCCGGGGCTCTACCAACTGAGCTATAGCCACCATTGTATGGCGCGCCCTGCAGGATTCGAACCTGCGACCCACGCCTTAGAAGGGCGTTGCTCTATCCAGCTGAGCTAAGGGCGCACATTTACCTACAGATGCTGAACAAACTTAACTATATATAAAGTTTATTCCTTTTTCACTTAAAAAGTGAAAAAGTGGTCGTGATGGAAAATTCAAACTTGCGACTGAACTTAATGACACCCAAACCTACACTTGCTCTTTCAAGTTACTTAACATAAGAAGAAAGAAAAAGTGGTCGGTGATGCAAGATTCGAACTTGCGACCCCTTGGACCCAAACCAAGTGCGCTACCAAGCTGCGCTAATCACCGACATATCGTCTAAAACGCTTGCGTTCTCAACGGGTGCGGATATTACCTAGTTGCCTCTTGCGCGTCAAACACTTTTTTTAATTAAATGTTTGTTCGCTCACTTTTACAGCACCTTGGTCAAAATAACAGTCATATTGACATCGAAAAGCAAATTACGGCAAATATCATAGCAAATTGCTTATGAAACAGTTTTCACTATTCTTTAGCGTTATTTTCTACAAATACTTATTTTAATGTGCGAAAATAACCCCGTTTTTTAACCTCTTTGTGAAGTATTATGACTGCAGCGCTTATTGACGGTAAGTTGATCGCACAACAACTACGCCATTCTATTAAAGATAAAGTACAACAACGTATTAAAAAAGGGCTTAGAGCTCCGGGTTTAGCGGTAATTTTGGTCGGTTCAGATCCTGCCTCGCAGGTTTATGTTGGTAGTAAACGTAAAGCCTGTGAAGAAGTTGGTTTCGTTTCTCGTTCTTATGATTTGCCACCAACGACCTCACAAGAGCAACTTTTTGACTTAATCGATGAATTAAATAACGATAATGC
>OJAF01000043.1_pt1 | contig 15288 bp, 16 predicted proteins | sample 1589571 | NCBI WGS metagenome assembly OJAF01 (sample SAMN05416854, study PRJEB24817) | seawater metagenome | isolation source: Sea water | place: Canada:Atlantic | collected 2013-11 | reverse complement strand
CCTGTAGCTGCACCCGGGTATGGTGAAATAGCTGTCGGGTGATTGTGAGTTTCAACTTTCATTAAAATTTGAATGTCTTCGTGGTGGTAACCATAAACATTGCTTTGTGGGTCTGGGAAGAAACGACCACCTTTATTACCCACCATCACCGCGGCGTTGTCTTTATAAGCACTTAAAACAAAATCAGGGTTAACTTCATGGGTGTTGCGGATCATTTTAAACAGCGACTTAGGCTGTTTTACACCATCTATTGTCCAATCGGCGTTGAATATTTTATGACGACAATGTTCAGAGTTAGCTTGGGCAAACATATAAAGTTCGATGTCGTGTGGGTTACGACCCAACTTGCTGAAGTTTTCGAATAAGTAGTTTACTTCGTCTTCGGCCAGGGCAAGGCCCAATTCGATATTGGCTTGAACTAAGGCGCTCTTGCCGCCGTTTTCAATATCAATAACCGTAAGTTCGCCGGGCTCTGCGCTAGCAAATAATGCTGTTGCATCATTGAGTTCATTGAAGATGGTTTCCATCATGCGATCGTGGAGCAAGGTATTTAATGTCGATTGTTGAGCCGGCGTTAATGGCACCAAATTTTTAGTAGTAACGTAATAAGCTAAACCGCGTTCTAGGCGAATAACTTTAGTTAAACCACAGTTATGTGCGATGTCGGTAGACTTTGATGACCAAGGTGAAATAGTGCCAGGTCGCGGCGTAACTAATAAAAATTGCCCAACAGGCTCATGTTCTTCAATTGTTGGTCCATACTTAAGAAGTTGCTGTAAAACTTGAGATTCTTCAGTGTTTAGTGCTTCTGTAATATGTGCAAAATGGGTAAATTCAGCATAGATATCCGTGACGGGCAGTTGCAGCTCAGAGCACTGATTTAGTAGCTTACTTACTCTAAAATCAGAGAGTGCTGGCGCACCGCGAAGGGTTTTCATCAACATCGACATAGTCTATTTCACCGGTTAGATTAATTAAGGATAAAAAACGCGCGTATTATAGATGAAATGGGGCGATTAGAGAAACGATTTGTCTCATTTGTCACTAATTTTCTTAGCACTAAATTAGTCGATTAATAAAAATAGCTTTTTTAATATCTCAATTCACGTGACAATAGGACCTATGATAAAAAAACAAATAAATTCATTTGCTAACCAAGTTAGCCGGCATATGGTGCTGGTTTTGTTTTTATTGCCATTAATCGTTATTTTCTCTGGCTGTAAAACGCAACAAGCACCAGCAAATTTACAGCGTATTATCGACCGAGGCTACGTAACGGTTGGTACGCTTTATGGCAACACCAGTTATTATCTCGACGCAGAAGGTCCTGCCGGTTTCGAATACGAACTTGCGAAAAAATATGCTCAATATTTAGGTGTCGAATTAAAAATGATGCCAAGCTACAACTTAAATGAATTATTTCAGCAACTCGATAATGGTAGCGTCGATCTATTGGCCGCAGGCTTAGCGGTAACCGAGGAGCGTCGCCAGCAATACCATTTCACACCCAGTTATGATGATGTCAGCCAAAAGCTAGTATTTAAACAAGGTAATATTAGACCACGTAAACTTGCAGATTTAACCGGTAAACTCGAAGTGGTGGAGCAATCTAGCCATGTCGAAAATTTAGTTAAGCTCAAGCAATCTAACCCTGAATTGGCGTGGGAAACAACAGGAGAACTTGATAGCGAAGAGCTTTTATTACGGGTGCTTTCAGGAGAAATTGATTACACCATTGCCGATAGCAATACGCTCGCCATTAATCGCAGATATTACCCAGAAATAAGTATTGGCTTTACTATTAGACAGCCTGAGCCGCTAGCGTGGATGGTCAATAAACATAATGATGATTCAATTTATGCCAGTTTAATTGAGTTTTTTGGTCAAGTTCATCATAACGGTGTTTTATTGGCCTTAAATGATAAATATTATGGTCATATAGAAGAATTTAATTATGTCGATACACGTATGTTTATCCAAGCGATTGAAAACAAGCTACCTAAATATCAGCCGTTGTTTGAAAAGTATGGCCAAGACGTTGATTGGCGTTTATTAGCTGCGATTAGCTACCAGGAGTCACATTGGGAACCGCATGCGCGTTCGTACACCGGTGTGCGGGGCATGATGATGCTAACCTTGCCAACGGCAAAACAAATGGGCATAAAAAGTCGTTTAGATGCCGAGCAAAGTATCCGTGGTGGAGCGAAATACTTTAAACAACTTATTGGCCGTATGCCAGCACGAGTTCCAGATCCTGATCGACTTTGGTTTGCGCTCGCTTCTTATAATATTGGCTTAGGTCATTTGAATGACGCACGCAATATTACTAAACAACAAGGCGGTGATCCTGATCGTTGGGTTGAAGTAAAAGAGCGTTTACCACTACTAAAACAAAAAAAGTATTATAAAAAAACTCGCTATGGTTATGCTCGCGGCGATGAACCGGTCAATTATGTTGAAAATATTCGACGTTACTATGATACGTTAACTTGGATGGATGATAACGCCAAGCACAACGCAGCTTCGAATGAGTTAACGGACACAGCAGTAGACTAGCGAAGGTTTTATCCCAAATATTGTATCTATTGTCATTAAAGTGTCATATAGGCTAGTAATAATAGTGCTAGATTTTTAGCTATGATAAGTCGTAAAACCAATCGACATTTAAAATTGCAGATATGTTTTCAAAGAGGATAAAATGAGAGTTAAGAAATACCTAGCCAGTAATCAGCGAAAACGAACATTGCGTCGAAACCAAGTAAGATTGGCGAATCGGCGCCATATGCAATTCTCGTTAGAGCAATATAGTAGTCAAGAACCTTCGGTTAATGCAAACAACGAGCTAAAAAACCCTTAGCTCGTCAAAATAACATTTTATAGTCATTGTCTTAAAACTAAATGTGTTTGCCTTGGCTCCAAGCTGATGTATTTAAAAGTTGCTCGCCAGCATCAACAGCACCACTTTCCATGGTTGTAGCCATTGAGTCGTTCCAACGGTTTAAGTAGCCAAACAATGATATAACACCTAGTATTTCAACAATTTCGCCGTCATCCCAATATTTGTGCAGCGTATTAGCAATATTGTCATCAACCGCATTGGGAACACTTGAGGCAGCAAGTGCAAATTCAAACGCGGCTTTTTCGGCTTCAGTATATAAATGGCTATCACGAAAATTCCAAATGTTTGTCAAACGCTCATCAGTGCCACCATAGCGTTGTGCCGCTAAAATAGTATGGGCCTCACAATATCGACAGCCAGTATTCGCACTGGTGATATAGCCTATTAATCGTTTTTGCTCGGCATTAACTCGGCCATCGTTTGCCATCACAGCCATGTTTAAGTTAATAAATGCTTTTGCTATTGCCGGGCGACGCTGCATGGTTAAAACGCTGTTAGGGCAAAAGCCTAATGTTTCATTAAAAAATCGTGCAAGCTCTGCAACTTCTTCATTCTCATCGCTGGCAAGAGGACGAACTAATGGCATATTTTCTCTCCAATGAAAAAACCGTAAATTATATAATTAAGTGACTATTTAACATATATCATAGATATTGCAAATGCAATATCTAATTGGCAATACAAGCAGAGATAGGACGTTAAATAAGATGTTTTAAAATATCGGGATATGGCTTGTGTCAATTATAGTGGCAAGGTAAAGTGATTTATCGGCTGTTTTTCATAATTTAAGGTGTCATTATTTCTTCATTAGCGAGAGAACAAGCATTTAACCTAACTAATTTGCTCGATGAGCCGTTAGATTTATCGGAGCATTTGCCATTTCGTATTGCTGTTGTCAGCAATTTATTGGCACTCAATCGTGATTTAAGTATACGTAGCTTATCGAACTTAGAGCCAAGAGAAATGCGGGTGTTGATTAATATTGGTTCATATATGCCGATTAAAGCGGCTGATATTGCGTATCAATCTCGCATTGACTCGTCGAACGTTAGTAGAGCGGTAAAAGTACTGTTAGCTAAAAAATTAATAGCTGCAGAGCCGGACCCAACAAGTAAAAATATCAAGTACTTAACGCTAACAAAACTGGGTGTGGCGCTATATAAGCAGATCACTGATGCACTTGATCCTCGAGCTCAAGCATTGGAAAGCATTTTAAGCGCGGAAGAAAGACAAAATTTTTATCAATGTTTAGCAAAAATAGAAACAAAAGCAGAACAATTATTAGCACAACAGGCGTTATCATTTGTTAATCAAGGTTTGGAAATTCCGGCCGATCAAAAAGAACTTTTACGCTGGTATAAAAAAAGTCATAGGCAGGCAACATAGTTGCTTTTGCATAGCTGCTAACCTTTGTCTATTTAGGAGTGCAATAATGCAAGAGCACGGATATTATAGCGTTAAGCTTGAACAAAACTTACTCAATATCACTTTAGTGGGTTCACTTAATGAGCAAGCGGCAGGCACTGCTTGTCAACAAATTAAAGCCAGTATAGTCGGCCTTAATGGTGATAAAGTGGTTGTGTTAGTTAACTGTTTAGATTACCAAGGCAGCACGCCACAGGCACATCAAATTTCTAATCAAACACTAAATTGGCTAAACCAGCAGAACTGCGTTGCAAGAGCGACAGTATACAAAGAAAAGATTCACCAAGATATTGTCAAACACCAGCAACCGGAAATATTTGGCATGAAAAATCGTCGAGAATTTCATTGCTTCGATGAAGCGCGGCAATGGCTTCTCGCACAGTTGTAAAAGGTACTAGTCAGTCTTTATATTTTTCCAGTAAAACCGCACCATTATTTTCATTGCCTAAAATGTCCTCAGGATTATAGATAGGGCAGCTCTTCATCGAAAGACAACCACAACCGATACAACCATCTAACGAGTCTCTGAGTTTTTCTAAGTAAGCTATTTTTTGATTTAAACCTTGTTGCCAAAATTTAGATAACTGCTGCCAATCATCTTTCGTTGGTGTTCTTTTGTCGGGTAAATTGGCAAAAGCATTTTTTATTTCCTCCAACGATACCCCCATTTTTTGCGCGGCTTTGATCACTGAAATACGCCGCAGTACGTCACGTTTGTAGCGTCGCTGATTACCTTGATTTCGTAGACTTTTTATTAAACCTACTTGCTCGTAAAAATGTAAAGTGGAGACCTTAACACCGCAGCGTTTGGCAACGTGTCCGACAGTTAAATTAGCTTCTTCGAGCATAGCATTCTTCTTTTTTTACTTTTTTTGAAAATAACACTTTACCTCAAGTTTACTTGAGGTTTTATGATTGGTTTCAACATTAACACAAGGGAGATAAATAATGAAAACTTTTCAACGGAAACAAAATACCCCTAAGGTTCGAACAAACGCTGATATTAACAACAGCCTGATACGACATAAATTTTTTCAAATATATAACGCTATCTTAAGTTATAAATAAGCAATAAGTAATTCATAAATAAGCAATAAGTGAGCCCAGTCTTAAAGCATTAATCATGGTAATATCAATATATCAAAGGAAATAACATGTTGTATTTAGAGCATTTAAATTTAGTGGTTAAAAACATTCCGCAAGCGTTAACATTTTATCAAGCGGCTTTTCCACATTGGCGTATCAGAGGGGGCGGACAGTCAACATGGCATGGTAAACCAAGACGCTGGTTGCATTTTGGTGATGATAGTATTTATCTGGCTTTGAGCGATCATGGTGAAAGTGATATTCGCGATAATAAAGCTTTTCAAGTCGGCTTAAGTCACTTTGCTTTTGTGACTGACGAGTTGGCGCAAGTGACTCAACGGCTAAAAGCTGCAGGGTTTGTTGGCGTACAAGGTGATGGCGCGGAAGGTATTCGTAAAAATACTTATTTTGTCGACTCAGATGGTTTTGAAGTAGAATTTGTTGAATATTTAACGGCAGATATCGAAAAAAGAAATGATTATTAATCGTTGCGTTACGCCGGAGATTAGAGGGCTAAATCACTAGCATTGAATTATTCTATATTGAAATTTTAGCGTTAAATCATAAATAAAATGCCTCAAAGCTGAGGCATTTTATTTAGCAAATTAACTGCGTTACATTGCTTATTGCTGTTACTTGTATTTCCATGTCATATCGACACTACTATAAGTAGAGTAGGCACGAACACCAATGTACCAAGTACCTGCTGAAGGGTTGTCAATAGTACAGGTTTCTGTGTTGCCATTTAGCCAAGGGCGGCAAGTATAAGAGCCAGTCGTTGGCGAGCTAGTGTGTAGATATAAGTCAGCATCACCACTACCACCGGTAATATCAACAACCAACTGTGTAGCACCTGAAGGAACCGTTACCGTATCTCGTTGCCAATTTCCTTGGCTAGCCGCTAAATTACTTGACCCACCAGTAGTCCACGGTGATGAACTAGCGCTTTTAAATCCGGCCATCGTTGCACCTGTAGCATTTAAAACTCGGGTGTTATCACTTAACGAACTCGTCCCGGTTGCTCTACCACTATAGGTTTTATTTGGGTTAGACCAAAATAATTGTCGAGTACAATTTGAGCTACAGTTGTAAGCCATTACTGTGCGCCAGCTTTGTTGTGGGTCCTGATAACCATGGCCGTATGAAAATGGTGAAGAGCTAGGATCATTTTCAGGGTTGTGCCTAGCACCTTGTAAATGCCCTAATTCATGGCCAAAAGAGTAATAGCCAGTGGCACAGTCATAATCGACAATAGCGAAGGCACTTGATGAGTTGGCATATATTGCATCTGCCTGACCACAATAGCCGTTAACATCACTCACAAGTACTACCATATCTGCACCATAAGTGTCGCGGAGCGAATGAACATTGTCCATGTAACCATCGTTAGTGGCGGCTAAGCGTGTTAAGTCACGTTCTGAGTTACTATTTTCACTATAACTAACCTGTGCGGTATGCACGACATTAACCGTTAAATTAACACCACTGCTGGCGTAACCATTATTAGTCTCTGTTTCAGCTAAGTCGATAAGTGAGGCGATATTACCCGATTGAGTTGCAGCAGAAGCCGTATAAACGACTAAAACGTCAATAACGGGATTTGCAACTAAAGCTAACGGCTGTGTTGAAAACTCAACTGGATTACTTTGAGGGTCAATGTAGTCATCAGCATGGTCTTGCATGCGCGCTTCATTAATCAATTCAACACTATGTGCACCTTTATCGGTTGGGCGTATACGATATAACTTACCTTGATAACGAATCGTACCTGTTACCGTACCGTCGCGCTCAACTAAGGTGGCAGAATTTTGTTGTGCAGTAAGCGGGTCAATATTAGTATTCAGGCTTAAAAATTTTGATGAAACAATACCTTGCCAAACTAATGCACCAGACTTTTTGGTTTTTGCTTTGGTTTTATTGAATTCAATACTCAGGTTGTCTTCTAGTAAAATATTGATGCTTTTGGTATTTGCTTTTAGCGCACCTTTATTAATTTTAAAAACACTACGCTTGGCTACATCAATTTTTAGTGCTTGTGCTGATTTGCTTTTTAGCGTTTCAACAGGTGAAAATAAATCATTTGCTGCTTGTGCTTGAAATCCGATAGTAAACATTGCAATGGTAAGTAAACCCAGTTTAAATTTATGCATTTCTCTCTTCCCTTAGTAGTCATACTCTGACATATATTAGTTTTTAAAATACAGTTTCTAAAGTACATTACGTCATTATTTTTATTCTAAGTAATTGTTAAATTTATACTTCTGATGACTGATACTATATTAGCTCATCAATTAATTTTATTTTTGAGCTCCATTGACGATAGCTTTTTTAAAGTTTTCAGTTCGAAAATTCCCGACAATTTTTGGTTGTGTGGCGACTAATCCACTTTTATTGTGGTTTTCATGACTAAATAACCCAAAAAAAAGCCGTCAGTGATGATGGTTATATTAATGTAATGAAATTTAGTTTACTGGTTTATAAGTCAGTTTTGACTTTTTGAGTGGGAAGGAATGTCTCCAACTGGTTGAGCAAATTTAATCATGCAGCTGAAGGTGAAAGTTTACTGATAAATCTTCTTTTTCTATAAACGATAGAGGTACAAAGAATAGAACACACACGAGTTTATCGAACACCGAGCTTAATATTTCTTTACTGTTTACTCTCTGCTTTTCTGCTTTTCTGCTTTTTTCTCCGCTCTGCGCCTTTTGAAAAACGCTGAGAGCATGGCGCTGCATTCGTCGGCTAATAGTCCCGATTTAACCTCAACTTGATGGTTATGCTGTTGATGATTTAATAAGGGGAAGGCACTGCCTGCAGCGCCTGTTTTTAAATCTTTACTGGCAAACACTAACTGTTTTATGCGGCTATGTACTAATAAGCCTGCACACATGCAGCAAGGTTCAAGCGTTACGTATAAGGTGCAATCGAGTAGACGATAATTTTTGATGTTTTTACCGGCATCACGAATCGCCATCATTTCCGCGTGGGCTGAGGGATCGTTATTCATGATAGATTGATTAAAGCCTTCGCCAATAATTTTACCGTTATGCACCAGCACAGCGCCGACGGGGATTTCATTGTGACTTTGCGCCATATCCGCCAATGCTATCGCGCGGCGCATAAATTTTTCATCATCAGCTGAAAATGGTGTTTTCATCAGTAAATCTGCTGCTATCGGCAAATCTGAATTAGAGGGCTGGCTGTTGTTACTCATAAGCTATAAAAACATTTCCAATAAATCATTTAAGTATCTATGACCTAATTTACTGACAGACCAAAGTGCGCCATCGAATGCCATTAGGCCTTTCTCTTGTGCTTCCAGCAAGGTAGGTAAAACCGTATCTGTATTTAAACCCGTATAGGCTTGATAGTCATCAAGTGAAAAGCCAGAAAACAAACGCAAGCGATTCATCATATATTCAAAGGGCAGCTCTTCGGCCGTCACAGTATGTAGTTTATCAAGCGCCTTTCTGTTGGTATCTAAATAGCCCTTGGGATGTTTTACTTTTACCGTACGGTAGATTTTTTGATTATCGACGTCGGTGATTTTGCCGTGGGCGCCACAGCCAATGCCTAGGTAGTCGCCAAATTGCCAATAGTTCAGGTTATGCTGACATTGATACTGTGGTTTGCTGTAAGCCGATATTTCATACTGCTGATAACCAGCCTGATTGAGCAGGGCAATACCTTGGTCTTGAATATTCCACAACACTTCGTCTTGCGGCAGTTTAGGCGGCTTTGAATGAAAAGCGGTATTGGGCTCAATGGTTAATTGATACCAAGAAAGATGCGTTGGGTTTAAACTGATCGCGGTTTTTAAGTCATCGAGTGCATGTTCAACACTTTGATCTGGCAACCCGTGCATTAAATCTAAATTAAAACTTTTAACGCCACATTCACTGGCGAGGTTAGCGGCCGTTTTCGCTTGTTGGCTATCGTGAATACGGCCTAACTTTATTAATTTATCTGATTCAAAGCTTTGCACACCTACCGATAAACGCGAAACACCACCATTAAAAAAGCCAATAAACTTATCTGCTTCAACGGTGCCGGGGTTTGCTTCTAAGGTTATTTCAATATCAGCTTTATGCTCAAAGCGTTGCAACACTTGAGTTAATAGTTGTTCGATGGCTGGCGCTGAAAATAAGCTTGGTGTACCGCCACCAATAAATATTGAATGCAACGGTCGGTTGTTGAGATTAAAGCGCGTGATATCACTGTCTAAATCGAGCAGGAGTTGCGTGATATAGTCTTGCTCAGGGATCGCATGCTTTAACGCGTGTGAATTAAAGTCACAATAAGGACATTTTTCTACACACCAAGGTATGTGAATATATAACGATAGCGGTGGGGCAATTAACATTTAAGTATTTTCTTCAATCAGGTTTTTAGCAAGCTCTTTGCCCATTAGCGGCACTAATTGTTGCAATGCCTGACCACGATGGCTCAGTTGGTTTTTTAGCTCTCGGGGTAATTGCGCTGAGGTCATTCTATGTTCAGCTTGCCAAAAAACCGGGTCATAACCAAAGCCTTGTTCGCCATGTTTTTCACGACAGATACTACCTTGCCAAACCCCGTGACAAATTAACGGTGTTGGATCATTTTCATGACGCATATAAACCAAGACACAATGAAAACGTGCCGTGCGATTTTCATCAGCAACATTTTCTAATGCGGTTAATAGTTTATTCGTATTGTCATCATCACTGGCGTTCTCACCCGCATAGCGAGCAGAGTAAACACCAGGTGCACCATTTAAGGCATCTACTTCTATGCCTGAGTCATCCGCAATAGCCGGCATGCCAGTGATTTTCGCGGCATGGCGAGCTTTAATAATGGCATTTTCAACAAAGGTAGTGCCGGTTTCTGCAACATCAGGCACATTGAATTCACTTTGTGGCTTTATCTCAATATGCTGCGCAGCTAATAAACTCGCCAGTTCTTTAACTTTACCCTGATTGCCGGTTGCCAATACGATAGTGGTCATGAAAAACACCTTTTAGAATATCTGAAATTAGTGCACTGCTTAGCGTCGTAATATGTTTATGTCGGCGCAGCGATAAATTAATTATAACAATGGCGCGCATAATACCTTAATCTACAACAAAGAGGGAGCGTCAAGTACTAAATTGCAAAGAACTCAGAGGCGATATGTCGTTAAAAGATACATTTTTAGCTTTAGTTATTATTTTTATCTGGGGCTTTAATTTTGTCATTATTGCTTGGGGTGTTGAATCTATGCCGCCACTGCTGATGGGCGGCTTGCGGTTTTTGCTGGTGGCGCTATTAGGTTCGCTTTTTATTCGTAAACCCAACATACCGTGGCGATGGATGGCACTTTATGCTTTTACCTTATGTTTTGGACAATTTTCCTTATTATTTTCTGCTTTAGCGTTTGGCATGCCAGCGGGGTTAGCGTCACTTGTTTTGCAATCGCAAGCGGTGTTCACTTTACTATTTTCGGTGGTTATTTTAAAAGAGCAGATCAAAGCTAGCCAAGTGATCGCTATGCTTATCGCGGGCACAGGTTTAGTCATTATTGGCAGCGCTGGGCAAGCAGGTAGTATGACCTTGCTAGGATTTAGCTTAACGATTGCAGCAGCAATAGCCTGGGGATTGGGTAATGTGGTGAATCGCTTGATCAATCAACGTGGTTATCGAGCTAATATTGGTTTAGTGATCTGGTCATCTTGGGTCGCTATGGTACCGTTTTTTCTAAGCAGTTATTGGTTTGAAGGAGAGCGGGCCATCATGCAAAGTTTACAAAATTTGAATTGGCTAAGTGTGGTGGTGCTATTTTATTTAGCTATTGCGGCGTCTATTACCGGCTATAGCCTTTGGAGTTACCTGTTAACGCATTATCCTGCCGGACAAGTTGCGCCATTAACCTTGGCTGTACCGGTTGTTGGCATAGCTTCGGCGGCATTATTGCTTGATGAAAGTATGTCTTCGCAGCAGGTCATCGGTATTTGTATTGTTATGATTGGACTATTGGTGAATACTTTTGGTACTAAGCTTTATCACTCTTTTAGCGCTAAAACGACGTAATCGTCATCTATTTGCATGTAATACACGTGCGCAAGTCAACATGTAGGTACTAAATAAAAACGGCACATAATTTACCTAAAGTATTTATAGTGCCGTTGGTATGTCAAATATCAATTATCTTTGTAAGCTAGTCAACATAGAATTTTTGCGAAAATTTTAAGTTATGCTGCTTGCCTTTATCAGTGATATTAATGTCAAAATATATGGTTTCTTCATTGGTATAACTGACTTGTGCCAGATAATAAACTGCATCGCCTTCAACAACTTCAGTAAAGTCGAGCGACTTTATTTGTCCGACATCATTACGGGCTTTACCATTGATAATAACTGTTTTAGATGGTTTACCTTCTTGGGTGTTATCAAGTACTGAAATGTTAACTAAGCCTTTATATCTGCTGCGCTCAATGCCATACGCTTTAGCAATTTCAGGCGTTAAAAACGTCGAGCTTAACGCGATATAATGAACGTTAATACCGTTCATTTTTTTCATGTTTTCAGCGTTACTTACTGTGGCAAATGCGATAGACAATACCGCAAACATTACCAGATTTTTAATGATGCTTTTCATGTTTATGACCTTAAAATGTAAGTCGTTATCGTTAAGTATATACGACTAATTCAATTAGGAAAAAATAACCCTTATACCATGGACCAATAGGGCACCCATCCGCTTAATAAAATATTCAGCACATTTAATAATAGAAAGGCAATAAGCACCGATAGATCTAACCCGCCTATGCTCGGAATAATGCGTCTAATAGGGGTTAGCACGGGAGCGGTAAGTTGATTGAAAATCATTAACGTTGGGTTATAGCCTTGAACTACCCAACTCATTAATGCCATGATTAGCATGATCATGAACAGCAACATGCCCGCTTGTTTAATGAGATATATTAAACCTAAATACAAGGCAGAAATAATATCTATCGGGCCACCGTTAAGTAATGGAATGATAATAAAAGTTAAGGTGGCAACAACATAGGCCAAAACAATCGTAGCTAAATCGACGCCACCTAAGCCAGGAATAATTCGACGTAAAGGGATCACTAATGGATTACTCACTTTGACAATAAATTGACTCAGTGGGTTATAAAAATCAGCGCGTACTAATTGTAACCATACACGCAATATTAAAATCATCAGTACTGCGTCAAAGGCAAACTTAAGCAAATAATTAATTGCTTCCATCTAAAAACTCCAAAATTATGATAATAAATCTAACGGTCGTTTAATTGTTTTATCAACCCAAATTACAGGCTAATAAGTTAAGCAATATTAATACTATTGCGCATTTTGCGCCATTTCTTTAGCGCGTGCTAATGCTGTGTTCATGGCCTTTGTAACAAGTTGTTCCAAGCCTCCTTCACTAAAGGCACTTATTGCCGCTTGTGTTGTACCGCCTTTTGAGCATACATTTTCACGCAACTTTCTGATAGATAATTTATTTTCTACCACCATTTTAGCGGCGCCTAAGGCGGTTTGCTGCACCAACTCTCTACTGTCCTGCTCGCTAAAACCATAAGCTTTAGCTTGTTTTTCCATTGCTTCCATAAACAAAAAGAAATAGGCAGGACCCGAACCCGATACGGCAATAATATGGTCAATTTGTTCTTCTGAATCTAACCACTTTATGATGCCAACCGATTCCATCAGTTTGCTAGTAAAGGCTTTTTCTTCATCGTTTATATGTGAATTGGCATAGATGCCGGTCACGCCAACGCCTAGTTGTGAAGGGGTATTTGGCATGGTTCTAATCACGGTACAAGGGTGATTTAGCGCCTGTTCGATTTGTTTTATCGTGCACCCTGCTGCAACCGAGATAAAACACTTTGCGCTAATATCGATACTTTTGCCAAACTGTCGGCAAACATCAGCAATAAAATGAGGTTTTACGCCGAGTACAATCACATCAGCAAATGCTGCTGCTTCCATATTATCTGGCGTTTGTTGTATACCATGAGCTGCTTGTAAAGCTTCTCGCTTTGGTGCAGATGGATTCGACACCATAATGTTTTCTGGCTCAAAACCGCTTTGTACAAGACCAGAAATAATGGCGCCGTTCATATTGCCTGCGCCGATAAATGCTATTTTTTTCATAATTTTCCTATCAAATATTACTGACTCACTACCAAAATCAGGTTAGTAATGAACTATTATTGTTTTAAGCGTGAACCGCCTTTATTGTCGGTGGTAGGCGACTTTTGTCTTAGCATTATACGTCGCGCTTTGAGTTTAATTCCGAGAGCCAAAAATTGCTGAGCCAATGCGTACGATAGTAGAGCCGGCATTAATAGCCAGCTGCATATCGGCCGACATGCCCATAGATAATGTATCTATAGTTGGGTAATTTTTTTGTAGTGCTATAAATAGACTTTGCATTTGCTTAAAGCTTGCCTGAGAAGCATTTTTTTCCGGAATGGCCATTAGACCACGTAAGCATAAGTTGTCACAAGTTTCGATGACCGCAAGTAGCGCAGGAAGCTCATCAAGTAAAACACCAGATTTACTTTCTTCACCACTAATATTCACTTGTAAACAAATGTTTAGCGGGGTATCTTGACCAGACCTATGCTCGTTAAGGCGTTTGGCTATTTTCGCTCTGTCGACGCTGTGTACCCAAGAGAAATGCTGGGCGATTAAGTTGGTTTTATTCGCTTGAATAGGGCCAATAAAGTGCCAAACGGCTTCAGGTAAATGAGCAAGCTGAGATATTTTATCAACGGATTCTTGTAAATAGTTTTCGCCAAAATCACGCTGACCAGCATCATAAGCTTGCTCGAGCATATTAATAGGTTTAGTTTTACTGACTGCAAGCAGCGTAACTTCGTTAGGCTTGCGGTGAGCATTTTGACAAGCAGAAGAAATTTGCAGTTTAACTTGGGCAATATTATCTTTAATAGCAATCATATTGTTTATTTCAGTTCTCAATGACTTATTCAGTTGTTAGTTCAATTATTAATTCGACTAAGAGGTTTGTATGGATATTACCGAATTATTAGCATTTAGTGTGGAAAATAATGCTTCAGATTTACATTTATCAACAGGAACTCCCCCGTCTATTCGCGTCGATGGTGATGTACGTAAATTAAATATACCAGCATTTGACGAGAAAGATGTTAACGCTTTGGTCTATGATATTATGAATGACCGTCAGCGAAAAGAGTATGAAGAAAAATTAGAGGTCGATTTCTCGTTTGAAGTACCAAATTTAGCACGTTTCAGGGTTAATGCCTTTAATCAAAATCGTGGCCCTGCCGCAGTATTTCGTACGATCCCAAGTAAAATATTGTCATTAGATGATTTAGGCTGTCCCGATATTTTCCGTGATATCTCAGCATTGCCGCGTGGTTTAGTTCTGGTTACTGGGCCTACCGGTTCGGGTAAATCAACAACCTTAGCAGCTATGGTTGACCATATTAACAAAAATAAACATGATCATATTTTAACCATAGAAGATCCTATTGAATTTGTTCATGAAAACCACTCATGTCTCATTAACCAGCGTGAAGTTCATCGCGATACGCTTAGCTTTAGTGCGGCACTACGCTCGGCGTTACGTGAAGATCCCGATGTTATTTTGGTTGGTGAAATGCGTGATTTAGAGACCATACGCTTAGCGATGACCGCAGCGGAAACCGGTCATTTGGTATTCGGCACACTACATACAACGTCTGCTCCAAAGACCATTGACCGTATTATTGATGTCTTCCCAGGTGAAGAAAAAGCGATGGTGCGCTCCATGTTGTCGGAGTCACTACGTGCGGTAATTTCACAAACCTTAATTAAAAAGGCTGTCTCTTATACACATCTGACGCTGCCGACGAAGAGGA